>Ga0194060_10000627_pt1 | contig 25651 bp, 23 predicted proteins | sample SepL225m_MetaG_FD_163427 | JGI IMG/M metagenome (GOLD analysis project Ga0194060, IMG submission 163427) | Anoxic zone freshwater microbial communities from boreal shield lake in IISD Experimental Lakes Area, Ontario, Canada - Sep2016-L222-5m | ecosystem: Environmental > Aquatic > Freshwater >... | reverse complement strand
ACGAAACGGGAATGGTGTGTCCCGCTGTCCCTCGCAGTTCTCGACCGGCTCTGCGCCATCGAGGCGGACATCAACACTGACCAGACTGAGGCGCACACCGATTGGACTGTTCCGGCAAAAGCGCGGAAACAGCAGAAGGACCGGCAATACGAGGCAGGAATGAGGCAGCTCAACTACGAACTAAAGCAACTGTGCCATCGCAATCGCGATGGCAGCCATGGCACGCAGGCGGACCGAGCGCACATGCTCCAACTCATCGCCGATCAGTTGCACGAGGCGGGTTTCAAGGATCTGCGCGCCACGGGATTGAAGCCCAAGCATGTCGCGGCTCTGACCCAACGCTGGCAGGCCGAATCGCTGAATGCGGGCACGATCAAGAACCGCATGGCACAGTTGCGCTGGTGGGCCGAGAAGATCGGCAAGTGCAACGTCGTCGCGCGCGACAACGCCGAGTACGGCATCGCCAACCGGCAGCTCGTCGGCAGCGTGAGCAAGGCGCGGGCGCTGACCGAGGCCGAGCTTGGCAAGGTAACAGACCCCTACACACGCCTGTCGCTCAAGCTGCAGGCCGCCTTTGGGCTGCGCCGGGCCGAGTCGATCAAGATCCAGCCGGCCTGGGCGCACCGGGGCGGGATGCTCGCGCTACGGGCGAGCTGGTGCAAGGGCGGGCGCTCGCGCGAGATTACGATTCGCACCGACGCTCAGCGCCAGCTGCTCGACGAAGCCAAGGCCTTCGCCAGCAAGGGCAGTCTCATTCCCCGAGACAGCCGCTACGTCGATCAGCTGCGGCGCTTCGAATACCAGTGCAGCCAGGCGGGCATCCATCACGTGCATGGCCACCGCCACGCCTACGCGCAGGCGCGCTACCGAGAACTGACCGGCTGGAATGCCCCGGCCGCGGGTGGGCCGTCATCGAAGGAACTCAGTCCCGCGCAGAAGGACCAGGATCGCGAAGCGCGGCTTACGATCAGTCGGGAGCTCGGCCACGAGCGCGAGCAGGTCACCTCGATTTACCTCTTTCGCTGATTGGGCGCCATGACCGCATCGCACAGGCGAGTAGTCCAGCCGGCGCCGCGCTCCGGGTCTACGCCGGCGGCGTTTTCCACGGCGGAGGGCGGGCGGCGCCTCACACGCACGCGACGGCCGACGCGGTGGGAAACGCCAGAAGTTTTGTTCCCGGAATAGCCGCGAACTATCAGGGAGGTCAAGCACCTTGTGACGCACATGGTTCCCGAAAACCATTTCGATGAACAGGGCGTCTTCGAACGCTTGCTCGCGGTGTGTCTGGCGCGCGGGTTCGCGGACGATGTGAAGCTGTACCGCCACGGCGACTGGGACCGCCTGGTCGATGGCCGAACGCTATACATGGGCGCGCCATCATCCGATGTTCGCGCTCGCTTGTACGAAAAGGGTAAGCAGTTCCGCAGCCAGGTGGATACGAGCGGCAAGCCCCTGTCGCTTGACTGGACGCGCCTTGAGATCCAGATAAGGCCGCAGGGAGACGCTCGGCTTGCGGCGGCCTCGATGACTCCGGAGGAAGCCTGGGGCTGTTCGCAGTGGACGCACGCTCTGTTGAAGGATGTGACTGGATTGGATGTGCCACGGGTCCGGATGCGCGTATGGCGCAAGAGCGACGATCAACGGGCCTTCGAGTGGATGTGCAAGCAGTACGGTCGGATGCTGGAGCGGCTGCTGCCAGACCTTGGAGATTGGCCCGCAGTCGGATTGCAGATCGAGTCCGAGATTGGGCGCCAAGCGCGGCTTCAGCGGTATGGGCATGGGTGATCAAGCACGGACGCGGTACCAGAATGTGATATATGTGTTGCATCCGGATGACAAGGCAGCGGTGTATCTGTCAGGCAAGGTGGTCAATGCCGGCGTGCCGGCGAAGGCGTTGCGCGCTGCACAGACATGGATCGAAGCCAATGCCAGGCAGGTCCGCCGCGAGTGGGCGACGATGAACAATCCGCGCAGGAGATAAGCGATGAAAGAGAAGAATGTAAACCGGCTTCAATCCGTCAGTGTCGAGGCGGGTATGGTGCTGGCCGCGACCTATACCGGCGGCAATACTATCCGCGTCGATCTGGCTGATGTGGCGCGACGCTTGGAGGTATTCGCGCCGCTGGAATCGCGCCGTGAGTTCCGTCGCGCCGCCGTGGTCGACTTCGGTTGGGCGGTGGAATGGCCGTGCGGGGCATCCCTGGATTCCGACCGCTTGCTGGAAATGGCCTTGGAACAGCAAGGACAGGTGGCCAATGTCGATTTTCGCCGCTGGCAGGACCGGCATCAACTATCACTCACGGATGCAGCGAAGGTTATCGGTCTGACTCGCCGTACAGTGAGTCAGTACCGCACTGGCGCGCGGCCCGTTCCGCGCACCGTCACGCTCGCCTGCAAGGGGTGGGAGCTGGAACAGGTTCGGCCGAAACGCGCGCGAACCGGTGAAACGAGCAACGCTGCGCGCTCCGCACAGCGCTAGCCTTCGCTGGACACTCTTTTAGACTGTTACGCGCAAAAAGATCACGCCGCCTTTCCCGCTTCTAGGGCTTTATCCAGTTCGTGAGCCTCGCTCATTTTCTCCTCAATCAGCTTGCCGTCGCGCATCACGACCACGGCGGTGCCGGTTTGTCGCGCGATCTCGCGCGCTCGCCGTCCAGCCCTTAACAGCGCTGCGGGAGCAGCCCGCATGTCTGCATCCGGTAACTTCGAAACCAGCGGCTCGTTCATGAATTGCCTCCTTCGTCGTTCAGTATCGGAGTGTCGCCACTGTTCTCGAACCACTGCCAGTAATCGACGCGTGCGCGATAGACAACGTGAAAATTGCGCAAGCCGGCTGCAAAGCGGCGGCGAATAATCTCCGGCGGCACATCGTGCCCGCCCTGCCGCACCCGCATCGCCACGCGTGCGATCGCTTCTTCGGGTGTGGCCAGCGACAGGAAAATCAGCTTCACCGCAAAACCCGCCGCCCGCCAGCCGGCAATCATGCGCGCATAGGTCAAGCCTGACAAGGTCGTTTCGAAGGCGAAGCTGCGACCTTCAGCAGCATGACGTGCGATCTCTTCCAGCATCAGGCGTCCGGCACGGAACGCCGCCGTTTCCGGCTGGAATGGCGCCAGCCCGGCGGCGATCAGGTCTGCGTTGACGAACACCGGGCAACCCGCCTCCGCCGGCAGAAACTCGCGAGCGAAGGTCGTCTTGCCCGCCCCGTTGGGGCCGGCAATGATGACGATCTTTTTGCCGCCCGTACTCATACGGTAATCTCCCCGTTCAATTCAAGGACCGCTGCATTGTAGCCCGGCAGCGACGGGGCTGTTCTTGAGCAGCGCCAGCGAGGACCGGAGGCGCAGCGAGAATAAATCGCGCTAAAACCGCTGCACGACTAGAGATCGAGCATTGAAGCCGAATTCCGGCTACTATTTCGGCAGCGCCTGCCCAGCAGGCTTATCCTGGGTAGCCAAATGAGTAGCCGGAAGGAGTTGGCAATATGGAAATCCGCGCCAGTATTAGTTTTCCAGGCATGTTAAATCTTACGCTGTGCAACCTGTAACCCCGAACAGCCGCACCGTCAATTGCCCGCGTTGTGCCGAGCCAGTGCGCTGGGGCCCGGAATCCCCGTTCCGCCCGTTTTGCTCAGAGCGCTGCAAGATGATTGACCTGGGTGCTTGGGCGAACGAGGAATACCGTGTAGCGGTAAAAAGCAACGACGAGGATCCGGACGCGAGGTCTGCGGGAACTGAACACGACGGGCCTTGAGTTTGGTACCCGGTCGCCCTCTGTGCGCTAAGCCTCACCACTGACCCGCCAGCTACCGCGCACCATGGCGATGCCCTGCGCGCCGCAGCGCCAGGCGGATTCAAGATCGTCCGGTTTCATTCCGCCCAGCGCAAACACCGGCAGGCCGGCTCCGCGCACCGATGCGGCAAAACCCTCCCAGCCGAGCGGCTGCGCATCCGGGTGCGTGGGCGTCGCCCGCACCGGACCGAGCACCGCGAAATCGACTCCAAGCTGCGCTGCACGCTCGAGATCCCCGGCATGGTGACAGGATGCAGCGCACCAGGGGAGTTCCGGCCTGCGTTCTAGGCTCGCCAGCTGCATCGAAGCGAGATGCACGCCGTCAGCTCCCAGCCGTTCGGCCAACGCAATGTCGGAGTTGATCAGCACCCGCGCGCCGCGTGGCCGCGCCAATGAGATCACCGCTCGGGCAAAATGTTCCAGCGCCCTTGCGTCCATGCCCTTCTCCCTTACCTGAATCAATCTCAAACCCTGTGCCAAGCGCCGATCGAGGCGACTCAGCTGATGCTCGGCGCCGATCTCATTGGCGTGGGTGATGGCGTACTCGAACGGCAGCTGCAGCGCGCGCAGCACCGGCGCGTTGGCCGGCAACATCGGGGCCACGCCGATGTCGGATGCGTGCTGCCACGCAAGCTGTTGCTGTTCTTTTCCATGGGGTTCGCCGCGCCAGGCACGCACGCGAAAGAAATTCAGCCTCACCCTGGCGTGCGGATAGGCATAAATCCGCACGATCCATGGATCGGCGGCTTCAACCTCGATACCAAGTTCTTCGTGCAGTTCGCGAGTCAGCGCCGCGGCCAGCGGTTCCCCCGGTTCGACTTTGCCGCCGGGAAATTCCCAGAAACCCGCGTACACTTTTCCGGGCGGGCGCTGCGCCAGCAGGAAGCTGCCGTCCGGCCGCTCGATGACGGCGGCGACCACTTCGACTACTGTGGTATTCAACCGCGCTTGGCGCGGAGGGCGCTGACGGCACGCAGTCGCCCGGACACGTCGCGCGCGAACTGCCACGCGACACGGCCGGAGCGCGAGCCGCGCGAGAGCGCCCACTGCAGCGCTTCTTCGTGGGTAGCGGCTATCTCCCTGGGCGAGCAACCCAGTTCGGCCAGCCAGTGTCCGACGATACCCAGATAATCGTCCTGGTCGAAAGGATAGAACGACACCCACAGGCCGAAGCGTTCCGACAGCGAGATCTTTTCCTCCGAGGTTTCCCCCGGATGGATTTCCTCGCCGATGTGCTTGTATTCGAGATTTTCCTGCATGTATTCCGGCATCAAATGGCGCCGGTTGGAGGTTGCATAGATGAGCACGTTTTCCGAAGTTGCCGAGATCGAGCCATCCAGCACCACCTTGAGCGCCTTGTAGCCTGCCTCCGCCGCCTCGAACGACAGGTCGTCGCAAAAAATGATAAAGCGCTCGCTGCGGGCGGAAATCTGGTCGACGATATCGGGCAGGTCGATCAGATCGTGTTTATCGACTTCGATCAGGCGCAGGCCTTGCCGGTGAAACTTGTTGAGCACCGCTTTGACCAGGGACGACTTGCCGGTGCCGCGCGCGCCGGTCAGCAGCACGTTGTTGGCCGGCAGCCCGGACACGAACTGGCGTGTGTTCTGCTCGATCAGGTGTTTCTGCCGATCGACACCGGACAGGTCCGACAGCCGGATCTTGTGCGGGTGGACCACCGGCTGCAAATGGCCCAGGCCGCCCGCTTTGCGCCAGCGAAACGCGATGCTCGCGCCCCAATCCACCGGCGGCTGCACCGCCGGCAGCAATACTTCCAGGCGCGCTACCAGCGCTTCGGCCCGTTCCAGGAATTTTGAAAGTTCGCTCATACTGGTCAGCTGCGGTAATCCGCGTTGATGGAAACGTAATCGTGCGAAAGGTCGCAGGTCCACACCGTGGTCTGCGCCGCGCCGCGGGCCAGTTCGACGCGCACGGTGATCTCGCTTTGTTGCATGACGCGCTTGCCGTCCTCTTCGCGATAGGCCGGATTCCGGCCCCCGTCCGCGGCTACCAGCACGTCGCCCAGATACAACCGCACCCGGCCGACATCGAGGTCCGGAATGCCGGCATAACCAATGGCGCAAAGCAGGCGCCCCAGGTTGGGGTCCGAAGCGAAGAACGCGGTCTTCACCAGGGGGGAATGTGCGATGGCGAAGGCTACTTTGCTGCATTCGGCTTCGCTCTTTCCGCCCTGCACCTCCACCGTGATGAACTTGGTCGCGCCTTCCCCGTCGCGGATGATTGCCTGCGCCAGCCAAACCGCGACTTCGGTGACGGCTGCCGCAAGGACTGCATAATCCGGGTCGCGCTTGTCGGCTATCGTGCGTGTGCCAGCGGCGCCGCTGGCGATCAGCATGAACGAGTCGTTGGTTGAGGTATCCCCGTCCACGCTGATCCGATTGAACGAGCGCGCGCTGGCTTCAGCCAGCATTTGCTGCAACGCCGCCCCGCTCACCGCCGCGTCCGTCGCCACAAATCCGAGCATGGTGGCCATATCGGGATGAATCATGCCGGCGCCCTTGGCCATGCCGGTCACGATTACAGGTTTCCCGCCGATAACGATTTTTCGCGTGCACGCCTTGGGCACGGTATCGGTAGTCATGATCGCCTCGGCGGCGTTCGCCCAGTTGTCCTCGCGGCAATCGGCAAGCGCTCGGGGCAGCGCCGCCACGATGCGCTCCACCGGCAGCGCCTCCATGATTACACCGGTTGAAAACGGCAGTACCTGCGAACTGTCGCATCCGAGCAGCGCGGCCATTTCCGCGCAAGTCTTGCGTGCGCGCGCAAGTCCGTCGTCGCCGGTGCCGGCATTGGCATTGCCGGTGTTCACCACCAGGGCACGCACCGGTCGGGGGAGCGACAGGTGCTCCTTGCACACGACCACGGGCGCGGCACAGAAGCGGTTCTGCGTGAACACCCCGGCGACGCTTGCACCTTCGGCAAGCCGTATCACCAGCAGATCCTTGCGCTTCGCCTTGCGCACCCCGGCCTCGGCGACACCGAGGGACAGGCCTCGCACCGGCAGCAGGTCTTCCGCCTTTGGCGGCGCTAGATTCACTGGCATGGCTGCCCTCGGCTCAGGTCAATTTCCCGTGGCACTGCTTGTATTTCTTTCCCGAGCCGCAAGGACAAGGATCGTTGCGGCCGATCTTTCCCATCTCACGCACGAACGGCCGTTCCTTGTTCTTTTCTTCGGTCTCGTCCGCTGCCAATGCCTCGTCGTATCCCGCGTGCTGATACTTCACGTTTTCGACCGCAGGCGCCGTTTCGGCCGCCACTTCGGTCAGTTCGGCTTCGGATGTCACTTGCACCGCGGTCAGGGTCTTGGTTACTTCCAGCTTGACGCTTTCCAGCATGCTCGAGAACAGCTCGAACGCCTCGCGCTTGTATTCCTGCTTCGGGTTCTTCTGCGCGTAGCCGCGCAGATGTATGCCCTGGCGCAGATGGTCCAGCGCCGCCAGGTGCTCGCGCCAATGCTGGTCCAAGTTGGTGAGCATGACCCATCGCTCGTACGGGTGCAGGGCCTCGCTCGGGGCGAGGGAAAATTTCTCCCGATACAGGCGGTCGGCTTCGGCAACCGCTTTCTCGAGCAGCGCCTGATCGTCGAGGCTGGGGTCGGCGTCGAGCCAGGACTTCACCGGAATCGCGAAATTCAGCTCCGCCAGGAACGCCTTCTCCAGGCCGGGCACGTCCCATTGCTCCTCCACGCTCTCCGGCGGGATATGCGCGCGGAAAATATCGCTCACCACGCCCTGGCGCAGCGAGGTGATTGTCTCGCTTACGTCGGCGCTTTCAAGCAGTTCGTTTCTCTGCTCGTAGATGACCTTGCGCTGGTCGTTGGCGACGTCGTCGTACTCCAGCAACTGCTTCCGGATATCGAAGTTGTGCGCCTCGACCTTGCGCTGTGCCGATTCGATCGAGCGCGACACCCAGGAACTCTCGATCGCCTCGCCTTCCGGCATCTTCAGCCGCTGCATGATGGCTTTCACGCGGTCGCCGGCAAAGATGCGCAGCAACGGATCTTCCAGCGACAGGTAAAAGCGCGACGACCCGGGATCTCCCTGCCGGCCCGCGCGCCCGCGCAACTGGTTGTCGATACGCCGCGACTCGTGGCGCTCGGTGCCGATGATGTGCAGCCCGCCCGCGGCGATGACCTTGGCGTGCAGTTTCTGCCAGCCTTCCCGCATCACTTTGATGCGGCGTTCTTTTTCCTCGTCGTCCACACCCTCGGTAGCGCGCAGCGCGTCGATGGCTCTCTCGGCGTTTCCGCCGAGCACGATGTCGGTGCCGCGGCCCGCCATGTTGGTGGCGATGGTGACCATCTTCGGCTGGCCGGCCTGAACCACGATTTCTGCCTCGCGCGCATGCTGCTTGGCGTTCAGCACCTGGTGCGGCAGCTTGTCCTTCTCCAGCATGCCCGAAAGCAGTTCTGAATTTTCGATCGACGTGGTTCCAACCAGCACCGGCTGGTCATGCTCGTAGCAGTGCTTGATCGCAGCGACGATCGCCTCGTTCTTTTCCTTGGTCGTCTGGTATACCAGGTCCTCGCGGTCGTCGCGAACCATCGGCTGGTGCGTAGGCACCACCAGGGTTTCCAGGCCGTAGATCTCCTGGAACTCGTAGGCCTCGGTGTCGGCCGTGCCGGTCATGCCGGCGAGCTTGCCGTACATGCGGAAATAGTTCTGAAAGGTGATGGTGGCCAGCGTCTGGTTTTCATTCTGAATCGAAACGTTCTCCTTTGCCTCGACCGCCTGGTGCAGGCCGTCGGACCAGCGCCGCCCCGACATCAGCCGCCCGGTAAACTCGTCGACGATGATGACCTCGCCCTCCTGCACCACGTAATGGGTGTCGCGCTGGAACAGGTTGTGCGCCCGCAACGCCGCGTACAGATGGTGTATCAGGTTGATGAACGACGGTTCGTATAGGCTGCGTCCCGCGGGCAGAAGACCGACGCGTGCAAGCAGCTGTTCGGCATGTTCGTGGCCGGCTTCGGTCAGGAGCACCTGGCGCGATTTCTCGTCCATGGAAAAATCGCCGGGCCCGTCCTCCTCGGCCTGGCGCACGAGCAGCGGCGCCACTTCGTTCATGCGGTAGTACAGATCGGTGTGATCCTCGGCCTGGCCGGAAATGATCAGCGGCGTGCGCGCCTCGTCGATCAGGATCGAGTCCACCTCGTCGACGATGGCGAAGTTGAGCGCGCGCTGATAGCGGTCCGCCACCTGCATCGCCATGTTGTCGCGCAGATAGTCGAAGCCGAATTCGTTATTGGTTCCGTAAGTGATGTCGGCGGCGTAGGCCTGCTGCTTGACGTCGGCCGGGCTCTGCGACAGGTTTACTCCGACCGAGAGTCCGAGGAAACGAAACACGCGGCCCATCCAGTCGGCGTCGCGGCTCGCCAGATAATCGTTTACCGTGACGATGTGCACGCCCAGCCCGGACAAAGCGTTCAAATAGGCGGGCAGGGTCGCAACCAGCGTCTTGCCCTCGCCGGTGCGCATCTCGGCAATCTTGCCGGCGTGCAGGATCATGCCGCCGACAAGCTGCACGTCGAAATGGCGCATGTTGAGCACGCGCTTGCCGGCTTCGCGCACCACGGCAAAGGCTTCCGGCAGCAGATCGTCCAGCACCTCGCCCTTAGTCAGCCGTTCCCTGAACTCCGCGGTCTTTGCACGCAGCGCATCATCGGTCAGCGCGGAGATCGCCGGTTCCAGCGCGTTGATGCGCTGCACCGTCTTGTTATAGCGCTTGATCAGCCGGTCGTTCCGACTGCCAAAAATGCGTGTCAGGATGCGGGTGAACATTAAAAGATGGGGAAGATGGTGAAAAGGATGCGAATTTTACCATGCCTACCCGTCCAAAAACGGCGGGTACAGCGCGGTCTGAGCCGGCGAAACAGCAGGGAAACGGGCCAAGCGCGGTTCAAGTTGAACCCGGCGCAGCAGGAAGATCAGCGACGGAGCGCGAACGCGCCTCGCCGCTCAACGCGTCACCTTACAGGACTCATTTTGCCTTGGCAGTGGCGGCGGAAACCTGGAGGAAGCGATTGGGGTTCTGCGCCACGCCCTTGTAGCGCACTTCGAAATGCACGTGCGGCCCAGTCGAGCGTCCGGTGGAACCGGACTCGGCGATGATCGCGCCGCGCTGCACCAGACTTCCCGCTTTCACCAGAAGTTTCGAATTGTGGGCATAGCGGGTGGTGAAGTCATTGCCGTGGTCGATGTCGACCACATTGCCGTATTGCGGATGGGATTCTGCGGCAACCACCAGTCCGTCGGCCGCGGCGTGGACCGGGGTGCCGGTGTCAACCAGAAAATCGACGCCCTCATGCATGGCGTTCTGTCCGGTAATGGGATCTATGCGCCAGCCGAAGCTGGAGGCGTTCCAGTCGACGTCCACCGGCTTGACCGTCGGCATCAGCTTCTTCTTCACCTTGGCGTCGAACAGCCGGTTTTCGAGAATGCCCATGTAGTCGTAACGGTTTTCCATATGCTTCGATAGCGCGTCGACCTGGCCGGTGAGTTCGTTCATCGACAAGTCCTGCACCGGAATACTGGTGGAAAGCGCCCCGCCACGGCCGGGCGGCTCGCCCATGCGAAACTCCTGCGGCTTGACGCCTGCGAGCGCCGACAGGCGCTCCCCTAATGCGTCCAGGCGCATCAGCTGCGCCTGCATCTGGCCCAGTTTGACTGCCATCGCGTTCAGGTTCTCGCGCATGAATTCCTTGGCGTTCCGGGTCTGCTGTTCCTGCGCCGATAGCAATAGCGTCTGCAGCAAGGGGAGTTTGATCTCGGCCGCGTGGCGGAACACAACGTAGAACATCGAACTGGACAGGGCCACCACGGTAGCAACAAGCAGCGCCGCCCCAAGAACCAGGTGGCGGGCGCTCAGAGAAATCGATTTGGCCGTTGCCAGCCGGTTCGATACCAGAATAATATGCATGATCCCCTCCGAGACACAACTCCATGCATTCCAAAAATCTTCGTGCCTACCTGGACTCGGCCGCGGGTATCGCGTCCTTGCTGCCTCAGGCAGAGCGCCTAATCGATTTGCGGCGTATCTATCGGGAAATCATGCCGCAGCAGTTATTGCGATCTTCATCGATCGTCAATTACAAGCAGGAAACTGTCGTTATTTATGCGGAGAACAACGCGATCGCAGCCAAGATTAAACTGCTAAGCCCTAGATTGGTCAACGATTTTTCAAAACGAGGGATGCAGGTTACCGGAATTCGCGCGGAAGTGCAACCCCGGGAAACCCCCAGGGAGACAGTGGTCGAAAAGCACGCCAAGCTCAGCGCAGCCGGGGCCGAAAGCCTGAAGGCACTGGCCGAGCGCCTTCCAGATTCAAAACTAAAACAAACCCTTACGGAAATGGCCGGGCGCAAGCCGCGCTAAGCGGCGCCCCCCCCCTCAGACCGGCTGGGCCAGAAAGCGGGTGAGCCCGGCCGGAGCATCCTCGGTGCGCTCAAAGCTCACATATTCCCACGCGTCGGCGTCGGCCAGGGTAGCGCGCAACAGGGCGTTATTCAGGCTATGGCCGGATTTATGCGCGGAAAAGGCCGCGATCACCGAATGACCCAGCAGGTACAGGTCGCCGATCGCGTCCAGTATCTTGTGCTTCACGAACTCGTCGGCATAGCGCAGACCGTCCGAGTTCAGTACCCGGTATTCATCCATCACCACGGCGTTGTCCAGGCTGCCGCCCATGGCCAAGCCGCTGGCGCGCAGGGTTTCGACGTCCTGCATGAAACCGAAAGTTCGGGCGCGCGCCACCTCCTTGACATAGGAAGTTTCGGCGAAATCGACCACCACTTGCTGACTGGATTTGTCGAACACGGGATGGTTGAAAACGATGGAAAAAGACAGTTTGAAGCCCGGATAAGGGTCGAAGCGGGCCCATTTGTCGCCTTCCCTTACTTCCACCGCTTTCTTTATGCGGATGAAACGTTTGGCGACCGACTGCTCCGCGATGCCGGCCGACTGCAGCAGAAACACGAAAGGCGAGGCGCTGCCGTCCATGATGGGCACTTCCGCCCCCGTGAGGTCCACATAGGCGTTGTCCACGCCCAGCCCGGCGAAGGCAGACATCAGATGCTCCACCGTCGCGACGACGGCGAGGCCGTCCTCCAGCGTGCTGCACAGGCGCGTGTCGCCGACCTTGTAGGCGTCTGCCCGCACATCCGCCGGCTGCGGCAGATCAAGGCGTCGAAACACGATGCCCGTGTTCGGCTGCGCCGGACGCAAGGTCATTTCGACTTTTTCGCCGGAATGCAAGCCGACGCCGGTGGCGCGAATAGCGGTTTTTAGGGTGCGCTGCTTTAACATGGGTGCCTTGGATGCCGCTTCCGAATTCCCGAAACAGCTACTGATTCAGAAGAGCATGAGGAATGGCATTCCCTCATTTTGATATCAACTCTAACTCTTGTCGTTTGCTGTCGTCACTTGTCACCTGAGTCACTTGACCGCAACGGGCGAATTTTAGCATAGGGGAAGTACGGCTGGCCGCGCGACCCGGGGCGCGGCCAGCCATCCGGTCAGTCAGCCTGCTTGCGCAGGAAAGCCGGGATGTCGTACTTGTCCATCCCGTTCTGCTGCAGCGCCTCTATGGTCGAGGCGCGATTCTTGCGAATCACCGCGGGCATTGTGTCCAGTTCACTGTAGTTGACCGCCGTGACCGGCATGTTGTCGGTCCCGGTCTTCATCACCAACTGAGGCTTGTTGATGCGCGCGGCCGCAGGCTGCCCCAAACCGGTGGCCACCACCGTGACGCGCAACTCGTCTTCCATCTGGTCGTCGTACACCGTGCCATAAATAACGGTGGCGTCGTCCGCGGCGAAACTGCGGATGGTATTGAGCACCTCTTTTGTCTCGCGCAGCCTGAGACTATCCTGGCTGGCGGTGATGTTGACCAGGATGCCACGCGCGCCTGACAGGTTGACACCTTCAAGCAGCGGACAGGCCACCGCCTGCTCCGCAGCGATGCGCGCCCGGTCCACGCCACCCGCCGAGGCCATCCCCATCATTGCCATGCCCTGCTCGTGCATCACCGTGCGTACATCCTGGAAATCGACGTTTACGAGGCCAGGTATGTTGATGATTTCAGAAATGCCGGCCACGGCGTTCTTGAGCACGTCGTCGGCGGCGGCGAACGCCTCTTTCTGCAATATGTCGTCGCCGAGAACCTCCTCCAGCTTTTCGTTCAGGATCACTATCACCGAATCGACGTTGGCCGCCAGTTCCTGGATACCGTCTTCAGCCGACTGCAGCCGCCGGCCGCCTTCGAAGGAGAACGGCTTGGTGACGACAGCAACGGTGAGGATGCCCATCTGCTTCGCAACTTCGGCCACTAACGGCGCCGCGCCGGTGCCGGTGCCTCCACCCATGCCAGCGGTGATGAACACCATGTGGGCGCCACGCAGCGACTCCTCGATTTGCTCGCGCGCCTCCAGCGCAGCCGCCTTGCCCGCTTCAGGCTTTGCGCCGGCACCGAGACCGGTCGAGCCGAGTTGCACTTGGCTCTTGGCGAGGCCGCGCGCAAGCGCCTGGGCATCGGTGTTCATGGCGATGAACTCCACTCCCTGGACGGTGTTGCGGATCATGTGATCGACGGCGTTGCCGCCGGCGCCACCGACACCGATCACCTTGATCACGGTACCGTTGTTCTGTACTTCCACGATTTCAAACATAGTGCCTCCTTCCGGGTCTTGGTTCAAAAGCAAACTGCCGATTCACTGCCATTGATTCACTGTCATCCCCTGCCGGCGCCGGTATTCCAGAGGCTGAACGCAATGCCAACCAAGGCACACGCCCCCGGCGTCCCGACTCCGGCCGCTAGAAATTGCGCTGAAACCACTCTTTCATCCTCGACATGACCTGCCTGAACGAGGCGCCCTGCATCGCCTGCAATCCGCGCTGAGTCTGCGCCTGCCCCTCGAGCAGCAGTCCGATCGCCGTGGCATAGCGCGGGTGTTTCACCACGTCTGCCAGCCCGCCCGAATAACGCGGCGTGCCCAGACGCACCGGCATGTGGAAGATCTCCTCGCCCAGTTCGACCATGCCCCGCATGACGCTGGAGCCACCGGTAAGCACCAGGCCGGAGGACATCAGTTCCTCGTAGCCGGACTCGCGCAGCACCTTCTGGATCAGGGAATACAGTTCTTCCACGCGCGGCTCGATCACTTCGGCAAGGGTCTGCCGCGACAGCTGCCGCGACCCGCGATCACCGATGCCGGGCACCTCCACCAGTTCGTCGGGATCGGCGAGCTGGCGCAGCGCGCAGCCGCTTCTGATCTTGATCTCCTCGGCCTCGGCGGTGGGCGTCCGGAGCGCCATGGCGATATCGTTGGTAATCTGGTCGCCAGCGATCGGAATCACCGCGGTGTGCCGGATCGCACCCTCGCGAAAAATGGCGATGTCGGTGGTGCCGCCGCCGATGTCCACCAGGCACACCCCCAGCTCCTTTTCGTCCTCGGTGAGCACTGCGATCGACGACGCCAGCGGCTGCAGGATCAGATCGTTCACCTCAAGACCGCAGCGGCGCACGCACTTGACGATGTTCTGCGCCGCCGACACCGCGCCGGTGACGATGTGCACTTCCACTTCCAGGCGCACCCCGCTCATGCCCAGTGGCTCGCGCACGCCATCCTGGCCGTCGACGACGAACTGCTGGGTCAGGATGTGGAGGATTTGCTGATCGGTCGGAATGGGGAGCGCGCGCGCGGTCTCGATCACGCGATCGACGTCGAGCGCCGACACCTCCTTGTCCTTGATCGCCACCATGCCGCGGGAATTGAAACTCTTGATGTGACTGCCGGCAATGCCTGTATAGACGCGCGCTATCTTGCAATCGGCCATCAACTCGGCCTCCTCCAGCGCGCGCTGGATTGCATTGACCGTGGCTTCGATGTTGACCACCACGCCCTTTTTCAGGCCCCTGGATTCGTGCCCGCCCATGCCGATGATGTTCAGCCGGTTGTCCGGCAGCAGCTCCGCGACTATCGCCACCACCTTGGAGGTGCCGATGTCGAGGCCTACAACCAGGCTCTTGTTTTCCTTGCTCATGCCGCCGCCTCCCTCTTGCCGGGCCTGGTCTTGGTGCGCTTCGGCTCCGCCACCGCATGCGCGACCTCGGGCACGCGCAGCGCAAATCCGTTCGGGTAGCGCAGATCGACATAGTCGAGCCTGCGGTTCAGCCGTCCCAGCGTCTGCGCGTAGACCGCGACAAACCGCGAGAGCCGCTCCAGCACCGGCTCCTTCAGTTGATCCCGCCCGAGTTCCAGCGTCAGGCCGTTCGACAGCCGCAACTGCCAGGCATAGCGCGGTGACAGCAGCACCTGGCGCGGTTCGAGTTTCATCGGCGCAAGCGCCTGGCGAAATGCGGCATAACGGTGCGTCACTTCCTGGGCGCTGCCCGGCGGTCCGGCGAACTGCGGCAGCCCGTCGCCGGACATTTCGCCAGTAAATACTTCGCCATGGGTGTTGACCAGGCGCTGCGCCCGCGTGTCGGCGCCCCAGCGCGCTAGCGCAACGTGCTCTTCGATCGCCACCTCGATGCGGTCGGGCCACAAGCGGCGCACCTCGACCTTGCGCACCCAGGGCAAGGACTCGAACGAGCGCCGCACCTGGTCCAGATCGACGCTGAAAAAGGTGCCGACAGCTCCCGTGCGCGCGGCCCCTTCCGCCTGTTCGCGCGTGACGTGGTCGAGTTCACCTTTCAGCGCGACATGGCGCACAGGCAACATCGGCGAATGTACCAACGCATGGGCACCGGCATAGATGGCGGCCGCAGCGGCAAGCGCATAGAGCGTGTTGGCGCAGCCGTTCAGCAAATCGGCGTTATCCCACATGCGCGAGCTCCAGGATGCGCACCGCCAGATCCTCGAATGACAGGCCAGCATGGCGAGCCGCCATCGGCACCAGCGAGTGATCGGTCATTCCGGGCGAGGTGTTCACTTCGATGAACCAGGGCCTGCCCGCGGCATCCAGCATCAGATCGACGCGGCCCCAGCCGCTGCAGCCGAGCGCATTGAATGCGGACAGAACCTGGCGCTGCACGGCCGCCTCTTCGTTCGCTGCGAGGCCGCAGGGGATAACGTAGCGGGTGTCGCTGGCAAGGTATTTGGCCTCATAGTCGTAGAAATCGCGCGGCGTCTCGAGCCGGATCAGCGGCAGCGCGTCGCCGCCCAATACGGCGGCGGTGAGTTCGATGCCGTCGATGAATTGCTCCGCAATCACCACCCGGTCGTAATTGGCCGCAAGCGCATAGGCTTCTTCCAATCCGGAGGCGGCGCTCACCTTGCTCATGCCTATGCTCGACCCCTCGCTCGCGGGCTTGACCATCATCGGCAACCCGATCCGCGCCGCCACTGCCTTGAAATCGCTTGCCGGCGCGAGCAGTTCGTAACGCGGCGTGGGAATGCCGGCCGCCTGCCACACCAGTTTGGTGCGCCATTTGTCCATGGCGAGCGCGCTCGCCAGCACGCCTGCGCCGGTATAGGGGATGCCGAGCAGTTCCAGCGCCCCCTGGATGGTGCCGTCCTCGCCGTAGCGGCCGTGCAGCGCGATGAACACGCGGTCGAATTTCTCCGCGATCAGCGCCGCGAGGTCCCTCTGCAGCAGATCGAAGGGGTGGGCGTCGATGCCTTTCGCGCGCAAGGCGCCGAGCACCATGGCGCCGCTCTTGAGCGACACTTCGCGTTCGGCCGATCGGCCGCCGAGAAGAACGGCTACCTTTCCGAATTTGCTCATGCCGCCTCGCCTATCACGCGCACTTCGGCGACAAGTTCGACGCCCTGCTTCGCCAGCACGGTATTCCTTACGTGCGCGATCAGATTTTCGATGTCGGCGGCGCTGCCGCGGCCGTGAGCGTTAATGATGAAATTGGCGTGCTTCCCGGACACGCTGGCGCCGCCTATGGCGCACCCCTTCAGGCCGCAGGCTTCGATCAGGCGCGCGGCGTGATCGCCGGGCGGATTGCGAAATACCGAGCCCGCGTTGGGGACGCCCAGCGGCTGGGACTCGATGCGTTGCCGCAGCAGTTCCGTGATGCGGCGGCGTGCCGCCTCGGCGTCGCCTTGCTTGAATCCGAACCAGGCTGCAGCAAACCATTCCTCCGCGCCGAGTTCGCCGCCCTTCAGCGCGACGCGGCGGTAGGCGATGTCGAAATCCGCCGGCTTGCGTTCGCGCAATTCACCGTTGCGCCGGAGCATGAGCACGCGCTCGACCGCATCCCAGGTTTCGCTGCCGTAACAACCGGCATTCATTGCCAGCGCGCCGCCTACCGTTCCGGGAATTCCGGCGAGAAACTCGGCTCCGGCGTAGCCGCGGGTGGCGGCGAAACGCGCCAGCTTCGGGCTGGCGGCGCGGGCTTCCGCATAGACCAGTTCGCCGTCCATCTGCAAGAGCGCGTGGCTGGAATGCATCAGGATGACCGTGCCGCGGATACCGCCGTCGCGCACCAGCACATTGCTGCCCAGTCCGATGAAATACACCGGCTCTGCCTGCGGCAAACTGCGCAGGAATTGCGCCGCATCATCCAGGTCGGCCGGGATGTAGGCGCGATCCGCAGCCCCCCCGGTACGCCAGGTAAGGTGCCTGCGCATCGGCTCGCGCTGCAGCAACCTGCCGCGCAGCGCCGGGGTCGAGAGATGTGCCTGCTCAGCCATGCGCATCTCTCACTCCGCCGCCTTGACGTGCAGCGCAGGGGCAAGCGCGGCCGGCACCGCGCCGATCGATCCAGCGCCCATGGTAACCACCACGTCGCCGTCTGTTGCAGCCGCGCGGATGGCGCTTGGCATGTCGGCAATGTTCTCGACGAATACCGGTTCGACCCGGCCGGCGACGCGCACCGCACGCGCCAGCGTCCTGCCGTCTGCCGCGACGATCGGCGCCTCGCCTGCCGGATAAACCTCGGCCAAAAGCAGCGCGTCCGCGCCCGAAAGCACCTTGACGAAGTCTTCGAACAGGTCGCGCGTGCGCGTGTAGCGGTGCGGCTGGAACGCAAGCACGATGCGGCGTCCGGGAAACGCGCCGCGCGCCGCGTCCAGCGTCGCCTGCATCTCGGCCGGATGGTGGCCGTAATCGTCGATCAGGGTGAAGCTGCCGCCGCCTTTCGCCGCAATTGCACCGTAGTTCTGGAAACGCCTGGCGACGCCGCGAAACTCCGCCAGCGCCTTGACGATGGCCGCGTCCTCGATGCCCAGTTCGGTCGCCACCGCGATTGCAGCGAGCGCATTCAGCACATTGTGGCGGCCGGGAAGGTTGAGCGTCACGTCCAGCACCTTCGAATTGCCGTCGCGCACAGCAAGGAAACGCATCCTGCCGCCGGAATGGCTCATGTTTTCGGCGCGCACCATCGCGTCGGCGGCGAATCCGTAGGTAAGTATCGGCTTGGACACGAACGGCAGGATCTCGCGCACATGCTTGTCGTCCGCGCAAAGCACCGCGGCGCCATAGAAAGGCAGGTTCTGCAAAAAGGACACGAACGCCTGCTTCAGCCGGGCAAAATCATGCTGGTAGGTTTCCATGTGGTCGGCGTCGATGTTGGTGACGACCGCTACGACCGGCTGCAGGTGCAAAAACGACGCGTCGGACTCGTCCGCCTCGACCACGATGAACTCTCCCGCTCCCAGGCGCGCGTTCGAAGCGCTGGCGGTAAGCCGGCCGCCGATGACGAAGGTGGGGTCGAGCCCGGCCTCGGCGAGCACGCTCGCAACCAGGCTGGTGGTAGTGGTCTTGCCGTGAGTGCCGGCAATTGCGATGCCCTGTTTCAGGCGCATCAGCTCGGCCAGCATCAGCGCACGCGGCACTACCGGAATGCGGCGCGCACGCGCCGCCATCACCTCCGGATTGTTGTTGCCGACCGCGGTCGACACGACAACGGCGTTCGCGTCGGCCAGATTCTCCGCTGCATGGCCGATGTGGATCGCCGCCCCGAGGCCAGCAAGCCGCTGCGTCGCCGCATTGACGCCTAGGTCCGAGCCCGTCACCTGATAGCCGAGATTGAGCAGCACTTCGGCGATGCCGCTCATGCCGCTGCCACCTATACCGACGAAATGGATGCGTTTGACCTTATGCTTCATTGCGCCAGTTCCATGCATACGCGCGCCACGGCCTCGGTCGCGTCGGGCTTGCCGAGCGCCCTTGCTTTCACGGCCATGTCGAGGAGACGCTCTCGCGTCAGTCCGTGCAATAGGTCTGCGAGCCGCTGCGCCGACAGATCCGACTGCGGCAGCAGGATGGCCGCACCACGCGAGGACAGGAATTCGGCGTTGCCGGTCTGGTGGTCGTCCACCGCATGCGGAAACGGCACGAGTATGCTGGCGACGCCGGCGCAGGCGAGTTCGGCGACGGTAAGCGCGCCGGCGCGGCAAATAACGAGGTCCGCCGCTCCGTAACAACCCGCCACGTCGTCGATGAAGGCCAGCGCCTCGGCTTTTATTCCGGCCGCGGCATAAGCTGCGCTCAAGGATTCGACATGCTTTGCTCCCGCCTGGTGCGTGACCTCCGGCCGCGCCTCGGCGTCAAGCAGCGCCAGCGCGCGCGGCACTGTTTCATTCAATGCCTGCGCGCCCAGACTGCCGCCCAGCACCAGCAACCTGATGCGGCCGGCGCGGGCGGCGTAGCGCGCGCGCGGTTCCGACAGAGCGGCGATTTCCTTGCGCACCGGGTTTCCGGTCAATTGCGCGCCGGGCAGCGCGCCGGGAAAGGCTTGCAGCACCCGAACCGCCAGTCGCGACAGCACTTTGTTGGCGAGGCCCGCGATCGAATTCTGCTCATGGATCGCCAGCGGACGTCCGAGCAGCGAGGCCATCATGCCTCCGGGGAAACTAATGTAGCCGCCCATGCCCAGCACCACATCGGGGCGCTGGGCGAGTATCGCGCGCGCACTTTGCCAGAAAGCCAGCAGCAGATTCCCGGGCAACGCCAGCGCGCGCAGCAATCCCTTGCCACGCAATCCGGAAAAGCGCATCCAGGCCATTTCATAGCCGAATTTCGGCACCAGCGTTGCTTCCATACCCGCCTTTGCTCCCAGCCACACCACCCGCCACCCCTGCTCGCGCAAATACTCCGCCACCGCCAGCGCGGGAAACACGTGTCCGCCCGTGCCGCCGGCCATGATCATGATCGTGCGTGCCATGCTTCTGTCGTCGCGTTCATGCGGGTTGCCCTCGCATCAGAGCTCTATTCTCGTAGTCGATGCGCAGCAGGATCGCCAGCACCAGGCAGTTGGCGAGGATGCCGCTGCCTCCAAAACTCATCAGCGGCAGGGTCAGGCCTTTGGTCGGCAGCACTCCCATGTTTACCCCCATGTTGATCAGGGTCTGCACGCCGAGCCAGACTGCGACGCCTTGCGCCACCAACGCCGCGTAGTAGCGTTCCGAAGCCGCCGCCTGGCGGCCTATGGCGAAAGCGCGCAGCACCAGCCAGGTGAACAGCGCGATCACGGTCACCACGCCCGCCAGTCCCAGTTCCTCCGCGATCACGGCAAGCAGGAAATCGGTGTGCGCTTCGGGCAGGTAGAACAGTTTTTCCACGCTGGCGCCCAGGCCCACGCCCAGCCATTCGCCGCGGCCGAAGGCGATCAGCGCATGCGACAGCTGGTAGCCCTTGCCGTACGGGTCGGCCCACGGATCCATGAAACCGAAGATGCGCTGCATGCGGTAAGGCGAACTGAGGATCAGGACCAGGAATCCCACCAGAGCCAGGACGAACAGACCGGCGAACCACTTGCCGTTCATGCCGCCGAGAAACAGGATGCCCATGGCGATGCATGCAATCACCACGAACGCGCCGAAGTCGGGCTCGCGCAGAAGCAGCCACCCGACTACCAGCATCACCGCAAGCATGGGCAGCAGGCCGTTCCTGAAGCTGTGCATCAGCGCCGACTTGCGCGCCGTGTAGTCCGCGGCGTAGAGCACGGCGGCGAGCTTCATGAATTCGGATGGCTGCAAATTCGCCGCGCCGAGCGAAAGCCATCGCCTGGCGCCGTTCACCTCGCGCCCCAGTCCCGGAATCAGCACCAGGATCAGCGCCAGTATTCCGAGGACAAAAAGCCATGGCGACAGGCTTTGCCACGCGCTCATCGGCACCTGAAAAGCCAGCAGAGCGGCCAGCAGGCTCACACCAAGGTACAGCGCATGCCGCGACAGGAAATAGGTCGGCTGGTTGCCGGCAAAACGGCTCGCTTCGGCCGTCGCAATCGAAGCCGAATAGACCATCATCATCCCCAGCAGCAGCAGGATAAGCGCGGTCCAGACCAACGCCTGGTCGAATTCCGCCGTCGATGCGCGCTCGGCTTTAATGTAGCTGAGCATGGGCATGCTTCCTGACACAGGCGGTGAATACCTCGCCGCGATGCGGGTAATTGCGGAACATGTCGAAACTGGCACAGGCGGGCGACAACAGCACCACGTCACCCGGCAGCGCCTTGGCACGGGCCTCGGCCACGGCCTCCTCCATGCTGCCCGCGCGCAGCAGTTCAACTCCACTATCGCCGAGGGCGCGCGCCATCAGCCCGGCATCGCGCCCGATCAGCACCACGCAGCGCGCATGGCGCGACAGCGGCCCGGCAAGCGGCGTGAAATCCTGGCCTTTTCCCTCACCGCCGGCGATCAGGACCACGCGCGCACCGCGCGCGGTCAGCTCGGCGAATCCGTTCAGCGCCGCCACGGTGGAGCCGACGTTCGTTCCCTTGGAGTCGTCGTAGAACGCGACGCCGCCAATTTCCGCCACTTTCTCCAGCCGGTGGGGCAGGCCCTTGAAATCGCGCAGCGCCGCGAGGAGCGGCGCATACGATTCGTCGAGCGTTCGTGCCAGCGCCAGCGCAGCGAGCGCGTTGGCGGCGTTGTGCAGACCGGCGAGCGGCAACTCCTTGAGCGCAGCGAGAGGCGTCGAGCCTTGCGCCAGCCACAACTCGCCGTCGATGCGCAGCAGGCCAAAATCCCCGACACGGCGCGGCTCGCCGAGACCAAAGCTCACCTGCTTGCGGCCGGGCACGGCCATGTTCATGCTTTGCGCGTCGTCGCGATTGAGCACCTGCACGCCCTCGCCCCTGAAAATTCGCGCCTTGGCCCGCGTGTACGCCGTCATGTCCTCGTAGCGGTCCAGATGGTCTTCGCTCAGATTGAGCACCGTCGCCGCGACCGGATTGAGCGTGCGCGTGGTTTCGAGCTGGAAGCTCGACAGCTCCAGCACCCAGACCTCGGGCTTGCGCCGCATGTCTTCACATTGCATCAACGCGTCCAGCGCCGCCGGTCCGATATTGCCGGCGACCTCGGTCGCGAATCCGCCGCGCTTGCACATGGCTCCGGCAAGCGCGGTCACCGTCGTCTTCCCATTGGTGCCGGTGATGGCCAGCACCTGCGGCCCCCGGTGCTGCGAGCCGGCGGGCATCACGGGATTGGCCGCGCGCAATGCCTGCGCGAACAGCTCTATATCGCCGAGCACCACCACGCCGCGCGCTGCCGCCGCGCGCACCTGCGGCGTTGCCAGAGGCACGCCCGGACTGATGGCAAGCAGATCGATCCCGGAGAAAGATTCGTCGCGAAATGCGCCGAGGGCAAGTTCTGCCTGCGGCACGGCTTTGGCCAGTTCTGCCAGCTTCGGCGGAGCTTCGCGGCTGTCCGCCACGCGCACGCGCGCACCGCGCCGATCGAGAAAGCGCGCCATCGACAGGCCCGTCTCGCCCAAGCCCACAACCAGCGCATTTTTGCCCGCGAGATTCATCTGAGCTTCAACGTCGACAGTCCGAACAGCACCAGCATCATGGTGATGATCCAAAACCGCACCACCACCTGGGATTCTTTCCAGCCCGACAACTCGTAGTGATGGTGCAGCGGCGCCATGCGAAAAATGCGCTTGCCGCCGCTCCACTTGAAGTACATCACCTGCAGCATCACCGACAGCGTCTCGGCGACGAACACGCCGCCCATGATGAACAGCACGATTTCCTGGCGCACGATCACCGCGACCATGCCCAGGGCCGCGCCGATCGCGAGCGCGCCCACGTCTCCCATGAACACCTCTGCCGGGTAGGCGTTGAACCAGAGGAAACCCAGCCCGGCCCCGGCAAGCGCCCCGCAGAACACCGTCAGTTCGCCCGCGCCCGGAATGTAGGGGAGCAGCAGATATTTCGAATACACCGTGTTGCCGGCCACGTAGGCAAAGATGCCGAGCGCGCCGGCGATCATCACCGCCGGCATGATCGCCAGACCGTCCAGGCCGTCGGTAAGGTTGACCGCGTTGCTGGTGCCGACAATGACGAAATAGGTGAGCACGATGAATCCCCACACGCCCAATGGATACGCGATGTTCTTGAAAAAAGGCAGGATCAGATCGGCCTTGGGCGGCAGGGTCATCGACAGGCCGCTGCCCACCCACGCCGTGAACAGGTCGAAAATGCGGGCGTTGCCCGGCACCGATACAGCGAAAGCAAGGTACACGGCGGCGGCCAGACCGATCACCGACTGCCAGAAGAACTTGGTCCTGGCCGATAGCCCCTTGGGGTTGCGCTCCACCACTTTGCGGTAATCGTCGACCCAGCCGATCGCACCGAAGCCGAGCGTCACTACCAGCACCGCCCAGAGAAAGCGGTTGGACAGATCGCCCCACAAGAGCGTGGTGATGCCGATCGAGACCAGGATCAACGCCCCGCCCATGGTGGGGGTGCCGGCCTTGGTGAGGTGCGACTGCGGGCCGTCCCCGCGCACCGACTGGCCGATCTTGTAGGCGGTCAGTTTGCGGATCACCAGCGGTCCGGTGATGAACGATATCGCCAGCGCAGTGAGGCAGGCCAGAACTGCGCGCAGCGTAATATAGCCGAATACGTTGAAGGCGCGGATGTCCTTGGCGAGGTACTGAGCGAGCTCGAGTAGCATCAGCGCTCTCCGACTTTAGGGATATGCGGCCGGTCGACGTGTCGCATCACGGCCGGTAAGGACTTGAGCGAGCGCTGCATGTGGCCGAGCTCAAGTAGCATCTAGTGCCCGCCCGCCGGTGCGCCGGTAAGCGCCTGCACCACCCGTTCCATGCGCATGAATCGGGAACCCTTGACGAGCACGGCAACGCCGGCCTCGAGACGCGCCTCCAGCGAGGTCAGCAGGGAGTCGATGTCGGCATAATGCTGGGCGCCCTCGCCGAACGCCTCCCCCGCATGGGTGCAAAGCTCCCCGAGGAGATACAGGCGGTCGATCCCGGCGGCACGGGCACGCCGGCCGATCTCGACATGAAACGCGGCGCCGTGAGCGCCAACTTCGCCCATGTCGCCCAGCACCATGAATTTCCTTCCAGGAGCGCGCGCGAGCACTTCGATCGCTGCGATCACCGAATCCGGATTGGCGTTGTAGGTATCGTCGAGAACTATGGCACCGCAGCTCGCCTCCTTCCGCTGCAACCGCCCCTGCACCGGATCAAAGCCGGAAAGCCCGCGCGCGATCGCGGCGAGGCTGACACCAGCAGCAGCTGCCGCCGCCGCCGCGGCCAGCGCGTTGCGCACGTTGTGCACACCGGCCGCACGCAGACTGACGGCATACTCCCCTTCCGGAGTTCGCACTACGATCTCGCTGCCGAATCCACGCAATTCGTAGCGGCCGCCAACAGCCGCCGGCCGGTCGATGCCGAAATCCAGCACCCGCCTGGGTGCACAGACTGTGCGCCAGTAATCGGCGTAGGTATCGTCGGCGTTGATCACGCCTACGCCGCCAGCCGGCAGTGCTGAGAATACTGCGCCGTGCTCATGCGCCACGTCCTCTACGCTCTGCATGAATTCCTGGTGCTCGCGCTGCGCATTGTTCACCAGCGCCACCGTCGGCTGCGCGATTGCCGCCAGGTATGCCGTCTCGCCGGGATGATTCATGCCCAGTTCCACCACCGCGCAGCCATGCCCTGCGCGCAGGCCAAGCAGGGTCAGCGGCAATCCGATGTCGTTGTTGAGATTTCCGGGCGTGGCGTAGGAGCGTCCCGCCCCGGCGTGATCGGCGAGAATCGAAGCAATCATTTCCTTCACCGTGGTCTTGCCGTTGGAACCGGTCACCGCGATCAGCGGCAGTTTGAACTTCCTGCGCCAGTAGGCGGCGAGCTTACCCAGGCCGAGCCGGGTATCGTCCACGACCAGCAGCGGCAAGGGTGAACCACCGCCGAGATTTGTCGCAGGCGCGTCCCGGTGGACCATGGCGGCCACCGCGCCGCGTGCGCGCGCCGCTGCGATGTACGCGTGGCCGTCGTAACGCTCTCCGCGCAGCGCCACGAACAGCGCGCCTTCGGTGATGGTGCGCGTATCGCTCGACACCGCGGCAAAGTGCGCGTTGGCCCCTCGCGCCTCGCCGCCTGTGCCCCGCGCCGCTTCCTGCAGGTCCATCATCGCGTCCATGCCGAGAGCGCCTCAGTGACCTCTGCGGCATCCGAGAACGGAACGCGCCGGCCGGCGCTCTCCTGGTAATCCTCATGGCCTTTGCCGGCGATGAGCACCACGTCGCCCGCAGCGGCGCCGGCGATGGTCGTAGCGATCGCTTCACGCCGGTTCGCGATCACCAGCGGCGCCTGTCCCGGCTGCCGATCCTCACCCAGCACCCCTTCCAGAATATCGGTGATGATTTCCAGCGGGTCTTCGCCACGCGGATTGTCGCTGGTCAGCACCACCTGATCTGCATTGCGCGCCGCGATCGCTCCCATCAAGGCGCGTTTGCCGCGATCGCGATCACCGCCGCAGCCGAACACGCAAATCAGCCGACCCGCGTCCGCAGCCACCAGCGGGCGCAGGCCTGCCAGCACCTGTTCCAGCGCATCCGGGCTGTGGGCGTAGTCGATCACGGCCAGCGGTTTTCCGCCGCCCCCGAGCCGCTGCATGCGCCCCGCAGGGGAGG
>Ga0194060_10000623_pt1 | contig 25780 bp, 19 predicted proteins | sample SepL225m_MetaG_FD_163427 | JGI IMG/M metagenome (GOLD analysis project Ga0194060, IMG submission 163427) | Anoxic zone freshwater microbial communities from boreal shield lake in IISD Experimental Lakes Area, Ontario, Canada - Sep2016-L222-5m | ecosystem: Environmental > Aquatic > Freshwater >... | reverse complement strand
CACCAAGACGGAATGAGGTTTCAAGAAAATCTGGGATAGCTTTAACGGCCTCGATAAAGATGGCATCAATTGGCGCATAGAGAATTACGAAATCTGGTGATGGCCCGCGATCGGCATAATTACGTTTTGATAGCGCCTGAATATGCGCCAGTAAATCCTTTGAATGCTCAACTAATAATTGCTTGCGCAATACATCATCTTCAGTTTCAAAAGCCTCATAAAATCTTTGGAATGGAAACTTTGAGTCAATATAAATAACGCTGCCACCAGGCATATTAATTGTTACATCGGGAATCGCACCAGAGTCACCGAGTTTCTCTGATGCAGATTGTCTTGTGAAATGTTCGTTCTCAATTAGTCCAGCACTTTCTAATAATTTTTCAAGATGTGCTTCACCAAATTTTCCACGCGTCTGTGAACTTGCAAGTGCGCCGGCAATAGCCCGAGTTTGTTTAACTAAATTTTCATTGTGTGAAGCCATTGATTTAACTTGTTCGGTAATCTCGGTCTCAGCGCGAACTCGGCGCAGATCGGCGGCACCGGCAGCCTCAGTTAATTTCTCAACGGTCTTCTTCATGGTTTCTAATTCATCGGTTAATTTTGTTGCCGCAGCAGTCGAGCTCTTCTCTCGATCTAATTGCTCTTTGAGATCTTTGATTAAAGGATTATCAGCAGAATTTGAATTAGATCTGCCACTTTTTACGAGAAATCCAATGAGAATTCCGACAGCCAGCCCGATTATTACGCCCAAAATTACATCCATGCCCGTATCGTGGCAGGAAGCACCGACAAACCCCCGTAGGCTCTACTCCTTGTGAGCCTCTCTATTGGAATCGTCGGACTGCCAAATGTGGGCAAATCGACCCTTTTTAACGCTCTGACCAAGAACAACGTTCTAGCCGCGAACTACCCCTTCGCCACTATCGAGCCAAATGTTGGAATGGTTGGTGTCCCAGATGACCGACTTCCCAAACTTGCTGAAATCTTCGGCTCCGAAAAAATCTTGCCAGCTGTTGTCTCCTTCGTTGATATCGCCGGAATTGTTAAGGGCGCTTCTGAAGGTGCTGGACTTGGAAATAAGTTCTTAGCAAATATTCGCGAGACCGATGCAATCTGTCAGGTCATCCGGGTTTTCAACGACGAAAATGTAATGCGCGAAGGTGAACGGGCCGCAGCATTTGTTGATCCCGCATCAGATATTGAAGTTATTAATACTGAACTTGGTCTTGCAGATTTACAAACTATTGAGAAGGCAGTGCCTCGCTTAGAAAAAGAGGTGCGCATCAAGAAAGAAGTTGCGCCAGTTCTCGAAGCGGTAAAACAAGCCCAAGAAATATTAAATGCTGGCAAATTACTTTACGGCTCAAAGGTTGATTTAACTTTAATTGCCGACTTACATTTGATGACTGCAAAACCATTCTTATATGTTTTCAACGTTGATGCCGCAGAACTTGCCGACGCCGATCTGCGAAATAAATTAGCGGCAATGGTTGCACCTTCTGAAGCGATCTTCTTGGATGCAAAAACAGAAGCCGAACTTGCCGAACTTGATGATGCAGATGCAATGGAATTATTATCTGCAATTGGTTTAGATGAACCAGGCCTAGCAACTTTGGCACGAGTGGGATTTAATACTTTAGGTTTGCAAACTTATTTAACTGCGGGTCCAAAAGAAACACGCGCTTGGACTATTCATAAGGGAGATACTGCGCCAGTCGCAGCCGGTGTAATTCACACCGATTTCCAAAAAGGTTTCATCAAGGCCGAAATCGTTGCATTTAACGATTTAGTTGGCGCAGGTTCAATGGCGGAAGCCAAAGCCCGTGGCAAGGTCCGAATGGAAGGCAAGGAATATGTAATGTCCGATGGCGATGTAGTGGAATTTAGGTTTAATAACTAATGACAAAAATAAGATACGAGAAAAGCCCATATATAACTGGCGAACTCAAGAAGCGCGATGAACTTCGCAACGTAGCAATTATTGCTCACGTGGATCATGGCAAGACAACCCTGGTTGATGCGATGTTGACTCAGTCCGGTGCATTTTCAGAGCACCAGAAAGAGGGCGAGAACCGCGACCGCGTAATGGATTCAATGGATCTAGAACGTGAAAAGGGAATTACGATTCTTGCAAAGAACACTTCGATTCACCGTGGAAATCAAATTGTTAACATCATTGATACTCCAGGCCACGCAGACTTCGGTGGTGAAGTTGAACGTGGACTTGAAATGGTTGACGGTGTAATTCTCCTTGTCGATGCATCTGAAGGACCACTTCCACAGACCCGTTTCGTACTGCGTAAAGCGCTAGAGAAGAATCTTCCAGTAATTCTCGTAATCAACAAAGTTGATCGCCCCGACTCTCGTATTCCAGAAGTTGTTGATGAGGCTTACGGTCTTTTCATGGACTTAGATGCAAATGATGATCAGATTGAATTCCCTGTTGTTTATGCATCAGCAAAAGCTGGTCGGGCATCAATGAATCGTCCAGAAAATGGCGTAATGCCAGATCGCGAAAACTTGGATGCGCTCTTTGAAGTTATTTTCAGCACGATCCCGGCACCGGTTTATCACGAAGGTGCACCACTACAAGCACACGTTACAAACCTTGACTCATCTCCTTATCTTGGCCGTCTTGCACTTTGCCGAATTCGCGAAGGTGTAATTAAAAAGGGCGAGAGCGTTATGTGGATGAAGACTGATGGAACTAGCGAGCGCGTAAAGATTGCAGAGTTACTCATAACCGACGGTCTAGAACGTGTTCCAGCGCTAGAAGCTGGTCCTGGAGATATCGTCGCAATCGCCGGTATCGAAACAATTACTTTGGGCGAAACTCTTGCTGATCTTGAGAAGCCACATGCACTTCCACTAATCATCGTTGACGAACCATCAATTTCGATGACTATTGGTATCAATACTTCTCCTATTGCAGGACAAGAAGGAAAGCTTCTTACTGCCCGCCAGGTAAAGAATCGTCTTGATGCTGAACTAATCGGTAACGTCTCACTTCGCGTTGTTAATACTGATCGTCCAGATACTTGGGAAGTTCAAGGCCGTGGTGAATTACAACTTGCAGTGCTTGTTGAAATCATGCGCCGCGAAGGTTTCGAATTAACTGTCGGAAAACCACAAGTAGTTGTGAAGATGGTTGATGGAAAACTTCAAGAACCAATGGAACGTTTGAGCATTGATATTCCAGAAGATTATCTTGGCGTTGTAACCCAACTTATGGCACTTCGTAAGGGCCGTATGGAGCAAATGGTTAATCATGGAACTGGCTGGATCCGTATGGATTACAAAGTCCCATCCCGTGGCCTAATTGGATTCCGTACAGAGTTCTTAACTGAAACTCGTGGAACCGGATTACTCCACCACGTATTTGATGGCTATGAGAACTGGAATGGCGAAATTCGTACCCGACTTAGCGGATCACTTGTAGCCGATCGTCGTGGAACAGTTACTGCATATGCAGTCGATGGCGTCCAAGAACGTGGCGTTATCTTCCTTGAAGTTGGTACTGAAGTTTATGAAGGAATGATTGTCGGCGAAAATTCACGTACCGAAGATATGGATGTAAATATTGTTCGCGAAAAGAAGCTTACAAATATGCGTTCATCCGGTGCAGATGATGCAAACCGAATCATTCCGCCAAGGCTGCTAAACCTTGAGCAAGCTCTCGAGTTCTGTCGTGAAGATGAATGCGTTGAGGTAACTCCAAAACATGTTCGAGTCCGCAAGACAATTCTTGATCAAAATGAGCGAGCACGTAACGTCGGTCGCGCCAAGAAGGTCAACCTGAACGCTGAATAACCGAATTTGTCGGTGGCCTTGGGTTAGATAGACCCATGGCCGCCCGCACAAATCACAGAATAGAACTTATTCGACCTACGGTTTCGCCTTCAGTTTTCTCACCTACACCTGAACAAAAATCGATAATTGATTCAACCGCCCCACGTCTACTCGTTCTTGGCGGTCCAGGTACCGGAAAGAGCGCAACGTTAATTGCAAGTGTTGTTGAACGAATAAAATCTGGCTTCGATCCTAATTCAATTTTGGTTTTAACTTATGGTCGCGAACGGGCATCAGAACTTCGTGATCAAATAGTTATTCAATCTGGTGCAAATGCTTTTGAACCAATAGTTCGAACATTTCACTCACTTGCCTTCTCCATAATAAATACCCAAATCAATGGCGATGATCCCAAATATGTATTGATCTCTGGCGCCGAACAAGATTCTTTTATTCGTGAACTCTTGGCCAATCCTGAATATTCACCGAAAGTAAAGTGGCCAGAAGTTTTAGAACCAGCGCTTTCCACCAAAGGCTTTGCGCGCGAGCTTCGGGATTTAATTCTTCGCGCAAGTGAACGCAACTTCACATATAAGAAATTAATCGAAAAAGGTCAGCTGCTAAATGAACCATGGTGGCAGCCAGCCGCAAATTTCTGGAAGCTATACGACGAAGTATTAGCGATTCGTTATGGTTTCATTTCTGGAGCGGCAAAACGAATTGACTCAAGTTCTATTATTTCGCAGGCGATTTCAGATTTGAATTCCAAGCCCACGATTCGCAAATCTTTTCAGAACAAATTTAAATTAATTATTGTCGACGAATTCCAAGAGAGTGATAATTCCCAACGAGAACTCTTAAATTTATTGGCAAGTGATAGCGTAATTTTATTTGCCGATCCACAATCAGCTATCGGCCAATTTCGTGGCGCAGACCCCGAAGGTGTTAGATCCTTTGCAAGTTCAAATAGATTTGAAGAGCTGCATTTAACTTCCGCCCTTCGCACCCCAACTGCGATTGCCGAATTAACTAACGCAATCGCGACAAAGTTTAGAAACCCAGCTCCAGCTTTGAAACCACTGAATAACAGCGCTTCTACGATAGATGTCGCAAAGTTGGCCAGCCAATCTGATTGTGCAAATTACATTGCTCATGCTTTTCGCACCGCACACTTGCGCGATGGGATTGCCTGGTCACAGATGGCGGTAATTCTCCGCGCACCAGGTGCCGGAGTCTCGGCTATTTCGCGGGCATTTGCGTTAAATAACATTCCGATTCAAATTGATTCAGATGCTCTGGCACTTGGCGAGAATCCAGCAATTAAACCAATCTTGACTATTGCGCAAATCGCACTCGGGAAGATAAAACTTGTGCCAAGTAATTGGGATTTAGTAGAGGAAATTCTCTTCTCAGAATTTGGTGGCGCAGATGCGCTCTCTCTTCGCCAGATGCGAATTGATTTAGGAAAAATACGCGAATCTGGCGATGACGCAAAACCTTCAACGCAAGTTATTTTAGAAATTTTAGACAATAACGATGCACCCCTTCCTTGGGAACAATTGCTCTCACTAAAGCGGGTTGCTGAGGTAATTGCTGAGGCCCGCAAAGTTGTTCGCATGAACTCCAAAGGATTAATGAAGGTTGATATCGCAGATTTAATCTGGGCAATCTGGAATTCAGCCAAGAATTATGAAGGTGATTCACTTGCAAATACTTGGCGCACCCGCGCACTTAAAGGTGGAATCCGTGGCGCCAGCGCCGATCGCGATTTAGATGCGGTGATTACTCTCTTTGAATCTGCGCGTCGCTTTGCTGAACGCATGCCGGGTTCTGACCCTCAACTATTCCTAGATCAGTTGTTAAGTGAATCTATTCAAAGTGATGCAATTGCAGCGCGGGGCCAACGCGGAGAAGTTGTAAGTGTTATGACAGTTCATAGCGCAAAGGGTTTGGAATGGGATCTTGTTGCAATCACGGGGCTGCAAGAAGGAGTCTGGCCAAATTTGAAACAACGTGGTTCGCTACTTGGCAGCGAACGCTTAGTTGAATCCGAGCGCACCCAATTAACTGCTCGACGTGAGATTGAAACGAGCGCTGCAAATGCGCTGGTCGAAGATGAGCGCAGACTGCTAAATGTAGCTATTTCAAGGGCAAAGGCGGCCCTGGTTGTTACGGCTTATTCCAAGGAAGATGATTCGGAACCATCACAGTATTTTGAAGATATTTATGAATTTATTCATGGGAGTTCATCGATTGATTCCGAAAACATTGAATTACCAAGAGCGCTAACTCCACAGGCTCTGGTTTCAACGTTGCGCCGAGATTTAGATAGCGCCGATTTAACAAGCAAAGAGTTCGCAGCAAAACTTCTGAACACTCTGGCAACAAATGAAATTCAGAGTGCAAAGAGTGAGAATTGGTTGGGTGGATTAAAACTTAGTAGCAACGATCCGGTTATTCCAGCAACTGAAGTAGTTTCAGTATCTCCAAGCAACCTTCAATCATTCTCGGAATGTGGCCTGAAATGGTTTATCGAAAAGAGCGGTGGCCGTGACGGAGATTCAACTGCGCAATTACTGGGAATCGCAATTCACTCGCTTGCCGCGATGCTAAAGAGTGAACCATCTTTAACATATGACGAACTTGCTACCCGACTTGAAAATGGTTGGCAGCTAATAGATGGCAATAAAGGTTGGGTTCGAGACTATCAATTTAAAATAGCACTCGAAAAATTAGCGAAGTTCTATAAGTGGCACTCTGAAAATAAATCAAAGCGAACTCTCTTTGCAGTTGAAGCCGACTTCGAAAAGGTAATCGGTCGCGCTTTATTTAATGGAAGTGTTGACCGCGTCGAAATTGATGACGAGGGACGGGTTTATATAGTCGATTTAAAAACTGGCGCACCTGACATCACAAAGAAAAAGGCTGAGGAGCACAAACAATTAGCTGGATATCAGTTAGCGGTTTATGAAGAGGCCTTCACTGAAAAATCACCCGGTAATCAGAGCGCCGGCGCCGAATTATTGTTCTTAGGCACCGACACAAAATCTGCCTCTGCAAAACCACAACCAGTAAAAGACCATGAAAGCATCAAGGCCGAAGTTGTTGCAGCAGCCGATGCGATGTCAGCTAATGAATTTATAGCCACCGTTAATGATCGCTGTAGAACCTGCTCCGTTAAAGGAATTTGCCCTATTCAGCCGCAAGGTCGGTCGGTGATTGATCAATGAGCGAGATAACAATTAAGTATTCTGCAACCGACATCGGCGATGCGCTTCGCACAATCGATCCAAAGTTCAAGGGTCCAAGCCCGGAACAGATTCCGATTATTGAATCACTTCACTTTGGCCCAACAGTTGTAATTGCTGGCGCTGGCTCTGGAAAGACTGAAACCATGAGCGCCCGAGTTCTCTGGCTAGTTGCAAATGGAATTGTGCGCCCGGATGAAATTCTTGGGTTAACTTTCACAAGAAAAGCTGCAGGTGAACTTGCCTCTCGAATTCGCAAACGCCTGCGTCAACTCCGAAAGATTGGGTTGCTGCCAGTTGATTCGATAAATAAATCTGAGATTGATATCGCAGTAACAGTCTCTACATATCATTCATATGCCGGTCGCGTTTTATCTGAACACGCAATTCGCATGGGAGTCGATGCAACCGCGGATCCAATTGGTGAAGCCGCAGCCTGGCAGATTGCAAATAATATTGTAAATAATTTCACGAGCGAAGCAACCAATGGCAATGATATTTCGCATGCTGCTAAAACCATCGTAGATAAAGTAATGGGATTATCTGCGGCCCTTGGCGAGCACGGGAAAACAACAGAGCAGGTACGTGCGTTTTGTGAATCAGAGCTAGAGAAGTTTGCAACAATTTCTGACACCCAATCAAATGATGCAGTTCGAGATCTCGCATCATCCTTAAAGGAGCGCCTTGCAATTTTGCCGATGGTTGAGGCATATGAAAAATATCGCCTCGATCGTGGCCTGCTTACCTTCAATGATCAGATGGCACTTGTGGCCAAATTGGTAAGTGGTGAGGTTGAATTTGCTTCAGAGATTATTTCCGCCGAGCGTGCCAAATACCGAATAGTTTTACTTGATGAATATCAAGATACTTCGGTAAGCCAAGTTAAATTCTTATCTGCGCTCTTTGGCGATGGCCATGCGGTCACAGCCGTTGGTGACCCAAACCAGGCTATTTACGGGTGGCGCAGCGCAAGTGCACAGACCCTCGATACCTTCGGTGGACACTTTGTCGGCAAATCTTCCACATCATGTATTGAACATAATTTATTAACCACCTGGCGCAATGATGAGAATATTCTTGAAGTCGCAAATCAAACTGTAGATAAAATTGGGCAACTAATTGTTGGCAGAGATGGCAAAGCGGCAACTGTTAAACGCCTAAAGCTTCGACCTGGTGCTGGCAAAGGTGCGCTCTTCTGCGGGCAGTATGAAACCTTGGCGATGGAAGCGGCAGGTATTGCCGAATACTTTGAAAAATACTGGTTTGCACCAGAGCGCTTGGCAGATCTAGATGAACCTCAAACATTTGCAGTACTTGTTCGTTCTCGCAAATATATAAGTGAAATTGAACAAGCCCTTCGCGCAAAAAATATTCCAGTAGAAGTTGTCGGGCTTGGTGGCCTAATTCATGTTCCTGAAGTTGCAGATATTTTGGCGCTCCTTCGTGTTCTAACGTTCCCAGATAATGGAAGCGCACTAATGCGACTTCTTACCGGCCCCAGAATTGCACTTGGTCCCAAAGATTTAGCTGCGCTTGGCAAATATGCTAGATCGCTCGTTACAAATTTTGATCAATCACTTAGCAAGACTGTTGGCAAGATAATGGAGACGCCTAACGCTGAGGTTATGGAAGCTGAAGATTTTGCTATCGGCAGCGCAATAGAGGCGCTAGAAGTATTTGAAAAAGCACCACGCAAGAATTTCTCGGAAGTTGGTTACGAGCGATTACTAAAATTCTCTAAAGAGTTGCGCGAACTTCGAAGATATTTAACTGGATCCATCACTGATGCAATCATGGAGGCCGAGCGCTTCTTATTTCTTGATACCGAAGTTATGGTTCGGGATGGATCTGCGCAAGGTCGCAAACACCTAGATGCTTTCTTGGATGAAGCAGCGAAGTTCCAGCGAAATGGTGGAACAATCTCAACCTTCCTTGAATGGTTAAAGATTGCAGATTCTGAAGAGGGTGGGCTAAAGCCAGTATCTGTCGCTGCAAATAAGCATGCAGTTCAGATACTCACAATCCATGCAGCAAAAGGCTCAGAGTGGGATTTCGTGGCTGTCCCAGGTTTGGTCACCGATAACTTCCCAAGTGCCGGAAAGAATTTAGATCTCTGGACTTCGAATTCGGCAGCACTGCCAATCTCGCTTCGCGGTGATGGAAAACAATTTGATGATTTTGTGTTTCCCGCCAATTCTCCAAAACATGTTGATGTTCGCAAAGCACTTGATGTTGTTAAAGATTCTTGGAAGAAGCGCCGAGAAGAAGAGGAATGGCGACTGGCATACGTGGCATTTACGCGAGCCAAAATTAATCTGCTTGCTACTGCATCTTGGTTTGGCAACGGCATGGATTCGGTCGATGCCAGCGCGCTGTACAACTTAGTTGAAACCTCCGTTGATTCAATTGACTCAGAGAAAAAGTTATTTGAAATGGCAAAACCAACTACGGAAAACCCAACACGTACAAAACCACGAACCGGAAATTGGCCGATAAAATCTGCTCGTGCAGAAAGCGTTGCTAAGTCAATCGAATTTGTCGCGGGCCACACAGCATTTGCAACGCCACAAGATTTAGTTAGCGCTGCAAGAACGGCGGCTGAAATTAGCCTAGCCAATGATGCAATCGCACTAATTGCTGAGGCAGGTGAACGCAAGAGCCATCTAAGAGTTAATCTGCCGATAAGAATGTCGGTTTCAACTCTGGTAAACCTAGCTAAAGATCCAGATGAATTAGCGCTAAATATCCGTCGCCCAATGCCAAATCACATTGATAAATATGCAAGGCGCGGAACTGCATTCCATCTGTGGATTGAAGCGCAATATAAAGATCCACAAGTATTAGATGAAGATGCTTTAGATATTTCGCAATCTGATCCAGATGATTTGCCGCTGGAAGAGTTAAAAGAGAAGTGGCTTAATAGTGACTGGGCAAAACGAGATCCAGCACCTGGTGGAATTGAAGTTCCATTTGAAACAGTTCTTGGCGGGGTTTTGCTTCGTGGTCGGATTGATGCGGTTTACGAGGCGGCCGGCAAGTACGAGGTAGTCGATTGGAAGACTGGCAAATCTAAGAGCGGAGATGACTTAGCGGCGGCGGCTATTCAATTAGCAATGTATCGCTTGGCTTATTCAAAGTTATTTGGGGTTCCACTTGAAAACATTAGCGCCGCTTTTCATTATGTAGGTTCTAATGAAACGGTTCGGCCAGCAGATTTATTGAATGAAGATCAATTAATCTCAATCGTTACTGGCAAGTGATCGCTTATCTCACTCTTTAAAGAGATTGGGTGCGCCGCGTCCTTGGCTACGTTATCGCTAAGAATGTAATCAAATTGAATTGTTGGTTTCCAAGTTGGATAACTGGCCATCGAAATCAGTGATCGCCATTTTGAAAACTTAACTGGAATATTAAATGGCAGATTCAAATCACCTAGCAAAATATGTTTTCCGGGCATTTTTGCGAGCCAGCGCTTAATTTGCCACAATTGATAGAGATTAACGAATGGCACGAAGGAGAGATGAGTATTTACAACGGTATAACCATTCTCTAATTGCGCAGCCACTGCATATCGCGGTTCATCTTTTACATAAATAAATCTAATCTTTGGTTTTGCACTAGCGCCAATTTCATTCTCATTCCCACCAACCATAATGGCAAGTGGTAATCCAATTGGTGATTTTCCTAAAGCCAAGGTCTGCCACTTTGTTACAGGAATATTTGTTATCAAACCAATTCCATACGATGGTGGATTATCACTTGCTATATTCTGATTATTACCGAGGTCGCCCAAGGCATTGGTAATTAGCACATCTTCTTGGTCGTGCAATTTGCGCCACTTAATTCCCGGGGTACCAATCACGCAACGGGCGTAAGCAAAATATTTAGCACCGAGCTCACTTGCTAAATCCGAAACTTGAAAGACTTGATCCGATCGATCTTGGTAAGCGTCAACCTCTTGAACTCCAATCACAAAATCAGAGCCGGCAACCGCCAGTTCTCTGGCAATTGCCTTTAAATTTGTCGCTCCTTGGCCATGCAATAAATTCCATGAAGTCAGTCGCATTCGGGCACTTTATTAGGATTCGTCTAGCTACTCTCTAATTGCCAGGTTATTAAGGCTAATAAGCCTGTTTCGCACTGATTTGCGCGCCCTAGTAAGGTCTGCAAGTGAATGTTTTGAAGCTCCCATTGGCCAGCGAGGCAGTTGATCGCGCAGGTGATCTTCGGTTAAAGCCAGATGAGCTTGCAAAACTGTGGCAGGACGCCCGGATTCTTCACTTCGCATCAGGCAAGTTTCGAGTTAAACCAAATTTTGAATTAGATTTCCAGAGCGCAAAAGAGATCGAAGAGTTGCGAGCCGAAAAGAAATTCGCAGTTGGCGAAGAGTTATTTCTTGGCATCGATAAGGGCATTGCCTACTTTGCTTGGTGCAGTGATGCGATGGATTTTGAAAGTTTTGAAATACTTGAAAATTATCAGACCCTTAGAACTTTAGGGGATTACTTGCCACAACTTGAAATGGGACTAGCAATTCATTCCCAAGCAATTGCTAATTGGCATCACACCCACCAATTTTGTGCCAGATGTGGCGCGCCAACTTTAAGTGCAAATGGTGGCTCGCTTCGTAAATGCACATCAGATGGTTCTGAACACTATCCAAGAACTGATGGCGCAGTAATTGTTTTAGTAAAGGATTCGCAAGATCGAGTATTACTTGGCCGCCAAAAAATTTGGCCAGAGAAGAGATTCTCCTGCTTTGCCGGGTTTGTTGAACCAGGTGAATCATTTGAACAAACAGTTCTACGAGAAGTATTTGAAGAGTCTGCGATTAAAGTCGATGCGATCACATACCTTGGTTCACAACCTTGGCCATTTCCTGCTTCAATTATGATTTCATTTTCAGCTCTTGCTACAAATCCAGGCGCCGCAAAAGCTGATGGCGAAGAGATAGAAGAGATTCGCTGGCTTACTCGCGAAGAAATGCGCGAAGCAATTGCGGATCAATCACTTACCTTGCCGCCAAGCATGAGCGTTGCGCGCAAGATGATTGAATTTTGGTATGAAAAAAGCGGCGCAGATGTTCGAGATTTGTCAGGTAATTAAATGCCTGCCGCAAGCGTCGATCAGATACTAGAAGCCTTAGATCCAGAACAGCGAGAAGTTGTTACCGCGGTCCGTGGCCCAGTATGCGTGATTGCGGGTGCCGGAACCGGTAAGACCAGAGTGATTACACATCGAATTGCATATGCAATTGCGATCGGTGTTACTGATTCAAGCAAGACCCTTGCACTCACTTTTACTGCGCGAGCGGCCGGTGAAATGCGGGCTCGACTTCGTGGCCTTGGAATTCCAAATGCAACTGCGCGGACATTTCACTCTGCAGCAATTAAACAGCTTATGTATTTCTGGCCATATTCTTTCGGTGGGGCATTTCCTTCACTTCTAACAATGAAATCTGGTGCAATCGCTGAAGCACTTAATCGAACTGATTCATCTCTTGCCCCGCAAACCTCAACACTGCGCGAGATTGCAAGTGAAATCGAATGGGCAAAAGTCCTAGAGATTTCACCGGATGAATATGTTGAATCGGCTCTTGGTGCTGGACGCACACTTCGAATTCCAAATAATAAAGCTGATAAAGCAAACTTCGAAGATATCTCAAAGGTTTATCAGGCATATGAAACGCTGAAGCGCCAAGAACGCGCAATTGATTTTGAAGATGTACTTTTACTAACAGTTGGCATGCTTGAAGAAGATCGCGATGTGCGCGAGCGAATTAGGGATCAATACCGTTATTTCACGGTTGATGAATATCAAGATGTGTCTCCGCTACAACAACGATTACTTAATTTGTGGCTCGGCAACCGCGAAGATATTTGCGTTGTGGGAGATGCGGCTCAAACTATTTACTCCTTTGCCGGCGCCAGTTCCTCTTTCTTACTCGGCTTTACCAAGCGCTTTCCTAAAGCCCAAGTAATTCGCCTATCTCGGGGCTATCGTTCCACCCCAGAAATTATTGGAACTGCAAATGCAATTTTGCGCCAAGGCGGAATGATTGGCGAACATGGCCACGAACTTGCTTCGATGAATGAACATGGCGCTAAACCAGAGATCGCTAAATTTGATTCAAACGCCGGAGAAGCAAATTACATTGCAAAGAAGATTGCAGAACTTCGAGCAAAAGCGGGCGAACATGTTGATGTAGCAATCCTGACTAGAACAAATGCACAGTTAGATATCTTTGAACGCGAACTTCGCGCCGCCGGAATTGATTCGCAGATCAAGACTTCCGAAAAATTCTTTGAAAGAGTCGATGTTCGTGATGCAATGCGCGTAATTCGAAGCGCCTCAGTTCTGCCAACTGAAGGTGGAAGTTGGTATTCAGATTTAGTCGATGTTTTGCGCCCCTTTGGCGAAACAGATTATGTGCATGCCTTTCTGGCTCTGGCTAAATCGATGCAGGAAGATGCAAGTTCTGCAGGAACTCAGATGACACTTCGTACCTACCTTCGCGAACTCGAGGACCGAGCAGAACAGAACAATCCACCAGCCCTGCCCGGCGTAGTTCTTGCGACTCTGCATGCTGCAAAAGGCTTGGAATGGGATCACGTTTTCTTGGCTGGAATCAGCGATGGAACTCTGCCGATGGGCAACGATGTCGAAGAAGAGCGCCGCCTTTTTTATGTTGGCCTTACGCGGGCAAAGAGCGAACTTCATCTTTCATATTCGGGAACCCCAAGCCCATTTCTGCAGGGCATTCTCTAAGCCCGAGTTAATCAAATTAATTAACTTGCGCCATCAATGTGGCCTGGGTTACCCTTCTCCACATGTCACAACGATTCGCTCTAGCAACAGGCACACGCGGTATCACCGCTGTGTCTAATTCTGCTGAAACAGCAGTTTCTAACGCTTGGCGTACCTCTTTCGTTGGGGCTACAGCTACTAACAAGCCATCAACACATAAGCATTTTGCCTTCGCTGCTAATTATGCAGCCTATGCAAAGCGCGGATCCTGGAGCTCTATCGGCTAACCGATAGTCAAAAGCCCCAGGGCCGCAAATCCTTTCAAAGGATTCGCGGCCCTTTTGCTTTTCTACCAGCCGCAGAACCCCACAACCAACCAACCCAAACAAGAGAAAGCCCAACTTAAGTAAACCTAGAAAAGACGGAGGTGAGAACAGTGACTGTTCTCTTCAGCGAACTATTAGTACCAGGATGGGCCCAAGGCCCAGATGCAAAGATTGGTGTTACTGCTTTTGCAGATTCATCAACGAAGCTTCCCTGCCATCAGGCAGAGCCCGAGACCTTCTTCGCCGAAAGCCAAGCCGAGATTTCTTATGCCAAGGCTTTGTGCGGTGAATGCCCAATGCGTGCCAAGTGCTTAGAAGGTGCACTTTCTCGCGCTGAGCCATGCGGTATTTGGGGCGGCGAGTTGTTTGAGGATGGCAAGGTTATTCAAAGAAAGCGCAGCGCTGGTCGCCCTCGACTAAATGCACTTCAAGTTATTGAAGTTATTGAAGTTACTGAAGTTATTGAAGTTACTGGAGATATCGACTCTGGAAACGAAAAAGAGGTGCAGCTCGCAAGTTAATTTCTGCTAATCAGATCTAATCAGATCTAATCAGATTAGTCGCTGGCAGCCACAAGAACTGTGTGGTTGCCAGTAACTATTTACGGGCATTGAATTTACGGGCATTGAATTTCCAGGAAATGGTTTGAGCAGATCTATTGTTTTCGTGACTCCAATTAATTCACTTCTAGCGGCAGGCCCACCAAAACTACTGGTGCAAAATTCAATAACTTCAATCGCGATAAGGCCAGCAAGTAGTGCAACTTGGGCTGATGGAAGTTCTAGTTCATTTGTTTTGGAACCCTCTAGGGCAGCTAATAATTCAAATTCATTTTGATGAGGAAATTGTTCTTCCCGCCATAATTTCAAACAATTTAGACATGGTGATATTCCTGGAATAACTATTGGCCCAATTTCAATCGTATTTTCTAGCAAGTTAGCAATTGCTAAATGTGGAATTTCCTCACTCATCCATCTTTGTAGTGTTTCACTTGGAATGGGTTCGGTAGATATTATGAAATCTGGCGTTGCTGGAAATGCCAAGTTTTGCTCTGGAAATAACTTTGAATTTCGTGCCAAGTCAGCCAGAACCAACTCTTTTCGCAGGCCAACGTCACTTCCTCGGATAGTCAGCCCGCAAACCTCCTCGGGCGCAATTTGCACTACCTGGGCCGCGGCAGCGGAAATACTGCGATCAAGGATTTTTATCTGACTAAATCCACTGGCCTGCAGAATGCTAAAAAGGGTGAGTGCTAATCGGTTCCGCCCAAAGATGATAATCGCAAAATTACGGCGGTTATTTATTAGGGATTCTGTGGCAATCTCTTTTGAAACTGCTGGATGCCAACTAAATAAATTCTCCTCGGCCCGCATTCTCTTTGTTGAGTTAACAAGATTTACCGGAGCCAAGCCATCTTCTCTAAAATCCTGCAATTTTGAAATCCGAAATTCAAGTAGGCCAAACTCTTGAAGTACTAATAAAATTTCATCGATAGGTGCAGTGACCTGTTTTTCAATTGGCGCCGATAACTTTTCGAAGATGGTTCGATAAATACTCCCCAACGTTCTGCTTCCATCAAGAAGTCGGAGAAGCTGTAGAAGGTGTGGGGCAATTTCTGAATTTAAATCCGAATGCAAATCTGAATTTAACTCGATGCCGCGATGAGCAAACCCAACGTAAATACAATTTTGGTGGGCCGCCCCATATTTGAAGAATTTAACCCCCGGCTTAAGCCTCGGGAAGCTGTCAGGATCTAGAGTCATAGCGGTGAGTATTTAGCAGTTGATATGTAGTCGTATTTAATTGGTGCGCACTTGTGGAGAGCGCCCCGTTAATTCACCTGACTGTAAAAGCGAGTTGACCAGATAACTGCAATTAATTTGCAATAAAAAACGCCCCCACACTTTCGTGAAGGGGCGTCTTAATTATTTATAAGGTGTTAATTAAGCCTTACCAAGAATGCGGTTAACTTTTGTTCCACATACTGGGCAGATGCCTTGTGCCATACGGCGACCAGACTCAGAGACTTTTACGTGGCCTTCAAAAGCCCGCTTCTCCTTGCACTTAACGCAGTAGGCCTCACCTTTATATTCTTCAGCCATTATGACCCTCCAATCGCCGCACTCTCAAAGGCTTGGGAGTATCCCGAGCTCTGCGTGCGTATGCGCTCACCATACCCCCGAACACGCTCACAAGCGGGGATTTCACGCCTAAATTGGGGGTAACTCTAGGATTTCCTCCGGCGTGCCCACAGATCCCGCCTCATATCCTTCTAAAAAGGCCTCAGCCCGCTCTTTATCGGGATACCGGGCTAAATATTCATGGAAGTCATCCCCATGGCCGGCAATGCGCAGATGAATCAATTCATGGAAGAGGACATACCGGATTACATAATCGGGGGCGGAATTTAATCTTTCAGAGATTCGAATCGTCCTATCAACCGTTGTGCAAGATCCCCAGCGCTCGCGCATAACACGCCAAGTTACCGAGAGTGGGCGCTCGCTAAATTCAGGCAAAAACTCGGCCAAAATCAGATCACTTAGCTCCAAAAGGGCGCTATCGCTCTTGCGAAGACGATTCTCTCGCTTTAAGACCAGGTCAATCATCTCTGGAATCATTTCAAACTCTTGGCGACGACTTAATCTGTCTGGAATATGGATTTCTATCACGCCATTTTGACGAAAAGCGTTAAGTGTCCGCTTTCTCCTTGAGCTCCTTACCACCCTAAATTCTGGAAGCCTTGAAAGTAGCTCTTCATGTTCTTGCTTAATGGTTTTCTTAGGGGTGAGCGCAGGCATATTCGGGAAGATATCGGCAAAAATTTCACCTTGGATAAAGTTTTCCACGGAATCCGCGTTTTCATTACTCGGCGTAGGAGAATTAGGAGAGTCGAAGTTCATACTTACGTATTACCGCCCTTTTCCCCAGAAATAGAAGAGTTATCAACCACTTATACACAAGTTTATCAACAGCACTTGATTTATATCTCACATTAGTGGGTGATTGCCGCGATCTATTTATGGATTATTTCGGGCGTGCAAAGTATTTGATAATAAATATGTTTTTATTGAAAATATTCGGCGTTGCGAAGCCCGTTATAAGTTGATTATGGCTTCTATTTACTTTAAGTTCTAGCCACGAAGTTCTCGGATAACCGTTCGTTGTTTGCAAGGGGAAGGCAAACAAAGAATCGTGCGCCCGGGGACTTCGCTTTTTTATTTCAAGAAGTTAAAAGTTGTTGAAAGTTAAATTAATCCTGATAAGTCATCCGGAACGATGGTGCTAGCCAAGAATTTCTTAACATCTTGTAAATCTTCAGCTCTCGGCAATAGCGCAGGATCTTCCCATCGTTGATCGCGATCGGCTAAACCAATTTCGCTATCAACTTCAAACCAGAAGTGTGAACATTCGCGCATCTTTCTTGGTGAAACTTCTAACCCAAGTAGCGTTGCAAATAATTGTTGAGTTGGAGATTTTGTTGCACGGCCTCGGCGCAATGTTTCGCTAAGCGCGGGATAAGAAGGAAGACGATCGCCGACAGCTTTTGTGGTTACGTAATCAATCCAACCTTCTATAAGTGCCAAAATCATCTCCAACTTTGCAAGTGCAGCATCTTGAGAAGGGCTCTGTTCTGGTTTGAAGAGGCCAGCGTTTATTGCCACTGAAATAGACTCTGGATTATTGATATCTAATTCACCAGTTTCCAGCGCTCGTTCTGCTTGTTCTTGAATTGAATCAATATCTATTTTGATACCAGCGCCATATGCAGTGATTGCCTCTTGAATATATTTAGATAACCAAGGCGCATGTGAGAAGAGTCTTGAAGCAGCAGCTTCCCGGATGGCTAGGAAAATACGAATTTCATCATTCGGGATATCTAGGCCCTCGGCCCAGACTGAAATGTTCTGGGGGATTAATCTGGCTTCGCTATGTGTAAATAACGGGATAGCAACATCATTAGAACCAGTAATTGAAACAGCCAATTGCCCAACGGATGTTCCAAGCTGGCTTGCGATCAAAGAACCCATAAACGCGCGCATGATTGGGGTGATTGCAGCAAGTTCGGGGGCACTTGCACCACCAGCCTCGGATATTTCTCCCATCGGGCTCTCTTTCAAAACATTGGTAAGCGCAGTTGCCATTCCATCGGCCAAAGGTTCAATCAACTTCGCCCAATTTGCGACCGATGAATCAAGCCAATCGCGTCGGCTCCATGCCGGAAGATTCGATCTAGAGAGAGCTGGAAAATTTGTAGCTTCATCGAGCCAAGTGTTTGCAATATCTAACGCAACTTGGGCATCGGCAATATCTTGAGAACCAATTGGAAGTTCACCTTGACTCGAAACAAATTTGCGTGCAACGTCTCGAAGTGTTTCTGGTGAAATAAGTGGACCAGTTGTTCCGGCGCTATTAGCAGCGGCGAAGAGGGTCTGCGGATTTAAACCAAAATTTGAAAGTTGGGCAAAGAGTTCGTTGAAATTCGGATTGTTCTGATTATTAGGATTGTTCTCGTCAAATGGGTCTGTAGGCCCGAAGCCAAAGTTATTGCTCATCTCAGCCACTCCATCCCAGAATTATTCCTAAATCTTTCTTAACTTTAACATTTGCCTTGGCGGCAAGTGCAAAGTAGTTAACCATATTTAACTTAACCAAACCTAGGGAAAGAATCTTCCCGAGATTCTCAGGTTTCTTAAATACTTTAAATATTCTTAAATAATGCTCTGAATTTTGAGTTAGAAAAAGAAATTGTCAGCGTAAATGGTTAAGGTTGGCAAAATGAAGATGATGTTAGCCGCCGCTGCCTCCAGCAGCCCGGCCTTTGCCGCCCTTATCTGGTGGCTCGTGCCCTTCTTTGCCGTACTAGGGGCAGTAATTTACGTTGTCTGGGTTTCAAAATTTAAGGATAAATATGCAAACGAGACTAATCGCTCGGTGAGCAAATTCCAGAGTTTCCAGCACAGCTTCCGCGAAGAAAGTAATTTTGAAAATAATAATGACTCCGAACCCAATACCTAAATATCTCTCAAAGCCTCCGCTCTATTTTCTAATATTTATAATTGTTTTTACCCTCTTCGTTCCGCTCCCTTTCGCAATCATTTCACCAGGCCCGGTAACTGATCTACTTAGCAAGGGCGTCAAGATAACCGGCGATTTAAAACCTGCGATGTCCGAGCAGCAAATGAAATCAGGCAAACTTTTCTCACTCTCGGTTTTTGTCAACAACCCAGAGAGCAAACCTCCAGGAATCCTTGTATTAGAAGCTTGGCTCCGCGGTGACACAGTTGTCTTGCCCAATGAAGTTGTTTATGAGCAAGGCGAGACCACAAAAGCAGCTGATGCCAAAGCGAAGAAAGATATGAAAAATTCAGAAGTGCGCGCCGCAATTGCTGCAGCTAACTTCTTAAAGCAGGCATACCCAAATGAGCCGTTAAATTGGAGCCCATCGGATATTAAATTTGTAATGGAAAAAGTTGGTGGCCCAAGTGCTGGTCTCGCATTCTCTCTCGCTCTTATAGCCAAACTTCGGGAACCCCAGTTAATCGCTGATCGTAAAATCGCAGTAACAGGAACAATTGCTGAATCCGGCAAGGTAGGAAGCATTGGCGGAATAGATCAGAAATTAATTTCGGCAATAAGTGCTGGCGCTTCGATTGCGGTGATTCCTAAATCAAATTGCCGAGACATTACGGTAGAAACAAAGAGCTTGCAGATAATCGCGGTAACGAACCTCTCTGAAGCGTTTCACGGATTAATTAGCCCCGAAGTTGCCAAATCTATGCGCTGTAAGGCCTGAATTTCGCAACAAGCGTTGGCAGTCGGTTTGCCCGATTTTTCCCACTAGGTAGAGTATGGACATGAGTTCATTTCAGTTTCCAGGTAATCCATTTTCCGGTTCATCAAATCCACAAAATCCAATGCGCCCAAAGCGTCCAGGACCACTTGCTTTAACAGTTATCGCCCTCGTAATTCTTGGGGCAGTAATGGTGGGTATGAGTGGTTTTTACGCCGACCTACTTTGGTTTCGTTCTGTTGACTTTGTTTCGGTATGGAGCACGATTTTAACTACAAAAATAACTCTCTTTATTTTCTTTGGACTTGTTACTTCATTCTTCATAACATCAAACGTTTATCTGGCATTTAGAAACCGACCAATTTATGCGCCAGTTTCAATTGAAGCAGATAACTTAGAACGCTACCGTGGCCAACTTGAACCAATTCGACGTTGGGTTTTAGTCGCGATTTCAGTCGGCTTCTTTTATTTTGCCGGAACATCAGGGATGACTCTCTGGGAACCTTGGTTGCAATTTAAGAATGCAACACCTTTTGGAGTTAAAGATTCACAATTTGGCTTGGATGTTTCATTCTTTGTATTTAAGTTGCCTTTCTATCAAGCGCTAATCGCCTGGGCAATTTCAACACTAGTTCTAACAATATTGGCGGCTACAGCAGTTCACTATTTATATAGCGGAATTAGATTGCAAGCAGCAGAAGACAAGACAACTGTTGCGGCTCGAGTTCAACTCTCAGTTCTTCTAGGAATATTGGTTTTAATCAAAGCCGTTGCATATTGGTTTGATCGCTATGCGCTTGAATTAAAAGAGGGAAGATTAATAACCGGACTTTCTTACACGGATGTAAATGCAGTCTTGCCCGCAAAAGCAATCTTGGCTGGAATCTCTATAATTTGTGCGCTTCTATTTTTTGCAAACATTATTCGCCGCTCTTGGGTGCTTCCAGCAGCCGGAGTAAGCCTTCTCGTTATTTCATCGCTATTAATCGCTGGTATTTATCCCGCTGCAATTCAACAGTTCCAAGTAAAGCCAAGTGAATCTTCAAAGGAAGCGCCATTTATCCAGCGCAATATTGAAGCCACCCGTGCGGCATATGGGTTAAGTGATGTGAGCGTCAAGGATTATCAAGCAACGATTGAAACTTCCGCTGGACAATTAAAGAATGATGCAGCAACGATTTCAAATATTCGCCTTCTAGATCCAAATGTTGTTCCATCAACTTTCCGCCAACTTCAACAAATTAAGCCTTATTACAACTTCGCTGATTCACTCGATGTGGATCGCTACACAATTGATGGGGCAAAGCGTGATTCAGTTGTCGCTGTTCGCGAACTAAATATCGAAGGCAATCCAGCGCGAAACTGGATTAACGATCACTTGGTTTATACCCACGGCTTTGGTTTTGTTTCTGCGCTTGGAAACACAATCGATACTGATGGAAAACCAACATTTAGTGTTGGCGATATTCCACCAACATCAGGACTAGGAAAGTTTGAACCACGTATCTACTTTGGTGAAAATGTCCCTGACTACTCAATTATCGGTGGCGCAAAATCAAGTAAGGCAACCGAACTTGATTATCCAGATGATAAATCTGCGAATGGTCAGAAGAACTACACCTATACCGGTAAGGGTGGCGTTCCAATGGGATCACTACTTACTCGATTGCTCTTTGCAATTAAATATCAAGAACAACGTATTGTTCTATCAAATTTAATTAACGCAGATTCTAAGATTCTATTTAACCGCAACCCAAGCGAGCGAGTAGCAAAAGTTGCGCCTTGGTTAACGCTTGATGGAAACGTTTATCCTGCAGTTGTCGATGGCCGCATTTTGTGGATCGTCGATGGTTACACAACTAGCAACGGATACCCATATTCAAAGAAAACTAACTTGGCAGACGCAACAACCAACTCAGTGACTACAAGTTCAACTGCTGTTGCATCACTTGCAAATAAGAACGTTAGTTATATTCGAAATTCTGTAAAAGCAACTGTTGATGCCTATGACGGCACTGTGAAGCTTTATCAATGGGATACCAAAGATCCAGTTCTTGCTACCTGGAGCAAATCCTTCCCGGGCACCGTGACACCAAAGAGTGCGATGTCTAAATCACTTCTCGAGCACATTCGTTATCCAGAAGATTTATTTGGGGTGCAACGCGATGTTCTAAGCACTTATCATGTGAAGACTGCGGATGCGTTTTATGGTGGACAAGATTTCTGGCGCGTACCAACTGACCCATCATCAATGGGCGCTAATGCCGGTGTCCAACCTCCTTATTACATGACGCTAAAAGTTCCTGGTCAAGATAAGGCAGCTTTCTCACTAACCACATCCTTTGTTCCCAGAGGAAACCGCCAGAACTTAACTGCCTTTGCTGTTGTTAACTCAGATAACGGACCTGACTACGGAAAGATTTCTGTTCTCCAACTTCCACGTTCAACGAATATTTCAGGCCCATCACAAGTTGCTTCAAACTTTGAAGCCAAGCCAGAAGTTGCACAAGCACTTTCACTTCTGCGCCAAGGTGGATCAGATGTAGTTCTTGCCAACTTGCTGACACTTCCAGTTGGCGGCGGTCTGCTTTATGTGCAACCAGTTTATGTTCGCGCAACTTCGAACACTTCCGCATATCCGTTGCTACAAAAAGTTCTAGTTTCATTCGGTGATGTAATCGGATTCGATGACACACTTAAGGGCGCACTCGATCAGGTATTCGGTGGAAATTCTGGAACTGTTTTAAATAACACTTCACAATCCACTAGCGGTACTAATTCAAGTGGAACCACAACTATGAGCAGCTCACTTAAATCAGCACTTGCAAGTGCGCAAACCGCTCTTGCAGATTCCCAAGCCGCACTTAAGAAGGGCGACTTCACTGCTTACGGAAAGGCTCAAGATCGCTTGAAGGCAGCAATTGCTGCAGCGATATCAGCACAGAAGTAATTGCAGCGCAGAAGTAATTTGGGTTATTAAACCTTTCGGCATAAGATTGCCGAACCGACGCGGGGTGGAGCAGCTCGGTAGCTCGCTGGGCTCATAACCCAGAGGTCATAGGTTCAAATCCTGTCCCCGCTACCAATTAAGAAGTGGCTGCAATTAATTGCAGCCTGTGGCTAACGCAAAATACACCGTAAGCCAAGCCATCAATCGCTAAAACAAAAACACTCTGTCCAGCGGCATGTGCTCTTTCAACTGCTTCTGCAATCTCATTAGGAAACTTCGTACTTGCCTTAGCCATTGCAAGACTTGGTCCAAACAGGGCTGTTCGAGATTTACCATTGAGAATTATTCGTGCCGCAATTCCCTGAATTGGTGATTGGTTCCATTGGGTAAATGCAATCGGCAGAACTTCATTTGCTTCTAAATGCTTTGCAATTGCCGCCATCGCCTTATGTTGATCAGAGGCGTTCTCGGCCATCTTAACCAAATACTCGCGCAATCCAATTATTAAAGTCAGCGTAACGGTGCGCAGAACCGACTGTTCAAAGTAGGTATCGGGATCGTTCTTATACGGATTGGTCTCAAAAATCTCAGTCTCTATTTCAAAGATCTCTTCATATTGCGGAATGACTTCAGTTGCAATAGATGAACGATCTCGGATCCTTCCGATTAAAAACAAGAGAAGAATTAGAACTATCAATCCAATTACAACATAAAGAGCTAATTGCACCTCAGATTTTGAGAAGCTGCGACCAGCGAAATCAATTGAACCTAGAGCGCTAGCAAATTCATTAGGTAATTTATTAAGAAATAGGTTCACTCGTTTATTGCCTTTATAAAGTCAGAATGAAGCAGGCCGTTACTTGAAATTGCGCTACCGCCATGTGGACCATCTTCGCCATTAATGTTCGTAAATTTCCCACCGGCCTCTCGCACGATTACATCTAGGGCCGCCATATCCCAAAGAGCAAGAGTTGGTTCTACTGCAAGATCTACCGCGCCTTCAGCAACCAACATATGTGACCAGAAATCACCGTGACCACGAGTTCGCCAGATTTTTTCCTGCAGGGCAACAAACTTTGATCTGCGATCGCCCCAACCAAGTAAATCTGAATACGAAATTGAAGAATCACTTAGCTTTGCAACTTTAGAAACCTTTATAGTTTTAATCTCGCTCGTATCTGAATTAAATAGCGTCTTTGCGCCAAAACCATCTGCTGCCCACCAACGTCGGGAGAGTGCTGGCGCACTTACAACTCCGGCGACAACTTTTCCATCTGGATTTATTAGTCCAATTAAAGTTGCCCAAGTTGGAACGCCGCGAAGATAGTTCTTTGTGCCATCAATTGGATCAATTACCCAGTAATACTTTCCGGCAAGTGAATCAGGTCGGCCAAATTCTTCGCCAACAACTAAATCTTCTGGACGGGATTTTGTTATCTCATTTCTAATGGCGCTCTCGACTGCTTTATCGGCATCAGTTACTGGCGATAAATCTGGCTTAGTTTCGATTACAAGATCAAGTGCCTGATAGCGCTTCAGCGAGATTTCATCTGAAATATCGGCAAGGCGAAGTGCTAAATCTAAATCAGAATTTAAGTCGCGTACGCCAGTTGACATGCCAGAATCCTACTTCAGCTACTAACTCTCAAGCTTTAAGCAGGCGGCGCAGACTTTCTAACCTTGATTTACTTCTGGCATCTAAATCCCAAGAATTAAGGGCGCAACTCTCTTCATTATGCGAACAATTCTTAGGACAGTGCGCAATTGCTTCGCCAAATTCACCGAAGGCACCGATTACGCGTTTGCTATCGACATGGGCTACGCCGAATGATCTAACACCTGGGGTATCGATAATCCAACCATTCTGTAATTCATCTTTAGAATTCCAATTGAGCGCAAGGGCAATTGCTGAAGATGATGTGTGGCGACCACGACCAGTTGCTTCATTTACCGAACCTGTTGCACGATCTGCATTTTCGACAAGAGCATTCACTAAAGTTGATTTTCCAACACCAGAGTGGCCAAGTAATACTGTCCGCTTTCCTGCCAACATCTGGCGAATTTCATCGAGCTCTTTGCCTTTATGTTTCTTTACTTGAGTCTTAATAATTTGAATATCTAAATCTTTATAGGCTTTCAAGAATTCTTTACCATCAGATAAATCGCACTTAGTCATAATAATTATCGGAGTAATTGCTTGGTCGTATGCAACTACCAGAGCGCGATCAACAAATCCATGTCGAGGTTCTGGATTTTCAGAAGCTATAACAATTGCCATCTGATCTACATTTGCAACAATCATTCGTTCAAGTTCTGCATCGTCATCAACAGTACGAGTCAGCGCATTCTTGCGCTCAGATACCGTGACTATTCGAGCAAGGCTGCCTTCGGCGCCAGATATATCACCAACCAAACCAACAGTGTCACCAACAACAACAGATTTCTTTCCGATCTCGCGGGATTTCATCGCAGTGATTACGGAATCTAATTCTGAATTACTTTCTGATGCCACCAAGCAGGTAACACGACCGCGGTCGACCGCAGTTACGAAAGCAGTTACTGCATCTGAATAATCAGGGCGATCTTTAGTGCGTGGTCTAGTGCTTCGGGCCGGACGAGAACGAACGTCATCTTCATCAAATTCTTTGAAGTTGCGTGGTTCAACCATTACTTATTCTCATTAGTTAAGTTAGTTGCACCAAGCATTTGCTGCCAAGCACCAGGAAAATCTGGAAGAGTTTTCTGCGTCGTCGCAATGTTTTCAACCTGAATTCCATCGATTGCTAGCCCAATTATTGCGCCAGCCGTTGCTAGTCGATGATCATCATAAGTATGGAAAATTCCATTATGAAGTGGCGCAGGTGAGATATGCAGCGCGCTTTCTTCTTCATCAACATCTCCGCCAAGGGCATTTAACTCTGTTGCTAGC
>Ga0194060_10000621_pt1 | contig 25806 bp, 30 predicted proteins | sample SepL225m_MetaG_FD_163427 | JGI IMG/M metagenome (GOLD analysis project Ga0194060, IMG submission 163427) | Anoxic zone freshwater microbial communities from boreal shield lake in IISD Experimental Lakes Area, Ontario, Canada - Sep2016-L222-5m | ecosystem: Environmental > Aquatic > Freshwater >... | reverse complement strand
ACGCGAGGACGCGAGGACGCGAGGACGCGAGGACGCGAGGACGCGAGGACGCGAGGACGCGAGGACGCGAGGACGCGAGGACGCGAGGACGCGAGGAGGTGAGGAGGCGCGGAGGCGAGGAGGCGAGGACGCGAGGAGGCGAGGACGCGAGGAGGCGAGGAGGCGAGGACGCGAGGAGGCGAGGAGGCGAGGACGCGAGGAGGCGAGGACGCGAGGAGGCGAGGAGGCGAGGAGGCGAGGACGCGAGGACGCGAGGACGCGAGGACGCGAGGACGCGAGGAGGCGAGGAGGCGCAAGGGTCTGCGTCCACCCGACCGCTAACGCGGGCGGTTCCGGCGTCGGCGAAGGCCGACGCCCGGTGGAACGCCTCGCAGACGCGACTTCAGTCGCCCGCTGGGGCTACGCGGCGACATGGCACTCGCCATGCCGTGCCAAACGCCAAAGCGGATCTGAACCGTGTCTCATGGTACAATTGTACGCACAGCATATTCTGAGAATGGAACGGCTATGGTACGAATCGTCATCTTGAGATTGCTAGAGAGTTATTTCCGCCATCGCTGGCTCAACCTTGTCCCCATCGCGCTCGCAGTCACCATTGGTCTTGTCTACACGATCAGCACCCCGCCAAACTATTCAGCAAGTGGCCGACTCTACGTGTCACAGCAAAACCTTCTGGCGAACCTCACCTCCACCAACAGCAGTGCCTCGTGGTTCACATCGGCAGCGCAGACAACGGTCACTGAGATCAATGAACTGATCGGCACACAAGCATTTATTCGTCTGATCATCAAAAAGACGGATCTCGAACAGCGCATGGCAGAAGGCCCGGCTGCAGTAGATGAGACCTTCACCTATGCACGCAAAATCATCAGCGTCCAGTCCGTCGGTGACAAACTCGTAGAGATCAGCGCCACGGGCGAAGATCCGGCAGTTGTGTACCAGATGGTTGTCTCGACCATGAATGCCTACGTCCAGTGGAAGATTAACAACGGCTACCAGGAAAGCGCCGCTGCGAGTACATTCTTTGACACCCTCACCAAACCCTATCAGGATGAAGTGGATCAGGCTCGCAGCGATCTGATTACGTTCCTCACCGATCATCCCGAGCCCGTGCGCGGAACGCGTCCTCCCGAAGAGCAGCTAGAGCTGACTCGCCTTCAGACTCTGGTTACCAAATCAGAGGATCGACTCAACGCGGCCAAAAATAACGCGGAGAGCGCTCGTCTCTCCCAGGCGAAATCCGAAAGCATCACGAAGCAGACCTACATGGTCATCGATCAGCCGCAGATGCCGCAGGGAGCGCAGGCTTCTACCAAAAAGATGCTCTCAAACCTGGGGGTTTTCTTTATTGTAGGTATCTTCCTTAGTTTGATCGGAACCGCTGGTGGTGCCCTTATCGACCAAAGCCTGCGCTTTCCGATCGATGTGCGCCACGGACTGAGCCTGCCGGTGCTGGCAATGGTGCCAGTTGCGCGGATCGTTGCCCCTTCTCCGGCAACCGCCACACAATCCACGTCTGGTTCTATAGCGCCGACGGAAGGCGCATCCGCTCCTCTCTCATCGTAGGATCCTGAAGACATGGCGAAACGTAGCAAGCTCGACACGAGTGACGACAATGTGCTTTCGGTGCGCGCTGCCAATGGCATACTCCAGCGGACATTTGACGCCGATGTGATCCAGAGTATGCGGTATATGGGAACCGAACTCACCCTCAACAGTAAGCTCCCACCCCGAGTTGCACTGATCGCCGCCCTCCGTGGTGAAGGTGTGACCTACACAGCGGTCGCCCTGGGCCTCACCCTCGCGAATGATACCGGCACCAAAGTTTGCGTTATCGAGTTGAATTGGTGGTCGCCGGGGATGATAGCTATGCTTGACCCCAAGATTCTCACAGTGGCAGCCGAGAAGAAGAGCCGCAAGCGGGGTGAGTCCGCGTCTCCACGGACAACCTTAACGGGCAACTTCCCTGGCATGGCCAAAGCACTCTCCGGTGAGGTGAGCATCGACGACGCTATCATCCACAGCGACATCCCGAACTTCGACCTGATTCCCGCCGGCGAGGTGCCAATCGCTAAGCGCCCAGCCATCGCTCGTAATATTGCCTTGCGCCACATGCTCGACCTGTTATCCACCCGCTACGATCATCTGCTCCTCGATATCCCCGCTATTCGCACGACAAGCGACTCAATCGCCCTCGCTTCTCTCTCAGACGCATGCATTGTTGTTGCTCATCAAGGTGCCACGTCCACCTCCAGCGTCCAAAAAGCCCTCGATGACGTAAAGAGTCTGACGATGCTGGGTGTCGTACTGAACAAGGTTTCGATCAGTATGCCCTACTGGATCCGCTCCCTTGTACCACAGGAGTAACCCGTGAAAGTCTTTATGGGGTTTCTCCTGTTCTGCTTCTTCAGCGGGTGGCTGATGCACAATTTCAGCATGAAGGTGATGACGCTCATCCTGATCACGCTTAGCTTTGCAATCGCCGGGGGATATTTCTTCCTCCGCTTAATCTAAGGCATAGACACGGTTTCAGGTGCCAGGTTTCAGGTTTACAGTTCGTAGCGCGGGCTTCTAGCCTGCGGTGGTACTCCTGACCGCATGGAAGGCGGTGCTACATTCACCGCAAACTGTAAAGCTGTTCTGAACCATGTCTAAGTGGGAATTACCGGATCTGAACCATGTCTGAGGCATGTTTCAATCTAGCGTGACAGTTCAGCGCCGAGGCGATGAGGCGATGACTCGATACGAACGCATCATCGCCTCGGCGCATCATCGCAAGACTGTCACGCTGAATGTGCCCATTCTGAACCATGTCTGAGAGTTTATATGTCCGTTGATGCATTTCTGCCCAAACAAATTCCCACGGTCACGGAATACATGCGGCGCGCCCGGATCTCGTGGTGGCTTTTGTTCGCGGACATGCTTGGGATCAGCAGTCTTGTCAGCACACTCATGGTACGCAACGGTGCGTCCTGGGCGATGATCTCTTGGATTATCTACTTCGTTGGTGTGACTGCCATCTTCTACAATCCCCGCTATGGCGTCTACTTGATCCTTGGCTTGTCCCTCATGGGCGATCTGGTGCTGCTCTACTGGTATCCATTCATCAAGAATCTCTCCAGCCCCGAATCGCTCATGTTTTTGTCCCGTGCGGTGAACGTTAGTCCGCTTGAGAGCTATATTGCGCTCACCTTTGTTGCGTGGTTCGGCCGAATGGCCGTCGAGCGCCGATTCCGTTTCTACAAGGGTCCACTCTTCTGGCTGGCGCTCCTCTTTGCCTTTTTTATCACCATTGGCTTAGGCTACGGCATCTCACGCGGCGGCAATTTTAAAATTGCGCTGACCGAAGTGCGTCCGATCTACTACATACCACTCATGCTGATCCTTACGAGCAACCTGATTGAAACCCGCCTTCAGATCAATCGCCTGATGTGGATCATGGTATTAACCATCGCCTACAAAGGTATCGCTGGTGTGGTGTATATCGGAACCATACTCAAATGGGATATCGGTAGCGTTGAACAGATCGGCGAGCATGCCATGTCGATCCACTTCAATGCCTTTTTTATCTTCGCGGTTGTCGCCTGGTTCTATCACGACTCAGTCCTCAAGCGAATCATCCTTCCTCTCTTCACACCATTCCTGCTCTATAGCTTCCTGGCAAACCATCGTCGCGCTGGCTTCCTCACCCTGGGACTGGGGATCGGAATCATCGTCACGATGCTCTACCGCGAGAACCGAAAGCTCTTCTTCACCCTTGCACCCACCAGTATGATCGTGTTCGTCCTCTACCTCGCAGCCTTCTGGAATAATACCGGCTCCTTCGGGATCATCGCACGTGCCGTACGCTCAGTCGTCGGTCAGCCTACCAGCCGTGACGCAGCTTCGAATATTTATCGTGATCTCGAAAATATCAATTCAATGTTTAATATCAAAAGTTCGCCAATTTTCGGCATTGGTTTTGGTAATAAATTTCACATTGTCGCCCCAATGCCCGATATTAGCTTCTTCGCATTGTGGGAGTACATTACCCATAACTCAATCATGTGGATTTGGATGCAAGCAGGGGTGGGAGCATTTATCGCGATGCTCATGCTCACGGGTATGTCAATGATTGTTGGTGGGCGTGCGATCTGGAATATGCCGTATGGCCCATTACGGGGCGTCGCCCTCACCGCGACTCTCTACGTGTTCATGCACTTCACATATGCCTACGCTGATATGTCGTGGGATGGAATTAGCATGACGTTTGTGGGGACAATGATGGGCCTGATCAATAGCCTCGAAGTTATCGCCGCTCGACCACTGCCGACTCCCGTAAAGCGCTGGCCGTGGGTACCTGACACGGTACAGGCACCAAAGAAGCGGTGGCCGTGGTTGCTCGATAAAGGAGTTCCGCCTCCCTATCGCCAACCCAAAGCATGGCCGGTACCACTCCCGGCCTACCGTGCAACTCGGATTGCTCGTGCCGAATCAGCGGCCCGTCGTGCAGCAGATATTTAGGATACGTTCACATCATGGCACCGACTCGTTATTATCGTCGTACAACCGCGCTGATATTGTTGCTAACCACCGTTATTATGGGCGGTTGTGGTAACCAGACAGGAACGGCATCGCAGTCCGCACCAACAATCTCGTCACTATTTGAGCAACAGCCCACGATCAAACCGGCAGCGACCCGCGACCCAAATGATGACAATACAATCCCATTACCCACGACGAATCCCACGATTATTGCGCAGGCGACTATTACAGCACTAGGCGAAAATAAACTCATAGCAGTGCCGATATACAATGATGTTTTAAGTGATGGTTGGTCACTCACAAATAGTTTTCAAACGACAATCGATATTAAAAACCAAGAATATGTCAATCAAGGACGCTTTGCCCTCAAGGCGCAACCTCAGCTCACGCTAGGGACGCTTTATTTTACGCTGGACGAGACAACAAAAAGATATTTTCCTCGGAGTAAGGTTCAGGCATTACAATTTTATCTTAGTGGCGGTGCCAATTCACTTGATAAAGATGCCATGACTGTCACAATTGTTGGCAGTAATGCCCATCCATATTGGGTAAAAAATGATACATCAGTAAAAATTGACGGACGTGTTACGGATAACCAACCTGTTTTTTCAGAGACCCGCCTTTACTTTCTCGGTGTTAATAAGGCTATTCCACCAAAAACCTATATCAAGGTTACGGTGTGGCTCAATGATCTGATCTATGACCCGGCCTATACATACGTTACCGGATTTTATTTCAAAACCGATAAGGCGTCAGCTTCCACATTCTATATTGACAATGTGATTTTGCTCATGCAGCCTCTTTCGTTGTAGACCAATGCACAACGGTGTATCGTAGATAATGAGGATTATTCAATGGTAAGCGGAAAAAAGATCGCAAAAAACATGGGCATGATGGTCGCATCACAGCTCACGACATGGGGTATCGCGTTCATTCTCGCTATCTTCTTGCCGCGCTACCTCGGTGCCACAGGGATTGGTGAACTTTCGATTGCCAATTCAATTTGGTTGATCGTGTCAGTACTCGTCACGTTCGGAATGGATGTGCATATTACAAAAACGGTTGCCCGTGATCCAGAAAGGACTGCTGAGGTTCTTGGCACAAGTTTGGTGATTCGATGTATCTTCTTTATACTCGCCTGCGTACTGGTCGGACTATACTTGTTTTTTGTAAGGTATAGCACACGTATCATAGAGATCACGGCCATTGTTGGACTATCGTACCTGTTCAGCACCGTGTCCGCAGCCCTTAATTCGGTATTAATTGGCCTAGAACGCATGGAAGTAACATCTGTCAGTAGTGTTATCAACAGAGTTCTTACAACGACTATCTCACTCCTGATGATTTTCGTGGGCTATGGAGTCTATGCAATCGCGACTGTCAACTTGATTGTCATACCTTTTAATATTTTATTCATGGGCTATTTTATCTTGCAACAGTACAAGAAAATACCTTTGCGGTTCAGTATGAAGGAAGCGAAAGTGATGCTTCATCTATCTGCACCGTATCTTATCACTGGGGTTACATTGACGGCATACCAGCAAATTGATACTCTCTTCATTGCATCGCTCGTGGACACCAAAACGGTGGGCTGGTATAACACCGCCGTTGGTCTTTTTAGTACCCTCATGTTCTTGCCTGTTGCGTTTGGCACGGTCGTCTTTCCGGCGCTTTCACGCAGTTATGTCGCAGCGCAAGAAAAATTGCTGTTGATTGCACGGCGAAGTATTGATCTCATGTTTTTGTTCAGTATCCCCATTGGTATGGGGATCATGGTGATTGCCAAACCCCTTATCCTGCTCCTCTACGGGCCTGATTTTATCGCCAGCAGCGCTATTCTCGCGACGCTCGGGATCGTGCTGATCTTCACGTATCTGAATACGCTGCTTGGTCAACTCCTGATCTCAACCGACCGCACGGGCAAGTGGAATATCGTGATGATTGGTGCAACCCTTCTCACCATCCCGCTCGATCTCGTCCTCGTTCCCTGGACACGCGATGTTCTCCAGAATGGCGCGCTTGGCGGCGCGCTCTCCTTCCTCATCACTGAATGCGGCATGGTCATAGGTGCCATTCTGCTCTTGCCCAAGGGTACATTACAGTGGTCGAATGTGCGAACGGCCACGCTCACCCTGATATCTGGCCTGCTTATGGTCAGTACCAGTTGGTGGTTTCGCGACAACCTCATGGTGGTGTCGATCCTCGTGGGCGCACTCACCTATGGCGCGGCTGTCCTTTTACTTCGGATCATCCCCCGCGAAGATATGCAACTCATCATGGATATGGTCAAAAACGTCAGTACTCAACTCCGCCGAAAAAAGGAAAACCCCGCACGTATTGGAGATTAGTAGTGTACTCTAACCTACAAGGATTGCATATTTATGATCAGAGGGTTCTGGAATGCTGGTATGGCGGTCTTACGTGCCCGTTGGTACTTCCGCAAAGCGACGAGCCTTGGGCTACGAACAAGGCTTTGGGGGCGACCCTCGGTGCAGAACTACGGGACGATGATCATCGGCAACCGCGTACGTTTCGTGTCAACAATGGCCCCACTTGAACTCTACGCGGGTACGCAGGGTCGGCTTGAGGTTGGTGATAGCTCATTCATTAATTACGGCTGCTCGATTGCAGCTCAGCAGCTTGTACGAATTGGATCACGTTGCCAGATTGGAACATACGTCATTATGATGGATAATGACTTCCATGAAATTGAGCCAGAGCGGCGCAACGAGATGCCAGCATCGCTGCCCATCATCCTGGAGGAGAATGTCTGGCTCGGTGCCAGAGTGATTGTGCTACGCGGAGTAACCATTGGGGCGGGCAGTGTTATTGGGGCGGGCAGTGTTGTCACAAAAAACATTCCTCCGCGATCCTTAGCCGTCGGCGTACCAGCTCACGTCATCCGGCACATTTGAGCGGAGATGCTCATGGTCAAGGTCAGCATTGTTATCCCAACCTATAACCGACTAGGGCGACTCACGCAGGTCATTGCAGCCATTGAGCGCCAGACTTATGCCTTGGACAACATAGAAGTCATTGTTGTTTCTGATGGATCAACTGATGGTACAGACACGTATCTCTCTCGTATCAAGACACCGCTGAACCTACGATTCGTACCACAGCAGAACGCCGGGCCATCTGCAGCGCGGAATAATGGCATACGAAACGCACAGGGCGAGATCGTTCTGTTCATCGACGATGATGTTGTTCCCAGCCCACAACTCGTTGCTGAGCATATGCAGATTCATGCAAGCCAACCAAACACGGTGGTACTTGGCCCCATGCTCAGCCCACCCGATTTCACTTTTTCGCCGTGGGTTCACTGGGAGCAGGCCATGCTGGAGAAACAGTATGCGTCCATGCAACGAGGTAAATTTAAAACGAGCGCACGGCAGTTTTATACGGGCAACACCTCACTCCCACGACAATCGTTGCTTACGTCGGGCGGGTTCGATGAGCGATTCCGGCGGGCCGAGGATATCGAACTCGCCTATCGTCTGGATCAGCAGGGGTTAGCGTTTGCCTTCGCGATGACTGCGGTAGGTTACCACTATGCCGAACGCAGCTTTACGTCGTGGATCCAGATCCCCTACACTTACGGGCGATATGAGATTGTGTTTAGCCGAGAGGGCCACAGGCATCTGATTGATTTTGTCAACGAGGGGTTCACCCTGCGCAATCGCATGATTCGCCTGACGGTGAAAGTCTGCCTTGACCGATCACGTCTGAGCACCGTGGTGCAGTCCGCCGCAAAACTGATCGCCGACATCGGCCATAATTTTGGCAAACGGGGCAAACAGGTTTCGCGGATGGCCTACAGCATGATCTTCAACCTTCGCTACTACCAGGGCATTGCAGACGAACTAGGGGGGCGCACGATATTCCTTGGCGGTGTGCAGGCGTACAAGGAAAGCAAAGCACTGTTATCGTAAGTGCAGCCACAGGAGATAGCATGGTGGAGTTTGAGCGATTCACGCAAGATGCTCGCCGCTGGATTGAGCCTAGTCGGATAGACAATGATACACCGCTCAGCCTCATGCTGATGCTCACATTGCTCTTTCGCTATATGTCGCTGCGGGCGATGGCGTGGTATCGCTTTGGCTCATGGTGTAAACAGCGGCGCATCCCGTACTTCGCAGGCTTCGCACAACGGCAGATCTATAGTCGCTATGGGCTTGAGATTGTGGTCGGGTCAGATATTGAAGGCGGTTTGTACATTGCCCATCCTGTCGGCGCAGTAATTTCACCAAAGCATATAGGTCAGAACTGTAGCATTATTGCGGCGGTGACCATTGGGATGCGCAACACATGGGACTTTCCTGTTATTGGCGATAATGTCTTCATTGGCGCGGGCGCACGGGTTCTCGGTAAAATCACCATTGGCGACGGTGCCGTGATTGGGGCCAATGCGGTAGTTATTAGCGATGTGCCTGCTGGCGCGACGGCGGTGGGTATTCCGGCACGCATCACCGAGAAGAGTACCCGTGCATTGCTGTCGCTGAGCGAGTGAGCAGATCCGACCCCCACATGATGTGGGGGTCGCCATGCACGACATAGCAGGGGCTACGACTTGCCGAATCGTCGGCGTGCGTGGTTAGCGCGCTCGCTGGAGTGTGCGTCGGCGCTGGCGTAGCTCGGCATCGGCAACGGCGTCGCTCTGTTCGGCGTAGCGCAACGTGGTCTGGATGTGTTTGTGGCCGAGGCGCTTGCGGATCGTCGCGAGGCTCACCCCGTCCTGCACCAGCGCCGTCGCGTGGCTGTGGCGCAGTTGGTGCATGGTGCAATCGACCCCGACTGCGGCGCAGTAGTCCACCCAGCGGGCATGGATCGTCTGGTAGCGGAGTGGTTGGCCGTCGCCGTTCTTCAGTGCGCGGAACAGCGGGCCGTGGCGAGCTTTGGTTTCCTTCAGGTAGCGGTGGAACAGGCGCACGAGCTGCGGGTCGTCGAGCAGGACGGTGCGGCGCTGCCCGCGTTTACCGAGGACGTGAAGATGCTCGTCATCGGGGGTCATATCCAGATCATCCACGTCGAGGTGGAGCGCCTCGCTAATGCGCAGCCCCGTCTCGGCAAGCAGCCGAAAGAGCAGTCGGTCGCGTAGGTGGGTGCGCGGGATGGCGTTCAACACTGCGTCGATCTGGTCACGTTTGACGCCACGCGCTTTTGGTTCCGGCACCTGCACGCGGTCGAGTTTCACCAGCGGGTTTGCGGCCAGGAGATCATGCTTCACGGCCCAGGTGAGGAAGCTATTGAGCGCGGCCATCGTGCGGGCACGGCTGGCCGGACTGCGCTCGTCCCGACGTGCCAGCGCCTGGCGCAGCGTGTCTATGGTGATCGTGGTGACGGGGCCGGTGTGACACGCGGAAAGATGGGCCAGTTCGGTGGTGTAGGCCCGCACCGTATGGGCCGAACGCTCGGCCCGCCGCAGATCGGCGAGGAACAGCGTGATCGCCTGGGGCAGAGGTAGCGGATCCATTCACCCACCTCATTCCTATGATAATCCTACTCTGATGAGGGATGCGGCACCGCAACGGAGGGCATCCGACTGCGGAGGAGGGATGACAATGCCTGTGAGAATGGCTATTCTCACAGGCATTGTACTACTCCCGAGGGTCTGATGCCAGTCGGGGTGCGCTCACCCGCCGCATTCCCCGATTCTCATCCTAGTCGTGATCATGGTGAGGATTATCGGCGCACGTCAACCACAAGGGCGGATAGTCAGTCCTTGTGGTTTTTCTGATTCCCGCCAGAGCTACATGAGCTTGCCTAGCGGGCCAAGGTCGATATTAAGATCCTCATCGCTGAGACCGAAGGTTTCCTTGAGTTCGGTCATGCGTTCTTCGAGGCGCATAAAGGCCAACCCAAGGCGCTCGATTGCTGCATCGTCAATCGTCCCGTTCTCAACTCTGCGCATCGCCTGGCGCTCCATGAGCTGACGCAGGAGTTCGATCACCGTCAGCACAAGCTGGGCTAAGCCCTGCTCGACTTTATCCGGGTCGAGGACGATCCGGTTGGGAGTGGTCGCACGGACTGTCATCAATTCCGCTGTGAGGGTTGCAATGTCTTCTGATGCACAAATCAACTTGCTGTCCTCAGCAGCGGCGCTATTGCGAGGTTCTATTTCAGTATTCACGCGGAAAGCCCTTCCTCAACAAAGCTATAGGCTGGCCACGGGCCAGTCGCCAAGATAGCAAGGGTCGGGTTGGCTGCACGTAACTTCTCGATCCGTTGCTGGATTTCTGGCACACGCTCACGTTGCACAAGGTAGGCCGCTTTGAGCAACAGGGGAGGGGTGGGCAGGATATTCTCAACGATAGCGTCGGCCAGTTCGACGATTCCTGCGGTTAGCGTGGCGACGAGGACGGCGGCGGCATCGCGGCGGTGCTGGGTGCGTTGGGTTTGCTCCAGCAGGGCCAACATATAGCCGCGCCCACTGGCACCCTCAGCCGCACGGGGTCGGCTCACAGGTTCTTCTGGCTCAGGAGTCCAGCCAACTCGTAGCGCGATCTCGACCCGACCCCGCACGCGGTCAAGGTTTGCGCTGTAGCCTGTGCTGTTCGTCTCTAGGGTACTCTGGATACGATCTACACGCTCTGTTGTTGTGCCAAACCGTGTGGGTAGCACCGCTCGTGTACGCATCAGTGCTTCAATCACACGTTCGTGGCATAACAGATTAGTTTTATTCAGCGGTATCGCGTCCCTATCGACCTGGCTTATGATCGCCATGACAGCGCCTACGCGGAGTCCGCTAATCGCCGCGTCTCCAATTCCCGTGACAATAGGCAGATCAAGATCTGGCTGGTCAACAATTGCGTAGATGTAAAAAGCACCCATTATCTCATGCCCGCTGCGAATCAAGCAACTTCTGCCATGCGACTTCGCGCATCCGCTCGGCGGTATCAATTGAGCAGAGCATCGCCTTCAGACCCACGTAGACAAGATCGACATCGGCAACGGAGAGAACCAGTTCACCCCAGAGCAAGACACCTTTGTCCAGGGCGCGATCAAGCAAGTCGAGAATCGTGACATCGGTCGTATCCCACTCGGTGGATTCCATGACTATGCGCTCCCAGTATCAATGGTGCTAAAGCTGTAGGCTGGCCAGGGGCCAGTCAGGGCGAAGCTGAATCCGCATGGCCCATACTGTGTGCGCAGGTCGTCAATCACCGCCGCAAACGCATCGATTCCCGCATCGTCGACCAGGTAGACCCCGTTCAGCACCATATCGTCGCTATGCCCGTGGATTTGGGTTGGTTGCACGGGGTTTTGCTCCGCCGCCCGCACGCCTGCCGCCAGCAGCATGTGGCTCGCGAAAGCATAGCTGCGCTTCAATTCCTCAGAAACCTGCTGTGCCGCACGGGCAAGCCGTTTTTCGAGCATGTAGCGAGCACCGGGGGTGGCTGTTGCCACTGACTTGGACAACTGGCTAAGCTGCGGTGCGGAGTGCGCGGCCCATGCTTCGAGGCTTGCCTTGTTACAGTACGCCTTAACACCCCACTCGACCGCACCCTCAATGCGGTCGAGGGCTGCACGGAACGTGTCGGCATTAGCAACCAAGGCTGCACGCACCCGATCCTCGTCGATGTAGAGCGTACACAGCTTGAGCGGCAGCAGCGTGTAGGTGTCGAGCAGTTCTGTCATCACACGCTGATGCGATGTGGCCAGAAATTCCAGCCAGTTGCGATCCTGGAGGTGAACCTCTAGGGATTTGAGATCATACTCGGCTAACGAGACGGCGCTTACCAGGGCCAGCAGATCGCCTTGGGTGATCTCACGAACTGGGTGATGCGGGTCGACTCCCGCGATCTGGGTGTCATCTGGGGTTGCCCCTGGCTTCCGCCGGGCGATAGCGTAGGTATAGTAGGCAACCTGCTCTATCGCCGCCTGGAGTGCGTCGGTGTTCAGGTCAATGGGTTCGTCCATAATCGAGGTCATCGTCATCCTCGTACAGGCGTGGCAGGGACACGACGCCTATGGCGTCCATTCAATGTACCCTGAGTCCGAAAGAAGGCACTGGTGAGGCGATGAGACGATGAGACGATGAGGCGATGCCCGAGCGTTGTCGCCTCATCGCCTCACGCATTCTCGGTCGTGCAATAGCCCAGGTATAGCCAATACGCTACGCCTGTTGCGCTCCTTCGTGGCGGACAACGCGAAGCAGTAACGTGCGTTCGACGGCTGCGCGGTCGAGGTGGCACGCACAATCACTGCTCTCGTCACCCTCTACCGGAGACTGAGCCTTGGCAATCGTGCTAATCAGCCGATAGGACGCGCTCAGCGCCTCCATCACTGCCGCCGTGTCTGCACGAGGGTTGAGATCTGGATGGGCCTGTGCGGCCCTCTGGCGATAGACGTGCTTGATCTCACTCGTACTCGTCGTTGTGGCAAGGCCAAGCTGTTGACGGGCCGCATCTACCACCTCGAACGGCAGCACCTGAACCTCAAGTGTCGCAAAGCTGTAGGGCGGCAGTGGCCCAACACAGCGGATCTGAAGCTGACCGCCAAAGAAGGTGTCCAGTTCCTCTAGTCGCTCGTCGAGGTCGTCCTGGCGTGTGTCATCGAGCAGCAGGGCCACATTCACTACCATGCTGTCGTCCATCTTCGGATTGATGATCAGATCATCAGCCAGATCACGCAGCCGTGCGACTACTTGCTCACTGATCTGCGTACTCCGACGCTGAAGCGCGGCATGAACCATCTGCCCAAGCGTGATCCGCTCATTGGCTGTCGCTTCGGCTGTCCCCTGAGTGATCTGCGTGCGCAACGCCGAAATCGGCTCCTCAGCGGCAATATCCTGAAATACCTGCTTCAGATCCCACAGCACAACCACCTCATGCTGCTGTTTCCCGGCGTACGTGTTGAGGGTCGTATTCAGCAGCGTGTGTCCCTGGCGCAACAACACCCGCAGCGTCTCCTCATCGGGCAGCGTCGTCCCAAACTTTACCGGCAGCACCGGATAGTCGCGCACCACGGTTTCAAGCACCCGCTGGTGCGCGCTCAGGTAGCGGACTGCGGTCCCCCGATCCAGTTCGTGGAGACTATCGCGATCTACGCCGCTGGTTACAACCGCGAGATCGCCCTCGACAACGGTGTGTACATCGTGGGCTGGATCAAGCCCCTCACTATCAAAGATTGCCAGATCACTGCTTGGAATGATCCCGTAAACGTAGTGCCATGTCGCGGTAGGCACTAGCATAGTGGTGCCGAGCGACGCGGAGATCTGCGAAGTCATAGGTGCCTTCTTTCTGGGTTGGATCAGCCGGGGTCGTGTTCTCTAGACGGTCGAGGTACTCGCGGATGGCTAGCATGGCGGCCTTGTGGCACAGACCCTCAAGGTCAGCACCGACGTACCCGACTGTCTCTGCCGCCAGCACTGCGAGATCGACATCGTCGGCCAGGGGCGTATGACGGGTCTGAACAACCAGAATGGCCAGACGCACCGCCTCGTCCGGTCGCGGCATTTCGACCAGGAAGTCAAAGCGCCCCGGTCGCAGGAGGGCCACGTCAACCCGGTCGATCCGGTTTGTCGCCGCCAGCACGACCACGCCTTTCAGCGCCTCGATCCCATCCATCTCGGTGAGCAGTTGGCTCACCACACGCTCTGTGACATCGTTATTACCGCCGCCGCGTGGCGGGGCGATTGCGTCAATCTCATCAAAAAAGATAATGCAGGGTGCGGCCTGGCGAGCCTTGCGGAAGATCTCGCGCACACCACGCTCCGACTCGCCAACCCAGCGATTGAGCAACTCTGGCCCCTTTACCGAGATAAAGTTCGCCTCGCTCTCACGGGCCAGCGCCTTGGCCAGTAGGGTTTTGCCGGTGCCGGGCGCGCCGTGAAGCAGAATGCCCTTCGATGCACGCACGCCCACATGCTCGAACGCCTGCGCGTGGCGGATCGGCCACTCCACCGCCTCGGTGAGCAGTTTACGCACATCCTCTAGGCCACCTACATCACTCCAGCTCACATCAGGAATCTCGGTGAAGACCTCACGGATGGCCGACGGCTCAATATCTGCCAGGGCGATGGCGAAATCGTCCGACGTTACCTCCAGGGCCATCAGCTTGTCATAGGGAATCTGGGCCTCGCTAAAGTTAATGTCGGGCAGCAGACGACGCAAGGCGCTCATGGCCGCCTCACGGCAGAACGCCTGGAGATCCGCGCCGACAAATCCGTGGGTCACGGCGGCCAGCCGCTCCAAGTTAATGTCGGCGGACAGGGGCATCCCACGGGTGTGAATCTCCAGAATCTCGCGGCGACCGTCCTTATCGGGAACACTGATCACAATCTCGCGGTCGAAGCGACCGGGGCGGCGCAGGGCCGGGTCGAGACTATTCGGCAGGTTCGTCGCGGCGATAACGATCACATTCCCGCGTGACTCCAGGCCGTCCATCAGGGCCAGCAACTGGGCCACCACCCGCCGTTCAACCTGGCGGTCGCCGCTGAGATCCTCACGCTTGGGAGCAATCGCGTCGATTTCATCAATGAAAATGATTGCCGGGGCGTGCTTGCGAGCGTCCTCAAAAATACCGCGCAAGTTAGCCTCGGAAGCTCCGTAGAGCTTATCGATAATCTCAGGGCCATTAATCGTCACAAAGTGGGCACTGGTTTCATTGGCCACCGCACGGGCAATCAGCGTCTTGCCGGCACCGGGCGGGCCATAAAGCAACACGCCCTTGGGCGCATCAATACCAAGTCGCTCGAAGACCTCGGGGTAACGCAAGGGCAGTTCGATCATCTCGCGAATACGCCGGGTCTCACGGCGCAAACCACCGATATCCTCGTAGGTGATCGTGCCGCGCTCACGCCCGCCGCTGTTTTCGCCCGAGATGCGAATGGTTGTCGCCGGGCCGATCAGGGTTGGCCCAACGGGGCTCGTCTCGACGACCGTAAAGCTCTGAGCGCGAGTGCCAAAAAGGTTGACCCGCACGCGGTCGCCAGCGACAACCGGAATACCATCGAGCAGCTTGGCGAGGTACCGAGTTTGGGCCGTGACTTGGCTGGCCTTCACGCCCTCGCCGGGGGACAAGACAATGGATCGGGCTGGTTGAGCGACAACTCGCTGAATGCTAATCCGCTCATCAAGGCTAGCACCTGCGTTGATCCGCAAAATCCCATCGACCTGGATCAGCCCCTGACCCCGTTGTTCCGTATAGGTTGGCATGGCCCGCGCCACGGTGGCACGTTTGCCGGTGATCTGAACGACATCGCCGATACGCACACCGAGCAGGTCGAGGGTTTGCGGATCAAGCCGCACCAGTCCACGACCGACATCTTTCGGCAGAGCTTCAGCTACGCGAAGCGTAATACTCGCTTCCTCTGGCATCCTCATATACCTTTTCTAAGAGCGGTTCGCAAGCCGCTCCTTCTATAACATCCTTGCCCATCAGCTTTGTTGTGTAGGTGCTGTAATGATTTGTGCAGGTGGTGTACTGGGCTGCATCTGCGCTTCGAGCCGGGCGAGCCGAGCGTGCAGTTCCTGATTCTCATCGGTGAGTGTACGGGCGCGGGTGGTCAGAAAAGGATCGTTCTCCCACCAGTTGATGCCCATTTCCATAGCCTTATCGACAGAGGCTACCAACAAACGGATCTTGATCGAGATCAACTCGATGCCAACCAGCGAAATGCTAATGTCACCAGCGACAACAATACCTTTGTCAAGGACGCGCTCAAGGATGTCGGCAAGGTTCGTTGACTGAACAGAGTGCTGGAGTTGGGTAGGAGACATACGTTCCTTTTCCTGACTGTGCGGGTGGCGATCCAGACGAGCGGCGTGACGCCCAGGTGGGTAACCAGCCCATGCGGCTAATCGCTGATCTGCCCCCGAGTGTAGCGCCGGGTGCGCTGGTAGCTGAGCAGATTGCCCTTTTCATCGAGTCGGGCCTCATACGTGGCCAGAACGTCCGATGACTCGGGGATGCGCTTCAGCTCGATCAGGTCGGCTACAATATGCCAGCCCTCTTCGTCGTGGCTCAGGTTCGATACTGTGCCAGCCTTTAGCCCGGTGAGCAAGGTCAGTTGTTCCTTGGCTCGGGTGGCGATCTCAAGCATACTCAGTGCCATAGCAGGACTCCTCTTCATCTCCATGCGGATTCAGCCGCATGGGCGGCCTTTATGCGCGGATATCCCGCAAGCATTGTGGCAGCTCTTCCTCGGCGGCCATGTGCGACTCTTGGCTGATATGGCTGAGATCGTGCACTATCTTCAGATCCATATAGCGTGGCACGCACGTTACCTTCATCACAAAACGTGTTACCTTTAGACACAACCCTTTACAAATAAGCGGTTTCAGCACCGACTGCGCCCCCTCATCATCTGTCCCTTCCCACACGGAGAGAGGGGAGATTCCGCAGCAGGACGCCCCCAAATTCCCCTCTTCCATTCTGGGAGAGGGGACTAGAGGGTGATGGCTAAACGGCCTCTGATTCTTTATTTGAAAGGTATTGGTCTTAGGCATGGTTCAGCATTCGGTGGTTCGGGCTTGCCAGTTCACCCACGTGGGCGTAGATACGGCTTGTCGCCGCACCGCATATGGAAGGTATCATACGCGGCTGCACGTCACGCCTACATATACCACAAACTGTAAAACTGGTGTGAACCATGCCCAACCAAGCAATGAAGGCACTGTTCTGGCTCAAGCCAGTAAGAAACCCGCCTGACCGCTCGGCTCAAGCGTGGCGGCGTGCGATAAGTTCATTCACTCAACAATGCCGCCCGATCAGTTTTGTGGCGGCGGCGTGTTCGTCAGCAATTGCGCTTCGAGCCGGGCGAGCCGGGCGTGCAGCTCGTGATTCTCATCGGTGAGCGCACGGGCGCGGGTCGTCAGATACGGGTCGTTCTCCCACCAGTTGATGCCCATCTCCATAGCCTTATCGACAGAGGCTACCAGCAGACGGAGCTTGATTGAGAGCAACTCAACACCAACCAATGAGATATTGATGTCGCCAGCAACGACGATACCCTTGTCAAGGACGCGCTCAAGGATGTCAGCAAGGTTTGTTGACTGAACGGAGTGCTGGAGTTGGTTAGAAGCCATACGTTACGCTTCCTGACTACGCGGGTGGCGATCCAGACGAGCGACGCAGCGCCCACGTGGGTGACCAGCCCCGGCTGCTAATCGATCTGTCCACGGGTATAGCGCCGCGTGCGCTGGTAACTGAGCAAATCGCCCTTGTCATCAAGCCGAACCTCGTACGTGGCCAGAACGTCGGATGACTCGGGGATGCGCTTCAGTTCGATCAGATCGGTCACAATATGCCAGCCCTCTCCATCATGACTCAGACTCGACACCGTGCAAGCCTTCAGCCCAGTTAGCGCCGTTAGTTGTTCTTTGGCACGAGCAGCGATCTCAGGTATGCTCAAGGTCATGTGTGATGTCTCCTTATTTCGTCATCAGACAAGGTTTCAGTCTATGTCACCGTTCAGGCAATGTACTGCATCATGACGAGGAATCTCTCTTCCCTGTTGCCTTGCCTTCATGCTGATTCTGCCGCACGGGCAGCCTTAAACGCACGGATCTCCTTCAGACGCTCCAGGAGCTGTTCTTCAGCAGTCATGTACTCCTCTTCGCTGATCTCGCCAAGATCCAGCAGTGTCTCCATCTCCATCATCTTCGCCCGTACCTTGCCCTCGTCATACATCTCGTTCTCGGCCTGTTCAAGCAACTTCTCGGCAATCCAGATCGTGCCGTTGATTGGTCCGGTGAGAGGCAATGTCAGTATGTCTAAAATGAACCCCATGGTAGCCCTCCCAACGTCTATGTATCCCAGTGGATGAGAATATTGACAAAGTTATAGGGTGGTGCGCTGCCTACGTATTTGAAGATCAACCGCTTACCCATCTCAGCATCAAGTTTCTGAACCGCCTGGTCGAACTCTGGCTCATGCACGCGCTCGACGAGGAAGGCCGCATTCAGCACCATCCGCTCGGTAAAGACGCTGTTAATGCGGGTTTCGCATGCGAGGGGGTTCAGGACGCTGGTAATGCGCTTGACATCACTATCGCGCAGTTGGTTCATGGCCATCTCAACCAACCCGCCGAGCTTGATCCGCTCGTAGTAGGTCTCTTCGACCGTCTTACCCACCAGCGCATTGCGCAGTTGACTGATCCCTGGGTTCGATTCGACGATCTCGCGATAGACGACATCCTCGTACCAAAATGCCTTCAGCGCCAGTTCGATCTTTCCGTCCATCTTGCGCAGGAGCTTATCAAGCTCATCGTAGCGACGCTGGAGCAACTGATCACTAATGGGCTTGACGGCTGGTGCAACAACCCCAAACCGTACCGGCAAGATGTTGTTTTCTCTCATCACCTCGTCGAGTACGGCGGTATGAGCCATCATATTGCGTCGGCTATTGTCATACTCAACCAACGGTGAGTCGCTTACGACGGCAGCAAGATCTTTGTAGTTGATCGTATGAACAATAGCACCCTGCTCACCAATTCCACGCGTCTTAAATTCACGCGGCTCGGTGCTGCGGATAATACAGTAGAGATACTGACCAGTCCCGGTCTCTTGTACAGGCGGCATATTTTTCCTCCAACAACACTACGTTTCTCTCTTCGACAAGGGTACAGGAAACAGCGATTCCGCATCCTGATGCAGTTTAGTTGCCTGATATGGTACAACTATCTGCGACCTTGTCTTCCGTGGTTTTCGCCTCATACCTGACGCACCGCACAGCGAACGGTTAGACCTTGTTCGCGCACGGCACCAACGATGACATCGGCGACCTGCTGGCTCCACGCCCGCAGATCAGATGGCGCTAGATCGTCCGCTACCTCGGTGTAGAGCTGCCGGATCGCGGCGAATGTCGGTGCAAACTGTGGTTCCAACTGTGGGAACAACCCATGTTCCAGTCCATCGCTGAGCGCACGAGCAGCGGTAGGATACCCGGCACGGTCAAATGGTGCAATCTCCATCGCCAATCCGCAGTAGCTTTCGAGATCGCCAACCAGGAGTAACTGCCCGACATCACTGGCGGGTCGCTTGCCCTGGGCAACTTCCTGAGACAGAACCTCACGCAATTTCGTGCGCCCGGCGAGACTTTGGCAGGCATGCGCGACATTAAGGTGGTTCAGGTACACCATTGCCTGGTCAAATCCGCTGGTGATCGCCATCAGGTTGGTAAAAATCTCACGCGGCGAGGTGAGACAGAGCTGTTCGACCAACCGAGAAAGCACGCCTTCAAGGCGCATATACTGCTCGGTTGGCTTTTCCGCCAGGGTAAGTTCAAGAGTCAGGCCACGCGACGCATGGGTACTGGCGTTTTCCGCCAGCGGGTGTGCATGTTCGTGCGCTAACAAGCCACGCACCGCCAACATATCGTCCCAGTAGCCCTCTTTGACCATCATCTGCTGATTCACAAAGACATGACAGGCGCGCGGGTTCGCAAGGTCGTAGAGGTTGATCACCGTGCGAGTATCCAGGGCGGCAACCCCGCCGGGTGGCAACGCGCTGCTCGGTACCTGGCGAGCCAGGGGTTGCAGGTCGTTGAGAATGAAGAGGCTCACCTGCTGGTGCGGCCAATTGCCATTCCGGATATAGTCGCGGATGACGGCCTCTTCCACCTGGACAATCGCGATCACTCCCGCATCAACATCGGAGATCACCCGTAGTTCGGTTGTATCGATCCGATGTAGCTGGACATGCTTAACCGCGCGCCGCATACGAATTACGCTTTCTTTAGCCGCAGCTCAAGAATGCCGTTGGTGTATGTCTGCTGAAGCGAACCCGGTTCAATCGCAGCCGAGAGCAGAATCTCTTTCGCGTAGAGCCGATCTCCACTCGTTGCGATTGTGAGAATGTCGTCCTTTAGCTCGACCTGAATCTGTGCCTCGTTCACACCTGGCAACTCGGCAACGATCACAATCTCGGCGTCCTCATCGAAGGTGTCAACCAGTGGCTCGCGCACATCAGCGACAACCGGGCCTTCCTCGGTCTTGCGAATATTGCCAAATCGCTCGATGTGGGGTGCGCTACCACCAATACCGCTGCGGATGCTAAAACCATACACGCCGCGAGCCTTGTCGCCTAAGCCCTTGAGATCGATCTCGCCGCTCTTGTTGATTTCGCCCCCAGCAGCTTCGACTTTCTCGGCCATACCCGCGAACAGATCGACCAGATCGCCGATATTCTTGAACATGCTGCCAAAACCAAGATCGAAATTAACTCCGGTCTTCGTCGGCTTTGGATTCTTATCAGACATAGTGCATTCCCTCATGTCTAGTATTCGAGTACAACCTCGTGCCACACCGTCGGTGGCTCAGACTCTGACTCGGGCGCGGACTGCCGCACCTGGCGGCGGTCGCTCGCTATCGGATCGGGCGCGAGCATCGGTTCAATCGCACGGCGCAAAAGGAGTATGCGATCCTCAACGATCTGGAGGAGCCCGGTCGTCTTACGCACGTTCTCCTGCCACATATCCAGTTCACGCTGGAGACGTGCCCGCTCGTGCTCCAAACGCGCCTGCTCGGACATAATCTGCTCGCGACTATCGGGTACGGTGCGGCCAGCAAGTCCCTGCACCGTCATCAGTTCGCGCATCCCACGGGGCCGTTTTGCCTTCATAGATCTAGCACTTCCTTCTCCACATTGGACGGGCGCGTCATATGGTGTTCAATCAGTTGGATCAACATCTTGCGCTGGGCAATGCGTCGGTCACGATTCTTCGTCGTGAACGCCGTCTTCGACTCAAGCACATCGAGGCAGATCTGGACAAAACGATGATCCTTGTCGGACGGGCGAATCCCCTGGAGAGAGGCCACCCGCGCAATCATGATACATGCGCGCAGAGTCGGTGCCTGGTCATACTCACCCGAATCGCGGAACTCGCGCACGATATCGACAACCCGCTCTGCCTCCGAGATTTCCATGGTCGAATTCGAACAGGTAATCGATATTTCGGTGGCACGCTCGTAGTAGTCAAGATCAATCGTCACCAGTCGGTCGCTGAGTGCGTCGGGTGCATCATGGACTCCGGCGTACTCCTGCGGATTACTCGTGAAAATCGCCCGGAAATCGGAATGAACCTTCACATACGAGCTTGCGCCGTTGGATGTCGGCAGCACCAGCACGCGCTCCTCAAGTGCGGCGAGCAACACATTATTCGCCTCGGGCCGTGAACGGGTGAACTCATCATACACCAGGGTAAAACCCTCACGGCATGCCGTGGTGAGACGATTATCGACCCAGTTCTGAACCGCATCCTCCTCGTATTTCACAACCGAGTGAATGTAGCGGTCCACCACCCGCCGATAGCGATAGCCCTTCTGCTCACCAACCAGGTCTGCAGAGGTGAACTGCTCATCTCCAACCATCAGCATGACCGGACGACCGAGCTGAGCCGCAACATGCAGAGCCAGGGTTGTTTTACCGGTGCCGGCAGGGCCACGGAAATGCACTGGGAAGCCAGCGCGGAGATAGGCCATCGAACGATCCATCACATCGCGAGTTGTGTTGGTGGTAACAAAATCAACACTTGATCGCAACGAGATAAATGCTCGCGACTGAGCTACTGGCTTACTTACGGTAGTCATCGATCAGGTTCTCCTTCATCCGATATCAATACAAGCCGACGATTAACAAAAAGGGGAGCTACGTGCTGCCCATCTCGACCGTCAGTGCGCGGTACCAGTTTTGACGAGCAGTAGTATGGCTATCCGGTGCATTTTGCCAGGTATCAAACTGCTCCCAGACGCGACTTAGCCCAGGGGTCGCTTGTTGCCAGATAGAATCATCAAGAAGCGAACTCGCCAGCGGAACAGGTGGCTGTTGCTCCCAGAAAAGACCCATTGCGAGTCCACGCTCAAACTCTGTACCAGCCAGAATAGGAATCCCGGTCAGCAAATAGGCAAGGGCATCACCAAAAGCCAAGGCCAGCGCCTCACTGAGGCCCAGGTGCTGACCCGCAGCAATGGCCATATATCCGGTCAGGCGTGCGAGTGCCTCATTGCACTTACCATCGATAGTCTTACGTAGTACCGTAAGCGCATCGGAATAGGCGAGCGGTGGTCGTTGCTGCCAATGGCGAGGAGGGAGCAACGCAAGCGTAAAGTTACTCGGATCGAAGTCACCGATCTCGCCAACGCCTGCCAGCCCCATCCGTAACTTTTGCCAAAGCTGAAGCAGCAACGCATGAGCAGTCGAGAGATCGGGCTGAAGCACGATTTCGGGATGGGTGCCGTCGCGGAGCATGAGGCGGCATTTGATCTCTTGCAAGCCATGAAACTGCGGCGGGAGCGTTACCTCAACACTCCCACTGGCACGGCCCGCAGATCGAATGCGTCGATTTCCAAAGTACATACCGCTATTCCTCGCGCTAGCAACCGTCGGAGAGAACCCGGAAAACCGCGTCGCAACGCCAAATCAACTTTCTTGGAAGGAAGGCGCGGTGATGTGGCAAACTCAACTCTCCCCCAAAATCTGCTAGTTCTCCGTGCAGATCGTCTAGCAGAAACACTAGCCGAAAGAGAAAAAAAAAGGTGGTGCGGGGGGCCACCAGTGCCGTGCTGATGCCCCCCCCCCGCCGCAGTGGCCGAAGCCACATCCCGCCTGCCTGCTCACCTCATCACCGCAGCTCAACTCCACCTACCAGTTCGAGTTGTCCCACAGCCAGGCTGCTGCGGGGTCGTACGGCGAGCCGCCAATTGATCAATTAGCGGCTCGCCGTGCGATCACCCACCAGATTTTCATTGACTGGGGGGCGGGTATGGTGAGCGGCCCACCGAACCTACCCAACCATAGACGCGCTAATCACCAGCATCTGGTTTCACGTCATCGTAACGCACCAAGCGCAGCTTAGACTTACCAGCACCCCAGACGTTACATCCCACTAAACGAGCGGTAGTTTCGGTCACGAGGGTGAGAAGACAGGTTTAGCATAACACACATCACTACGTTTATCCATAAGATATGTGTTAGACCTTCACCCTACTTCTCGGACGTCTTCGCCTGTGCGGCGCGACTCTGCTGCTGTGCGACGGTGAACTGCTGCCACGCCTGCTGTGCGCCGGCATGATCGGCGTGGATAGCGGCCCGAGTTGCGTGGACATCGGCAAGGAAGCTGCTGGTTCGCTCCCTCAACGCGCCGATAAAGGCATCAAGGCTCTGGCGCTGACTGGAATGAGCACTACTGCGATCCGCAGCTCGATTGCGGAGAAACGTAGCGATGTCATTCTGCAAACTGCTCTTGAATGTATCGAGACGCTGCCGCTGGTCGGACGTAAGGCTCGCCCGCTTCGACTCCAGGTCGTGAAGGATGCCCGCCACATTCTGTCGCAAGGTATCAGAGAACTGCTGCAGATCTTTGCGCTGCGCAGCCGACCTCTCACGATGTGCGGAATGCAAATCAGCAAGCTGTTGATTGGCCGCCGCGCGATGTGCACCAACCCCTGCTACCCGGCTCTCGTGCGCCTCGCGCAGTGAACTAGTAAGACGAACCATGTCCTCAGATAGTGACATGAAAACCTCACAGTGTGCTTTTCTACAGATTGGCGAAACATGCTGCTGTCGCTAACACGGGGGTTGGGGGCCTCACATTAGGCGCGCCCAACCCCCGTGCCAGCGACCAGATCAACTGGAGAGTACCGCCAGTCGAGAAAAACAGTTAGGCGGCGGCGGCGGCGGTCAGGCCCACAGCCTCGGCATACTTCAGGTAGGTGTCGACGCCGGCGATGACCACGCGGGCCTCAACGGCGAGCAGTTCGATACCGACGAGCGACACGCGAACCCACGCGTCAATGACGATGCCCTTGTCCAGGATGCGGTCGATAACTTCGGCAAGGCTGCTGGATGCGTTTACCTTCTCGATTGCCATGGTAGGTTGCTCCTTCGAGCTGTAGTATTAAGGATGAAATTGTGAGCAGAAAAACAGCTAGGCGGCGGCGGCGGCGGTCAGACCCACGGCCTCGGCGTACTTCAGGTACGTATCGACGCCAGCGATAACCACACGAGCCTCGACGGCGAGCAGTTCGATACCGACGAGCGATACACGAACCCACGCGTCGATGACGATGCCCTTGTCCAGGATACGGTCGATCACTTCGGCAAGGCTGCTGGATGCATTCACCTTCTCAATTGCCATTCTCTCACCTCCCCTCAATATAAAGTTCGGATAAACCCAGTGTAATACATTCCTCATGTCTTGTCAGTTAGGTGTACAGCAGGTATCCGTTAGGATTGCGTCAGTTATCGGGGGCAGATGCGCGCCATGCCTTACATGTGCCACACATCGTAAGCTGAACAGAAATGTGACGACATGGCAAAAGTCACGCTGCGCGGGTGATACCACACAGCGTGACTTTTGTCATGTGACACGGTTCAGTTCAGCGTGACAGTGTGGCGATGAAGCGAGGACGCGAGGGCGCGGTGACAGTGTGGCGATGAAGCGAGGACGCGAGGGCGCGGTGACAGTGTGGCGATGAAGCGAGGACGCGAGGGCGCGGTGACAGTGTGGCGATGAAGCGAGGACGCGAGGGCGCGGTGACATCGCTTCATCGTCTCATCGTCTCATCGCCTCATCGTCTCATCGCCTCATCGTCACGCTAGAATTACCGGATCTGAACCTTGTCATGTCGCACAAAACGTGTTGGGTTTAGAACTCGTGCATCACTTGCGTGGTGTGCTGGCGTCCGACACCGCCGTGTTGATTGCCCGTACCACCGCATTGAGGCTGCTCACGGTGGCATTGAGAACCGCAACATAGAGCCCAGCGGTGGCTCCAACGAGTTCGCCGGTGGCCTTCACTAATTCGTTGCTCCCCTGGGGAAGCCCTTTCCCATCAAGCGCCGCTGTTGTGCTGGTAATCAGGCGGGTTAGACCTGTACCAACGGCGTTTGCTGCGGTCAGAGGCAACGTGATTGCGGCAACAAACAGGCGGATGAGTCCAGATCCCGCATCAGCGATGGACGTGGCCGACAACCCTTCGCTGGGTGTGGCGGGGACGGGGGTCTTCGATGTAGCCATGATCGTGCTCCTTAGATAGTCGTACGGTTCACAGAGATAGCCGCATTGTTGATTATACAGCTACTTACGACCTTCGTTGATGACAACACGTGTTTTCTACTGATTCCTCCCCTTTAGGGACAATAGTACTCTTTTCCCTAGCGTTTTATCGCAGGTACTCAGTATGTAGGGGCAATCCCTACGGGGTGGCCTACTACACCCCCGATCCCATTGCCAAAGGCGTTTGGGATTGCTTTTCGGATGATGTTGTACGCACCGTTCACGTCGGCATTGATCCGCCGACCGTCTGCGGTGCGAAACATCCCCCGCGTGACCCGCTTGC
>Ga0194060_10000620_pt1 | contig 25852 bp, 18 predicted proteins | sample SepL225m_MetaG_FD_163427 | JGI IMG/M metagenome (GOLD analysis project Ga0194060, IMG submission 163427) | Anoxic zone freshwater microbial communities from boreal shield lake in IISD Experimental Lakes Area, Ontario, Canada - Sep2016-L222-5m | ecosystem: Environmental > Aquatic > Freshwater >... | reverse complement strand
CCTCTCCCCGTGAGGGAGAGGGGAGATTCTTCATCAGGATGCGCTCGGCTCCCCCTCTCCCGTTCAGGGAGAGGGGGCGGGGGGTGAGGGCTGCCCGGCGACCTCACGACTTTGCACATGCCCTGATGATAGGTGCCGCATCGGTGTGCGCCTGCGGCGGCATGGTGATACCTATTCCTTATCATGCGCAGACCCGCTTCGGGCGGGTCGTGAGCAAACAGTAAACAGTGTGGTGGTACAGTTATGACCTTACTGAGCGTCGGCGGACTAAAAAAATATTACGGGGCCGAGCTGATCTTCAAAGACATCAGCTTTCAGGTGGCCAAAGGCGACAAGATCGGCCTGGTGGGCGTCAACGGTGCCGGTAAAAGCACCCTGCTCAAAATCGTCGCCGGGATGGAGGTTGCCGACAGCGGTATCATCGCGCCCGCACGCGGCACCCGCGTGGCCTATCTGGCCCAGGAAGTGCGCTTCGCCGCCGACCGCACGCTCTGGCAGGAGATGGAGGCCGCCTTCGGCCACCTCGCCGACCTCCAGGCGGAGATCACCGCCCTGGAGCCAACTATCGCCGAGACTGACGCCCCCGGCTGGGCCGACGCGATGGAGCGCTACGGCGACCTGATGGCCCACTTTGAGCACGGCGGCGGCTACGAGATCGAGCCTCGGATCAAGCGCACGCTCCACGGCCTCGGTTTTCACGAGTCGCAGCACACCCAACGCCTCTCGCAGTTTTCCGGCGGCCAGAAGACCCGCGCCGCTCTCGCTGCAACTCTGCTCTCTGACCCTGACCTGCTCTTGCTCGATGAGCCGACCAACCACCTTGATATGCAGGCTTTGGAGTGGCTCGAAATCTTCCTGCGCGGCTGGGATGGCACCCTGATTGTGATCTCGCACGACCGCTACTTCCTTGATCGGGTGACCAAGCGCACGATGGAGATTGCCTTCAATGTGCTGGAGGATTATCCCGCTGGCTACAATAAGTACCTGGAGCTGAAGGCCGAGCGCCTGGAGCGCCGCCTGAAGGAGTTTAACTCCCAGCAGGAGTTTATCGCCAAGACCGAGGAGTTTATCCAGCGCTACAAGGCTGGCCAGCGCGCCCGTGAGGCCAAGGGCCGGGAGAAGCGTCTGGATCGGCTCAAGCGCGATAGCCTCGTGGCTCGCCCGCAGGAGCAGGCCAAACTGCGGCTGTTCCTCGATACCAAGCTGCGCAGCGGCGAGCTGGTGCTGGCCCTCGAAGGTCTGGTGATCGGATTTCCCGGCGACCGTCGCCACGAGTCGGAGCCACGTGTGCTGCTGCGTGCCGACGGTATGGAGATCCACCGAGGCGAGCGCGTGGCTCTGCTCGGCCCCAACGGCTGTGGCAAGACCACCTTGCTACGCACGCTGATCAACGAACTGAGTCCGCTCCAGGGTGCGCCACGCCTCGGCCACAAGGTGATGATCGGGTACTACGCTCAGGGCCACGACATGTTGAATATGACCGCCACCGTGCTGGAGGAACTGACGCGGGCCAGCCCGAGCCTGGGCGAACCGGCGGCGCGCAACCTGCTAGGGCGCTTCCTGTTCAGTGGCGACGATGTGTTCAAGCGGATCGGCGACCTGAGCGGCGGCGAGCGCTCGCGGGTGGCCCTGGCCCAACTGACCTTGCTGCCCGGCAACCTGCTGGTACTCGATGAGCCCACCAATCACCTCGACATCAGTGCCCGCGAGGCGCTGGAGGGCGTACTCAAGGAGTACCCTGGCTCTATCCTCTTTGTCTCACACGACCGCTACTTCATTGATGCACTGGCCGACAAGATCTGGAATGTCGAGCATGGTCGCATGCGCCAGTTTATTGGCAACTACAGCGATTTTGCTGAGCGCGGACCGGAGGCAAGCGGCGGGAAGCCGGAGGCAAGCGGCGGGAAGCTCGCCTCCCTGCCGCCCGCCTCCGATCTCCTGCCAGCGACGAACGAAGAACGTCAGCGCAAGAGGCGTCTGGCGGCCCTGGAGTCCGAGGTGGCCACGCTTGAGCAGGAGTTGGGCAAGCTGCGCAGCGCCCTCGATAAGGCCAGTGGCGGTCAGGATGTGAGGAAGCTCACTGCCCTGGGCAGCCAGTACGCCGAGCTTGAGCGGCTCCTCGCCGAAAAGTACGCCCAGTGGGAACAACTGGCGGCGGCGTAGGATGATTGGAGATCGCCGGACGGCCCTCACCCCCTGCCCCTCTCCCTCACGGGGAGAGGGGAGATTCCGCACCAGGACGCATCCGACTCCCCCTCTCCCGTTCGGGGAGAGGGGGCTGGGGGGTGAGGGCTGTCCGGCGATCTGCGGACTTTGCAACAGTCCTGGGTAATCTACAATCTGCAATCTGCAATCCCGCCGCAACAGTGTATACTTGAGAACATGAGTACACCGCGAGCCACGCCCCCCCCCGAGCGAAAGCCCGCTGGTGAGGGTGGAACCTACGAGCTACGCAACTACCGCCTCCACGAGCGCGTAGGCCAGGAGGAGTTGGCGACGGTCTACCGGGCCAGCCACCTTACCCTAGATCGCCCCGTGCGGGTGCATATCCTGCGCCGCCACGACTGGATCTCGGCCAGCCGCTTTCAACTGGCGGGGCGTCTCGCCGCACATCTTGCGCACCCCAGTTTGCTCCCGGTCATCGACGCGGGCCACGACGACACCTACGGCGACTATTTGGTGACGCCCCAGATCGATGCGCGTCCGCTCAGTGTCGCCCTCGCCGATGGCCCGCAGAGCGCGATGCTCACGGTGCGCGTTATCTCTCAGGTGGCCGCCGCCCTCGACTACCTCCACGGCGAGCAGGTCTTTCACCGCGACGTGCAGCCAGTCAACATCCTGGTTAGCCCCCAGGGCGCGGCCTACTTGTCCAACCTGAGCCTCGCGGCCAGCCCCGATACCCCCGACCTGAGCAACATTGATGAGGCCGACTACCTGACGCCCTACTCGGCCCCCGAGCAGCGGCTGGCTCACGGCGAGGCCGGTGCCGCCCTCGACATCTATAGCCTTGGTGCCGTGACCTTCCATATGCTCAGCGGCGAGGTGCCGCCCGCGCCCGGCGGCGAACTGCCCAGCCTCGCCACGTACGACCCGAGTCTCGCCCCGGTTGATCGGGTGGTGCGCCGGATGCTCGCGCCCCAACCGAGCATCCGTTACCCCACGGCGGCGGCTGCGGCCGCCGCTCTGCGTCAGGCTCTGCGCGGTCAGATCGATCTCGCCACCGACGATATGGAGGAGTCGCGCTGGGAAGCCAGCGCCGAGTGGCTGGAGAACCCGCTAGAGACGGCCCTCGGTATTCAGCTTGACGAGACGTTTAGGGAGTTCCTCGCCCGCTCGCGCAAACGCGCCGACGACATGCACCGCCGCGATGTCATCCGCCGCCTGCTCAGCCGCTGGAGCCGCGACGGATTCTTCCGCCGCCGCGCCCTCGGTCAGATCATCCAGCCCGAACAGATCGTCAGCTACAACATCTATTCCTACGAACTGAACACGCTCTACGAAACCCGTAGCGCGCCTCAGGTACGCACCCGCCCGCAGAAGCCCGACGACCGCAGTTCTGTCCAGATCATCCCCGATGTCTGGAGCGTTAATGTGTCTGCCGCTGGTACCTTCGAGTCAGTCAAGGCGCACGAACTGGCCTTGCCGAACTCGACGCGTGTCCACGTTTGCCCGACATGCAGCGGCGGCAGCAGCATCCCCTGCAAGGAGTGTCAGGGCAAGGGTACGCTTGAAAAGGTGCGCAAGGTCAGCAACCCCGATAATAGGAAGACCAACGAGACGATCTCTATCTCGTGTCCTGCCTGCCGGGGTCGCGGTAAAAGCAAGTGTCTGATATGTGACGGTACCGGGAATATTGTTGACGAGCATATCTTTACCTACACCCGCCGGGCCAAAGCGTGGCATAACACCGATGACATTGAGGATCTGCCCCAGTTGGCGATCAGAAAGCGACTTGAGCCGGTCTTTAGCTCGCAGATCACGCCTTACGAGGGGCGCTGGCATAGCGTGGCCCCCCTGGCTCATCTGCTGCGCGCCTCCATTGCGGAGGCTGGCGAGGATACGCGCCTTGTGGCCGTCGAGCTGAAGATTCGTGGCGCAACCATTACAGAGATGGATTTTCTGCTCGATGAGAAGTCCCAGCGTCTCTACTTTGTCGGCTTTGATAACGAGCTGATCGGCGACTGGTCGCTCCTCAACCCCGAGCGCATTGCCCTCGCTGTCCTCGCCGGTATACTTTTGCTGATCGCCCTTGTCGCCTCCGCTATCCTCTTCCTCGGCTGATGGTTCGTACTGCCCTGCGGCTCAGGGCTGTTACAAAGTCCGCAGATCGCCGGGCAGCCCTCACCCCCCAGCGCCCCCTCTCCCTGAACGGGAGAGGGGGAGTCGGATGCGTCCTGTTGCGGAATCTCCCCTCCCCCCGTGGGGGAGGGGGGCAGGGGGGGAGGGTCGGAGGGTGACTTTGCATTAGCCCTGCCCCTGCGGCTACATCCAGCTATCAAGCTCAGCAACCACCGCAGCAGCGGCGGCCAGCAGGTCGCCGCCGCCGAGAATCGCCAGGGTCGGGGCGGTCAACTCTAAGGCGCGCAAGGACTCCTCGCGACCAATGGTTGCAGACATAAGGGCGGCACCGAGGGCCGCCCAGGCTCTGGCCCGGTCAGACGGGGCAAGAGCCTGGGCGAGGGCGATCCCAGCGCGTGACCGATCAATTGGCCGCTGGATGCGCGTAATCACCGCTGCGGCATCATCATAGCGCCCCGCCCGTGCGAGGGCAGCGGCGACCGCCGCCAGGTAGCGCCCGCGTGTTTCAGCAGAAACCAGCAGGCCCGGCATGCTGTCAACGGCCATGGCCTCGCCAATCTGGCCCGCCATAACAAGCAACGGGGCGATCATGGTGAGGGCGCGTGCCCGGTCGGCGGGCGCATCAATGGTGGTGGCATGATCGCGGGCGGACAGTGGATCGCCCGCTCGCGCCCGATCAATCGCCAGGTCGGCGGAGGTGCGCGCCCGCTGATCATCGGCACCGATCATGGCCACAAGGGTCAGGCTCTCGTCCCAACGACCACTGTTAGCGAGGATGCGGGCGATCTCGTCTTTGGCCCAGTCACGCTCGTCATCGTCATCGAGTTGCACGAGGATGATCTGGGCAGCCGGATAGTCGCCGCTCTGGGTGATCGCCACCGCCACCTTCGCCAGGGCGCGGTCGCGCTCCTCGCCTTCGGGCAGTTGCCCGATGATCCGCAGGGCGTCCTCGCGACGACCGATGGCTGCGTGGGCGGCTGCCAGGGAAGCGAGCAGGGGCGCACGGTCATCGCCGGTGAGGGCACCGATATCGCTGGTGGCCCGCTCCAGGGCGAGCATTGCCACCAGTCCATCCAGCGTGAGGCGCAAATCGAGCAAGGCGCTCACCCGCAGTTCAACCGCACCGATCTGCTCGGCGGCGGCCAGCGCGTCGCCGTCCTTTTCGGCGAGGGCCAGGGCGTGAGCCAGCCGGGCCAGGCCACGGTCACGCTGGCCAGGGCTAGGTAGGGCGTCGATCCGGGCGCGGGCGGCGCGATCATCGTGGGCGGCCATATCGCAGGCCAGCTCGATCTGCGCCCATGCCACCACCGTCTCCAGGGTGATTTCTTCGAGAATCATCGTGCCGCGTGGGTCGCCAATTCTGGTGAGGGCCACCGCCACCTCCGCCCGCGCCCACGCCCCCATGCTCTCGTGCAAGATGCCACGGGCCACGCGCCGGGCGCGGTCGAGATCGCCGACCGCGATCAGGTGACGCGCCACCTGGGTCTCCACCATCGCCCGGCGCTCCAGATGCTCGATCCGCTCGCCAATCGCAAGAGCGACGCTGGTCTCTCCCAGGCTTATGGCGGCGGAGGCCAAGGCCACAAAAAACTGCTCGCGCTGCTCGCGCCAGGTGTGCGAGATCGGGTTGGCCTCCAAGTCAATGGCCCGCGAGAGTAGGCGCATCGCCGACGCCCGCATGCGCGCACCGTAGCACACCTCGCCGATGCGGCGCAGGATCTGGGCCTTGCCCGTCCCGTCGGGCAGTCGCTCCACCAGATCGATCACCCGCTTGAGGATGGCCTCGCGCCCGCCGCGCTCGAACCCTGTCAACAGGGTTTCTACCGCGCTGTCGCCGTTCAATGTGCGGGCGCGTGTCGCCAGCGTCCCTGCCAGGGCAACCGCACGCACTGTGCGTAGGGGTGGCCCATCAGATGCCGCCCACATCTCCCAGGCCGCATCGCTATGGGCGGAATCCAGCGACGCCTGACGCTCGTGGGCGCGCACCCGCTCGCGTGCGGTCACGCGGGCCAGCCTCGTGGCCCGCTCCGCCACCGGGCCGAGGGCAGCGTGACGAGCCGCCTGCCGCACGAGGTAGCTTCCGGTCAAGGACGCAGTGCCCATCGCCAGGGCAGCCAGTTCGCCGTGGGCCTGCTCCAGCTCGCCAGGGACACGGGTGGCCAGGAACTCGCGCACGGCGCTGTGGGCGAAGGTTGCCAGCAGGGGCGGCGGGGCGGCTTCATGATCGGGGTGACGACGCGAAATGGACTGCACCGCCAGATCGATCAGGCGCAGCGACTCCCAACGCAGCAGAAGCGGCTCGGGGTCGGCACCCAGCACCTCGGTGGCGATAGGCAACGGGAGCGGCTCACCGGCGGCGGCGAGCAGGAGCGCCACGTGTCGTCCTGCCGAGTCGAGTTGCTGCCACCAGGAGCCAAGCAGACCGGCGAGGCCAACCGGCGGTGTCGTCGGATCAATCAGCCCATCCGCCAGCCAAACCGCCGCAAGATCGAGGTAGAGCAGGTTCCCGTCAGCCGCAGCGACCAGCCGGGCAGCCGTAGCCGGATCGCACCCGGCGGCGTCCAACATACGAGCGGCGACCGCGCCGATGTCCGGGTCGTCGTCGGGCAGGCGCAACCGCAGTCGAGGCACCTCGGGCAGCCGACAGCCGGGGGCGCAGCCAACAATCAGCGTGACGCCGGGCGGCAGGTCGCCGGGGAGCAGCGGCGGGCTAGGTCGAGCCAGAGGCACAGCGGGCGCGGGCATATCGATCAGCAGGGTGAGCGGGCCACCGGGCTGATCCGCCGCCTCCGCGAGCAGACGGGCGAGGGCAGTCGGGTCAGTCAGCAAAGCCGGGTCAATTAGGGCGATGCCGGGCCGCCGCAGGGCGACGATCTGGGCGTAGAGCGCCGGGAGACCGGCGGGGTCATCGTCAGCCAGCCAAAGGGGCATAGGGTGGCGGGTCGCGAGCGTGGCGATCAGGCTGGTCACTCCACTGCCGGGCGGCCCCTCAACCACCACCAGACCACCGCGTGGGTCAGCGGCGGCGGCCTCAAGCGCGACGAGCAGACGTGTGCGCTCAGCCGCACGACCGAGACAGGCCACGACACGAGCAGCCTGACGCTGAAGGCTGGCCGCGACCTCGGCGTGCAGCGCGGGGAACGCCTCTAAAGCGGCGTAGGCCCGTGGCAGATGGCTGCTCGGCGTAGGAGTGATCATTCGCAATACCACAGAACTTGCCCTGTCACGCTGAGCGAAGCGAAGCGTCCCGGCGATGATAATACACACCGGGACGCTTCGCTTCGCTCAGCGTGACATGTGTGACAGGGCGACTTTTGCTCTGTTGCGATCATTCTATACCACAGGGTACGAAAAGGCGGCGGCAGGTTACCCCGCCGCCGCCTTCTGGCACCCAAATCGGGCTACTTGATCTCGACGACCGCGCCAGTCTCGGACAGCTTGACCTTGGCGGCCTCGGCGTCCTCCTTGCTGACACCCTCCTTGATCGGCTTGGGGGCGGCCTCGACCAGATCCTTGGCCTCTTTCAGGCCCAGGCTGGTGAGCTCACGCACCACCTTGATCACCTGGATCTTGTTGGGGCCGATCTCCTTGAGGATCACGGTGAACTCGGTCTGCTCCTCGACGGGAGCGGCTACAGCAGCGGCCTCAGCAGCCGGAGCAGCGGCACCGGCGAACATCGGCGCGGCGGCAGTGACGCCCCACTTCTCCTCAAGCGCCTTCTTCAACTCGACAAGTTCGAGTACGTTCAGAGTCTCAAGCGACTCGATGATCCCGTTAATCTTATCACTCGCCATCGCAACACGCTCCTTAAAGTGTTCTAAACATCAACATAGGCCAAAAAAAATCCCATGGGGAGAGCCGGCTAAGCGGCCTCACCGACAGACTCTGCGGGCGGCTGCAGCTGATCGATGCGGGCCTGCACCACATAGACGACATTCGTGATAGCCGCGTTGAGGACACCGACCACGCCGGACACCGGTGCGGCAATCGCGCCGAGTACCAGAGCCAGAGCCTGTTCGCGTGTCGGCAGCTTTGTTACCTGATCCAGACCATCGGCTGCAATCGGGTTGCTGCCCAGGAGTCCACCACGGAGTACCAGGGGCTTGACCGTCACCTTGGTGGCGTCCAGCAGAATCTTCGCGACCTTCGCCACATTGTCGTAGGCAAAGGCCACCGCCGTGGGGCCTTCGAGCATCGGCTCGATTGCCTCGCGGCCAGTTTTGCGGGCGGCCAGGCGGAGCAGCGTATTCTTCGCGATGATCAGCTCTGCGCCGTTCTCGCGGAGCTTAGCCCGCAGGGTCGTTAGTTCGGCAACCGTGAATCCGCGATAGTCGGCCACCACCGCCAGTTGCACCCGCGACATCTTATCGGTCAGGTCATCAACAATTTCGACTTTGCGCTGTGTTGGCATTCGTTCACCCCCTCTCTATATCACAGACGTAAAAAAAGCCGCCGTGTCCTAGACACAGCGACCGAGGGGGAAGCCAGGCTTCCACACACGCAAACGATGAGGAGGATCAACCCCGCAGCATCACATCCGTGCGACCTCGGCTGGCGGCCTGCTGGCCATTAAGGGGTGCCCGTGCGCCCCACCAAGCTGTCTAGGGTGGCTATTTCATTCTCTAGGGCCGTGCGGATTATACCACATCCGCAATCGCCTGCCGATACGCAGCGATCACATATCGGGTTGAAATTGCCAGCTTTGCTGGCAATTTCAACCCGATATGTGATCACTACGCGGGCTGGTTCATTGTCTGCACGAGACCAACATTCATCGGGATACCAGGCCCCATCGTGCTGGTGAGCGTCACCGTGCGGATGTAGATACCCTTGGCCCCACTGGGTCTGGCCGTCTTCACAGCCTCCATCAGCGAGATAAAATTCTCGGTGATCTGCTGCGGCGTGAAGCTGACCTTACCAATTGCCACGTGCAGGATGCCGGTCTTATCGTTGCGGAACTCCACACGACCACCGCGCACCTCTTGGATCGTGCGGGGCAGATCAGCGGCGGGGACAATCGTACCGCTCTTCGGGTTCGGCATCAGGCCACGCGGGCCGAGCTTGCGACCAATGCGACCGACCTTGCCCATCATATCTGGGGTTGCGATTGCCACATCGAAATCGAAGAAATTCTCCTTATCGACGCGGGCAATCAGGTCGTCGCCACCGGCGAAGTTCGCACCAGCGTCGAGGGATGCCTGGATCGCCTCACCTTGGGCGAAGACCAGGACGCGCACCGATTTACCCGTACCGTGGGGCAGCGCCACCGTCGTGCGGATATTCTGGTCGGCGTGGCGCGGGTCGATCCCGAGGCGCAGGTGAACCTCAATCGAGGCGTCGAACGAGACGAAGCTCGTCTCCTTCAGCAGCTTGATCGCCTCCTCGGGCGTATAGAACAGGGTTCTATCAATCTTTGCGGCTGCTGCGAGATACTTCTTGCCGTGCTTCGGCATAAGACAATCCTTTCGTGGTCAGACGGGCCAGCGGCCCTCCCACGTCACTAATCAACGATCTTAATACCCATGCTGCGGGCGGTACCGGCGATAATATGCTCAGCGGCTTCAACATCAAGGGCGTTCATATCAGGCAGCTTCTGCTGCGCGATCTGGCGCAGTTGCGTGCGGTTGATCTGACCGACGCTGGTGCGGTTCGGCGTACCCGAACCCTTCGCGGCCCCAGCGGCCTTGCGCAGCAGGTCGGCGGCGGGCGGAGTGAGTAGCTTCACCTGGAAGGAGCGATCCGAGTAGATCGTGACCTCAACCGGCACAACACTGCCGACCTGAGACGACGTCTTCTCGTTATACTCCTTCACAAAGCCCATAATGTTGATGCCGTACTGGCCGAGGGCCGGGCCGACGGGCGGCGCAGGGGTAGCCTTCCCGGCGGGAAGCTGCAGCTTAACAACGGCGACGAGTTTCTTTGCCACGACAATACTCCTCTGTAGTGGAAGGCGTGGTGATTCCGCGCCCTCCTCCCTCACTAGGCCGGTCGGCTTCGTCCGCCGGGTTGTGAGGTGCCAGACACACATCAGGGGGCCAGTGGCCCCCAGTGCGACGCAAACGACGCTTGCGCTTAGACATGTTTCAAAATGGGCACACTCAGCTTTACAGTCTTGCGATGATGCGCCGAGGCGATGAGGCGCTCGTATCGAGTCATCGCCTCATCGCCTCGGCGCTGAACTGTCACGCTAGATTGAAACATGCCTTAGACGTACTAATCAATCAAGCGTGTGACCTGAAGGAAGTCCAGTTCGACCGGAGCCTCGCGTCCGAAGAACGAGACGAGGACACGGACACGGCCACGCTCGTGGTCAATCGCATCGACGACGCCTTCAAAGTCGGTGAAGGGGCCATCGGTAATTTTGACGGCCTGACCCTTCTGGTAGCTGACCCGCACCTTCGGCGCTTCGCCCTCCATCTGCTTGAGGATCAGCTTAACTTCATCATCCTCAAGGGGCGTGGGGCGATTGCCGTGGCCAACGAAGCTCGTAACCCCAGGGGTGTTGCGAACAACGTACCAGGAGTCATCGGTCATCTGCATCTGAACCAGCACGTAGCCGGGGTAGATCTTTTTATTGACCGTGCGGCGTTGGCCGTTCTTGATCTCGATCTCTTCCTCAGTCGGCACGATCACGCGGAAGATCTGGTTGCGCATCTCCATTGAGTCAATGCGATGCTCCAGATTCTGCTTCACCTTATTCTCGTAGCCGGAATACGTGTGGATCACGTACCAGCGCCGCTCTTCGGTGGTCTCTGCGCTCTCTTTTTTTTCTTCCTCGGCCACGGCAGCCCTCACATAACGAGCTCTTATCTCAGGAGCGAAACGAGCTGCGTGTACAAGAATAGGAAGATCGAATCGCCAACAAACAGAATTAGACCAATGGTCACAGAAATGGCGATCACGACAACCGTCAGGCGAGTCGTCTCTTCGCGGGTGGGCCATACTACTTTTCGCAGCTCACCACGGGTCTCGCGAATCGTGCGCGCGACTACATTTTCTGGTTGCTCTTGCTCTTTTTCTTTAGCCACGGCCATTACATTTCCTTCGTAGGCGGCGTAGGAACGGCGACGCACAACAACTGCTGTGCGTCGCCTACGGCATGGCACTACTCAATGATCTTCGTGACGACACCGGCACCGACGGTACGACCGCCCTCGCGGATGGCGAAGCGCAGACCCTCTTCAATCGCCACGGGCACGATCAGCTCCACGCCCATCACCACGTTGTCGCCCGGCATCACCATTTCCATGCCCTCGGGCAGCTTGATGCTCCCGGTCACGTCGGTGGTACGGATGTAGAACTGTGGTCGGTAGCCGGGGAAGAACGGCGTGTGCCGTCCGCCCTCTTCCTTCTTCAGCACGTAAACCTGGGCCTCGACCTTGAAGTGCGGCTTGATGCTGCCCGGCACCGCCAGTACCTGGCCGCGCTCGATGTCCGTGCGCTCCACGCCGCGCAGCAGGCAACCCACGTTGTCTCCGGCAATGCCCTCGTCCAGAGTCTTCTGGAACATCTCCACGCCGGTCACCACGGTCTTCTTGGGAGCCTCGTGGCTCATCCCGACGATCTCGATGGTCTCACCGACCTTGACCTTACCGCGCTCGATGCGCCCGGTCACCACGGTGCCACGGCCCTTGATCCCGAAGACATCCTCGACCGGCATCAGGAAGGGCTGGTCGGTGGATCGCTTCGGGGTCGGGATGTACTCATCCACGGCAGCCATCAGGTCAAGGATACACTTGTACTCGGGGGCGTTGATGTCCTTGCTGGTGCTTTCCAGGGCGCCACGGGCGGTGCCGCGCACAATCGGAATATCATCGCCGGGGAACTCGTACTTGCTGAGCAGTTCGCGCAACTCAATCTCGACCAGCTCCAGCAGTTCCTCATCGTCCATCATATCGATCTTGTTGAGGAAGACCACGACGGCAGGCACCTGCACCTGACGGGCGAGCAGGATGTGCTCACGAGTCTGGGGCATCGGGCCGTCAGGAGCCGAGACCACCAGGATCGCGCCGTCCATCTGGGCCGCGCCGGTGATCATATTCTTGATATAGTCCGCGTGGCCAGGACAGTCCACGTGGGCGTAGTGGCGGTTTTCGGTCTGGTACTCAACGTGTCGAATGGCAATGGTGATGCCACGGGCGCGCTCTTCGGGCGCGTTATCGATCTGGTCGTAGGCCATGAACTGGGCCGCCCCACGCAAGGCGAGAACCTTGGTAATCGCGGCGGTCAGCGTCGTCTTGCCGTGGTCCACGTGGCCGATCGTCCCAACGTTGATATGTGGCTTCGTGCGCTCGAATTTTACCTTCGCCATAGCTGTGTGTAGACCTCGTCATGCTAAATGTGTAACGTCAGGCAGCCGATGGTGGCTCCTGAGAGGGGGCTACCCCATTCGACCAGCAGGCATAGATTGCCGCAGGGAGCAGGCGACCGGATGCGCTTTCGCGCAACACAAGCTCACCAGCGCTGGTCGTTCCCTGATAGCGGGCCATTGCCGCACCAAGAACATTCTGCAAGGTCAGGGCCGATATGTTAGTGGCGTAGGCGCTAATCAGCACACCGAGGGGGCTATCGCTGAGCAGGGCCACACACTCACGAACCAAGCCTGGCAACTGCTCGTTCAGCCGCCAGAGTTCGCCGTTCGGGCCGCGCCCGAAGATCGGCGGATCCATCAGGATGAGATCGTAGCGGTGACCGCGACGCATCTCCCGAGCCACAAACTTCGCCGCGTCATCAATCAGCCAGCGGATGAACCTATCCGCGAGACCCGACGCCTGCTGGTTCTCTTGCGCCCAGCGCAGCGACGGTTTTGATGCATCGACGTGAACGACGTGGGCACCCGCGTGGGCGGCCTCCAGGCTACTCAGGCCGGTGTAACCAAACAGTACAAGCACCCGTGGTTCACGCCGACTGGCCAGTTGGCGACGCATCCAGGCCCAGTGGGCGCTATGTTCAGGGAAGACCCCCGTGTGACGAAAGGGCGTCAGCCTGGCCCAAAAGGTCAGATCGCGATAGTGCATGGGCCACTGCTCAGGAAGTTGTCGGCGCTGCTGCCAAACCCCGGCCCCATCCTCGCCGCGTACCTTCTCGAACGTGGCATCGGCGCGCTGCCACTCGCGCTCCGACAGGTTTGGTTCCCAGATCGCCTGAGTCTCTGGCCGCACCAGCGTATACGGGCCAAACCGCTCAAACTTTGCGCCGTTCCCCGAGTCAATCAGCTCATAGTCAGTCCAGAGCGGGGGAGTCAGCAGGTTTAGGACGGCCATAGCTTACACCAAGAGGGGCAGGATCTCGCAGTTCCGCCCCGCCCCTCTCCGTACACTAATTCCCGGTGCGCTTCTCGATGATCTCCTTGGCCAGATGATCGGGCAGAGCCTCGTAGTGGTCAAACTCCATCGACGAGGTTGCACGGCCCTGAGTGGCAGAGCGCAGATCCGTGGTGTAGCCAAACATCGTAGCCAGGGGCACATACGCCTTAATGATCTGGGCGTTTGCGCGGCCCTCCATCCCATCCACGCGGCCACGGCGCGAGTTAAGGTCGCCAAGCACCGCGCCGAGGAAATCCTCGGGGGTGGTCGTCTCAACCTTCATGATCGGCTCCAGAAGCTGCGGGCGGCCCTTGCGGACACCGTCCTTGAGGCTCATGGAGGCGGCGATCTTAAACGCCATTTCGGACGAGTCCACCTCGTGGAAGGAACCGTCGTAGAGCGTGGCTTTCAGGTCAACCACCGGGTAGCCGGCCACAACACCCGATGACATCGCCTCTTTGATGCCCTGCTCAACCGGATTGATATACTCACGCGGGATCGAGCCACCGATGACGCCGTTGACAAACTCAAAGCCGAGGCCAGGGGTCTGCGGCTCGAACTTAATCTTGACGTGGGCGAACTGGCCCTTGCCGCCGGTCTGCCGCACGAAGCGGGTCTCGATATCAACCGCCTGGGTGATCGTCTCACGGTAAGAAACCTGCGGCTTGCCCTGGTTGGCCTCGACCTTATACTCACGGCGCATCCGGTCAACAATCACCTCAAGGTGCAACTCACCCATGCCCTTGATGATCGTCTGGCCCGTCTCCTGGTCGGTATAGACCCGGAATGTCGGGTCTTCCTCGCTGAGACGATTCAGCGCAATCGCCATCTTATCCTGGTCGGACTTGGTCTTAGGCTCAATCGCCAATTCGACCACCGGCTCCGGGAAGCGGATGCTCTCCAGCACAATCGGGTTGTCCGGATCGCAGATCGTATCGCCAGTGAAGCTTTGCTTAGGGCCGACCATCGCAGCAATATCGCCGGCGTAGACCGACTCAATATCCTCGCGGTGGTTCGCGTGCATCTGCAAGATCCGACCAAGGCGTTCGCGCTGGCCACGGGTCGAGTTGAGGACGTAATTGCCCTTCTCGATCTTGCCAGAGTAGACGCGGAAATAGGCCAACTTGCCGACGTAGGGGTCAGCAACGATCTTAAAGACCAGGCCCGTAAAGGGCGCGTCGTCGCTTGTAGCGCGGGCGATCAGCTCCGCCCCCTCATCGCCAAGCACATGGCCGGGCTGGACGCCCTGGATGGCGGGGCGCTCGATGGGCGAGGGCAAATACTCGATGACCGCATCGAGCAACTTCTGGACGCCCTTGTTCTTCAGGGCAGCGCCGCAGAGTACCGGCACCAACTTGCCACTGATCGTCGCATTGCGCAGGCCGCGCTTCAGCTCCTCGACGCCCAGTTCCTCGCCCTCAAGGTAGAGCAGGGTCAGTTCATCATCGGTCTCCGCGATCATCTCGACCAGATCGGCGTGCGCCTTCTGGGCGGCGGGCAACAGATCGGCAGGAATCTCTTCCTGGCGGGTCTCTTTGCCCAAGTCATCAAGGAAGATCGTCGCCTCCATCGTGAAGATGTCGATCATGCCCTTGAAGCGATCCTCAGAACCGATTGGCAACTGGATAACCGCCGGCTTCGCGCCGAGGCGGTCAATAATCATGCTGACGCAGCGCTCAAAATTCGCGCCGATGCGATCCATCTTGTTGACAAAGCAGATACGCGGCACATTGTACTTATCAGCCTGACGCCAGACCGTCTCGGACTGGGGTTCGACGCCAGCGACGCCATCGAACACGACCACGCCGCCATCAAGGACGCGCAGTGAGCGTTCGACCTCAACGGTAAAGTCCACGTGGCCGGGGGTATCGATGATATTCACCCGGTAATCGACATCCCTAAAGCGCCAAGCGGCGGTGGTGGCTGCCGACGTGATCGTGATACCGCGCTCCTGCTCCTGCGGCATCCAGTCCATCGTCGCGGTACCTTCGTGAACCTCGCCGATCTTATAGGTGCGCCCGGTATAGAACAGGATGCGCTCCGTCGTCGTGGTTTTGCCCGCGTCGATGTGGGCGATGATTCCGATATTTCGGATTTTTTCGAGCTCAATCTGGCGTGGCATACCCGTCGCTACTGCTACTTTCTACGTACCCGAAGATACGCGCTAGAAACTCCCGCTGTGCTCTGCGCTCAGGTGAGCGCACCACAACAGGCTACAGCCGACCGTAGTGGGCGAAGGCGCGGTTGGCCTCAGCCATCTTATGCACGTCCTCGCGGCGCTTGATCGTGCTACCGGTATTGTTGTAGGCGTCCATAATCTCGGTGGCGAGGCGCTCGGCCATGGGGCGACCGCTGCGGGCGCGGGCCGAGATCAGTAGCCAGCGCATCGCCAGGGCGTAGCGCCGCTCGCTCTTCACCTCAATCGGCACCTGGTACGTGGCACCACCGACGCGCTTAGGCTTGACCTCAATCGAGGGACTGGCGTTGCGCAGGGCCTGCTCAAAAATTTCGAGGGGCGACTTCTTGAGCTTATCGGCGGCGATATCCATCGCATTGTAGACGATGCGCTCGGCGGTACTCTTCTTGCCGCGCTCCATCACCTTGTTGATGAACTTCTGCACCAACAGGCTCTCGTAGCGGGCATCCGCGATAATGATGCGCTTAACAGTATTGCTTCGGCGGGACATAGCTTTCCTCTGTGGGCGATAGGCAACAGGCAACAGGCAACAGGCAACAGGCAATAACCCTCGTTGACGCTCCTCTGCCGTACCACCTGCCGCTACTAGCGCTTCTTGCCGACCGGCTGCACGTTCTTCTTCGTGCCGTACTTCGAGCGGCCCTGCTTGCGGCCATTGACGCCCTGCGTGTCGAGGGTGCCGCGCACGATGTGGTAGCGCACGCCCGGCAGATCCTTCACGCGACCGCCACGGATCAGCACGACCGAGTGTTCCTGAAGGTTGTGGCCCTCGCCGGGGATGTAGGCTGTAACCTCTAGGCCGTTGGACAGCCGCACGCGGGCGATCTTGCGCAGAGCCGAGTTCGGCTTCTTGGGCGTGACGGTCGCGACCTTCGTGCAGACGCCGCGCTTCTGCGGCGATCCCTTGCCACGGGTCAGCTTCCCCTTGAGCGAGTTGTACGTGAACCGCAGCGCGGGTGCCTTCGTCTTTTTAACGACGGGCTTACGCGGCTTGCGAACGAGCTGGTTAATGGTCGGCATCAAGAACTCCTGTGTCAGACGCCCCGGAGCAGCCATATCGAGACAAAATAATAACCTGGCCCGCGTCTGGTCGTAGTCTCAACTACGCCTTAGAGTAGGCCGGTGTAGCACACAAACAGACGTACTTGCGCGTCTGCGCAGCGATAAAAAAGTATAACATTCACCATCGTCTTTGTCAAACGTAGAGGAATGCCGCCGGGGGCATGAGCAAAGTCAGCTCCGGCCCCCTCACCCCCTGCCCCTCTCCCTGAGCGGGAGAGGGGAGTTTCTTCATCAGGATGCGCTCGGCTCCCCCTCTCCCGTTCAGGGAGAGGGGGCTGGGGGGTGAGGGCTGGGCGACCACACGACTTTGCACATGCCCTGGAATGCCGCCGGGGGCTGCCGTAACTTTCTGACCCTCTTACGTGGTATCATGCTCGGATACGCAAGCAGGTTAGAGCAGTGTGAGAACCGCGCCACATATGCAAACACTAACACTCACTTCCTCAACCAACCCCATCCTCGACATTGCCCCGGTGGCTCTGAGCCTGATCGCTGGGGACTCGCGTAAACGCCTGGTGAGCTACCTCAACCGCTGGGGCCATAGCGACACCTTGCTGCGCTACCTGGACACATGGCTTGTCGATCAGCCAACCAGCGTGACGTTGCGCGAGGCGCGGGCGCGGGTGCTGGCTGATCTGGGCCAGGGCGACGAGACTCTGGCCATTCTTGTGGAGATCGACGCTGAGCGCCCTGCCAGCGTGACGCGCCGCCAGTTGCGCCTGCGGGCGCTGATAATCGCCGACCGCTACGCCGAGCTGGATCGACTCCTCGACGCGATGGCCGAGGATCCGGCCCAAGAGGTGGGTGCCTGGCTGCTGCGCGGCGACGCACTGCGCGCCCAGGGCCACGCTGATGAGGCCGCCGACCAGTACCGTGCCGTGATCTCTCGCGACCCGAGCGGTCTGGCGGCGGTGCGGCGTCTGGCCGAACTGGCCCTTGAGCAGGGCGACCCCGAGGCCGCCCGTGGTCAGATCGACGCGCTGATGCTGCGCCCCGATTTCGTCCCCAGCATCGCGGATCTGCAGATCCTCGAACGCGCCGCCGAACGGGCGGAGGATCACGCCGCTGCCGAGGCTCTGCGTGCCCAGCTTGCCGACCACGAGTCGCTTGAACGCGCTAATCTGCTGCGTGAACTGGGCCTGCGCTTTGATCGGGTCAAGGCCGACGCCCCTGATCTGCCCGAGCCAGCCCCGCCGCCCGCGCCGCTGCTCCCCGATGCGGCGTACCGTATGCTGCGCGAGTCGTTTGGGCTCCAGGAGTTTCGGCCTAACCAGGCCCGTGTGATCCACAACGTCCTCAACGGCATACGGACAATGGCTGTGATGCCCACCGGGGCGGGTAAATCCCTCACCTACCAGCTACCGGCGATGCTGCTGCCCCACGCCACGGTGGTGGTCAGCCCGCTGATCGCGCTGATGAAGGATCAGCTCGATGGCATGTCGGATACGGTGCGTGAACGCTCGACTCTGATCAACTCGACTCTGAGTACCCGTGATCTGGCCACACGCCTGCGCGAAATCGCCGACGGTGTGTATAAACTGGTCTACATCGCCCCCGAGCGGCTACGCCAGCGGGCCTTCTTGCACGCCCTCAAGCGCTGCGGTGTCTCGCTGTTTGTGGTGGACGAGGTTCACTGCCTGAGCTTGTGGGGACTGAGTTTCCGCCCCGACTACCTCTTTATTGGCCAGGCTCTTGATGAACTGGGTCGTCCGCCCCTGCTGGCCCTGACCGCCACGGCTTCTCAGGAGACGCAGGCCGAGGTTGCTCAGGTACTCGGCAACAGTGAGGCGGTGCTGGCCTCGGTTTTTCGCCCGAACCTCTACTTCCAGGTGCTGCGGGCATCCAGCCGTGAAGAGAAACAGCACGCCCTCGTCAAGCTCTGCCGCGAGATTGCCGGGCCGATTATTGTGTACGCACGGGCACGCCAGGCGTGTGAGGAATTGGCCCAGGTACTGCGCAATGCCGGTGTGTCCGCTGACCATTACCACGCTCAGGTGGCTGACCGTGCGGGCGCCCAGGAGCGCTTTATGCGCGGCCAGACCCGCGTGCTGGTAGCGACGGTGGCCTTCGGCATGGGCATTGATAAGGCAGACATCCGGGCGATCATCCACTATAACCTGCCGCAGTCGGTGGAGGCGTACTACCAGGAGGCCGGGCGGGCCGGGCGTGACGGTCAGCCCGCCCGCTGTGTGCTGCTCTACGCCGCCAGCGACAAGGCCCGCCTGACCACCTGGCTCCAGGAGGAGGCGATCACCCGTGACCAGTTGCGTATGTTGTACAAGGCGCTGCGTCAGCAGATGCGCGGCACCTACGATGTGGTTGATCTGGAGCAGGTGCAGCGGGCGCTGCCGGGGGATGACGACACCCTGGTGCGGGTGGGCCTGAGTATGCTAGAGCGGGTGGGCCTGCTACGACGACATTTCGACATCCCGGAGACGGCCAGCCTGAGCCTGACCGGCGCACCGCCGCCCGAGGCCGCCGCCGCGCAGATCGCGGCCCTGGCCGGGCTAGAGGCCGGGGGCTGGCAGGAGGTTGACCTACTGCTGCTGGCCAAGCAGGCGGGCTGGTCGCCGGCCAATCTGGAGGGCGATCTGCTGCGCTGGCACGACGCGGGCTACCTGCGCTACCGGGGCGGGCCGCGCCAGGTGCTGATCGAGCAGCTTGCCGCGCCGCCCGACGTGGCGGCGCGTATCGACGCGCTGCTGTCCGACTACCAGGAGCGCCAGATCCAGCGCGTGGACGCAGTCGCCACCTACGCCAAGGCCAGCGAGTGCCGCCACCGCAGCATCGCCGCCCACTTTGGCCAGCGCCTCGCCCGCTGCAAGACGGCCTGCGACATCTGTGCGCCGAACCTGGGCCTGCGCTCGGGGATCACCCGCACGGCCCGCGCCGCGCCGCAGCCCATCCCCCCACGTAACGACAAGGACTCACGCAGCGATGTGCAGCGAGTCCTGGATGGCTTGAGCAACCTGTCCTTCCCGATGGGACGCAGCGGCCTGGCCCGCGTCCTCAAGGGTGCCGCCAACAGCCCGGTGGGACCCGAGCGCTGTCCCGAGTTTGGTGCCCTGCGCCACCTGGCCCAGAGCGCCATCGAGGATCTGATCGAGCGTCTGGTGGCCGACGGCTACATCCAGCGCGATGAGCAGGACGAGTACCGGCGGATCTCTGTCAGCCCGCTGGGCGAGAAGGCCCGCCGTGACCCGGCGCAGGGCTCCTCCGGCCCTCACCCCCAGCCCCTCTCCCTCACGAGGAGAGGGGAAATTCCGTAACAGGACGCATCCGACTCCCCCTCTCCCGCTCAGGGAGAGGGGGCTGGGGGGTGAGGGCTGCCCGGCGGATCTGCCTAAGTGGGCCGCAGGCTCTCGATGAGGGTCATCACCTGAAACCTTGCCCCTACCGATCCGTGAGGAACCAGAGCTTATCGACGCGCAGCACTGGCAGTCCGCCGCTCGTCTGCCCGATCACATCGGTGAGGCTGCCAGTGCGCTCGCGGATCACGTCGCCCTTCTCGTTAAGCCAGCGCAGATCGAATGAGCCGTCCACCACCCGCACCATCGCCCTGTCGCCGTCGCGACTGAGCAGTTCCACGCGGCTGTAGGTGATTGCCAGTACCGCCTTGCTACCGACGACAGGGTTCTGGGCGGTGTCCGCGAAACCGGCGAGCATATCGAGAAACGCGGCGCGCTGGTCAATCCGCTCGCCCGGCGCGAAGTAGCCAGCCAGCCGCTCGGCCCAACTGCGCCGCGTCGCTACGTCGCTCAGGTTGAGAGCTTGAAGGGCGTGGTTTAGATCCTCCAGGAACCCATCGACCGCCGCCTCGGGGCTGCTGCGGCCCACCCCGATGTTCGTGTCGGCCAACCCGTCGGGGGCGGCGCACCCGGCCAGGGTGAGCAGGATGATGATAGCCGATAGCCAATAGCCGATAGTCGATAGTCGGGGGGGGCACCTCTCTTCGCCAAGAAACTCTTTGAGCCAGACAGGGAGAGGTGCGGAGAGGGCTTGTCCCTCTCCACAAAAAAACCTTTGTACTGTCATGGCTTCGCCGGGGTCGGCGTTGCGCTCTGGTTGCGGAAAGGCCGTGGCGGGGCTGGCAGATCGGCGCGGATGATCTGGCCGCCGTTCACGAGGTAGAGGATCGACCGTGAGTCGCTCACCTCCACCGCAATCCCGTCCAACAGATTGAGGGGTAGGTCGCCATCGGGCCGCGCCTTCATCTGCTGGATAACCTTGCCCGTAATTTTGTCCATCTGGATGATCCGCTCGTTCTGCTTCTCAATCAGAAAGATCGACCCGCCGCCAAAGCCGTCGTCGGTGATGAAAAAGCGGTTCGCCGCGCTAATCGGCGGGCTGATCGCATCGGGCTTGATCTCGCCGACCGAGCGGCCCTGGCTGAAGATCAACACATTGCCGTTGGATTTGAGCAGGTAGATCGCCCCGTCAACCGCCATATCGGTCACGTTGCTCATATCAATATCGGTGAGGCTGGTCGGGTCGAGCCAGTACTCCGGCGTATCGCCGTAGCTGCCGGAGCGAAACTTGAGAACCTCGTTGGACACAGCCCCCCAGACATAGAGATTGCCGTCGTACTCTTTAATACTCAGCCGGTCGCGCACCGACCAGATCTCGCTGCCGCCGAGCTTCGAGTAGTTCCACGTATCGCCGTTGCGAAAGTAGTAGCCGAACCCGCTGGGTGCCTGGTCCACCGCCACCACCTGGTCGATCCGCCAGAGGGCGGCGCGGAGCGGGCCAACCACCGACGCGCCCATCGGATCGTTGGGACTGAGGTAGATCTGGGGCGGGCCACCGTCACGCGGGATACGGTAGAGTCGGGCGTTCGCCTTATTGCCGTCGAGGACGTAGAGGTAGCGCAAGGCATCAATCTGCGCCGGGTTGGTGATCACGGCGGTAGCTGGGGGCAAGATAATGCCCGAGAAAGTGCCAGTGGGCTGCGGGTGGCTGGACAGCACCGTGGGGGCATCCAGGAAGGTGAGCCGCTGCACAGCGGCCAGGGCGCGCTCATATTCGCGCTGAAGTTCCTGGTAGCGCAGCCAGAGCGGCGGGTTGGTGTCCGTGACGTTGGGGTTCGCCCGCACCTCATCAATCGCCTGGCGAGCGAGATCCAGGGCGTCCAGGGCGTCAGTTTCGTTAGCGGCCTCGCGCACGGTAGCCAGGCGACCCTCGGCGGCAGTGAAGTACTCCAAGGCGATCTGCTGGTCGTTTTGCGTGGAGAGGCTCATCCCGTAGAGGATCATCGTCGAGATAATGAGCGTCAGACCGAGCAGCAGCAGCCAGGGGAAAGCCGGGCGTGTGCGCCGGTAGGAGAGACCCTGACCGCGCACCACCGGGGGCGGCGTATTTGGGCGGATGTGCCGGTTGCGGCGGGCCTCGTCAATCGACAGGCTGATCAGACGAAACGGCAGAACCAGGCGCTCGCTCCACGTGAGATCGATCAAAGGGCGCATCTCGTAGCGTGCGCGGTATGGCCGAGCCTTCGCGGCGAGGGCCGGGCCGTCGCCAAGGTCGATCCTGCGCGAGGTCGTAGGGGCCGAACCCTCGCCGAGAAAGGCCGACGGCGGCAGTTCAGGGTTTACCTCATCCGGTTCGTGCTTCCGGCGTGCGGCGCGCTCCTGGCGTGCGCGGCCATAGCGCGTGCCGAGATCCTCGCCCATATCAATGGGCACCGGGAGGGGCAACGGATTCGGCGAGTACGGCGGCGGATCCGGCAGCGTGTAGAGGGGGTCGGGCGACAGAGGGCCACCTTTGGCGGGGGGCGTTCGTTGCCCGCGCATAGCGCGGGCGACCTCGCCCGTGAGCGTCGCAAGCCAGTCGCGCAGCGAGCGGGCGGCCAGTTGCCCGCGCTCGCTCATGCTCACCGGGCCGAGCGGGATCTGCCGGGCAACCGAGTTGAGCGACACGCGCAGTTCGATCACCAGGGCGTGCGCGGTGCCTACGCTGTGCTCAGCAACCACCTGGAGCATCCGCTCGACAGCGGCATCAGGATCTTGGAGATGCAGCAGGTGGTTCGTCTCATCACGCCGAAGCAGCGGTGCGAATCCACTGCTACAAAGGATCAGCGACTCGGCTGGGCGCAAGGCGCAGCGGTACATCTCCGGGTCAACGAACAAACTCGCACCGAGGGCACCGCTGCGGGTAAACGGGGCCACGCTAACATGGGCCGGATCCCACGAGGGGTGAGCCGGCAAGGCACGCAGGACACCCTCGCTCAGCACATACATCTGGGCCGGTTGCACCTGAGCCACAAAGAGGTCGTTCTCTTTGAGTACAGCCACCGTGATGCCGACGGTTGCCCGCTTACCGGCTGGTTGCGCGATGTTCTGCTCGTAGATCGCCTTATTGGCGGCAGCGATGGCCCGGCGCATCGCCGCCGTGATGCTAAAGGTGGGGTTCTCATAGAAGGCGCGGCGCACCGTCTGAGCGGCCAGGACGCACATCTGCTGGCTGCGCGGCGCTATCGCCTCGGCCTCCACAAGAACATAGAGCGTACCTTTGTACGCTTCGGGCGCGAACAGCGAGCGTGGTTCAGCGACGGTGATCATGTCGCTGGCCTGCTGACGGATGCCGTCAACAAGGCTAAGCTGGCCCGTGCGCGTCTCGAATTTCTGCATCATAAAGCCGCCCCCGTCGTGTATCGTGCGGCAGGATTATAGCAGGAGGGTAGGGGTGTGGCAAGGAAGATGCACTCCCTTGCCACCCGTTGATCACGCCGCGCCGATCAGATCCGCCGCGATCAGCCCTGACGAGAGGACGCCGGGCACGCCTGCGCCGGGGTGGGTGCCCGCACCCACGAAGTAGAGGTTATCGAACTCCTCCGAGCGGTTGTGCGGTCGAAACCATGCCGACTGAGTCAGGGTCGGCTCTATGGCGAAGGACGCGCCCAGGTAGCAGTTCTGCTGCTGCTCAAAGTGCTGCGGGTCGATCATCGATTCGACCACGATATTACGGCTCAGGTCAGGCATGTAGCGATCCTCAAGGAACTCGATGATTTTGTCGCGATAAGGCTTGGCCTGGCGCTTCCAGTCGATCTTCGACCCCATGTGCGGCACCGGCGAGAGTACGTAGAACGACTCGCCGCCTGCCGGGGCAAACGAGCGATCCTCCAGCGAGGGGATGTGTAGGTAGAGCGAGAAATCCTTGGACAGCTTCTTCTTATGGAAGATGTCGCTCAGCAGACCCTTGTAGCGGTCGCCGAAGATGATGTTGTGGCGCAGCAGCCGCCCGTCGTTGTAGCGCCGCTTCGTGCCGACGTAGATGACGACCAGCGACATGCTATGCTTTATCCGCTTCAGCCGGCCATCGGTGAAAACCTTGCGGTGCTTGGCCGCGATCAGTTTGTTGTAGGTATAGGCCACATCAGCGTTGGAGACCACCACATCAGCCCGGTTCAGCGAGCCGTCGGCCATACGGACACCCACCACGCGCCGCTTCTCCACCACGATCTCGCTCACGGGCGCACTCAGGTGCAACACGCCGCCGATCTCCTTAAAGAGCTTGGCCATTGCTGCAATAATCGCCCCAGTGCCACCCACCGCGTAATGGATGCCCCACTCGCGCTCGATATAATGCACCAACGCATAGATCGACGACGAGTCGAAAGGATTACCGCCGATGAACAACGGGTGGAACGAGAAGCAGCGCCGCATGAAGTCATCTTTGATGAAATGCGACACATACTGGTAGTTGCTCAGGTACGACTTGAGCTTCACGAGGTCGGGAGCCACCTTCAACATATCGAAAAAGCTGAGGAAGGGCTTATCAGACAACTCCACAAAACCCTTCTGGAAGATCGGCTTCGTGCTGTCCATGAAGCGCCGGTAGCCCTCCACGTCCTTCGGGCTGAAGCGCTGGATCTCCGCCTCGGTCACCGCCGGGTTGCCTGAATAGTCGAGGTGTCGGCCCTGGTGGTCGAAGAGACGGTAGTAAGGATCGCAGGGCTTGAGTTCGAAGTAATCCTCGCGGCGGCGTCCGGCGGCTCGCCACAGATCATCGAACAGAAATGGCACGGTGATCACCGTGGGGCCAGAGTCGAAGCGGAAGCCCTCCCGCTCGAACGCATACGCCTTGCCACCCGGCTTGTCCGCCTTCTCGTAGACCTCAACCCGGTGTCCTTTGGCTGCCAGACGGATAGCGGCGCTCAGCCCGCCGAACCCCGCGCCGACGATGATAATGTGTTTCTGCATGACTCTCTCACTACACAAAGAGGGATCCGCCGCCTAGTGTAGCAGATTGTAGATTGCCGATTGCAGGACTCTCATCTTGGGCTCTATGTCGCCCACATAACCTTGCATGTCGTCTACACTATACAGTACACTGTGCGCCATCGAGTCATTATGACCAAGGCGTTGTTTCGAACCTGCGTGACAGTTTGGGCACATGCACTGCGTCCTGTTGCGGCGTATCTGCAATCTAAAATCTGCCCAAGGAAAGCCTCTTGGAGACGATAAATATTGCCGAGGCGAAAAGCCGCCTCTCCGAGTTGCTCTCCCGCGTACTGGCAGGCGAGCGATTCCCCATCCAGCGTCGTGAACGCCCGGTAGCGGTCTTGGATCGGGGCCGCTGAACTCCAGCGCATCGAGCGCGTCTCGCAGCTCTCGGGCCGGTTGGCCGCGCTGCTCGGCCACGATGAGAATCTCCTCACGGCTATCGAGCGTGGCGAGGTGCATCCGGCGATGGCTGCCTTCGGCCTCTGGCGCAACGACCCAGAGCTAGACGATCTCGCCGAGCGGATTGCCGCCAATCGGACGGGGCAGGCTCCCCGCCCCGCGCCTGAGCTATGAAAGTCCTCGATAGCGCCCATTGGATCACCTTGCCGCCACGCATCGCGGTTACGCCCGAACCATAACGCCCTTGGCGGGCCTTCGATTTGCACGGATGCACGCCCGCAGATTGAGGATGCACGCCCGCAGGTCGAGGATGCACGCCCGCAGATTGAGGATGCACGCCCGCAGGTCGAGGATGCACGCCCGCAGGT
>Ga0194060_10000618_pt1 | contig 25890 bp, 25 predicted proteins | sample SepL225m_MetaG_FD_163427 | JGI IMG/M metagenome (GOLD analysis project Ga0194060, IMG submission 163427) | Anoxic zone freshwater microbial communities from boreal shield lake in IISD Experimental Lakes Area, Ontario, Canada - Sep2016-L222-5m | ecosystem: Environmental > Aquatic > Freshwater >... | reverse complement strand
TGTGCGAGGAGCTGACTGCAGAAGACGAAAAGATATTTGAAGATCTCTTTCGTCGACTTGGCCTTTCTGTCGACTGGTCATTGTTGTACACCACTATTGAAGACCGCTCACGTCGTGCAAGCCAACGCGCCTTCTTGCGCAACCTTGCACGTGGCGAGGCGTATACGCAAGAAGCACCAACATTGTGGGACGTCGATTTCCGCACTGCAGTTGCACAAGCCGAATTAGAAGATCGCGATCGTCCTGGCGCGTATCACACCATTGCATTTCATAAATCAGATGGTTCCGGCGATGTTCTGATTGACACCACTCGCCCAGAACTTCTCCCTGCTTGTGTTGCACTTATTGCGCACCCTGATGATCCTCGTTATCAGCCGCTTTTTGGAAAGACCGTGCGCACCCCGTTGTTCAATGTTGAAGTGCCAGTGTTTGCTCACCCACTTGCACAGATTGATAAGGGCACCGGCATTGCAATGTGCTGCACATTTGGTGATCTCACCGACGTCATCTGGTGGCGTGAGCTGCAATTGTCGATGCGCGCAATCATTTCTCGTGATGGTCGCATTGTTACTGAAGCACCAAGTGGCCTCACAGATCCGGCTGGTCTTGCGCACTACGCATCGCTTGTTGGCAAATCAGCAAAGCAAGCTCAAACTGCAATTGCTGAAATGCTCACTGCATCTGGCGAAATGATTGGTGAACCACGCGCAATTACACACCCCGTGAAGTTCTACGAAAAGGGCGACCGTCCTTTAGAAATCGTCACGAGTCGCCAGTGGTACATCCGCAACGGCGGACGTGATGCTGCACTACGCGATGCATTGCTGGCACGTGGTGCCGGATTGCATTGGTTGCCTGATCACATGCGTCATCGTTATTCGAACTGGGTTGAGGGCCTCAATGGTGACTGGCTTGTTAGTCGTCAACGTTGGTTCGGCGTACCAGTACCCGTGTGGTATCCGCTTGATGAACATGGTGAAACACTTCATGATTCACCAATCGTTCCTGATGAATCACTATTGCCAATTGATCCAAGCACGGATGCTCCAGCTGGTTACACAGAGGCTCAACGTGGGCAACCAAGAGGCTTCATCGGTGACCCTGATGTCATGGACACATGGGCAACGTCGTCACTCACGCCGCAGATTGCCGGCAAGTGGCAAGACGACAACGATTTGTTTGACCGTGTGTTCCCATTTGATGTGCGCCCGCAAGGCCACGACATCATTCGTACTTGGTTATTCTCCACAATGGTTCGTTCACACTTTGAACATGATGTCGCCCCATGGTCGCATGTGGCGTTATCAGGTTGGATTCTTGACCCCGACCGCAAAAAGATGTCGAAATCAAAAGGCAACGTTGTAACACCAGCAGATTTATTTGATTCATACGGAAGCGATGCCGTGCGTTACTGGGCAGTCGGCGCTCGCCCCGGTGTTGATACTGCATTCAGCGAAGACCAAATGAAAGTCGGCCGCAAGTTGGCCACCAAATTATTGAACGTGTCGAAGTTTGTTCTTGGCATTGGTGAAGTAGCCGATGATGTTGTGCCAACTGAAGCAATTGACGTTGCCATGTTGCACCGTCTTGCCGGAGTTGTTGACGAAGCAACTGCAGCGTTCGAAGCATTTGATTACGCACGCGTTCTTGAGCGCACAGAAGAGTTCTTCTGGTGGTTCTGCGATGACTATGTGGAATTAGTAAAGACTCGTGGATATCTCAGTCACACAGAAGACGGTGCTATGTCTGCTCGCGCTGCATTACGCCGCGCTCTCTCTACGTTGCAGCGTCTCTTGGCTCCGCTTCTCCCTTTCGTTACTGAAGAAGTGTGGAGCTGGTGGCAATCAGGTTCTGTTCACCAATCGCAATGGCCAACAATGCCAGCGCTGACAGACGGACTAACAGACGGCCCAAATGAGGTTCTCCTTGATGCCATCTGCAGCGCCATCGGAGTCATCCGTCGCGCAAAGACCGAAGCAAAAGTCAGCCAACGCGCCGTGGTCACTGAGGCATCATTTGTCACAAGTGCTGATGCCGCAACTGCCATAACTACTGGCTGGGCCGACATCGCAGACGCTGGGTCAGTCGAAAAGTGGAGCATCTCCACAGCAGACACAAACGAGATCACCGTCGATGTGACCCTCGCACCCAATATTCACTAGACCGCGCCACGACGACTGCGCGAGACCCACTTGCGCAACTACGGTGTAAGGGTCATGTCAGATGAAATCGCTTCCCCCCACCACTCTGGCAAACATCGAGTTTTTCTCCTCGCCAATATCGCCCTTGCGGTTCTGACAATCCTTTCTGGCACCGGCCTGCTCTTCGCAAACTGGAAACTCAACAATCGCAAAGTTGTCACCATTGACACGGTTGATCCGAATGGCAACGGATTTGATTTACCAATTGGTGATTTGCAAGCAAAAAATTTCTTGATCACTGGCTCTGACAACAACGCGTGCATCGCCAAAGATTCTCCGTATGCGGGCGGCTTTGGCGTCCGCAGTGCATTTGGCGAACGCAGCGACTCAATCATGGTGATTCGCGTTAACCCCATCGATAACCAGGCAGCTGTTCTTTCTTTTCCTCGAGACATGTGGGTAACACAAGCCGGCTCCACTCGCCACGGACGCATTAACACCAACTTCGATAAGAAGAACCCAAACCGCCTGATACGCACGATCAAAGAAAACTTCGGCATCGCAATTGACCATTACGTCAACATCGACTTTTGCGCGTTCAAAGAAGTCATCGATGCTGTTGGTGGTGTGAGGGTTCCTTTTATCAACAAGGCTCGCGACAGACATACAGGATTCAAAGTTCTGAAGGCCAATGTTTGTTACACATTTGAAGGTGACCATGCACTTGCATACATGCGTTCACGTCATTACCAGTGGTACGACCCGGCGCTTCAGAAATGGCGCACTGACCCATCATCAGACTGGGGCCGCATCGCGCGCCAACAAGACTTTATGCGCCGCCTTGTGAAGAAAGCTCTCGATAAAGCACGCACAAATCCACGTGTTGCCACAGGAATTCTGAACGCTGCATTGAAGAACGTGATCACTGATGACCGCCTCAATGCATTGACGGTTCTGCAATTGGGCCAAGCCATGAAAAACTTTGATGCAAACACTATGGGTAGTTACACCATGCCGGGAATCGGGCAAGTCATCGACAAAGCATCTGTCATTGTTCCTGACTTCGAAAGCGACCAGTCAAAGAAAATCTTGTCGGTATTTCAAGGCAAAGCCAGTCTGTCCACCACTTTAAAGAACACGTCGTTCTTTGCGCCTTCTGCGGAATTCACAGAACTTGCTGCAGTTGTCGCAACCACGTCGGTAATGCGTTTAGCAATGTCTAAGCCTGCGGTGGTGACAACTACTACTACCACTACAACAACCGCTCCTGCTGTGGTTATTCAACAAGAAACAAAAGGAATCGTTCCAGCGAACGATTCCAACTGCCAGTTCTAGTTATTCAAGAACTCGCGCGAGGACTTCGGGTATTTCGCTCGGCCCGTTCACCAATGCAATGCGTGCACCAATGCGGTTCGCAAAAGCTTGTGCTTCATCATGATCTTCTGCCGGTGCAATCACGATCACTTCATCCATGCTCATAGCAGCTGCTTCAGCATCACCGTCAACGGTGGCACGACAATCAGAGAGCAATATTGCTACGCGGCGGCCAGCACGCGAGCGAGACAGTTGTTGTTGACCAGCAAGTAGCGCTCCAGCTAGATCTGTGGTGCCATGACCACGCAAAGTCAAGACATCATTGATGACACGCTCGCTTGATTTAGGAACATCTTGTGATTTTGCAACCACCACGTCTTTTCCGAATGCAATGACGCTGTAATCCTCTGGGCACCGACTTGCGATGGCGCCAGTAGCGACTGCGGACGTGGCGAGCGGCTTTCCGCCCATTGACCCACTGCGATCCAACAACAAACAAAAGGCTGTTCCGGGCTTGCGCCATCCACGAATGCGCAGACGTTCTGGGTCTAGCGCAATTCCGTTGCGAGCCTCGCTGATTGCATCAAGACTTGCATCAATATCAATGTCGCCCGCATCAGGTCGATACGCCTGCTCTTCCATCTTTCCTACGCCATGCGGACGCGTGCGACCGCGGTTGCCAATATCAAGCATCAAACGACCCGCAAGTTGTTGTGCAAGAGCACGCAGCGCGGGATCAGTTGCGCCCGTGAGATCAGCAAGCATGCCCAACATTTCATCGGGGCTGTTCTGCATCGCTTCATCAACAGCTACTTCATCAAGTTCGCCCACTTCGGGCGAGATGTTCTCAAAATTTTCATGGCGAGACAGGTCGCGACGTGACGTGGTGCGTTTCCCTGCTTCGGCGACAGCTTGATCTGCTTCGTCGCCTTCTTTCGTTAGCGGGAGGTCGTGTCCGCCCCTGTCGGGGCCGTCACTTTTCCCCCGTTGGCGTCCCCTTCGGTTCGGCCAAACACGTCTTGCCAGATTTCCGTAACGATTTCTTCAGCGGTTCGCACGCTGCCTTCGCGCACTCGCACGCGACCAGACAATGCAACCAATGCGGAATCAACACCGACACTGGGGTTTTCGATATTTGCTTCACGAAGTTCTGCCAACGACACTGCAACTTTTGCAAAATCGACAGCGCCGCGAACTGAAGAACCGACACGTAAATCAGCATGCGAGCGCGTACGCCGCACAACTGCAACGGCCTTTTCGAGCCATGCATCTGATACGCCGGAGCCTTCTGTGTTACGGCGGACAATTGCGATCTCGTCTTCTGCAGACTGATACGACATCGACACTCGACACACTCGGTCATACACCGCGCTTGAGATACGCGCGGTACCGACTGCATCAAATGGGTTCATTGCGGCCACCATGCGGAAACCATGTGTAGCCACCACGCGACCAAGGCGTGGGACATTTAGTTCGCCTTCACTCATGACTGTTATGAGAACGTTCAAAGTTTCTTCAGGGATGCGGTTGATCTCTTCGATATACAGAAGTGATCCGTCACGCATGGCACTGACTAATGCGCCATCAACAAAAATGCTTGGGTCGTATCCATCGTTGAGTACGCGGGCTGGATCAAAGTGACCAACAAGACGTGCAGGAGTAAGTTCCGCATTGCCTTCAACAAATTCAAATCCAATACCGAGACCTTGGGCCACGGCACGCAACAACGTTGATTTTCCTGTGCCAGGAGGACCTTCCAGCAAAACGTGGCGGTCAGCTGCAAGAGCTGCGAGCACCAGTTCTACTTCGCGAGTACGTCCGACGACCTGAGTTGAAAGCGCCGTGCGCAACGACGACTTAGTCATTGACTATGACACCGCGGATGTTTTCACCCTCACGCATAGCACGGTATCCCTCATTGATTTCATCAAGCGTGTAACGCTTTGTGATGAGTTCATCAAGCTTGAGGTCGCCTACGCGATACATGTCGAGCAATTTAGGAATATCTGCACGTGGGTTCAGGCTGCCAAAAATGGTGCCCTTCACTTCTTTGTTCCACATTGCAAGTTGGAACAAGTTGATATCTGCACTGGTCTCATCCATTGGTGAGATTGCAGTTACAACGCAAGTGCCACCTTTGCCCACCATGGTCATTGCTTCACCCATCATGTCGCCATGAAGTACGCCCGGAGTCATGATGACGCGATCAGCCATTTCGCCCCATGACAATTCATTGAGGTGAGGAATTGCTTCAGCCATTGATGCATACGTGTGCGTTGCACCGAACTCCATGGCCTTTTCGCGCTTGAACTCAACAGGGTCAATAGCAATGATGCGCTTTGCACCAGCCATACGAGCACCTTGAACAGCATTGATGCCAATGCCGCCGATACCAACAACAACTACAGTGTCGCCAGGTTGTGTATCAGCACGGTTTGTAGCTGAACCCCAACCAGTTGCAACGCCGCATGACACGAGCGCTACACAATCAAGTGGCAAATCTTTTTCAACTTTGATGAGCGATGCTTCAGCAACAGTGGCGTACTCAGAAAATGTTCCGAGTTTTGCCATCAGCTTGACTGAACGACCGTCTTTCACATGATGACGATGTGTGCCATCTGTAATCATTCCGCCAGTCAACGTGCCTGCACCCAAGTTGCACAAGTTCTGGCGACCCGTTGAGCAATAACGACAACGTCCACATGATGGAACGAAACTTGCTGATACGTGGTCGCCCACCTGCAAGGTAGTTACACCAGGTCCAAGCTTCACAACAACGCCAGCACCTTCGTGCCCACCAATAAATGGGAAGAAGTCGTCGACACCCATCATGGCCAACAGTTCCTTCGGAGGAACCATGTCGCCAGTAACGAAGTGTTCGTCTGAGTGGCACATACCCGCCACTTTCCAGTTCACCAATACTTCATTGGCTTTTGGATCATCGACTTCAATTTCTTCAACCACCCACGGTTGATCAATCCCGTACAAAACTGCTGCGCGTGACTTCATTGTTGTTTCCCCCTGGATGAGTAAACCATTTCTGGTTGTAGTGATTTAGTAGATCAAAACTCCGCGGATGTTTTTGCCATCACGCATGTCTTGGTATCCCTCGTTGATGTCTTCAAGCTTGTATGTCTTTGTGACAAGACCATCAAGATCAAGTTGACCTTCGCGGTACAAACCAAGAAGTTTCGGAATGTCTGCACGTGGGTTACCTGAACCGAACAATGAACCAACAAGTTGCTTTTCCATCAATGTGAGGTCAAGAAGGCTCATGTTTGCGCCGCCCATCTCAAATGCTGGGTGGATGTTGGTTACAACAACGCGGCCGCGCTTTGCAGCAAGTGCCATTGCTTCACCAATCATTTGTCCGTTACCGACGCCCATTGTCATGATGACTTTGTTCGCCATGGTTCCCCATGTGAGGTCTTGCAACAATGGCAATGCTTCAGCCATTGAAGACGCGGTGTGTGTTGCGCCAAATTCCATAGCCTTTTCGCGCTTGAACTCAACAGGGTCGATTGCAACAATGCGCTTTGCACCTGCAAGGCGAGCTCCTTGAATTGCGTTTGCACCGATACCGCCAACGCCGACGACAACGACTGTGTCGCCAGGAGCAACGTCAGCTGCATACACAGCAGATCCCCAACCGGTGACTACACCGCAACCAAGAAGACATGCCTTTTCTAATGGAACATCTTTTTCGATCTTGATGCATGATGCTTCGTTCACAACTGTGTGCTTGGCAAACGTTCCGAGCATGCACATGAGAGTGAGGTCCTTGCCGCCAGCGTGATGGCGTGATGTGCCGTCAGTGACTTGCATGCCAAGGCCCATGAGCGCACCGAGGTCACACAAGTTCTGGTGACCAGTTGAACAACTTGGGCAGCGTCCACATGATGGGATGAACCCGAAGACCACGTGGTCACCAACTTCGAGCCAGCTGACTCCTTCGCCAACAGCTTCTACAACTCCGGCACCTTCGTGGCCGCCAATGATGGGCAGCGCGAATGGCAGGTCGCCAGTTGTGAGGTGTTCGTCTGAGTGGCACATGCCTGAGGCGGCAATCTTGACCAAGACTTCGCCAGCTTTCGGCGCATCTAGTTCAATTTCTTCAACGCTCCATGGAGCGTTTACTTCCCACAGAATTGCAGCGGTTGTCTTCATGGAAGCTCCCTTGTTTGGCCGCCAGGTCCCTGGCAGGTACTCCTCTGAGATTACTCATTCACACCACATATTCTCTAGTGGGCTCTGTGGCGGGTACTCTCGTAGGCATGGATAAGGACATCGCACCTCAGTCAGTACCCGAGCAGGCCTCAGCCAGCGTCGAAAGCCCCATCGTCGAGGAACTCCTCGTCGAGGAGATTTCCATCGACGGCATGTGCGGCGTTTACTAACTAGCTCGCCACCTCATGACAGTCACGCTTGAGTCCGCGTGCGAGCTGCACCCTCAAGTCGCGATCCGACCTGAACCGTTTGGTGCGCTCGCCTATCACTACGGCAACCGTCGCTTAGTTTTTCTTCGTCACCCCGACATCGTTCGTGTCGTCAAAACAATGGGTGAACATCCTTCGTTGCGAGACACGCTCGTCGCTGAAGGCGTCGCTGAATCTCGTTGGCCCTCATTTATTGAAGCTCTTTCTTCCCTCACTACATCGGAGATTATTCGTGTCCTCTCATAGCCTTGGCCAACAAATGAAACAGGGGCTTGATGCTCCTATCTGTCTCACATGGGAACTGACATACGCATGCAACCTGGCATGTGTTCATTGTTTGTCCAGCAGCGGGCAACGTGATGATCGTGAATTGTCCACTGAACAAGCAAAAGCTGTTCTTGATGAACTTGCAGCACTGCAAGTGTTCTACATCAACATCGGTGGTGGCGAACCAATGATCCGCCGTGACTTTTTCGAGATCGTTGAACATTCCATTGCTAACAACATCGGCGTCAAGTTCTCAACGAACGGTGCGTTCATCGATAAGAAGAATGCAGAGCGCCTTGCTGCCATGGATTATCTCGATATTCAAATCAGTCTTGATGGAACAGACGCCGTTACAAACGATGCAGTGCGCGGTCAAGGTTCATACGACACGGCAATTCGCGCGATGGATAATTTGAAAGCTGCCGGTTTCGGACAATTCAAAATTTCGGTCGTCGTTACTCGACACAATGTTGATCAACTCGATGCATTCAAAGCACTGGCTGATTCATACGGTGCGCAACTTCGCATTACGCGCTTGCGCCCAGCTGGTCGTGGTGCTGATACATGGGATGAACTTCACCCCACAAATGCTCAACAACGTCAGATCTACAACTGGTTGCTTGCACACGGAGAAAATGTTCTCACTGGTGACTCGTTTTTCCACCTCAATGCGTTTGGCGAGTCACTGCCAGGTTTGAACTTGTGTGGCGCCGGACGAGTGGTGTGCCTTATCGACCCAATCGGCGATGTCTACGCATGCCCATTTGTTATTCATGACACGTTTAAAGCAGGCAATGTTCTTGAAGACGGCGGTTTCACCCACGTATGGCGCGAATCAGATCTATTCACTGAATTGCGTGAGCCACAAAGCGCTGGTGCATGTGCCTCATGTGGTGCATTCGATGCATGCCAGGGTGGCTGCATGGCTGCAAAATTCTTTACTGGGCTTCCCTTAGATGGCCCAGACCCCGAGTGCGTAACTGGCCATGGCGAAGTTCTCTTGCCGTCAGTTCCCGTCTCGCTTGTCCCTCGTCCGTCTATGGACCATTCAAAGCCAGCACGAACTCTCATAAAGAGTAAAGTTTCTACGTGAATTCTTTTGTCGCGATACTTGCGATCATCATCGCGTATTTCTGCGGCACATTGCCCATTGCAATTCTGATTGCAAAATCAAAGGGCATCGATATCACAACATTTGGTTCTGGTAATCCCGGAGCCAGCAATGTTGCGCGAGCACTTGGCACAAAGTACGGCATTTACGTTTTCGCTGGTGACGCTCTGAAGGGTGCGCTACCCGTTGCCACCATGTTGTCGAATCGTCCAATCGCATATGCATGTGCAGCCGCATCAGTACTTGGCCACGTATTTCCCATTACGCGTAAATTCAAAGGCGGCAAAGGAGTCGCCACCGGAGCAGGAAGTTTGTTACCACTGCACCCTGCCCTTCTCATAGGCGCTGCCCTTACCTGGCTCCTCGTGACGAAGGTGACGAAGAAGGCTTCAATCGCTTCAATCGCAATTGTGCCGGCGTTGATTGCAGCATTTGTCATCAGCGGAACACCAGGGTGGGAGATTTTCTCACTCGTTGGCATTGGTGCCTTGGTCGAAATTCGACATGCTTCGAATATCAAGCGTCTATTGTCTGGCACCGAGCCCCCGGTTACAGGCACGACCGTCTAATCTCCATTCGTGTTCTCTTTTCTTGATTCATTTTTTAATTGGCTTGAGCATTATTCAGGATCACCATGGTTCTATCTCGCAATTTTTGCCGTAGCTCTGCTTGATTCTGTTCTTCCTGTCGTTCCCAGTGAATCACTAGTCATTATTGGTGGAGTCAGCGCTGGGCTACATCAACTTCACTGGTCGTTAGTCATAATTGCAGCTGCTGCTGGCGCTTTTGCTGGAGACAACATCAGCTATCAAATCGGACATCGATTCTCCGCTTCATTACAGAAGAGATACGAACGAAGTGTAAAAGGACAGCGACGACTACGTTGGGCGCACGAACAAATACAGCTGCGCGGAGGCGAACTTCTCATTACAGCGCGTTTTATTCCAGGTGGTCGCACACTGCTCACTCTCAGTTGTGGAATCACTAATCAAGACCGCCGTTGGTTCATGAAATGGATCGCTATCGCTACCCCGATCTGGGCAATGTATGGAACTCTTCTTGGATTTATTGGTGGTCGATCGTTCCAAGACAACCACACAAAGGCATTTCTCGTCGCCTTCACTATTGCAATCGGGGCAACCGTGTCTTTGGAATTGATTCGACATTTTCGTCATCGTTCTGGGTCATCTTCAACACCTCTCAACAAATAACATGACGACCACACGTCTAAACACCTCTAATTCGTCTGTCTTGTTGTTGCCACTTGGTTCATTTGAACAGCACGGGCCACACTTGCCTCTCGATACCGACACCATCATTATTGACTCGGTTGTTACCCAAGCGTTGCAAGAAAGCAAGGTCCGTACGAATTCTTTCGTTGTTGCTCCGACTATCGCAATTTCAGCAAGTGATGAACATGCCGGATTCCCCGGAACTCTCAGTACGGGCACAGAGGCGCTCGTGCAATCAGTCGTTGCTATTTGCCGATCTGCATCGTGGGCACACGGCGTATGCATAGTGAACGGACATGGCGGGAATGCAGATGCACTCGTGCGCATTAGTTCAGCTCTGTCCTACGAGAAAATCAAATATTCAATATGGTCTTTGCCGTCCTATAACGGCGCTGACATGCACGCAGGGCATACAGAAACCTCAATAATGCTTCACGTGGCTCCTGACACCGTTCATACTGAACGCATCGAACGCGGAACTGTCGGAGATGCATCTGACCTTGTGGCACAGATGCGCACCAGTGGTGTTGCTGGCGTAGCAGCAAACGGCGTTCTCGGCGACCCGACCACTGCTACCAAAGAACACGGCATTGCCGTAATGAATTTGTATTCATCGAGTCTTGCAACGCATCTTGTGACACTTTCCTCTGAGTGGCTTGGAAATTCACAATGACAAACAAGTTTGTTGCTGATGATCAATGGTTTCGCTCGAAAAACGGACAGGGTGTATTAGCTGGTTCTCCACTCACCTACTTCGGTGTCACTGATGCGGGATCAAAAATTTTGGATGCCATCGAGACCAATTCCGAGCTGCCACAGAATCACGCTCAGTTAACCGATCGTTTGCTGGCAACTGGTGCAGTGCATCCCGTGCCGAACAATCGTGCGCCATTAGCTGATATCACCATTGTTATTCCTGCGTTCATCACCAACACGCAATCGCTAGATCATCTTGAAGAACTTGTGGCATCACTTGCTGGCCTCTCAATCATCATTGTGGATGATGCATCACCTCTCCATATCGATATCGACGGAGTTCGCGTTATCAGGCACGACATAAACAAGGGCCCAGGTGCTGCACGCAATACCGGCATAGCGCTCGTTACAACAACATTTGTTGCGTGTATTGATACTGACGTCACGGTCACCTCCCAACAGATCGCCACATTGGCGGCATACCTCATTGATTCTCAAACAGGCGCAGTTGCTCCCCGTATTACCTGCGTGAATGACGGAACATTCATCGGCGAATTTGAATCTCACCATTCGCCTCTTGATCTCGGATCTATACCGGCACTCGTTCGTCCGATGTCTAGAGTGTCGTATCTTCCAGCAACTGTGCTGGTCTGCGATGTGCAATTACTACGCACTGTTGGTGGATTTGATGATTCCATCCGCATGGGTGAAGACGTCGATTTGGTGTGGCGATTTCTTGAAAATGGAATTGCCTGCCGTTACGTGCCCTCGATTGAATGCCCCCACAGAATGCGCCAATCCATGCGCAAAATGCTCAGACAGCGTTATGACTACGGCACTAGTGCTGCATTGCTTGATCAGCGTCACCCGCGTGCTGCATCACCGTTACGCGCTCATGCATTACTGCTGCTGACGGCAACAACGGTATTGATGGGCTACATCTATTTTGCAATTATTCTCGTGGTGCCAACCATGGCCTACTTCGTCGTGTCATTGCGTTCGACGTCCATCCCCATTCGGACTCGTACACAACTTGCATGGAAAGCTCTCACCAGCACCACTCGCCTCCTTGCACGCGCCATCATGCGAGCATGGTGGCCTTTGTTCTTCCTTGCATCGTTCGTGTCACTACGCCTTGGCGCAATGTTCACGTTCAGCGCGTTTGTTCCGCCAATTGTCGGACTGATGCGCCACAAACCTGGCCATCCAATTCGTTATCTCGTTATGCGCATTCTTGAAGGAATGGCTTACGGAACAGGCGTGTGGGTCGGCGCTTTGCGTGCACGTTCATTGCGCTGCTTGTTACCGGTAATTACCGTGCGGCGCTCAGTCGCGCGCTGATGTTATTGCAGTCTTCGCAGACTGATTCAGGAATGACACCCCATCGCATGAGGCGAGAAAAGATTGCACATCCGAGACAGAAGCCAACGAATGCTTCGAGTGACGCTGCACCGGCCAGCATTGCTATTACGACTCGTGATGCTGTGTGCAGATCAAGAATCCACAACACTGATGCAGTGACAGAAAAAGCGGCGCCAATTCCCTGAGCAAACCGCTTCGGTGGACCAGCGACAAAAACATGGTCGCGTTTCATTCGTGGTGTGATCACTTCGGTTGCGATGCGGCCAAGCGGGCTCAGCAACGGACCAGTCAGAACTCGCGCAACAAACCCGTACGTCAGTGGCACAAGCACCAATGGGTTTCCGGTGACAACAAACAGAACGCTCATCAGAACAGCGCCTGTGGCCACAATGCGGGCCGATGTTTCGTTCACTGGATTGGGAAACCCAAATACTTTTGCCATGAGCCCACGCTATGGGCTAATTCCCGACTGAACAACTCGGGAATTGGTCTCCCGAGTACCGTAATGGGGTGACAATTCGCCTGACCGTCCGCAGAGCCGACTGGCTAGCCCATGTTCATGGCGTAGCTGACGTAACTCCTGGTCTTGTTCCGGTCGTTAAGGGCAACGGCTACGGGTTTCGTCGTTGGAACCTTATGGAAATCGCCGGAGAGTTATCTCGTGAAGTCGCCGTGGGAACTGTGTTCGAAGTACGCGACACACCATCGCATATAACTCCCATCGTTTTAACTCCAACGATGACAGCGCCTCCAAAGAACTTACCGATGAATACGATTCTGACCGTCGGAAGCCCTCACCATGTCGTCGCACTTACTCGCGCGCAATGGAGAGGCGACGTAATTGTGAAGCTGCAATCATCCACAAAACGTTTCGGAGTTGCCCACGCAAACTTGCAACCTTTGCTTTCAGACATCGCTGATGCACAATTCACCATTCGTGGTTATGCAATTCATCCTCCGATTGCCGGCGACGCGGCAACTCACCTTGCCGATATCACTCAATGGATGGATCACATTGATCCATCTCTTCCTGTGTATATAAGCCACCTCGACTCTTCGGCTTATGCAGCATTACGTCGCGATTATCCATCTCGTGAATTTCGCATGCGTCTCGGTACATCTTTGTGGCACGGAGATAAATCCACCATGCACCTAACATCGGACATCGTCGACCATCACCCAGTGGAATCAGGTACTTTTGCTGGATATACGCAAGTTCCCATTAAGGGGCCGGGCGAAATAGTGATCGTCGGGTGCGGAACCGCTCATGGAGTTGTTCCCCTTCTCGATGGTCGTAGTCCATTCCATTTTCAGCGCCAACGAATGAACATGCTCGAACCACCACACATGCATACGTCCATGTTGTTCGTCGCACGTGGTCGACCTATTCCGAGCATTGGCGAATGGATCGATGTTCAGCAATCACTTACCAAGGTGCAAGTTGATTTACTGCAGTGGGTCTAACACTGCAACAACAGATAACAATTAGTGCGACGTAGATGCCATGCGGTTAAGACCGCGCCAACCAACAGCAGCGGCACCGATTAGCCCACCTTGATCAGCCAAGCGAGATGGAATGATTCTCGCGCCGCGGGAAAATTCAAGTCCGCACAATTCGTCAAGTGTGCGTTGTGCTGAATTAAAGAATGTTGCACCGAAACCGAGCGCAACGCTTCCTCCAACACAAACAAGTTGCAAATCAAGAAGGTTGCAGACAGACGCAACACCACGGCCAACCAGGCGACCAGTACGCACCATGATTTCGTACGTTGGCTGTGTCGGCGAGCGGCCAGTTATCGCTTCAATTGCAGGACCAGACGCTTCTGCCTCAAGGCACCCACGGCCTCCACACGCACAACGGCGGCCATTAGGCTCCACCACCACATGGCCTATATGTCCGGCATTGCCACTGGCGCCTTCCAGTAGTTGCCCATTCAGGACAATTCCGCCACCGACTCCGGTGGACACCACCATGGCCATGAAATTGTCGACGCCACGTGCGCCGCCAACCCAACCTTCTGCAAGTGCCAACGCCTTTGCATCACCATCGCCAAAAACAGGCAATCCAGTGAGATCCATCAGTCGATCACGTAACGGAAAATCACGCCACTGAGGAATGTTGAGGGGTGAAACAGATTCAAGATTGTGAGTGCTCGGACCGGCGCATGCAACACCAACTGTCAACGGACTCTCACCGTGATGTTCGCGAGCACGTGCAAGTTGTTGCTGCACTGCGTCAGCTATGTCAGAGAAAAGATCCTCGGCATTGTCGCGCCGATTCACTGCAACAGAGGTGCGGTCAATTAACTCGCCCTCGCGAGTAACTAAACCAACTGCACACTTGGTGCCACCAATATCAATCGACAATGACAATTGCATGAGGTATCTAGTGTGCCAAAGAGTTGGCAGGATTTGCGACATTCATAAGACTCGCTGTGCGGTAATTATCTAGTATTTATAGGCTATGCATAGTTCGTACGATAAGACTGTGCATCCACAATGGAAACAACCACTTGCCGACGTGATGGCAACTGATTCCGCTAGTGAACTTTCAACATTCGTGAACCGCGAACGAGAGCACTTCAACATTTATCCACCTGACGATCAGGTGTTTTCGGCACTGTCATTCGCTGGCCCACGCGAAATATCTGTGGTAATTCTCGGACAAGATCCGTATCACGAACATGGCCAAGCGCACGGTTTGAGTTTTTCTGTGCAACCTAATGTTGCAATTCCACCATCGTTACGAAACATCTTTATTGAACGTGAAAATGACATCGGTCTGAAACCACCGATGCACGGAACACTCACACCATGGGCGCAACAAGGCGTACTTCTACTCAACACGTCACTAACAGTTCGTGAAGGCATTGCCGGCAGCCATGCAAAAAAGGGATGGGAGGCAATCACAGATCAGATCATTCGTACCATCAACGACAACACAGAACGATGCGTGTTTATCTTGTGGGGCGCGCACGCTCAGACCAAGAAAAAGTTGATTACACAGGCCCATCACGCAATTCTTGAGGCACCTCACCCGTCGCCATTATCGGCGTATCGGGGGTTCTTTGGCAGCTCACCGTTCTCGCGCGCCAATGCGCTGTTACAAGAGGCTGGCCGAGCGCCTATCAACTGGAGCCTCTAGGCAGGTACTTGCTGCGTGATGCAGTGAATGCCGCCACCGCCAACGGCAAGTATGCGACCAATGTCTAGCGGCACCATGTCACGACCGGGAAAGAATTCGCCGATCATCTGCACCATGTCGCTGTCGGCTTCATGACCTGTCACTGGTATGACAACAAAACTATTTCCAACATAGAAATTCAGATACGGCACGACTACTCGACCAGAATCGGTTTCTACGAATGGCAATACAGGTACAACATCAACATTCAAAAGTTCTCCGTGACCTGCCACAGATGAGCGAGCAACTTTCTCATTAATGAACATGCGCACATAATCGTCTTCACTTTCAGCATTGCATCCCTGCAACAACACGTGTCCTGGTTTGGTGAACGCAGCAACATTGTCAACGTGACCGTCGGTGTCATGATCAAGTGCAAGCCCATGCGGCAACCACACCACCGAAGTGACTCCGAGTTCATTCTTCAACACAGTCTCAATTTCACGCTGTGACATTCCGGGGTTGCGATTCGGGTGCAACAGACATTGCATGGTGGTGACCAAAGTTCCTGCCCCATCAACATTGATGGACCCTCCCTCAAGAACCATTGAAACACTGCGTTTTTGATGGTTTTGTTGAGACAACACCCGCGATGCCAATTGCGCGTCCTGATCGTGAGGGACAAACTTTTGCCCCCAGCCGTTAAACACAAAATCTAGACCCACCAGACCACCGCCGGGTTCGTGCACATAAATAGGTCCACTGTCACGACACCATGAATCATCTATTGGCACAGTGATGACATTCACTCCGGCGTCGCACAATGACTCCGCGCGCTCAATGTGTTTCGGGTCCGTAACCATCGTTACTGGTTCATAAGCAGCAATAGCATTCGCGAGTTCTGCATAGGCACGCTCTGCATCAGCGATCTGGCCATCCCAAATGTCATCACGCGAGGGCCAACACATCAGGGTGCTCTGATGCTGTTCAAATTCAGCAGGCATGATGCGCGGAATTGCAGACATCGAAATACCTCTACTTCGTGGGATGCGAGAAATAACTATCGCTTCCGTCGAGAGTAAGAAGCGCGCCGTACAGTTCCGGACGTCGATCGCGAAATAAGCCCCACGATGAACGCAATGCTGACAACGCGGCACGATCAAACGAGGCGTGGATAACTTCTTCCATATCACGACCTGCTTCTGCCACTAATGCGCCAGTGTTGTCGGCAATGAACGATGAGCCGTAGAAATTTACTTCAGTTGAATTTTGAACTTCACGGCCAATTCTGTTTGCTGCCATTACCGGCAAAAGGTTCGCTGCTGCATGACCTTGCATCACGCGTTGCCAATGACGCGAAGAGTCCCATGTTGGTTCTTGTGGTTCGCTACCGATAGCCGTGGGATACAAAATGCATTCGGCACCTTGCAGTGCCATCGCTCGTGCAACTTCGGGAAACCATTGATCCCAACAAATACCAACGCCAACTCTTCCGTGTTGCGTAGCCCACACACGAAATCCTGTATCACCAGGGCTGAAATAAAACTTTTCGGAATAGCCGGGCCCGTCGGGAATATGACTCTTGCGGTACACACCCATGCGAGAACCGTCTGCGTCAACCATGACCACGGTATTGAACAATGCGTTCCCGGCCCGTTCGTACACACTGAGTGGTAACACCACATTCAGTTCTGCAGCAACTTTCTGAAAATGAGCAATGGTGGGATTGTCGTCGATAGATGTAGCGCGTTGATGATGCGTCGCTTCTTGTTCCTTACAGAAGTACGTACCTTCGAATAGCTCTGGAATAAGGATTATTTTGGCACCCGATGAAGCGGCGTCACGCACCAATCGTTCAGCTGTAGCAACGTTGTCCTCACGGGAGTCGGACATGGACATCTGAATGGCAGCTAGAGAAAGTGTCACATCTCTACTCTAGGGATGTTCGCTTTGCCACCATGTGTGCGACAATCAGTCCATGGTTATTGCCACTAAGCAGTCGGAAAAATCCCGGCAGACCGACCTGAAGGTCGCCCATAGCGCAGCCAGTGCTGTGCGCACAGTGGGCGTCGACCAGATGGCGCTCACCCGCGTTGCCGCCGATGCTGGCTTTTCCAGTGGCGCTATCTATGCCCGATGTGACGACAGATCAGAACTCGTGGTTATGGCCTGGGAAAAAAGCTTCTGGCCGATGCTGTCAGAGATCATTACGTTGCTTGCTGACGCAGTGATCTCTAAAGACAACAGCAGCATGGGAAAAATTGCAGAACTTTTCATTCGCTCTACCGACCCAGGAATTGTTCCTGACCTTGGTAGCGCAATGGAAGTCATCATCGCATCACGACGTGATGAAACAATCGGTGAAGTTGTTCAACGAGATATCAATGGTCTTCTCGATGACCGCGGAGTTGGTCCCGCTACTGATGGCGCTCTTCGTCAATCTGTGGTGTCGGCAATCAGTACCTTATTTGGCGCGTCGTTACTCAACTCCGCTTATGTTGACAATAAGCACAACATGATTGATCCGACAGCACTGATTGAAGTCTTTACACTTTCGGCTCAATCGCCAGTAAAGCCTGCAAAATCAGCCGGCACACTACGAAACGCCGCCCCGTATCAATTCCCCACAACCTATGACGACGTTCGCGATGCATTGATCGCAGCAAGCGAATACGTCATCTCACGCACAGGGGTACACAGAGCCACTGTGTCGCGAATCGCACGTCGCGCCGGAGTCAGTGTCGGAGCAATTTATGGTCTCTATGAAAACAAAGATGCCCTCGTTGCAGATTGCCTCGAAGTTCTCTTCCCGCCACAGAGTCGTCGTGATGTTGAAGAATGGTCGCGAGTCTTCACAGCACATGATCAACGCGCAGTAGTCACTGATATTTTGGCGAACTACATGTCGCCATCGTTTGCCCAGTGGCGCACATTCCGCCTCGAAAGCATTGTTGCTGCGCGCCACTCCCCTGACATTGCGGCGCAACTAGCGGCCTACACTTTTGCAGCCAGACGTTCGCTCATGGCTGCTGCAGTCAAAGCCCCTGCAGGTGCCACTATTCGCCCTGACACCGGCTTATCTGCCCGTGCAAGCGTTCTGGGCCTCTCCATTCTTGAGATCGTTGACCCCACAATCTGCCAGCTCGATTGGCGATGGATTCCTCTCGGCCGATAATCACTAGTCTTCGCTCATGCTTGAAGAACTATCAGCCAAAGTCCGATCGGGAGAGATCAACCCTGTTGATCTCGTGAACGAAAGTCTTCGACGTATCGAAGCAGCAGTGCCATTAAATGCAGTTGTGTCGGTCTATGCAGACGAAGCACGCGCACTGGCGGCATCACACCCACGAACAGGCGCACTTGCTGGCTTGCCATTTTTAGTAAAAGACATGGCGCGAGTGAAAGGCCACATCACGACGGCCGGATCAGCGCTGTATGCAAACGGACCTGCAGATGATGTCGATGACTCCGTTGTGTCTCGACTTCGCGATGCCGGAGCAATCATCATTGGCCGAACCAACAGTCCCGAGTTCGGCGCAACTGCGTACACAACAAACAAGGTGTACGGCGCAACGCGTAACCCGTGGAACCCAGACAAATCTCCCGGAGGTTCAAGTGGCGGTTCTGCAGCTGCGTTGGCTGCAGGGTTGACACCAATTGCCACTACATCTGACGGTGGCGGAAGCGTGCGTGGTCCTGCATCTGCAACAGGACTTGTTGGCTACAAGCCATCAATGGGTGCAATCGGAAGAAACGTGTTGCCACGGTGGATTGATTTTTCAACACAAGGTACAAGCGGACACAGTGTTGCTGATGTTGCCTACGAGGCGGCAATCACCCATGGCCCAGCGGTTGGTGACTTCTTAGGTCTGCCCGCAAAAAGCATCACGTTGAATTCCGTAATGCCGCGACGTGTTCTTGCGTGTCGAACATTTCGAACAGACGTAGACCCAGACATCGAAGCGAACTACGAATCAATGATTGATGCGCTTGTTGCAAGTGGCGTCACGGTGGAACGTGTTGCGTCGCCATCAGACAACGACACCATTTGGAACTGGTTCATCATGTCCACAGCTCAACTCACACAGAGCTTGCGTCATGAAGAGCATCGATGGAATGAGTTGTCAGATTATGTTCAAGCGCAATTGAAGTTTGGCACCACGGTAACAATTGATCAATACATTGCCGCTCAAAGAAAACGGCATGAAATCAGTATTCGATTTGATGAGTTGCTCGGTAACGACGCAGTTCTTCTCACGCCAACTTCGAATGCGCGTTCATGGTCAGCCGAAGGGCCGCTACCTACCCGAGCCGGCAATACCGATGATCCAATGGTGACGTTGAATACGCCAGATGCAAACTTCACCGGACACCCAGCCACAAGTGTGCCAATGGGTCTTGATGACAATGGTGTTCCGTGCGGCATTCACATCACTGGGCCCCGATTTCACGACAACCTCACACTTGGTTTGGCTTCGCATATCGAACGCATCAAGCCATGGCCACTGACAGCACCTGGATACACACCGTTTGGTCTCTAAGTAATTGGTGACGCATTTCGTCATCTAATTCTCATTAGCGTGGTCACACCGCTTCGGTGTCTCCCATGAAAATCTTTATCGCGCTCTCATTGTTCTTCGGATCAGGAATTCTTCTTCCACAATCCGCCGTACTTGGAGTTACAGAATCAGTGAGTACTCCCGGAATGGCAGTCGTCCCTGTCATTTCATCTGTTAGCGCTGGGGCAGAACATACCTGCATGGTTCGTGATGCCACGGTGTGGTGTACCGGGTCTAACTCTCGCGGACAGCTCGGAACCGGATCACTCACCAAGACAATTGCCTTCAGCCCATCCACTATGACGAACGCAGTAATGGTCGACGTTGCTGGTACTACTTCATGTGCCGTTCGCTCTGATGCCACCGTGTGGTGTTGGGGAACCATTGCAACCTCACTAGATGCTGTAACAGCCCGAATTGTCACAACTGATTCACCCGTTCCCGTTCAAATTCCCTTAACTAATGTTCGAACAGTTGCGGTCGGAACGTCTCATACGTGCGCTACCCAAAATGACGACACCGTGTGGTGTTGGGGTTCAAATACGTGGGGACAACTGGGAAACAATTCGATCCTTGATTCTGTTCTGCCCGTGCAAGCACGAATCGACTCAGTGCAATCGCTTGATGTTGGTGCTGAGCACACGTGTGCAGTGCGACGGACTAATTCTGTGTGGTGTTGGGGTTCAAATGGGTATCACCGTCTCGGTTTGCGAAATAAGGGACCATTCCTGATTCCTACCTATGTGCCGAAAGTGCGTGCAACGTCTGTTGCTACTGGCGATGCGTTTACGTGCATCATTGCAACAAATGCTCGTGTGCAGTGTTGGGGACGAAATCAATTCGGACAATTAGCCCGCACCGCTGGTTCATCACGGATTGCTCCTCACACAACATCTATTAAGAATCCCGTAGCACTCACTGCTGGTAGCGAGTTCGCGTGTGCAATCACAGTTGCGACAACAACTTGGTGTTGGGGACGAAATAGATTCGGCCAGTTATCAAACGGTTCTTCAATTGCATCATCTCTTCCTCAGAAGATTCTTACCAGCACCAACATTGGTTCGATGACTGCCGTCGCAGCAGGGGAATCACACGCGTGCGCAATTGCGAATACGTCAGGGGCTATGTGGTGTTGGGGTCTCGGTTTGCAGGGGCAACTTGGTGATGGCGGAAGCGGACCGAGCGGAATGCGTTCAATCGGAACTGAGATTTGGCCAAACGGTGTGCGAATGAAGTCGATTGGCACTGATCAATCTGCGCGAATCGTTGCAGCTGGTGACATCGCTTGTGACACAAATAGGCGCACAACAAGCAACACAGGTCCAAGTGGTGCGCAATGTGGAGACTTCGCCACATCCTCGCTGATTTCAACGTTGAAGCCGGATGGGATATTTGCTCTCGGAGATCTTCAGTACGAAAGTGCAAGTTCACAAGAACTCATGACCAACTTCGATGTGTCATGGGGACCACTTCGCAGCACTACCTACCCTGTTCGCGGTAATCATGAATACCTCACGTCGGGTGCAGCCGGATATGTCGATTACTTCAGCGAAATGTCGCCGTCGTACTGGACAGTCGATGCAGGTGGTTGGCGAATCATTGCAGTTGACTCATGGTGCCAGGGTCAAATATATGCAGGCTGTTCAGCAACGTCTGCGCAGACCCAATGGCTGAAATTCGAATTGCAACGAGCCCGTGATGAAGGCAAATGCGCTGCGGTGATGATGCATCATCCGTTTGTGTCGAGCGGTTCATTTGCAACGTCCAGTGTTAAGAATTTGTGGGAAGCCGCAGTTACAGGTGGCGCAGATCTTATGGTGGCGGCTCATGACCATATATACGAACGCTTCTTGCCCCTTGATGCATCAGGCGCTCCGGTAGTTGGCGGAATGCCCTTCTTCATTAGCGGACTTGGTGGTGCACCGGCTACTCCAATCGGAGACGCAGTTCCGGGAAGTGCGTTCCGTTACAACTCCAATCACGGAGCCTTGTCGTTCACATTGACACCACGGGCTTTTTCGTGGGGATTCGTTAGTTCTCTTGATGGTTCAACACTTGATGCCGGCACAGCATCGTGTGCTGCGTAACAATCCTCTAATCAAAGACAGGAACCAGCGCAACCTTGCCCGCGATTTTACGATCTTGTAAATCACGCATCGCTTGAACAGCTTTGCTCATTGGGTACGTGACTGGTTCTACGGGGTGAAGTTTTCCTGCTGCAATTTCAGCTAATACATCCACCAGCATTCCTTGGTTCTCAACAACGTTTCTGCCGACCCATGCTCCCCAATCAACACCAACCACCGTGCGGTTAGTGAGCAACACATGGTTTGCAGGAAGGCGTGGAATTCCGCCAACGAAACCAACAACGAGATACTGACCAAATGGTGCAAGCGCGCGCAGACATGGTTCAGCAAGATCTCCGCCAACTGGGTCGTACACCATGTCAACTCCACCGCCACATAACTCACGCGTGCGCAATTTCACGTCTTCATTCAGAACATCAATTGCCGCAAAAGCTCCACGGTCTAGTGCCAACTGGCGCTTCTCTGCGCTTGAGGCAGCAGCAATCACTCGCATACCCATTGCAACACCAAGGTCAACTGCAGCTAACCCAACACCACCACCTGCGCCCAGCACGAGCATCGTGGCGCCCTCTCGTACTTGTGCACGATTATGAAATGCAAACCATGCGGTGAGGTAGCTCTGCATAAACGTTGCACCTTGACCATCGCTTAACTGATCTGGAATTGCAATCACGCGCGCTGCAGACAAAACTGCTTCGTCTGCGAAACCACCACTTGGTGAGAAAATTCGGTCACCAACTTTTAGAGTCGTTACATCAGATGCAACTTCAATGACACGTCCCACAATCTCAGACCCTGGCCTGTACGGAACGGGCGGCTTGATTTGGTATTTGCCCTCAATCATCAGGGAGTCCACATAATTCAATCCGCTTGCTAGTACAGCTACACGAATTTGCCCTGCTGTTAATTCGGGAGACTCAATGTCAACTACTTCGATCGCATCAAGGGAACCAAGTTGTTGTACTTGCAATAATTTCATGTTTGTGACGGTACTAGACAGACACGAAAGTCAATGAACCGTGCTACCCCAATACGCGGGCGATTCTCCGACGAACCCGACCAGAGAACTTCTGGCGATGATCTGACGTTGCATTATCTAGGCCATACATCGCGATCCATTCACAACGAACTCGGCGGTGCAACATTAAACGAACCGAGCGAAAGGCGGTTCGTTTGCCCGACTCGCCTTCTAGGGCATTGATGAGTTTCCCTGATCCGTGCGTGGTCACCACTATCAAATGCCGCACGTTGGTAAGAAGTGGCTGAATGCGATTCGCGCCATCAGGAAGAATCCACGCGACCCCGTTCATCAACACACGGTCAAACCAGCCCTTCAACATTGCTGGTTGTCCTGACCACCACGTGGGATATACGAGCACCAACGCATCACACCACTGCAGATCTTCAATATGTTGGCGGAGTTCGGGAAGCTCTTTTAGTTTTTCAGCAACATCTCCAACATGATTCAGCCGTTCATACGGTGTAAACACCGGATTGAAATTCTCTGCCCATAAATCATGATGGCGGACTTCATGATCACCATTCTTCAATTCGGCCATCACCTCAGATGAAAGAAACGAAACAAATGAATCAGGTGACGGATGCGCAAGAACGACAAGAACTTTCACAAGGTGCCCATTTTCTTCTCGATAGACAGAAGGAAACTCTTCCTGCTTTCATCCGTGGCTGTATCCATTGCATACAAACTTGATGTCGACACTCTTGTCCGCAGTGAAGTGTTCAGTCGAAATGCACGTGCCAATATGCGTCGACCATTGTCGTTCACAAAACGGACGTATAGCCATGGTGATCCAAAAGTAGATGCAATATGTATGCGCCGAATATTTGTTAGACCAGGTCGTACTTTGTTGTTGTCGTTAAAAACAAACGCCGTGCCGGGCAACATCACGCGTTCTAACCAACCTTTTAGTTGCGCAGGCAATCCGCCCCACCACGTGGGATAGACGAACACGATCATTTCAGCGGCCTTTACAAGATCCACATCACGCTCGAGTCCGACTGGTATGTCACCATTTCCCTGCCGATAGGTAGCCCACTCTGCAGTCGACATCACAGGATTGAACTGTTGCGCTGCAAGGTCAATGACATCCACTGTGTGTCCTGCGGCACGCAATCCCGAGATGGCAGCATCGCGCATCGCTGAACAAAAACTTCCCTCAACGGGATGGCAGTACACAACAAGGGCATTCATAGGGGTGGTCTATCGCAGAAGCAATTGGGCACTACCGTACCGTGTATGCCAGACCTGACCGGAGATTTCAATACTGGACAATTGCCAAAGATTGCACCGGGCACTGTGACAGTCACTATTGCTCGAACTGTCGAGCCTCGTCACAAGGCCAAATTCGAAACATGGTGTCACGACATGACGGAAGCAGTGAAAGCAGCGCCTGGTTGTCTAGGGGCAACGGTCTTATGGCCTGCAAAACCATCTGACCCGTATCACATGGTTTTTCGGTTTCTTGATGTGTTGCATTTACGCGAGTGGGAACGCTCTGATGTCCGTCAAGAATTGCGTGAGCGAGCTGATCGCCTGGTGTTGTCAGAAAAGGTCACTGTCACGGCAGGAACAGAAGAATTCTTCAATGCTCTCGGAGAAGTTGAACGGCACAAGACGAGAGCGGGAAAATTTCTGTCTGATGTTGCGTGGGTCTACCCCATCGCATTGACATTCACTCTCGTGCTTGCACCGTACTTCGCACGAATCGATGTTTTGCCACGAGTACTGATTTCCACTGCACTCATTGGTGCTACCAGCAAATATGCAACCGGGCCACTACGCACGTGGTGGCGACGTCGAAAGATGCTTCCCCAAGATTCTTCTGTTCGATAAAGAGTTATCGCGGAGGAAGTCCGCAGGCATTCATGCCCAAAAGGCGTGATATGTGCCGACGATTTCGGGCTACTAACGAATACACAAGACCAGCAATGAAGATTATTCCTGGCAGACCGATTATCAAACCAATCGCGCGGTACACACGTGAATGAGCCATTTTCAGAATTGCCGAGACAGCAACAGCGCCTTCTAATCGACCTGCGTCGGTGACATACCAAACAGCTCCGATATGGGAAAGACCGTATTGATAGTGCGAAACAACTTCAATACCGGGAATGTGATCAATGATCCACCCTGCAGAGGCTTCACAAATACCGCAGTCACCGTCATACACAACAACGGGTTGCACGTTAATTCACGTTCAATAAATCAACAACGAAGACAAGAGTTTCTCCGCCCTTAATAACTCCGCCAGCACCTTGCGATCCGTACCCAAGATGAGCAGGGATAGTGATGCGACGACGACCGCCTACTTTCATACCGGCAACGCCTTGATCCCAACCAGAAATCACTTGACCGGCGCCGAGACGAAATTCAAAAGTCTCATTACGATCCCATGATGCATCGAATTGACGTTGTGTGCTCCACGCGACACCGACGTAATGCACTTCTACGTTTGTACCGGCAACTGCTTCTTTGCCATCACCAACGGTGATGTCTTCAAGAACAAGTTCGGACGGTGCGTCCCCTGCGGGAATGGAAAG
>Ga0194060_10000617_pt1 | contig 25930 bp, 22 predicted proteins | sample SepL225m_MetaG_FD_163427 | JGI IMG/M metagenome (GOLD analysis project Ga0194060, IMG submission 163427) | Anoxic zone freshwater microbial communities from boreal shield lake in IISD Experimental Lakes Area, Ontario, Canada - Sep2016-L222-5m | ecosystem: Environmental > Aquatic > Freshwater >... | reverse complement strand
ATCTGTTGCGCCTTGTGTGGTGGTGGCTGTTGCAGTTAGCTTTGCCTTTAGCTTAGCCGCCTCTGCCGCTGGCATTCCTTTAGCAATAGCCATTTGTTCTGCCTGATCGGCTGTCATTCCAGAACTATTTAATTGCGTTTTTAGTTTGGCTAAATCGGCTGGTGAAATAGCATCTGCCTTTAATTGGCTGAGGTTATTGCCTTTTAAAAGGTCTTGTGCTTGAACACTTTGTGTAGCGATCAATACAAATAACAATAAAATTAGGCCTTTAAAAAAACGTTGGTTGCGCATAGTATATAAATGGTTGAATTAAATCAAAAATAGTGGGGGACTTTTAAGATGCAATGTTATGAAATTATGTTTATATTAGCCCCACAAAATCTACCATCATGACTCCATTCACCGCTGAATTATTGGGTACTTGCTTTATAATTATTATAGGACAAGGGGTGGTTGCCAATGTGTTGCTACCTAAAACCAAAGGGAATGGATCTGGCTTGATGGCTATTACCATTGCATGGGCAATTGCGGTTTTTTTAGGTGTGTCTTGTACGGCTGCTATTAGCGGTGCGCATTTAAATCCGGCCATTACTATTGCGCTGGCCATTTTGGGTAAGTTTGAATGGAACTTGGTGCCTTGCTATTTTTTAGCACAGTTTTTAGGTGCTATGATTGGATCTTTGGTGGTATATATTATGTATGGCAAACACTACAACGAAGCTGAAAATCCCAATGAAATATTGGCTACTTTTTCTACCTCTGCCGCTATTAAAAGTACGTTTCATAGTTTGTTTGGTGAGGCCGTTGGTACGTTTATATTGGTGATGGGTGTTTTATTAATGACTAAATCTACCAATAGTTTGGGCGCTTTAGATGCCTTGCCTGTGGCTTTATTGGTTTTAGGAATTGGATTGGGTTTGGGTGGCACTACTGGATATGCCATTAACCCGGCGCGTGATTTGGGCCCAAGAATGATGCATGCCATCCTCCCAATAAAAAATAAAGGCGGCAGTAATTGGAGTTATAGTTGGATTCCGGTGGTGGGGCCTTTGCTGGGTGCAGTGTTGGCTGCATTACTTTTTAAGGTGCTTTAAACCTTTTAACTACCATCTTATAAAATTCTTTAAAATTTCTTTAAATAAGACTTTTTTGAAAGGTTCTATCCCTTACCTTTGCCGCCAAATCAAGATACCTATTTTGATGGCGTAATTGCTTATTTTTTAAACCTATATATCTCTCCAGAAATGGCTACTAAAGGTAAAATCAAACAAATTATCGGTGCGGTAGTGGACGTTCATTTTCCAGACGACACTTTACCCGAAATTTTTAACGCGTTAGAAATTATCAAAGAAAACGGCGACAAACTAGTGCTTGAAGTGCAACAACACTTGGGCGAAGACAGTGTGCGTACCATTGCTATGGACGGTACAGAGGGCTTGGTTCGTGGCATGTTGGTTACTGATACTGGTAAAGCAATTGCTATGCCTACTGGTCCGTTGGTGAATGGCCGTTTGTTTAACGTTACTGGTGATGCCATTGATGGTTTGCCACAAGTAAGTAAAGAAAACGGACGTCCTATCCATAACAAACCCCCATTATTCGAAAACCTAAGTACTGCTTCGGAAATTCTGTACACTGGTATTAAAGTAATTGACCTAATTGAGCCTTATGCAAAAGGTGGTAAAATTGGATTGTTTGGTGGTGCGGGTGTTGGTAAAACGGTATTAATTCAAGAATTGATTAACAATATTGCAAAAGGCCACGGTGGTTTATCGGTTTTTGCAGGTGTGGGTGAGCGTACTCGTGAGGGTAACGATTTGTTGCGTGAAATGATTGAGGCTGGCATTATGAATTATGGCGAAGCTTTCAAACACAGCATGGAAGAAGGTGGTTGGGATTTAAGCAAAGTAGACATGGAAGGTTTAAAAGAATCTAAAGCTACTTTCGTTTTTGGTCAGATGAACGAACCTCCAGGAGCACGTGCGCGTGTGGCTTTGAGCGGTTTAACCATTGCCGAATATTTCCGTGATGGAGATGGTACTGGTAAAGGAAAAGACATTTTGTTTTTCGTAGATAATATATTCCGTTTTACCCAAGCAGGTTCTGAAGTATCGGCCCTTTTGGGTAGGATGCCTTCTGCGGTTGGTTATCAGCCTACATTGGCTACCGAAATGGGTTTAATGCAAGAGCGTATTACCTCTACTAAAAATGGTTCTATTACTTCGGTTCAAGCGGTATATGTACCTGCAGATGATTTAACCGATCCTGCACCGGCTACTACTTTTGCCCACTTAGATGCTACTACGGTATTAAGCCGCAAGATTGCCGATTTGGGTATTTATCCTGCGGTGGATCCGTTAGATTCTACTTCAAGAATTTTAACGCCATTGATTGTGGGTGATGTGCACTACGATTGTGCTAACCGTGTGAAATTAATTTTACAACGCTACAAAGAGTTACAAGATATTATTGCCATTTTGGGTATGGATGAATTGAGCGACGAAGATAAAATGACCGTTCAACGTGCGCGTAAAGTGCAACGTTTCTTGTCTCAACCATTCTTTGTTGCCGAGCAGTTCACTGGTTTAAAAGGTGTGTTTGTTGATATCAACGATACCATCCGCGCTTTCAATGCCATTATGGATGGTGAAGTGGATGATTATCCTGAAGCAGCATTTAACTTGGTAGGTACTTTAGAAGATGCTATTGAGAAAGGTAAAAAAATGATTGAAGCAGCGAAAGCCTAATTGTAAGCGAACATGAATGTAGAAATATTAACACCCGAAAAAAAGTTGTACAGCGGCGATGTGTATGGTGTTCAATTACCTGGCATCACGGGGCTTTTTGAAATTTTAGACAAACACGCTCCCTTGGTTAGCGCCTTGGGTAAAGGCAATATAAAAATTTTAAAAGACAAAAACACCTTCGAAACTTTTTCTATTGTTAGTGGCTTTGTTGAAGTGCTAAATAATAAAGCAACGGTATTGGTGGAAGGGGCTGTTGCGATTTAATTTTTCGCTAAATATATTTTTAAAAAAAGACTCCGGGTTGGGGTCTTTTTTTTGTTTACAGGTAACTAAAAAATAATATTACCATTTATGAAAGCCGATGTAAACGCTCATTGATAATTTCTTTAAACTGTTGTTTAAAATCATCGCTCAAAAAACTTACACCTATTAGCTCCATCCATTTTGGCAAAGCTTTTTTCATTTTGTTAAAGATATTTTGTTGCTGCTTTTCGTCTATGTTTAATGTATTCATTGCTATCACAAAGTCTTGCTTCTTTATTTTTTTCCTCTTACCGTTTAGACTCAAGGCCAATTCTTCTTTATCTGCTGGATTAACCAATGTGGTATTTACTAAATCATAAGCAGGAGATAAGGTCATACCTAAACCGGGTTGCTCTAATAATGAAAAATTCTTTAAATGCATATCGGCATTACCAGTAATGAAGCAAAAGAGCAGCAACTCAAAAAAGTTAACAAGGTCTAATCCAGGTGTTGTAGAATATTTGTTTATTGTTTTAGCGATCTGCTCATAACTGCCTTGATATTTGTCTTCTGTTAGTCTTTCGGTTAACTGGCACATATCTTCCATTGCTAACTTACTGTTTTTTGTTCTGTCTAATCGTTTGGTTACATAAGCTAAATTGCCCGATTGTAAACGAATTAGGCTATGAGGAGCTGTTTTTATTTTTGTAGCAGCAGCCAAGTGCATGGTTAAATCTTCTACTTCGGGAAGTTCTGGATATAATGTAGTGGGTGGTTTTAATATGTATCCTCCCCATAATCCAACTATGGTAAATCTTTTTTCTGTTCCTTCCTTGTTTTTTTCTGTGATATGCAATGAGAGTTTTGGCTGCACACCAGTAACTGCGGTTTGACTTTGTATAATTTCTTTTGCTAATGATTCTAAATTGGCCTCAGAATATAATAAAGCTGGAGGGGTTGCTAAACCAAATATTTTTTTAGAACAAGCGGCGTGAAAATCAAGCTCTTGTTTAGCCAATGATTGATAACAAAATAAACAGTTGTTCATAGTTCATCCTTTTCTTTTACTTCTTCAATACTTACCAATCCAATACAATCTTTACAGCATGCCAATAGCAATCCCATACGGTCTCTAGGATTTAGTTTCCAGTTTTTTTCTGCAATATCCAACAACCAACCTTCGGGTATTAGTCCGTCAAAAAAAGGGAATAGTACATTAGATGCATAAGGGCTTTCCTTCAATGGTAGCGTTAAACTAATTGGCTTTGCATTTGGGATTGTTAAATACGATTTATTGTATTCAAAAAGATATCCTTGCTCATTTTGTGTGAGCCATCCAGCTATTTGATTCTCTACTTTAATTGCTGCTTTTTTCACGTTGCGTAATTAGAAATTTTGGTTTAGTTTGTTTTGAACCGCACCCACTTCGTAGCCGAAGAGTTGTAGTACTTGGTTTACTTTATCTAATCGTAAACTTTGTTTGCCTTGTTCTAACTCACGAATAAAACGCAACCCCACGCCAGCCTTTTCGGCCAATTCTGGTTGCGTTAGTTTTACCGCTTTACGCCTTTCTTTTACAAAACTTGTTAAATTCATTTTTATACCCTTTAAGGTGTAAATATAATAATATTTTCAATTTTATACCCTTTTGGGTGTATTTTATTTATCATTGCATGAAATATACCCTATAGGGTGTAATTTATACAATATTATAATTGTTTCAAAGTTTTGTTTTTATAATTCTACTGCTAATAATTCTTGGCCTAGGGTATGTGCTCATTAACTTTTTAACTACATTCAATCAGTTATATTTGTATTCATGAAGCGGACTTTTCCTGTTATTATTATTCTGATTTCTTTGTCGTTGTTTGGGCTGCTGTTATTGCAGGGTTCTTGGCTGAAGAATTTGTTAGAAGTGAGGGAAAGTCAATTGTACAACAAAATTAGCAAAGACGGTTTGGAAGTGGCGGAGGGTTTGTACAAATCGGTGTACAACGGAAAAATTATGCGTCCTCGCAAAGGAGGTATTGGTGGATTTAATGCAGATTTTCATTTGCATTTACTCAAGCCACCTTCTATTGGCGAAAAATTTACGATTGCCGAAGTAGGAGCACGTTTGCAAAAAGTTTTGGCTAGTGGTGAATGGAAAAGTTTAAAATTTGAATTTGCTATTGTATCGGCAAATGCAGAATATGAAATGGTTTCAACGCATTTCGAAAAAGATTTTTCAGACTCGGTTAATAATAAACCTATTATTATTCCTATTCTGCCCGAAGCCGATTTAAGCATGGATGAAATTGCTTCTTACGAACAATTATACATTGTTATTCCAAATTATAAATCGCAGGTTTGGGCTTCTTTAAAATGGATTATTATTGGCGCTGGATTGTTTATGTTAGTGATTATTGCTGCGTTTTATGTAACAGTTCGTTCTTTAATGAATCAAAAAAAATTGAGTGAAATTAAAAGTGATTTCATCAATAATATGACCCACGAATTTAAAACGCCATTGGCTACAATTTCTTTAGCAGTAGATGCTTTGCGCAACGAAAAAGTGCAGGCCAATCCTGAAAAACTCAAATATTTTTCTGGGATAATTAAGGAAGAAAATATTCGAATGAACAAGCATGTAGAAACAATATTACAAGCTGCTTTAATGGATCGCCAAGAATTAAAACTGAATTTATCGGCGGTACACATGCACCAAATGTTAGAGCAGGTATTAGAAAATTATCAACTGCAATTGCAAGATAAAAATGGGGTAGTAGAGCGTTTGTTTAATGCCAAAAACGACTTAGTGCAAGTAGATGATATGCACTTTGCCAACCTGCTTTCTAACCTCATTGATAATGCCATTAAATACTCCGAAGACGCTATTTTAATTAAAGTTTCTACACATAGTACCAGCAAACAATTGCTTATTCGCATTGAAGACAATGGCATTGGTATGAGTAAAGAAACGGTAAAACGCATTTTCGAAAAATTCTATCGCGCCCACACCGGTAACCTCCATAATGTAAAAGGTTTTGGCCTTGGCATGAGCTATGTTAAAACAGTGATTGATGCCCACAAAGCCAAAATTCGTGTTGAAAGTATTGTAGGCAAGGGCAGTAGTTTTACGGTTGAAATTCCTTTGATGAAAGGGTAGAGGGGTGGTTATGTGAAATTTTTAATTATCCTATTTCTATCTTCGTTTTCATTTTTATTCATTCTCTTCTCCATAGTTTCTAACAGTGAATGGGGCTTCTCTATAAAATGCTAATTCGTAATTTATAAGATCGCCTTCTTTTGTGGCTAACCAAGGCATGTCTTTCTGTGCATACTTACTGATTGCTATCGAACTCCAATCGCTCATTTGTGCCATCACTCTATCTATCACATCTTTTTCACTTGCGTTCATGATAAATAAATTTGCTTTTTCTAAGGGCAAATAACGCATTTGCAAAGTATTATTAAATGTTGTTTTAACCCTTTGTATTTGCTTGCTTTCTATCATTTGATTAATGATTGTATCCATTTTTTCTGGTACTGGTCCGTACGATGATTTTTGATATTTAGATCCAGTTAAATGTGTTTCATATAATTCGTAGTAATTGAAATCAGCAAAATAAAGCATCTTGTAAAGTACTGTTTCTCCAACATTAGGTTTGCCTGCACATCTTTCTAATATATATAGCAAAATATTTTTTGTTTTACTTATTTGTAAAGTTGGTTCAGAAATTCTCACTGTGTTTTTTAATATGATTGGATCTTCTTTTTCATCTAAATACTTTTTAGCACTAAAATCTTTTGACATAAAATCATCTAACGAAAATTCAAGAATCATTGATAATTTTTGTAGTTCAAGTACCTCTAAATTTCTGTTTCCCAATTCAATTTGGGCTAATGATGGTCGTGAGATTTTTATGCTTTTTGCAAGGGATTCTTGCGTTAGTCCTTTATTCTTTCTTAAGCTGGTTATTCTTTGTCCAATTTGCTTTTGTAATATTTTTGAATTCATTTCACTAGTTTATAACTATGAAATTACTGAAAGATTCAAAATCAAACAATAAAAAGATTTAAATTAAAACAAAATAATACAAGCAAATAAAATTCAAATCAACAAAATCCAAACCAATATCGTTGCTTAAATGACATTAATCCAAGGCAATAAGTGTTATTAAATGTCATAAATCCAAATCAAACACCCATCCCCATAACTTAAAAAGCGGAAATTATTATCAAGCGCATGTTGGTATAAGCGTTTCCAGTTGGTGCCTATGAGTGCAGATACTAGTAATAACAATGTGGATTGTGGTTGATGAAAATTGGTAATCAGTCCTTGACAAATTTTAAATGAATAGCCTGGTGCAATGATAATTTGTGTTTTGGTAAGTAGCGTTTTTAACTGATTTTTTTGCATCCAGTTTTTGAGTGATTCAAGTGCGGTTACTACATTGATTGCTGCTAGATTTTCTTGATAAGGATCCCATTGTTGAATAGTTAAATCTGCTATGGCAATATTTGGTTGCTGCATTGTTTTTATTCCTAACCAATACAAACTTTCTATACTGCGCATTGATGTGGTGCCTACGCACACAATGGTTTCAGGCATTTGTGCCAGTAAGCTATCAATGAGTGTAATTGATACTTCCATAAATTCTGCATGCATTTCATGCTCGGCAATAGTATTTGTTTTTACCGGTTTAAATGTGCCTGCACCCACGTGTAAGGTTACAAATTGATGGCGTATATTTTTGGTTGATAACTGATTAAAAATAGTTGGCGTAAAATGTAATCCTGCAGTGGGTGCTGCCACAGATCCTTCGTGTTCGGCATAGATGGTTTGATATCGTTCTTGATCTGAAATTTCTGCTGCTCTATTTAAATATGGTGGCAATGGAATGAGCCCAGCATGGTAGAGTAATTCTGCAAAACTCATATTAACATCCGTCCAAGTAAATTCAATCGTATAATCTTCATTACCCCTACTAATTTGTTTGGCTTGAAGTGTGATGGTGGTATTATTATGCGATATTGTTTTTGTTAAAAAGGGTTCCTTCCATTTTTTAGCGCCTCCCACCAAACATTTCCACCAAACCTTTCCTTTTTGTTGCATGGCGGTACTGATATCGGGATACTGTTCATCGGGTTCGAGGCAAAAAATTTCAATGCCGCCCCCAGTAGCTTTTTGAAACAACAATCGGGCTGCTACTACTTTGGTATTATTAAATATCAATAAACTATTGGCGGGTAAGTATTCGTGCAACTGTAAATAAGTATCCTCCCTCATTTTTCCTGCCTCATACACCAATAATTTACTCAAATGGCGCTCGGCGAGGGGGTATTTGGCAATTTTTTCCTCTGGCAAGGAGTAATTGTAATCAACGATGCGAATGTCTTTTGGGTGCATAAGTGCAAAAGTAGGTGAATCTGATTATTCTGTTTTGGTCAATTTTTGGCTAAAATGGGTCGTTTTTTGGCAATTATGGGCCTTTTTTGCTTAAAAAAGCCTGTTTTTTGGTCATTTTTAGGTTTATCCACACTAATCCACAGCTCAATCACATGTCTTTTGGCTAAAATTGGCTGAAACTATTGCTGCCATTCGCTTATAGCCCATTTTTTCTTGTGGATAAATAGAGGTGCTTCAAATGATGGTTTAAAGTGGGAAAAAGTGTTATTTTGTGTTAACAAGTGGTAAAAAAGTAAAAACTAATTAACAAATGCAAGGATTTCATGGAGAATATGAAGCAACGGTAGACGCGAAAGGTCGCTTTCTACTTCCTGGCGGACTGAAAAAACAGTTGCCGGAAGGAGAGAGTCGCTTTATCCTCAGCCGTGGTTTCGAAAAATGTCTCACATTATATCCTTTAAAAAGTTGGGAACTCATTATTGCTAAAATTAGCAAATTGAATGATTTCGATCCTAAGGTACGCCAATTCCGCCGTCAGTTTTTGGGCGGAGCTACCGAAATTGAATTGGATGGAGCAGGCCGTATGTTATTGCCTGGAACGCTTCGTGAATTTGCAGGTTTAAATAAAGACATCGTTTTGGCCGCAGCCCTTGATCGTTTTGAAATTTGGGATGCTTCTAAATATACTCAGCTCTTTGAAGATTTTTCACCCGATGCTTTCAGTAATCTGGCGCAGGAAGTGATGGCAGAAAAAGGAGATAACAATAACAGTTGAATTTAATCGGATTTTTTTATGAGTACTTCTACGGATTCCGATTTAAATTTTTCTCCTCCTGCCAACGACTACCACGTGCCTGTTATGTTTCAGGAAGCGTTAGATGGCTTATCCATTAAACCAAATGGCATTTATGTTGATTGCACTTTTGGTGGTGGTGGTCATAGCAGGGGAATTTTGGATAGGCTTAATGAGCAAGGAAAATTATTTGCCTTCGATCAAGATGCCGACGCCAAACAAAACTTGCCTAACGATAATCGGATTGTTTTTGTGCCTGCCAACTTTAAACATCTTCAGCGTTTTTTGCGCTTGAATCAAGTTACTAAAGTGGATGGTATTTTGGCCGACTTGGGTGTGAGTAGTTATCAGTTTGACGAAGGGGATCGTGGATTTTCTATTCGCTTTGATGGGCCTTTAGACATGCGAATGGACCGACGCCAAGCTTTATCTGCTGCGGATATTATTGAAAAATATACAGAGCAACAATTGCACAAATTATTTGAGCAATACGGCGAAGTAACCAATTCTATTACGCTTGCTAAACACATTGTTCAGCAGCGTAAACAATTGCCGGCAAAAACAATTCAACAGTTTAAAGCTTTAATAAGTGCGGTAGTAAAAGGAAATCCTAATAAATACTTAGCACAAGTTTTTCAGGCTTTGCGTATGGAAGTGAACGACGAAATGGGTGCACTAAAAGAAATGTTAGAACAAGTGCCTGCTTTGTTAAATCGCGGTGGACGTGTTGCTATCATTACGTTTCATTCAATTGAAGATAGGTTAGTGAAGAATTTTTTTAAGCAAGGAACTTTCGAAGAGCTACAAGATAATCCCCTGATTTCTGTGGAGCGCGAAAAAATCTTAAAAATTATTACCAAAAAACCAATGGTTGCTGGAGCTAATGAATTAAAAATAAATAAGCGGAGCAGGAGTGCTAAGCTAAGGGTTGCAGAAAGAGAATCTTATTAAAAAATAGTTGCGTAAAAATAATTCATATTGGCTACCACATTAAATACTAGTGCTTCTAAAAACCCGCTCAAAGGGCTTTTTAACTACCAGTGGATAGTTAGCAATATTCCTTTCTTTTTATTTCTAACGGCTCTTACTGTTTTGTACATAGCAAATGGTCATAGCGGCGATAAAATTGTTCGAAAAATTAATGCAACCAATAACGAATTAAAGGAATTACAGTTTGAATATAAAACTTTAAAAAGTGAAGTGATGTTTAAGAGTGAGGAGGCCGAAGTGTTGAAAGCTGCTACACCATTGGGTTTGAAAATTAGCAGAGAAACGCCGCAGCGTTTAAAGGTTAAATAGCGTTTGATTAATAGGGATATATTTTTTAACAACGTACAGCTTTTGCCGTAGAAAAAATGGAAGTAAAACACGACATACTCTGGAGGGTCTATCTCAGTTTTATACTGGTGATAATAGTATGTGTGGCTATTTTTAGCAAGGCGGTTTATATACAACAAGTACAAGGCGCTCATTGGAGAAGTATGAGTGATAGCCTTCACCAACGCATTGATTCTTTAGAGGCCGAACGCGGAACTATATTTAGCGAAGACGGACAAATGCTTAGCACCAGTATTCCGCAATTTGATTTATTCATTGATTTTAGAGTAGATTATTTACACGAAAAAAATGGCATTCATTTTAGAAATAATGTTGACTCTCTTGGCTACTATTTAGCTAATTTATTTAAAGACCGTTCTGCAGAAAGTTATGCGCAAGTATTTAAGCAAGCTTACGCCGATAACGAACCTTATTTTGAACTCCACAAAAAAACTAGTTTTCGCGAATACGAAATTTTACGCAAGTTTCCTTTGTTTAAAGATGGCCGTTACAAGAGTGGATTGATTGTGAATGAAAAAAATATCCGACTAAATCCGTTTGGTATTTTAGCTTTTCGAACCATTGGCTTAGACAGAGAAACATCTAAAGTGGGTTTAGAAAAAACCTATGATAGTGTATTGAAAGGACGCGATGGAAAGCAATGGGTACGCACCATTGCGGGTGGCGTGAAGGTTCCTGTAACCGACGAATATATTGTGGAACCAGAAACTGGTAAAGATATTATTAGCACTGTTGATGTATTCATTCAAGAGATTGCCGAAAATGCATTGTTGCGCATGTTGCAAAAAAATGATGCCGACCATGGTTGCGCTATTGTAATGGAAACCAAAACCGGTAAAATTAAAGCGATTGCCAATTTAGGTAGGGGTAGCAATGGTAATTATTGGGAAGATTATAATTATGCCATTAGTCCTTCGGAACCTGGATCTACTTTTAAATTGGCTACTTTATTGGCTTTGTTAGAAGATAAAAAAGTTACGCTAAATAATATTGTAGACTTAGAAGGCGGCATTTGGAAATACGCTGGACTTACTGTTTTTGATTCTGAACAAAAAGGTCAAAGACAAGTAACCGTTAAACAAGCTTTTGAATTGAGTTCTAATGTGGGTATGGCTAAATTGGCTATATCAGGATATGCTACGCAACCTTGGCAGTTTATTAATCAGTTGAAAAAAATGCAACTCGATACTTTAACTGGAATTGATTTAGTTGGTGAAATAGGACCCACTATTTATAAGCCGGGTAATAAAATTTGGGGCCCTAGTTCTCTTCCTTGGATGGCTTTTGGTTACAATTTACTAATCTCTCCTTTGCAAACACTTACACTTTATAATGCGATTGCTAATCAAGGAAAAATGATGCGTCCGTATTTGGTGTCTGCTATTAGAGAAGAAGGGGAATTGATTAAAGAAATTAATCCTGTTACGGTGCACGAATCGGTTTGTTCTAACCAAACACTTGCGTTATTGAAATCTTGTTTAGAAGGTGTTTGTAGGGAAGGAACGGCTAAAGATTTATTTAAAAATAGTTTGTTTCCGGTGGCTGGTAAAACAGGCACCGCATTAATTGCTAATAACAACAAAGGCTATGCCGATAAAATTTACCAGTCTTCGTTTGCTGGTTATTTTCCTGCAAATAATCCGCAATACACTTGTGTGGTGGTGATTAAAAACAAACCACATGCTGCAGTTTTTTATGGTGCAGCTGTTGCGGGTCCGGTGTTTAAAGAAATTGCCGACAGATTGTATAGCACTTATGTAAAACAAAGTGTAGCACCACAACCCATTGCACAAAAAAATGATAGCACTGTTTTAAGTTATTCGGGTTCTAAAAAAGAAATGGTGCGCGTTTTATCTGCCTTACATATTCCTTTTAAAGATTCTAGTTTAAATGCGCAATGGGCTAGTGTAAATGGCAATACAAAAACGGTAACAACTACTGCAAATACAATTGATACAAGAATAATGCCTACACTAAAAGGGATGGGCTTAAAAGATGCGGTGTATTTGTGCGAGAATATGGGATTGCGTTTAAGTGTTAAGGGTAAAGGAAAAGTAATGGCGCAATCAATTGTAGCAGGACAGGCAATTAATAAAGGAACATTTGTTGCATTAGAATTGAATTAAATAGTTATGGCAAAATTGCAAGACATATTGTACAAAGTTCGTATTAAGGAAGTGCATGGCAGCACCAACCTTGATGTGAATGCTATACAAATTGATTCGCGCAAAGTGTTGAAGGGTGCGGTTTTCGTTGCTATTACGGGTGAACAACAAGATGGCCATTTATATATTAACAAAGCCATTGAATTGGGTGCGCGCGCTATTGTTTGCGAAACACTTCCTACTTTATTAAACGATGGAGTTACGTATATTTTGGTAACTAATTCTAACGAAGCAGTGGCGTATATGGCTAATCAGTTTTATGATTCTCCAAGTGCTAAATTAAAATTAGTTGGTGTTACTGGTACGAATGGCAAAACTACTATTGCTACCGTATTATTTAAACTCTTTACACAATTAGGTTATACCTGTGGTTTAATTAGCACGGTTCAAAATCAAATTGCCGATACAATTATTCCTGCAACACATACCACACCCGATGCAGTGAATTTAAATGCCTTGTTGCGTAATATGTTAGACGCTGGCTGCACCCATGTTTTTATGGAATGTAGCAGTCATGCTATTAATCAACACCGCATTACTGGCTTACATTTTACCGGTGGTTTGTTTAGTAATATTACTCACGACCACCTCGATTACCACAAAACATTTGAAGAATATATTAAAGTTAAAAAACGCTTTTTTGATGGGCTTGGTGCTTCGGCATTTGCTATTTCAAATGCCGACGACAAGCGTGGTGCTGTGATGTTGCAAAATACAATGGCCAAACAATTTTACTATAGCCTTAAAACAATGGCTGCCTTTAAAGGTAAAATTTTAGAAAATGGATTGCAAGGATTGGTGATGTTGGTGAATGATAAAGAAGTGCATTTTAGATTGATTGGTGAGTTTAACGCCTACAATATTTTGGCTATTTATGGAGCGGCTATTTGTTTGGGCGAAGACAGTCAAACTGTATTAACGGCCATGAGTATGCTTACTAGTGCAGAAGGTCGTTTTGATTATACGATAAGCCCTAACAATGTAATTGGCATTGTTGATTATGCGCACACACCAGATGCCATAGAGAATGTGTTAGCTACCATAAAAAAATTACGCAAAGGCTACGAACAAGTGATTACAGTAGTAGGATGTGGTGGTGATAGAGATAAAACCAAAAGACCTATTATGGCCGCTGCTGCTGCGGGTTTGAGCGATAAAGTAATTCTTACTTCCGACAATCCGCGTTCAGAAGATCCTGAAGAAATTTTGCGCGAAATGGAAGCAGGTTTAAATACTGCGGCAAAAAGAAAAACCATTACAATAGCCGATAGAAAAGAAGCGATTGCTATGGCGGTTCAATTGGCTAAGCCAGAAGATATTATTCTTATTGCAGGTAAGGGGCACGAAAAATACCAAGAAATAAAAGGGGTGAAACATCCTTTTGATGACAAAGAAATATTGCGTTTACTTTTTGAATCCACACAAAATAAATAAACCAAACTATGTTATATTATTTGTTTAATTGGCTTAATAAATCTTTTCATATTCCTGGCGCAGGATTATTTCAATTTCTGTCGTTCAGAATTGCCATGGCAGTTGTATGCTCTTTGTTAATTGCAACAGTATATGGTAAACGAATTATTCTGTTACTTCAAAAGAAACAAATAGGCGAATCTGTTCGTGATTTGGGTTTGGCGGGTCAAGAACAAAAAAGAGGTACGCCAACTATGGGTGGCATTATAATATTGATTAGTATTTTAATTCCTACTTTATTATTTGCCAATTTAGATAAAGTATATATCCGCTTAATGATTTTGTGTACAGTGTGGTTGGGTGTGATTGGTTTCTTAGATGATTTATTTAAAATTCGTGCACGAAAAGCAGCGCAAAACAAAAACGAAAAATATATTAAAAGCGATAGTGATGGGTTGGCTGGTATTTCAAAAATTATAGGTCAAGTTGGTTTAGGAATTATTATTGGCATTACACTTTATTTTAGCAATGCAGTTACAGTAGAGCGCGAAGTAATTACTACCACCCATGCGCAATTACAAAAAGGCGAAAGACTTTCTAAAGATTCTAATATTATTATTCGAACACTCAATGGTGTTGAGAAAAAATTTGTAAAAGTACAAACACCTATTACCACTATTCCATTTGTAAAAAACCACGAGTTTAATTATAGCAAATTAATTTCTTGGATGGGTGCTGGTGCCGAAAAATACACTTGGATTATTTATGTGCTGATTGTAATTTTTATTGTTACCGCAGTATCTAATGGCGCCAACTTAACCGATGGGTTAGACGGATTGGCTGCAGGCGTTAGTGCCATTATTGGCGCGGGTATTGGCGTATTTGTATACGTAAGTGGTAACTATATTTTTGCCGATTATTTCGATGTAATGTATATTCCTAATTTGGGGGAACTATCCATTTTTGTGGGTGCCTTTGTGGGTGCTTGTATAGGATTTTTATGGTACAACGCATATCCTGCCCAAGTATTTATGGGTGATACAGGATCATTGGCACTAGGTGGTATTATTGCTTCTCTAGCATTTATTGTACGCAAAGAATTATTGATTCCTATTTTCTGCGGTGTGTTTTTAATTGAAGATGTAAGTGTAATTATTCAGGTAGCATATTTTAAATACACCAAAAAGAAATATGGCGAAGGCAAGCGTGTGTTTTTAATGAGTCCGCTTCACCACCACTATCAAAAGAAAGGATTTCACGAAAATAAAATTGTATTACGTTTTTGGATTGTTACCATTTTACTAGTAGTAGCAAGTATTGTAACACTAAAAATTAGATAAGCAACATGAACACTATTCATCAAACTAACCCAATTCAAACTACTGCTGCTGGCATTGGTATGGGTATACGTTTGGTGATTCTAGGATCTGGCGAATCAGGAATTGGTGCGGCTTTACTTGCCAAACAAAAAGGCTATGAAGTATTTGTGAGTGATGCGGGTTCAATTAAACCTAACTATAAAACAGAATTAGAAAATAACGGAATTGATTTTGAAGAATTGGGTCATACAGAAGCCTTGATTTTAAATGCAAAAGAAATTGTAAAAAGTCCTGGTATTCCTGAAAAAAATCCATTGGTAAAAATCATTCGCGAAATAGGCATTCCAGTAATTAGTGAAATAGAATTAGCTTATCGATTTAAAGGAGATAGTAAAATTATTGCCATTACTGGTAGCAATGGTAAGAGCACTACTACTTCTTTAATTTACCATATCTGTATTACAGCTGGTTTAGACGCAGCATTGGTTGGCAATATTGGGTTTTCATTTGCGCGTCAAATTGCCAAAGCGCCCAAAGATTGGTACATAGCTGAAATCAGTTCTTTTCAATTAGACGATATAAAACTGTTTAGACCCAATGTGTCTATTTTATTAAACATTACCGAAGACCATTTAGACCGATACGAATACAAATTTGAAAACTATATCAACAGCAAATTTAGAATCATCCAAAACCAAACAATGGAAGATGCTTTTATTTATTGTGCTGATGATTTGGTGATTGAAAAAAAATTGCGAACACTAACCATCCATACTAACCCATTACCATTCTCTATGAAACAAGAACTAAAAAAAGGCGGCTACATCAAAGGCGATCAGATGATGCTGAGAATCCAAGAAGAAAGAGTAAGCATGAGTATTTACGATTTTGCCTTAAAAGGTAAACACAACAACTATAACACCATGGCAGCAGGCATTGCAGCAGCAACAATTGGCATTAGAAAAGAAAAAATTAGAGAAGCGGTAAACAATTTTCATAGCCTAGAACACCGCATGGAATTTGTTGCAATGGTTCGTGGCGTTGAATTTGTTAACGATAGTAAGGCAACCAATGTAAACAGCACATGGTATGCATTAGAAAGTATGAACAAGCCAACTATTTTGGTGCTTGGTGGTACCGACAAGGGCAACGATTATACTTTAATTGCCGAACTAATGAAAGAAAAAGTAAAAGCAATTGTTTGCATGGGTGTTGACAACAAAAAAATCATAGAAGCTTTTAAAGGACTTGTTCCGGTAATTGTAGAAACTGATTCTGCAAAAAAAGCAGTAGATGCTTCATTTGCAATTGCCGAAAAAGGCGATGTAGTGTTGTTAAGCCCAGCATGTGCAAGTTTCGATTTATTTAAAAATTATGAAGACCGCGGAACGCAATTTAAAGAAGCGGTGAAGGAATTATAATTTTTACAAAATAAATTAATGAATCTATTTTAATTAAATAATCTAGAAAGTTTCAAAAATTTATTTTAAGAATTTGATAAATAGTTAGTAGGATTTTTATTAATCAATTACATGAACGAATTAAACGATACCCTCTTTTCGCAAATGCCTACTATTGGTGGGATGCGTGGCCAACTAGTAAATAGAACTAGGGGCGATAAATACATATGGGGTATTGTTATTATTCTTTCATTGATTTCTATTTTGGTAGTGTATAGCGCCACAGGTTCTTTGGCCTATTTAAAGAACAAGGGAAACACCAACTGGTACTTATTTAAACAGGTTTCTTTTTCCTTAGTTGGTTTTGTGCTTATTTATTTTTTACACCGCATTAATTATACCATTTTTTCGAGGGTGGCTACCATTTTGTTTTGGGCAGCTATCCCTTTATTATTATACACACTTTTATTTGGGGCAAAAATTAATGAAGGTAGCCGTTGGATTAAAGTGCCCATTATTAATTTAACCATTCAAACCAGCGATATGGCAAAGCTGGCTTTGTTTATGTATTTGAGCAAATTATTAAGTAAGAAGCAAGAAGTAATTAAAGATTTTAAAAAAGGATTTATACCGGTTATTTGGCCGGTGGTAGTTATTTGCGCTTTAATTATGCCTGCTAATTTATCGAACGCATTATTAACAGGCGCTACCTCTTTATTGTTGTTGTTTATTGGTAGGGTGAGTATGAAACATATTATGTTGGTGATTCTTATTGCAATGATTCCGGTAGGATTTATTATATCGGTGGCCATGATTACCTACACAGGCAAACAAGACGATTCGGGCAAAGCGCAAGTGGGTATTGAAAAAGTAAAATCATTTGGTCGTTTAGGTACTTGGGTAAAACGGGTACAAGATTTTATTTATGCAAATGATAAAGAAACACCTTACCAAGTGCAGCAAGCAAAAATTGCAATTGCCAATGGCGGTATTATTATGGGTCTAGGACCAGGCAATAGTAGACAAAGAAATTTTTTACCACAAGCCTACAATGATTTTATTTATTCCATTATTATAGAAGAGTACGGTTTATTAGGTGGGGCATTAATCATTTTTATATACTTGGTTTTTTTATTTAGGTGCATTCGAATTTTTAGAAAATGCCCGTATGCATTTGGAGCTTTTTTAGCGCTAGGATTGAGTTTTACACTAGTAATACAAGCAGTTGCCAATATGGCGGTTAACGTAAACTTAGTTCCTGTAACTGGGGTAACATTACCACTAGTGAGTATGGGCGGCAGTTCATTTTTATTTACTTGTTGTGCTATTGGATTGGTGTTAAGTGTGGCAAGAAACGTAGAACAACTAGAAGGTAAAGAACCAGCGCCAGTGCCTTTAGAAACCGTTGCTTCAGCAGCAGCGAATGAATCACCAGCAGAATTTATTGTGTAAGCATGGCAAAAAAATTTATCATCGCAGGGGGCGGAACGGGAGGACATATTTTTCCGGCCATTGCTATTGCCAATGCATTGAAAGCATTGCAACCAGATGCTGAATTTTTGTTTGTGGGTGCAAAAGGTAAAATGGAAATGGAAAAAGTACCACAAGCGGGTTTTAATATAATTGGCATAACCATTGCGGGATTTGATAGGTCTTCATTATTAAAAAATATTTTGCTACCCTATAAATTAGTGCGCAGTTTTTTAGAGACGAAAAAAATATTTAAAAACTTTACGCCCGATGCAGTGATTGGGGTTGGGGGCTATTCTTCTTTTCCTGTTTTAAAATTTGCCCAGCTAAAAAATATTCCAAGCTTTATTCACGAGAGTAATTCTTTTGCTGGAAAATCAAACCAATTATTGGCTAAAAAAGCTACGCGCATTTTTGTGTCAATGCCGGGTATGGATAAATTTTTCCCCGCCAATAAAATTGTGGTGTCCGGAAATCCTATTCGTCAATCCATTGCGCATTTGTCTATTTCTAGAGAAGCAGCATTGGCATTTTTTAATTTAAGTCCTAACAAAACAACCATATTAGCCATGGGCGGAAGCCTTGGTGCCAGAAGCATTAACCATGCTATTGCAAAAAATATTAAGGCATTTGAATTAAACGATTTGCAATTGATTTGGCAAACGGGTAAAACAACTGCCGACCAATTTATTAAAGTTGCGTCGGGCCATCCTAATATTTGGGCCGATGCGTTTATTACTGATATTGATAAAGCCTATGCGGCTGCAGATATAGTAATTAGTAGGTCTGGCGCCATGGCAGTAACGGAATTATGTGTTACCGGAAAGCCTACCATATTTGTACCTTTTCCATTAGCGGCCGAAGACCACCAAACACATAATGCAATGAGCTTGGTAAATAAACAAGCCGCCTTAATTGTTACAGATGCCAATGCTAATAAGGATTTGGTTGATGCGGTATTGCAATTAGCCAATAACAAATTATTGCAAGCACAGTTTGCTGAAAATGCAAAATCCTTAGCCATTACTAATGCAGATACCATTATTGCCAACGAAATTCTTAGCCTGATTTAGTGAATAAATTAAGTACCATACAAAAAATTTATTTCATTGGCATTGGAGGCATTGGCATGAGTGCGCTTGCCCGATATTTTTTATCAAAATCGGTGGAAGTGGCTGGTTACGATAAAACACCAACACCGCTAACACGCAGTTTAGAAGCAGCGGGTATTGCCATTCATTACGAAGAAAATATTAATTTAATTCCAAAAGAGGTTGATGCGGTGGTTTACACACCTGCTATTCCTGCAACACATGCCGAGTTGGTATATTATAGAGCCAATAACTACACCGTAGTAAAACGTAGCGATGTATTGCAATGGATTACCGAAGCCTCTTTTAATATTTGTGTGGCTGGTACGCATGGTAAAACAACTGTAAGCTCAATGGTGGCGCATATTTTACGCGATAGCAATTTTGGTTGTAATGCTTTTTTGGGTGGGATAGCCGCAAATTATCAAACTAATTTCTGGAGCAATCCTACTAATGTGGTGGTGGTAGAAGCAGACGAATACGACCGTAGTTTTTTAAAATTGCTACCTGATATTGCTGTAATTACTTCTATGGATCCCGACCATTTAGATATTTATGGAACAGCCCAAGCAGTAGAAGATGCATTTATTGAATTTGCAACAAAAATTAAGCCTGGTGGCTGTTTGGTAAGCCGATATGGTTTTAAAAGAGCGAGTGAATTAACAACATTTAATCAATATACTTATAGTTTAAACGAAGCGGAAGCAGATGTTTTTGCGCAAAATTTACAAGTAGTAGCTGGAAATTATTGTTTTGATGTGGCGGGAAAAATTTTTACAATTAAAGATATTTTGTTGCCAATGGGCGGCTTGCACAATATAGAAAATGCTTTAGCGGCGATTATTGTGGCAAAGCATGTGGGTATTGGAGACGATAAAATTCGCGCGGCGCTTGCCAATTTTAAAGGCGTTAAAAGACGTTTTGAATACCGAATTAAAACAGACAAGCAAGTACTCATAGACGATTATGCCCATCATCCACAAGAGCTTCGCGCATTGATTTCTGGCGTAAAAAGTTTGTACGCCAACCAACCAATGGTACTCGTTTTTCAACCCCATTTATTTAGTAGAACCAAAGACCAAGCAACTGACTTTGCGGCGGTATTAGACCTTGCAGACCAAGTATTGTTATTGCCTATTTATCCTGCCCGTGAATTGCCAATGGAAGGAGTGAGCAGTGAATTATTATTGGGTAAAATGCAATTGACCAACAAACAAATAATTCAAAAAGACCAACTAAGCAATTGGATGCAAGCAAACCAACCACCACTTGTGGTAATGGCTGGCGCTGGCGATATTGATGCCTTGGTAGAACCTATTCAATCGATACTATTGTGCGGATAAGCTTTAAAAACATACCGTGGAAAAAGCGTTTCATTCAAACAGGGTGGATTGTTTTGGGCTTGGGCACCATTGTTTTATTTGGTGCTGCTTTGCAAAAAAAAGCACAGAAAATTTGTACTGGCATACAGGTTGAAATTGCGGGCGCTGCTCAAAATATGTTTTTGGATGAAAAAGAAGTTACGGGCTTACTCAATTTACAGCAACCAGTGGTAGGTACTAGTATGAACAAAACAGATTTACGCGGATTAGAAAGTTTTGTAGAAAAAAATAGTTGGATTCAAAATGCCGAAATGTATTTTGATAACCAACAAATATTACAAGTTAAAATAGTAGAAAGACAACCTGTGGCAAGGGTGTTTTTAATTGGTGGCGGATCTTTTTATGTAGACAGCGCTGGTTTAAGACTGCCTTTGAGCGATAAAGTATCGGCCAGAGTACCTGTTTTTACTGGCTTTCCATCGAACCAACCCATTTTGGCTAAGCCAGATAGCGCCTTATTAGATGGCATAGTTAAGTTGGCGCAATTTATTCAAGCCGACTCTTTTTGGATGGCACAAATTGCCCAGGTGAACATTAATGGCCAGTCTAATTTTGAACTCATTCCTATGGTGGGTAACCAACTTATTTTATTGGGAGATGCAGCATTATTAGATAAAAAGTTTCATAGACTCAATGCTTTTTACCAACAAGCATTATTGCAACAAGGATTAAATACCTACGAGAAACTAGATATTCGATTCGATAACCAAGTGGTGGCGGTAAGAACTGGATCGGAAAAAATGCAAGTAGACTCGGCAAGGGCCAAGGAATTAATTGCACAGCTGGTAAATAAAGTTGTTCCAATACCAACAACGCCTGATGCAGAAAAAAAGGAGCCAGTTGTTAAAACAGCAATTAAACCGGTAATTAAGCCAGAACCCAAGCCAGTTGCAACTCCTATTAATAAACCTGAACCAAAAAAAGAAATAAAAACAGTTCCGCCAAAAGCTAAAGTACTAGTGCCAAAAGCGGTATTGCCAGCAATAAAAAAACAAAATAATTAAAAGGAAATCAACTTATTAAACAATAAAATAACAATAAAGCCGTTTACGAAAGGATAGAATAAAGAGATAGCGCCCTAAAGCTATTACATCAACTCGATTTGATGGTTTTCTATTGCTCAGCAAATGGTTTTTAGAACAAACAACTAATTCTTTGCAAACAACTAAAACAGCTACTTTATGAATCACAATGAATCACCAATCATTGTTGGCCTAGATATTGGAACAACTAAAATTGCCGCTATTGCTGGTAGAAAAAACGAGTTTGGTAAATTAGAAATCTTAGGTTTTGGACGAGCCAATAGCAATGGTGTACAACACGGTCAAGTGTTAAACATCGACCAAACCATTAAAGCCATCCAACAAGCTTTGGTTAATTGCTATGAGAGTAATAAAGACCTTGAAATAAGCGAAGTATATGTAGGTATTGCTGGCCATCATATTAAAAGTTTGCAAACCCGTGGCGATATTGTTCGTCAAGAGCCTGAAAATGAAATTCAAAGCTGGGAAATTGATCAACTGATTAACAACCAACGCAAAACTTTTATTCCTGCCGGCGACCAAATTATTGACGTGATTCCACAAGATTTTCATGTAGATAATATTCAAAACATTAAAGACCCAGTGGGTTTTAATGGTGTGAAAGTGGGTGCTAATTTTCATATAATCACTGGCGATAGAAATGCTATTCGCAACATTAACCGTGCCGTTCAACGCAGCGGTTTAGAAACCAAAGACCTTGTATTACAACCATTGGCTTCTGCAAGTGCAGTAATGAGTGATATTGATATGGAAGCGGGTGTTGCTATTTTAGACATTGGTGGTGGAACATCTGATTTAGCGGTATTTTATGAAGGTATTTTAAAGCATACCGCTGTTATTCCTTTTGGCGGCGAAAATATTACTAACGATATCCGCTTAGGTTTGGGTGTGTTAAAAAGCCAAGCAGAAGCCATGAAAGTGCAGTTTGGTAGTGCCTTAGCCGACGAAGCAAAAGCCAACGCATATATTACTATTCCTGGTTTAAAAGGAATGCCTGCAAAAGAAATTAGTGTAAAAAATCTAGCCCAAATTATACAAGCTAGAATGAGCGAAATTTTAGATTTTGTAAGCTATCATTTAAAGCAAGTTGGTTTAGATAGCCGTGCATTGAATGGCGGTGTAATTCTTACTGGTGGCGGATCGCAACTAAAACACTTAATTCAACTAACAGAATATACCACTGGTTTAAATGCACGTATTGGTTTGCCAAACGAACATTTAGCACCTAACCATATTGAAGAGTTGAAAAAACCAATGTATGCAACTTGTATTGGTTTGATATTAAAAGGCTATAGCGACTACGAACACAAATACAAAGAGTTTAGCGAAAAGTACAAAAAAGTAGAAGTGCCTAAAACACTTACTGTACCTACATCTGAAATTGTTCAACCAGTTACAGAAAAAGATACACACGATATCACAGAAAGAAAAATGAAGTTCTGGGATAAGTTTAAGCACAACTTAATTGATATGTTTAAAGAAGAAGAAGACCAGATTATCAAATAATTCAAAATAATATTTGCGCAACTTTTTATTAAAATTTTTATTATGATTCATTTCGATCTTCCTAAACAGAAATCTTCTATCATCAAAGTTCTTGGTGTAGGCGGTGGCGGAAGTAATGCTGTTAACTTTATGTTTGCCCAAGACATTGAAGGGGTAGATTTTATTATTTGTAATACCGATGCAAAAGCTATTGAGCAAAGCAAGGTTCCCAATAAAATTCAGTTAGGACCACACCTTACACAAGGTTTGGGTGCTGGTGCAAATCCTGAAGTGGGTAAAAAAGCTACTGAAGAATCTTTAGAAGAAATTAAACGTATACTAGAAGTAAATACCAAGATGGCATTTATTTGTGTGGGAATGGGTGGTGGAACCGGTACAGGTGGCGCGCCAATTATTGCACAAATTTGTAAAGAGCAAGGCATTTTAACTGTAGGAATTGTTACTACACCATTTGGTTTTGAAGGACCTCGTAGAATGCAACAAGCCGAAGAAGGCATCCGTCAATTGAAGCCGCATGTTGATACCTTACTAGTTATTAGTAACGATAAATTGCGCATGCAATATGGCAATTTAAAAATGAAAGAAGCATTTGGCAAGGCCGATAATGTATTGGCTACTGCTGCTAAATGTATTACCGATATTATTAATAGCCGTGGTCATATTATTGTGGATTTTGCCGATGTATGTACGGTAATGAAAAACGGTGGTGTGGCTATTTTGGGCAAGAGTGAAGCAGAAGGTGAAAACCGCGCACAACGTGCCATTGAAGAAGCTTTATCATCTCCGCTATTAAATGATAGTGATATTAAAGGGGCTAAATGGATTTTAATAAATATCAATAGTGCCGAAGGTGAACACGAGTGCACCATGGACGAAGTAGAAACCATTAATAATTATTTGCGCATGCAAGCCGGTGAAGAAACCGATGTAATTGTTGGAATGGGCTATGATCCACAATTAGATAATAAAATTGGTATTACTTTAGTGGCTACTGGTTTTGAACACAAAGATCCATTTTCTAAACCTGCCCCTGTTGCAAAAGCAGCAGTTGTAGAAGAAAAAATAATGATGACTTTGGGTGCAGTAGAAGAAGCGCCGAAAGTAGTTGAACTAGTTGCAGCACAAGAACTACCAGTTCAACAAGAATTGCCTTTGGTAGAAGAAGTAGATCCTTTTGCACCACAAATGTTTGAACCAACTATTGCAGAAATTGCAATGGACTATAGTATTTCTTCAACCAATTACTACGATGAAACTCCTGAGTCAGTTGTAGTAGAACATACAGAAGAAGTGTTTCATTTTGAGTTGAGTTTAGATACGCCTGAAATAGAAGCTACTACTCCAGAACCTGAACTAGCACCAATACCTGAACCAGTGGTGGTTGCTAAAACAGAAATGGAAGCCTTGGTAGATTTTACAGTGTCGGATCAACCAGCAGTGGTTGCTCCAAAACCAATGGGTTTAAGCAAGCCACAAAATATTTATGCAGAGCCTAGTAGTTTTGTTGCCGAGCCAATGGTATCAATGGTTGTAGCGCCTACGCCTGCACCAGTGCCTGTTGCTGCTGCACCTGTTTATATTCCTACACCTGCACCAGTTCAAACAATGGAATTCATCCATCGCGAAGAGCCCGAAGAAATGCAGTTGGTAATGAAAGAGTCTACTATGCCGCAAGCAAGTGCTGCGCCTATTCAAAATAATTATCAGTCCGAAGACAATTATTTAGACGAAACAGAAGAGCAAAAAAGAAGGGCTGCAGAGCGTATTCAAAAATTGCGCAATCTTTCTTATAATTTAAACACAACAGATCCGAATAATGAATTTGATTCGGTGCCTGCTTATATTAGAAGGAACATGGAATTGTTTGGCAATTCTATTACCTCTGTTGAAAATTTTTACAGTAAAGTAACTGTAGGTAAAGATTCAAATAATCAAACTCAAATGAGTACGATTAATACGTTTCTCGACGGAAAAAAACCAGATTAACGATTGCTGGCTATTAGTTGTTCTAAACTTGGTGATTTAGTTGTTAGCCCCCGAATTAGCTGTCGGGGGCTTTTTTTTAAATTAGCTGCTACAAATAAATTTCCATTCAATAACTTACAGACATGGCTACTATATTAATTACAGGCGGCACCGGATTGGTGGGAAAAAAATTAACGCAATTATTTATATCGAAAGGATACGATATAAATATCCTTACCCGCACAATTCCTGCTAAAAAAGCGCACCAAAATATTCATTATTTTTTATGGGATGTAGCAGCTGGAACCATTGATAACAAAGCCATTGAAACGGCCGACCATATTGTACATTTAGCCGGTGCAGGTGTTGCCGATGCGCGTTGGACTAAAAAAAGAAAACAAGAAATTATAGATAGTAGGGTGCAGAGTTGTCAATTAATTGTAAAGGCTTTAGAAACAGTTAACAACAAGGTACAATCAATTGTTAGTGCTTCTGCCATTGGTTGGTATGGCGCTGATACACCAATTAGTTTGCGCGATGGTTTTGTAGAAACAGCCCCTGCCGATACGGAATTTTTAGGGGAAACTTGTCGTTTATGGGAATCGAGTATACAACCTGTTTTAGCACTGAATAAAAGATTGGTGCAATTGCGTATTGGTATTG
>Ga0194060_10000614_pt1 | contig 25974 bp, 28 predicted proteins | sample SepL225m_MetaG_FD_163427 | JGI IMG/M metagenome (GOLD analysis project Ga0194060, IMG submission 163427) | Anoxic zone freshwater microbial communities from boreal shield lake in IISD Experimental Lakes Area, Ontario, Canada - Sep2016-L222-5m | ecosystem: Environmental > Aquatic > Freshwater >... | reverse complement strand
ACAAAATACGGGGTCCGTACTTGGTGAATGAATTCGTGTTGAGCGGATGCGCCGACCGGCGTTCCAGGGGCAGGTCTGATTTCATGTTGGCCTCGATACCTGCCGGTCGCGGACATGAGGTCGAATGCCTGAAATCGCTGCAATGCCGACCCGCTCGAGTGCGAGCGAGAGTAAACCCAGAATCAATCATCTACCTCGACCCGGTTGCGCCCCTTGTCTTTGGCGCGATACAAGGCTGCATCGGCGGCACCGACGACACGTTCCAGGTCTTCGTTATTGGAATTGCAGGCTGCAAGCCCTATGCTTACTGAGGCCTCAAGCATTCCTGCCGGAGTTGCAATTTTCTCATTCACCACAAACTGGCGAATGCGCTCACAAACCAATTTCGCGTCGTCTATCTTGCAGTTGCTTAGCACTGCAATAAACTCTTCTCCACCATAGCGGCCCACCGCATCAAACTCGCGTAGTGCCCGCCGAATACGCGCTGCAAGCTCAACCAGCACGGCGTCGCCAGCCTGATGACCATGTGTGTCGTTGACCTTCTTGAAATGATCAGCATCGACCATGGCGATGCATGTGGGAACTCCGCGTTTCGCTCGCCCCAACTCGGCTACGATGAGTTCCGTAATGGCAGCCCGATTCCACAAGCGGGTGAGTCCGTCTATGGAGGCCTTGCGCTTCAAGTCGTCTCGCTCGCGCACTAGCTCTCGTTGGGTTTCGCTCAACTGTCCTCTTTGCAACTCCGCTTCAGCAAGCGCGGCAAGGTCACGCAACGACACAAGCTGTTCATGCGTCAACTTTCGCGGTGTGCGGTCAATAACGCAAAGGGTGCCTACGCGGCTACCATCTTCCGTACGCAGGGGGTGTCCAGCGTAAAAGCGGATGTTCGGTGCGCCAGTCACCAAAGGATTGTCGGCAAAGCGTTGATCGAGTGCAGCATCTTCGATCACAAAGGCTTCCTCGCCAAGAATGGCATGACCGCAAAAGGAAATCTCGCGTGGTGTTTCGATTGCATCAAGCCCCTTCACCGACTTGAACCACTGACACTTGTCGGCTACCAAACTCACGAGGGCTATAGGCGTGCCGAGCAACTGCGACGCCAGTCGGGTGATGCGATCAAAGCGCTCTTCGGAAGGAGTGAAGAGCATGTCGGTGGAGCGCAAAGCAGACATTCGTTGCGCTTCATTTTCTGGAAACTCCGGTGCTTGCATCTAAAGTCTCCTCAGGACCATTGGTATCCCTTTGATTTTTTCAACAGAGAACAATCTGTCATTCTCTGCCAACTCGTGCGGTTGTCAATATATTAGAGTGGCTGAATGACTCAAGGTATGACACCGGCCATTCAAATCGCATCTTTCGTCATCGCCAATGACTGGGGTCGCGGCAAAGCCTTCGGGCGGCCGCTCAAGGACCGTAAGCAGCGGCTCAGGGGGTCTTGAAGAACGACCTGACTTTTCTGCTTAGTGCGACGCACGGCGCCCAAGGCATATCAATCATGCACTACCGGCCCCTGAAAATACCTTTGCTCCATGCGTCGGCAGTAGGCAACGAGATTGGGATGGGCAGCGGCAGCACTCTTGACCGGCGTTTCCAGCGGAACCATCAGCAAATTGGCGATGAAAGCAGCGGCCACGGCATCGACCGAGGTCGGCTGCGCGCCGAGAAAGTAGTCCTGCTCGCCAAGCAGGGCGGCCAGCGCGTCGATATCGGCGATGCCTAGCGCATGAATCTGCTGCGGGCTGTGGCGACCCATGCCATGCCCGTGCAATTCGGCACGAATGCCGCGTCGCGCGACAAACGGTACGATGACGCGCAGCGGCCACGGCAGGGCACCAAAGAAAGCCTGCCGGGTCATTTCCCAGCCCGGCGAGGCAATCCACCGATCATGGAGCACCACCCAATACAGGTGTTCCTCCAGTAGGCGCGTGATGGCCAACGCATGGGCGCGCTGCAAGGAACCGAGTTCGCCGTCGAGCGTATCGCCGAACTTGCCTTTGAGATAATCAATAATCAGGCCGGAGTCGGCCACTGCCGTGCCATCGTCGTCGATCCAAGGCAGCTTGCCCTTCGGCGCGCGCTGCAGATTCAGGGTGTAACGGTTGCGGTAGGGCAAGCCGGCCATGCGCAGGTACAGTTCCAGCTTCATGCAGAAGGGGCTGGCATTGGGCAGCCCGAAGGCGGCCGGGAACTGGTAAAGCGTAATCATCTTGACCCCTCGGCAACAGAAAAAGTAAAGGCATCGGCGAAGAACTCTTCGGGTGGCAGTCCGTGCGCGACAAACTCGGCGCGCGCCGCATCGATCATCGCCGGAGCACCGCAGGCATAGACCTGATAGGCGGAGAGGTCGGCATGATCCTCCAGTACCGCACGATGGACCAGTCCGCCGCGCCCGGTCCAGACGTCCTGTGGCACAGCGTCGGACAACACGGGCACGTAGCGGATATGGCTGTGTGTCGCTGCCCAGGCCGTTGGCAGTTCAGGAAAATACAAACCAGAGCGGTTGCGCGCGCCCCAGTATATTTCCATCGGTCGTGTGTTGTTGCGGTGAATGGCATGTTCCACCAGCGCCTTGATCGGCGCAAAGCCGGTGCCGCCGGCCACCAGAATCATCGGCTTGGCCGAATCCTCGCGCAGGAAAAAACGGCCGTAAGGTCCCTGAAAACGCAGGATGTCCTTTTCCTTCAGGCCGCCAAAGACATGACCGGTGAATTCGCCGCCGGCAATCAGCCGGACATGCAGTTGCAGGAAACCATCATCATGCGGCGCATTGGCGATGGAAAACGCGCGACGCTGTCCGCCCTTCAGGATGAACTCAATGTACTGGCCGGCATGAAATTGAAGCTGCTCGTTGGCCGGCAATTTCAAACTCAGGACCATCACGTCTTCCGCCACGCGCTCCATTTTTTGCACCCGGCAAGGCATGATCTTGATCGGAATCTCGTTCGCCGCAGCCACCTCGCGACACTCAAGGACAAGGTTGGAAAGCGGCTTTGCGCAACAAAACAGTGCGAAACCATTGGCGCGGTCAGCCACCGACAGGGCATGGTCCTGCACGATGCCGTGATCCACCAGGCCGTCGATCACCTTGCCCTTGCAAGCGCCGCACGCGCCATTGCGACAGCCGTAGGGAAGGATGAAGCCGGCATCGAGAGCGGTTTGCAGAATCGAGTCGCTGCCGTCGGCAACGAAACTATGCTCGCCGGGTTGAATAGTGACGCGAAATGAGGCGACTGGGGCCATGCGATAATTGTCCTATGCGAAGATTGCTGATAATTGGTTGCGGTGATGTCATGCGCCGTGCGCTGCCGCAACTGATGCTGCGCTGGCACGTGCTGGCGCTGGTGCGTCGGCGCGACCCACAACTGGCCGCGCTCGGCGTCAAGCAGATCGAGGGCGATCTTGACCGGCCGAACACCCTGACACGACTTGCCGGCATTTCGGATGCCGTCATCCACAGCGCCCCGCCTCCCGCACAAGGCACACGCGACACACGCACAAGAAATCTGATTGCGGTTCTGCAACGCGGGAAAAGTCTACCACGGCAGTTTGTTTACATCAGTACCAGCGGCGTCTATGGCGATTGCGGTGGCGCCCGGGTAAGCGAGACGCATACGCTGGCCGCAAAGTCGGCGCGCGCGATGCGGCGCGTCGATGCGGAGCAGCGCTTGCGCCGATTCGGCCGACGAGCAGAACGCCACTGCCGTATCTGCATCCTGCGCGCACCGGGCATCTATGCCGCCGACCGCTTGCCGCTGGAACGTCTGCAAAAGCGCCTGCCCCTCATTCTTCATGCGGAAGACAGCCAGACTAATCACATCCATGCCGATGACCTCGGCCGCGCCTGCATGGCGGCACTGACGAGAGGGCGGGACAACCGGGTCTACAACGTCAACGACGACTCGTCGCTGGCGATGGGCGAATGGTTCGATGCGCTGGCTGACGCTTTTTCGCTGCCGCGCGCGCCGCGTCTGCCACGCGAGGAAGTCCGCCACACGGTGCCGCCGATGCAGTGGTCGTTCATGAGCGAGTCACGCCGGCTCGACAACACGCGAATGAAACAGGAGCTACACCTTGACCTGCGCTACCCGACTGTGGCGGCAGGAATATCGACAGCAATTGCAAAGGAAACAGCATGGCCGTGCTCTGGGTAAAAGCGTTTCACATCGTTTTCGTGGTGAGCTGGTTCGCGGGACTCTTCTATCTGCCGCGAATTTTCGTGAACCTCGCGATGGTGCCAGCCGACAGCTCCGCCGAGCGCGAACGACTGCTGCTGATGGCGGGAAAGCTGTATCGCTTTGTCACACCCATCGGCGTGCTGGCAATAGGAATGGGCCTGTGGCTGTGGTTCGGCTTTGGTTTCGAGGGCGACTGGCTGTATGCCAAGACCGCGCTGGTCATCGTCCTCGTCGCCTACCACTTCTGGTGCCGCAAGTTGCTCGCTCAATTTACCAGCGGCAGTTCAACCAAGAATCATGTGTGGTTCCGCTTCTTCAACGAGGTGCCGGTGCTGGCGCTGGTTGCCATTTGCATACTTGCAGTGCTAAAGCCGTTTTAGGGCAGCCGCCGAGCGCGGCCATGCATCGCTTTCCCAATAACTATCGGCGTTCCCAAATGCGGATGATTGCGGTTAGCTAGCAATCGAGATACCTCCGGCACTGCCGGAGGATTGTCGTTGAATCAAATCGTTGGTGTAGCCAGGTAGGCGGCGATGTCAGCCAGATTCTGGCTCGACAGCCCTGCAAACATGCCCATACCCCCCAGATTGCCAGTGATGGCGCTCTGAATGACAGTCGGGCTGTTGGCGCCGGCCAACACATTCCTACTCGCCGGGACAACGCCATGGCAACTACTGCAATTATTGTTTGCGTAGAGCGCTTTGCCATTGGCAGCTGATGCCACTACCGCGGGATCGGTCACAGCAAGGGTGCGCGTTATCGTCGCTGCCGCAGCGTAGCTGGTATTGCCGGCTTGATTGGCTGTAATAGTGCAGTTACCTGCCGCCACCAGAGTCAGTGTGTTGCCGCTCAGCGTGCATATCGTGGGTGTGGTTGAGGCGAGTGTTACAGCCAAACCCGAGTCAGCGCTGGCTGACAAGGCGACTGCAGTCCCTACCTTCTGCGGTCCGGGCGAGGCGAACGTGATGGTTTGGGCTGGTAATACAACGCCACCTGCTGACGCCACAGTAAAGGTGTTAACCACTGGAGTCGCCTGGTTGTAACTCGCATTTCCGCTTTGGCTCGCGCTCAGGCTGCATGTACCCGCCGCCACAAGAGTCAAGGTGTTGTTGGTCACCCTGCAAACCACTGGGGTGCTCGAAGTGATGATCACTGGAAGCCCGGATGTGGCCGTGGCTGACAACGCAGATGTCGCAACACCAAGTGTTTGATTGCCTGGGGATACGAAAGAGATGGTTTGGGTTTTCAGTGCCGTACCGGTGCCGGTGCCGGTGCCGGCACCGTTAGCCATGTACGTGGCTATGTTGTCAGCGGTGGCACTGGTGATCGAACTCGCCAATGAACCCATGCCGCCTTCGTTTTTCCTTATCGCACTCAAGATGTTGGCGGCATTCGTGGCATCCGGCACGCGCGCCCCGTGACAAGTCTGGCAGCTTGCTTCATAAGCGGTCTTGCCTGCCGTGGCGTCACCTGGTTGGCCGGTGCTGGTGGTCAGCCCGCGCGTTTCATGACCAGACTTCATTTCGTTTTCAAAGTCACGCAAGGTTTTCCCCTGCTCATGCAGTTTCGCCTGAATTTCATCGAGCACACCGTCGTGTGCGTCGCCCTTGCTGGATCCATTTGCAGCCACGAATTTGGTGCCGATCGGGTCATCGGACAGATGGGTGACGTCAACTCCCTTGGACAGCAACTCGGTCTTCGCCGTCTTTACAGCTGTTTGGATCCGCTCGGCCGAATAGGTCTTGACTTCATTGGCATCAAACTTATCGAAAGCATCAGCGGCAACACCGGTGGAGCTTAAATTAGCCATCACCATGTCAGTCACTGGTGTGATATTGACATTGCCTGCGGCTTGTACGAATGAATGCAGTTTTCTCGGAGCGCCTGTTGCAGCATCGTTGTAATCCACCCGCGCTACACAGGGCAGCGTGATTTTGCTTGCATCGACGCTGTAGCTGCCATCGGTTTTCGTGCTGACCACCGAGGTAACGCCTACGCTGCATTTCAGGCTAACTTGTCCGTTGGCAATGGCCAATCCCGTTGCAGCCACCCCGCTCACGGTGGAACCGGTAACGGTATTGCTACCGACGCCACTACCACCACCGCCGCACGCAGCCAGTATTCCACCCAGAGTCGCACTGGCGAGCGCCCCAGCTACCTTCCTTAAGTTGATTCGCATAGTTACTCCTTGATTGAATGTGTTTTGTGTGAACTGCCGGCTCCCCGGAGAGACCGGGGCGCGTCGTTGGTCTTGCCGACAGCCTGGCCACATAATACATGGGAAAGTTTCCCATTGTATAGATAGTCATGTGATAAACTTCACGAAGTTGACCAAATAGTCATGCAACGTCCAGCACAAATCCGCTCTAGCCCGCTTTAGCCTATGGGTCGCCCACCCCGCCATCTGCCCTCCAACCAGTCGTCTGAGCACGGTATGCCGCCGGCCGACGAGGTGTTGCGCACCTTGGGTACTGTGCTCGCGCCCTTCGTACGGCTCATGCTTGCAAGCGGTCTCGACTACACAAGGCTGATCGCGGAGCTCAAGCTCGTGTTCATCGAACAGGCTCGGCTGGAGCTGATGCGCGGCCGGCAGGCGGATACAAATTCGGCGATCAGCCTGTTGAGCGGCGTGCACCGCAAAGACGTCCGCGAGTGGCGCGAAAACAGGCTGGACGCACGCATCGCGCAGGATGGGATATCCACGACTTCACAAGTCTTTGCGCGTTGGGTGCAGGACCCGCTCTACCGCGACCGGCGCAAGCGGCCCAAGCCCTTGCCGCGGCTCGGCGCCGCTCCTTCATTCGAAACCCTCGCACGGAGCGTCACCCGGGACGTGCACCCATATACCGTTCTGACCGAACTTATTCGTCTCGGCTTGGTGAAAATCGAGGAGCGCAAGGGCAAAGAGTATGTCGTGCCCAATCACAACGGCTTCGTTCCGCCTGCGGGCTCGCGCGAACTCTTCGATCTATTCGCCGGCAATCTTTCCGACCATGCGAGTACCGCCGTCGCGAATCTTCTGGGCAGCCCGGCGCACCTTGAGCAAAGTGTCTTCGCCGAGGGCATCACACGCGAATCGGCGGAGCACCTCGGTGAGTTCGCGCGCAAACTCTGGTCACAGGCTAGAAGCGAAATGATTGCAGAGGCCAGCCGCCGCTACGCGGTCGACCGGGATCGGGACGATGCAACCTACCGCGCGCGCTTCGGCGCCTATTACTGGGAGCAAGACTGCCAGTCCGAACATACGGCCGGAGACCCGGCGCAAAAGGGAGTACCAGATGAGACCGATTGAGCGGATAGCCTCGGCGTTTTTCACCACGCTAATCCTCGTCCTGGGTGCCTGCGGTGGTGGCGGGTTGGCTTCGATCGCCAGCGGCGTGGGGACCGGCGGGACAGGCATCGTCTTCGGCGCGATTACCGGCTTCGGCAGCGTCGTTGTGGACGGTACGACATACAGCAGCGCCGCACCGCAATATTTCGCCGACAGCGACCAAGGCGAGGCGGTCCAAGCATCTGCTGCGTCGTTGGGACTCGGCAATCAAGTGCAGTTGCAGCTCGATGCGCAGGGCAATCCGGCCAGCGTTATCATCGAACCTGCATTGGTGGGTACGGTCAGCCGACTCGGTCAGGGGGAGCTTGTCGTCAACGGCATGACGGTGCGCATCAACGCCAACGCCGCAAAGGGCCCCGTAACCTATTTCGCAGGTCTAAGCGGGTTTTCGGATCTGTCTTCCGGTATGCGGGTCGGGGTGCACGGTGCATATGGCATCGATCCCATTAGCCAAAAAGAATTCTTTCAGGCTTCACTGATAGAACAACTGCCCGTATCCAGCACAGTCAATCGCTTGAGCGGGTTGGTGTCCAATTTGAACGCCGCGGACGGGACTTTCCGGCTCGGGGGCACGACGGTGACAATGAGCGCATCCACCAGCGTCCTGCCAAACAGAACCGTCCTTGCTGACGGCCTGTGGGTCAATGTCTGGAGCAACGTAGCTCCGGGGACGAACGGCGATCTGCGCGCCGGCGTGATCAGAGTGCGAAGTTTGTCCGGCGCGACAGGTTCAGTGCAGATAGGCGGGATCGTGTCCGGTTTGTCGGGTACGCGGTTTCAGGTTTCTGGCATCGCGATCGACGGTAGCGCGAGCGCGCTGGCCCAAGTGGTGAAGAATCTTGTGCCTGGAGAGTATGTTGTCATACAGGGGCAGGCCGATGCGCACGGCAGCGTGCTGGTGGCCAGCGGCATACGCGCATATGCCACGCAGCCCGGTGCGGTAGAACTGAATGGAACCATCACTGATTTCGTGAATAAGGGCAACTTCCTCTTACGCGGCGTACCCGTGGATGCTTCGCGAGCGCAGCTGGTCGGTACCGCCTCAGTTGCGAACCTGCGCAACGGAATGTTCGTCACGGTGATCGGGAGTGTCAGCAACGTCAGCGGCAATGTGGTGGTCGCAAAGTCGGTGTCCGGCGCGAGCAAGGCGCCCATTGGAGGAACGGTGAATTATCGGGGGACCGTAAGCCAGTTCAACCCCGCAAGCGGATCGTTCGTGTTGACCGGGTCGCTGGACGAGGACGGCGCGAGTGCCACAATCAGGCTGGCACCTAACGTAGCCTATGCAAACGGCGAGGCAGCGCAGCTAACCAACGGCGCCAGCGTGGAGGTTGAGGCAACGAAGAACACAGGCGACATCGTCGCCTATGGAGTGTTCTTTAGAAAGATCAGCGCACGCAGTCCTTCTGCGGGCAAGCTGGAGACAGAGGGGCTCGTCTACGGCGTCACTTCGAGCACTTTCGACGTCAACGGTCTCACTATCCAGATCAACGGCGTAATCCCGCAAGGCGGAACCCTGGTGAACGGAGCAAGGGCAGAAGTCGAATTCACGCAATCCGGCGGTCAAAACCTGGCGCAGGAAATTGCCATCGACCACTGATCCAAGTAGAGCCACGCATGGTGATCCAGCCGTTGTGGGAAGGCGACCTGGCGCGACTGCAGATTTGTTGTCGGTAGGGGCCGCCGCGCGCAGCGGTTTTTCCCCTCTGTCCCGCTGAACGAAGATAGCCCGCAGGGCGGTAGTGGAACGAAATCAAAAGTCGGCGCTGGCGACACGGTGACAAAGGCCGTTCCGGCTCATCACTCGTGCCGACTCAATAGCGCCGATATCTGCAAGGGATGCCGTCCCCGCATCCTGCGGTGACATAATGCCGGCATCGATAATCACCAAGGTTTTACCTTGAACCACTATTTCGCCACCTGCCCGCGCGGCCTCGAATCCCTGCTCGCGGAAGACATCGCCAGTGCCGGCGGCAAGGATATCGCCATCGTTCCTGGTGGCGTCGGCTGCAATGGCAGCCTCGAAACCAGCTACCGCATCAACCTCGAATCGCGCATTGCGACGCGCGCTCTGTGGCGCATCGCGCAAGGCGGTTATCGCAGCGAAGCCGAGGTGTATCAGCTGGCCTACGACGTAGACTGGTCGCGGCTGTTTTCCGTGGATCGCTCGATTCGCGTCTATGTCACCGCAATCCGCTCGCCACTGAAAAGCCTTGAGTTCATCACGCTGAAGGTCAAGGATGCCGTCTGCGACCGCTTCCGCGCCGAGACCGGACGCCGTCCCAGCGTCAATACGAAAAACCCCGAGGTGCGCATCCACCTTTTCGTCACCGAACAGCAAGCCACGCTGTATCTCGACACTTCCGGCGAGCCGCTGTACATGCGCGGTCACAAGCTGGCCAAGATTGGCGCGCCGCTCAAGGAAAACCTTGCTGCCGGGATCCTGCGCCTGTCCGGCTGGCAATCGGGCACGCCGCTGCTCGATCCGATGTGCGGCAGCGGCACCTTCCTGCTGGAAGCGGCGCAAATATCGCTCGATGATGCGCCGGGGCTGTCGCGCGAGCCGGGCGATTTCGGCTTCGAGCATCTCAAGTCATTCGATGCCGGCCTTTGGCGCAAACTGCAGCGCGAAGCAGCCGAAAGACGCCGGGAAGCGGTCGCCCTGCCGCTCTATGGCAGCGACATTTCTGCCGATGCCGTTGCCCGCACACGGCAGAATCTCGCCCATGCCGGACTCGACGATCTGGTGACACTGGAAACTTCCGACTTGCTGACACGCCTGGCTCCCGCATCGGCTGGCGTGCTGGTCGCCAATCCGCCTTACGGCGAGCGACTGGGCAGCGAGGACGAACTGGCGGCGTTCTATCCGGTTCTGGGCGACGCGCTCAAGCAGCGCTTTGCCGGCTGGAGTTGCTGGTTCCTATCTGCCGACACGCGCCTGCCCAAGCTGATCCGGCTGCAAACATCGCGCAAGATCCCGCTTTACAACGGTGCGCTGGAATGCCGGCTGTACAACATCGAAATCACCGCCGGCAGCCATCGCCGGGAGCGGGAGCCTAAGGCGCAGTCAGTTCGAAGCGTCCCGTGACGTCGAGCGCAGCGAGCCAATTAGTAGCCTCCCCGCGAGGGGAGGATGGGAGGGGCGGACCTGTGTTTATGCGTCTGACTTTCACGATCGTGAAAGTCAGACGATATCGAGGTGCTGGATGCCGGCGTTGCGATCCATATCCTGTGACTGCTTGCTGTGCAGCTTGATCATCAGGCGAACTTCGTTCATCGAATCGGCGAAACGCAGTGCGTCGTCGTAGCTGATGCGGCCCTCTTCAAACAGATCAAAGAGCGCCATGTCGAAGGTTTTCATGCCGAGTTCCTTCGACTTCTTCATGATCTCCTTGATTTCGTGAATCTCGCCCTTGAAGATCAGATCGGCAATCAGCGGCGAATTGAGCAATACCTCCACCGCGGCCGCGCGGCCCTTGCCTTCTTTCACCGGAATTAGACGCTGCGACACGATGGCCTTGAGATTGAGCGAAAGATCCATCAACAGCTGCGGCCGACGCTCTTCCGGGAAGAAGTTGATGATCCGGTCAATCGCCTGATTGGCGTTGTTGGCGTGCAGCGTGCCCATCGCCAGATGGCCCGTTTCGGCAAAAGCAATGGCGTGTTCCATCACTTCCCGGTCGCGGATTTCGCCGATCAAGATGACGTCGGGCGCCTGACGCAAGGTGTTCTTCAGCGCTACCTCCCATGAATCGGTATCGACGCCAACCTCGCGCTGGGTAATCACGCAATTGCGGTGGTCATGAACATATTCGACCGGATCTTCGATGGTGATGATGTGGCCGTAACTGTTCTGGTTGCGATAGCCAATCATCGCCGCCAACGAGGTTGACTTGCCCGAACCCGTGCCACCGACAAACAGTACCAGGCCGCGCTTGGTCATCACCACATCCTTGAGTACCGGCGGCAGTTTCAGATCTTCCATTTCGGGAATCTGCACGTTGATGGTACGCAGAATCATGCCCACTCGCTGCTGCTGCATAAAGGCATTGACACGAAAACGGCCAATACTGGCAGGCGAGATCGCGAAATTGCATTCCTTGGTCGCCTCGAACTCGGCAGCCTGCTTGTCGTTCATGATCGCACGCGCCAGTTCTTGCGTGTGCTGGGATGAGAGCGGCTGCGTGGTCGCGGGCGTCATCTTGCCGTCGATCTTCATGGCCGGCGGGAAGCCGGAGGTAATAAACAAGTCCGAACCCTTCTTCTGCATCATCATCGTCAGAAGCTGGTACATGAACTTCAGGCCTTCATCGCGTTCCATACAAATGCTCCAATAAATTTAAACTCTTAACCACGGCGGGCACAGCGACACGGCACAAAGCGACTACCCGGGCCTTATCCATGATTTTCGCCGTGTCGCCGTGGCAAATGCTGTTGTCGCTTAGCCCGGGAAGTTATCCTTGTTAGCGGCCTTGGCGCGCGCCTCGCTGGGCGCGATGATTTTTCGCTTGACCAGGTCTTGCAGGTTCTGGTCCAGCGTCTGCATGCCAAATTGCTGGCCGGTCTGAATTGCTGAATACATCTGCGCCACCTTCGCCTCGCGGATCAAGTTGCGGATGGCCGGCGTGCCAACCATGATCTCGTGCGCAGCAACGCGCCCGGCCCCGTCCATGGTCTTGCACAGGGTCTGCGAAATCACGGCTCTCAGCGATTCCGACAACATGGCACGGATCATTTCCTTTTCCGCGGCGGGAAACACGTCGATGATGCGGTCGATGGTCTTTGCCGCCGAGGACGTGTGCAGCGTACCGAACACCAGGTGACCGGTTTCGGCGCCGGACATGGCCAGCCGGATGGTTTCCAGATCGCGCATTTCACCGACCAGGATCACGTCCGGATCTTCGCGCAGCGCCGAGCGCAAGGCGTTGTTGAAGGACAGGGTATGCGGACCGACTTCGCGCTGGTTGATCAGGCACTTCTTGGATTCATGGACGAATTCGATCGGGTCTTCGACGGTCAGGATGTGGCCGTATTCAACATCGTTCTTGTGGTTAACCATGGCCGCCAGCGTGGTCGACTTCCCCGAGCCGGTCGGCCCCGTCACCAGCACCAGGCCGCGCGGGTAGTCAGCCAGTTCTTCAAAAATCTTCGGCGCCTTCAGATCCTCAAGCGACAGGATCTTCGACGGAATGGTTCGCATCACCGCTGCCGCACCGCGGTTCTGGACGAAGGCATTGACGCGAAAACGCGCCAGATTCGGCACCGCAAAGGAAAAGTCGCACTCGAGATTTTCCTCGTAGACCTTGCGCTGGCCATCGTTCATGATGTCATAAATCATGGCATGCACATCCTTGTGCTCCATGGCCGGCAGATTGATGCGCCGGACGTCGCCGTGAACCCGGATCATCGGTGGCATGCCTGCAGACAGATGCAAATCGGAGGCCTTGTTCTTGACAACGAAGGTGAGCAGTTCGGTAATGTCCATGAGCGCTTTCCTGTAAATGAGGTGCGATATACTTTGAAGTCGCTATATGACATCAATCGCCGCCAACTTGCAAGCTGTGCGTACACGCATTGCCACGGCCTGCGTAGCCGCCGGGCGGGCGGCGCAATCCGTGCAATTGCTGGCCGTATCCAAGACCTGGCCCGCCACCTGTGTGCGTGAAGCGGTCGCGGCAGGACAGCATGCCTTCGGCGAGAGTTACGTGCAGGAAGCTGCCGAAAAGATAGCGGAACTGACCGATCTGGATGAATTGGGCCTTGAATGGCACTTCATCGGCCCGCTGCAAAGCAACAAGACACGGCTGGTGGCGGAGAAATTCGCCTGGGTGCATTCGGTCGATCGCCTGAAAATAGCCGAACGACTTGCCGCCCAGCGCCCACCATGCCTGGCACCGCTACAGATCTGCCTCCAGGTGAATGTTTCCGGCGAAGCCTCGAAAAGCGGCTGCGGCCCGGATCAGGCAGCTACTCTGGCGCATGCCATAGCCGCTTTGCCCAACTTGCGTCTGCGCGGGCTGATGGCTATTCCTGAACCAACCAGCGACAACAGCTTGCTGCGCAGCCGCTTTGCCCGGCTGCATCAATTGCATGACCGGCTCAATACCGAGGGTCTGGCACTCGATACCCTCTCAATGGGAATGTCACATGATCTTGAAGCCGCCATAATGGAAGGCGCAACCATGGTCAGGATCGGCACGGCAATCTTTGGTGAAAGGTCTTAATGAAAATCACGTTCATTGGCGGCGGCAACATGGCCGTCGCTCTCATTGGCGGAATGCGCAAGCAGGGTTTTTCCGCGGCCGGTATTCAGGTGGTGGAACCGTTCGAAGGATCTCGCCAAAGGCTCACCGATGCCTTCGGCGTACGCTGCACGGCAACGCCTGATGCGGCGGCACTCAACTGTGAAGTCATGGTGCTGGCAGTCAAGCCGCAGCAACTCAGGGAAGCGGTCACACCGCTGCGAGGCAAGCTCGACAATCAGCTGGTAGTCAGCATTGCCGCCGGGCTGCGCATGGCAGATATTTCGCGCTGGCTTGGCGACTACCGCAAGATCGTGCGCACCATGCCCAACACCCCGGCCCTGATCGGCGCCGGCATCACCGGCTTGTGCGCCGATCCGACGGTAGACCTTGAAGGACGAACGAATGCCGAAAAGATTCTCAAGGCCGTAGGCAGTACCGTGTGGATCGAGAACGAAGAGAAGATGGATGCGGTCACCGCAGTTTCCGGCAGCGGTCCGGCCTATGTGTTCTACTTCATCGAAGCCATGGAAGCTGCCGCCCTCAATCTGGGGTTCGATCCGCGCTCTGCACGCCAGCTTACCGTCGAAACCTTCCTCGGTGCTGCACGCCTGGCCGAGCAGAGCAGCGAGTCGATCTCGACCCTGCGCGAACGGGTGACCTCCAAAGGCGGCACCACGGAAGCGGCCCTGCTGTCATTCGGGGCCAGCGGCATTGCCGGCGCCATAGAACACGGCATCATGGCCGCCGAGGCGCGCGGCCGCGAGTTGGGCAACATACTGGGCAAAGACTGATGCTTGCGCAGATTATTCTTTTCATTCTCGACTCGATCTGCGGCTTCCTGACGCTGGCGCTGCTGGTGCGCTTCGCGATGCAATGGGCGCGCACTCCGTTCCGCAATCCGCTGGGGCAATTCATTGTCGCCGTCACCGACTGGATGGTGCGTCCCGCGCGCAGACTGATTCCAAGCCTGTTCGGCCTGGACACAGCGAGCCTGCTGCTGGCCTGGTTGTGGCAGGTGGTCTATCAGGGGATTGCGCTGGGGCTCTCCGGGGTACTGTCCGCCGTCTCGCCAGCGCCGACTTTAGTGGTGGCCATGCTGGCGCTGCTGGATGTGGTGAAGATCAGCCTGTATCTGGTAATGGGCGCCGTACTGGTTTCGGCGGTGTTCTCCTGGGTAAGTCCCTATGCGCCGCTGGCCGACGTGTTCAATACGCTGACGCGGCCTTTGCTGCGTCCGTTTCGCCGCGTCATCCCTCCCGTGGGCGGCGTGGACCTGTCGCCGCTGGCACTGTTGCTGCTGTTGCAAATTGCCCTGTTCGTGATCGCCAGCCTGCGCAACAGCGTGCTGCCAATGATGCTGCTCTCATGACCTGGCTGGTCGCCGACGGCAATGGAGTGATGCTGCGACTGCACATTCAGCCGGGTGCGAAGAAAACAGAGGTAGTCGGACTTCATGGCGAGGCGCTGAAGATCAGGCTTGCAGCACCCCCGGTGGACGGCAAGGCAAACACGTGTCTGATGGCATTTCTCGCCGATCAGCTTGGCGTTACCAAAGCCGCGATCAACCTGATCAGCGGCGACACATCCCGCGCCAAGAGAGTGCGCATCAGCAGCGTCGATCCGGCGTTGGTAAAAAAAGTATTGATGAAACACCCGTGCTGGTAGCGTCTGCTTGCTTTCCCTCCCACGAAACCAGATCCCTGCCATGATCCCATGCCCTATCGTCAAATTTCTCGAATAGCCTCCAGTCATTTTAAAGATAAATATCGACATGAATGACAGAGACTTGATCTGCGCCTTTGCCAAGGAACATGTGATTCGCGCTTCGGGCCTGCTGTCGCTGCTGATGCCACAGGCATCTGGTGTCGGAATCGGGGTCAAGGGGCTGGACGGCCGTTATCAAATGGTCAATACGGTCATGGAAACACTGTTCAACAAGAGCGCCGCGCAGATTGATGGCCTGACCGACACCGGTTTGTTTCCAGCCGAAGTCGCCGCACAACTCCAGCGCTCCGATCAGGAGATTCTCAATGGCGCTGCCGCCGCGAGCGATGAGCTGGATTTTTCGATCAACGGTATGCCCTTGCGCTGCCTGTGGCTCAAGTTTCCAATTTTGGGGCCTGATGGAAAAATACTTTCCATCGCCGCGGTAATGCTTCACATCTCCCAGCAGGAAGCGGTTGCTGAAATGCGGCAATCCCTGGAGCAATTGCAGCAAACAAATCAGGAATTGCAGAAATCACTGGCCGCCATGGATCGTCTGGCCAGCACCGACAAACTGACAGGCGCCTGGAACCGAAGACGCCTTGAAGAAGCCGTGATCAACGAGATGGACCGCTTGAAGCGGTATGACCACCCTTTGAGCTTGCTGGTGATCGACATTGATTTCTTCAAAAGGATTAACGACGAGCACGGCCATGCCGCTGGCGATCACGTGCTGGCCGAAGTGGCAGCCGTTGTTCAAACAAGCCTTCGTGTCACGGACTCACTGACGCGCTGGGGAGGTGAAGAGTTTGTCGTGCTGAGCCCGAACACAACACTCTCGACCGTCGCAATGCTGGCCGAAAGGCTGCGCGAAAAGATAGCGACGATGCATTTTCCGACTGTGGAACACATTACCGTCAGTATCGGCGTTGCCGAATGCATGGCCGGGGAAACCTGGGATGTCTGGTTCAAGCGCGCCGACGCCGCCCTTTACCGCGCCAAAGCCTGCGGCCGCAACCAGGTTCAGATTGCGCCCGATACGCCTCAGCGAATCGGCGTCGGCGAAAACGTCGAAGCCAATTTCGTACAACTTGCCTGGCACACGGCCTACGAATGCGGCAATAGCTTGATTGATGAACAGCACCGCGGTTTGTTCGGGGATGCCAACAAACTCCTTACGGCAATACTCTCCGGGCGCCCGACAGAGGAGGTGGCCCCTCTGATTGACGTCCTGATTCGTGATGTTATCCAGCATTTCCAGGACGAGGAAGCGATCTTCACGGCTGCTAGCTTTCCTGACGCGGAGCAACACGCCGCTATCCATCACCAACTGGTTGATAGCGCACTCGTCCTGGTCGGCCGCTTTCATGCCGGAACCCTTGCCATCGGCGAACTGTTCCAGTTTTTGGCGCACGATGTGGTTGCCCGTCATATGCTCGGAGCAGATCGGGAGTTCTTTCCCTATCTGGAAGCTCGGCGCTAATTCCGGCATAGCATCCGCTCACACGGACATTAGCCTGCACCGAAAACCGCTTTACTCCGTTTTGGTTCGGCGCCAGTAGAATGGGCGAAGTTATCACTTGCACTCACGGACACCCATGACCGAAAAGCTCTCCCCCATTATCAAGGCCGGCGTTTTAACCGAGGCCTTGCCCTACATCAAGCATTTTCACGGCAAGACCATCGTCGTCAAGTACGGTGGTAATGCAATGATCGACGAGCATCTCAAGCAATGTTTCGCTCGCGATGTGGTTCTGCTCAAACTGATCGGCATGAACCCGGTGGTGGTGCATGGTGGCGGCCCTCAGATCGAGAGCCTGCTCGCCCGCGTCGGCAAGAAGGGCGAGTTTGTCCAGGGCATGCGCGTCACCGATGCAGAAACCATGGACCTGGTCGAAATGGTGCTAGGCGGTCAGGTGAACAAGGAGATCGTCAATCTGATCAATCAGCATGGCGGCAAAGCTGTGGGTTTGACCGGCAAGGACGGCAATTTCATTCGCGCCAAGAAGTTGATGATGGAGAGCAAGGATGCCCCGGGCGACCTGCTCGATATCGGGCAGGTAGGCGACATCACATCGATCGACCCCAGCCTGATTGCTTTGCTCGATACGGGCGACTTCATCCCGGTGATCGCACCGATTGGTGTCGGCAGCGAGGGCGAGACCTACAACATCAATGCCGACGTGGTCGCCGGCAAGATCGCCGAAGTGCTGAAGGCCGAAAAGCTCGTGCTGCTGACCAATACGCCGGGCGTGCTGGACAAGGCCGGCCAACTTATCACCGGCATCACGCCCAAACAGATCGACGACATGGTTGCTGACGGCACGATTGAAGGCGGTATGCTGCCCAAGATCAGTTCGGCGGTGGATGCGGCGAGGAGTGGCGTAAAGAGCGTACACATCATCGATGGTCGCGTCGAACATGCGCTGCTGCTCGAAATTCTGACCGACGAAGGCGTCGGTACGTTGATCAAATCAAAGTGACCCAGTGAGGCTAAACCCGCCATGAACGAAACCCGCGCCGCGAAAGCAGGTGAAAAAAAACTCATGATTCTGCAAACCATTGCCGGAATGCTTGAGCGCCCGGCGGCGGAAAAAGTAACTACTGCCCTGCTCGCCAAACAGCTCCAGGTTTCGGAGGCGGCGCTGTATCGCCACTTCGCCAGCAAGGCCCAGATGTATGAGGGTCTGATCGAGTTCATCGAAAGTGGCGTGTTTTCGGTGATCACCCAGATCGAAGCGGCCGAGGAGTCAGGTCTGAAGCAGGCCGAGGCTATCGTGACTTCGCTGTTGCGCTTTGCCCAGAAGAACCGTGGCCTGACGCGGGTACTGGTGGGCGATGCGCTGGTCCACGAAAACCCGCGCCTACAGGCACGCATTAATCAGTTGCTCGACCGCATCGAAGCGACCTTCAAGCAGTGCTTGAAAATCGCTGCGGCACAAGGCGCACTGGCTGCCGACCATGATTTTGGCGCTCACGCCGATTTGCTGGTCTGCTACACCGTGGGCCGCTGGCAGCGCTTTGTCAAAAGCGGCTTCAAGCATGATCCACTGGCGAACTGGCCGGCGCAGTGGCCAATTCTGGCAAGGTGAACAAAAGCCGGCCAACTCCAGCCGGCGCTTATGGCGTATCGAGACTTCCCATTGACTTGGGATAGGTCACGATGCCCCAAGGAGTGTCCTTGTCGCTGATGCGTTTGATGACCTCGAACGAGTTCACATCGACGACGACTATCTCGCTGGACTTGCCGCAGGCCAGCAGGATTCGCTGATCGTCTGGTGTAAAACTGAAGTGCCAGCAACGTTCGCCGGTGGGAATATCTTTAATTTTCTTGAAAGTCTTGGCGTCGAACACCTGCAAGGCCTTCTCCTTGTTGGCTGCAACAAAGATGCGCTCTCCTTTGCGATCGAAGGACACCCCAACAGGCACCTTGCCCGTCGCGACCTCCTTGATCACCTCGAATTTGTCGTTTAGCACCAGCATCTTGTCGGCATACTCCAGCGTGATCACAATCATTTTTCCATCGGGCGACATCTTGATACCGCGGGGCCGATTACCATACTTTCCGACTGGAATGCTCTTCAGCAATTTGCCCGACTTAATATCGTGCACGGTGATCGAATTGTCCGATTCGTTGGTGATGAACAACTCCTTGCCGTCACGGGAAAACTCAAGCCCTTCAGCCTCTGGCTTGCCGATTATTTCCTGGAGAACCTTGGCCTGCTTTATATCCACGACGGCAATGTGAACGGCCGGTTTTCCCTCACCATCATCCGCACCTTTCTTCGCAGCAGATGTCGATGGAGGACCGGACTTGGCGCTCGCCGTATAGGTTACAAAGGCAATATCACCCAGTACTCGGATAGATTCAGGATTATTGCCAATGGTGACGAACCTGGCTGCGGTGGCACCCGAGGTATCAACCACCGAGATGTTGTTGCTGTCCTTGTTCGCGGTTACCAGCCATTTGCCATCGCCGGTCACACCAATGCCCCGCGGGCCTTTGGCGCCGATATCTACGCCAGCTTTGGGCTCGAAGGTTTCCAGGTCGATCACTGTCACACCACCCGCCTGGTTTGAAACATAGGCAACTCCCTTGCTGCCAGCGAATGCGGCGTGGGCGAAAGAAAGCCCGGCAACCATGCAAAACGTGGCCCTTAGTAGGGTCTTTAATCTTCGATGATTCATGCGGTGTTACCTCTTTGAAAATCAGTGGGGCAATTAGCCAGCCGGTGAGATCTTTGCGCGCAACCGGCCGGCGTAACCGTGAGGCTTATTCAGCTGTCGTCGGATCGATTACTTCGCGGACTTCGGAAACCTTGTTGGCCGGAAATCCTCCCTGCTTGGCGTGTTCGCGGACCATTGCCTCGTTCGGCGCAATATAGACACAATAAATCTTGTCGTCAGTCACATAACTTTGAACCCACTGTATGGCTGGGCCCAGATTGCTCAAGACACTACAGGATTTTGCGGAAATTCCTTGAAGGTCCACAGCGCTTAGCTTCCCGGCCCCCGGAATTTCGCGTTCGATGATGTACTTCGGCATAATGAATCTCCTTTTCTATGTATTCTGGCTATCGGCGCCTAGGCAGGGCGAACACGACCAGTGCGCCTCCCTGCTTGAAACCGAAAATGGCGTTGCCTCCGGCAGCCACCGCAATATACTGTACACCGTCCACCTCATAGGCAATCGGTGGCGCATTGACTCCAGCGCCACACTGGAATTGCCAGAGAGGCTCGCCAGTATCGGCATCGAAGGCACTCAGAAAACCATTGCCTTCGCCGGTGAACACCAAGCCGCCTGCCGTTGCAAGAACACCACCCACAAGCGGATTCTCGGTCTTCTTCTGCCACCTGATGCGGCCATTTTCTCGTGTGGAAATCGCGGTCAATGTTCCCCAGTTTGGTTCGTCAATCGGTTCCAGCGCCGAGTAACGAATGGCCGCCTTGTCCGCGATTGCCGGAATCTCCCGCACAGAATAGCGCAAGGGCATATGCGAGGCGGCGATATAGGCCAATCCGGAGGCCGGATCAAAGGCTACCGGCGTCCAGTTTGACCCGCCGACAGCGCCTGGCGCAACACGAACTCCCTCGCGAGTCGGCGGGGAAAAAAGGTTTATTTGCGGCACAAAGGGCTCTGATTTGTAGATCAGTTGTCCCGAACGACGGTCATGGACGTAGAACCAACCGAGCTTTGATGCCTGGCCTACTGCGGGCACGACACCTTTTTCGCCAGGCAGGTCGAAGAGAACCGGAGGACTGGCAACGTCATAACCCCAAACATCGTGCGGTACCTGCTGGTAATACCATTTAATCTTTCCTGTTTCGGCGTCCAGGGCGATGAGCGAAACGCTGTAAAGGTTGTCCCCTGGCCGCGAGACATCGTCCATTTGGGGTGACGGATTACCGGTGCCGACAAAAAGTGTTCCCGACTGCGGGTCGAAGGCAGGTGTAGTCCACGCCGAACCGCCACCGTACTGCGCTGCATCAGGATATTTCGGAAACTCGCGTTTCTCAGCGGCGATATTGCGATTAAGCGGCACCCCATCCCGTGTCGAAGCCTCAAACGTCCCTTCCCATCCGGCTTTGGCTATCGTGTCAAACTGCCAGACGCGCTTCCCGGTAGCAACGTCGAACGCGGCATAGAAGCCTGGGCGGCCAAAACGGCCGGCGAAGCCGACCACTGCTCCCAGAGGCGCATTCGGCCGATCCGATTCCAGATGCAGTCCGTAGCCGACACCAGTAATGCCAACGATGATCTTCCCATTGAATACGATGGGCGCCATGTTGATGCCAACCCCGGTGTTTCCGGAAGCCGTCTGTCCACGCAAGGCTTTGTCGGAAACCAGTTGCTGAGTCGTTTCGGTAGGACCCAGGTCGGTCGTCAGGGATATGTCCCAGACGGTCTTCCCGGACTTGGCATCCAGTGCGATCAACCTCGCATCGACTGTGCCTATAAAAACTTTTCCGTACGCGATGGCTACGCCGCGATTGGCTGGACCGCAGCACATCTTTGTCGTAGTCCGCTTGTGTTCATAGCGCCACAATTCACGCCCCGTAACGGCATCGATGGCCGCAACGTGATCGAACGGCATCGACAGGTACATGATGCCGTCGACAACCAGCGGCGTTGCCTGGAAAGTCGCGCTCGATCCTGTCTGGTATATCCAGCGCGGCACCAGTTGCCGAACTGATTCACGATTAATCTGGTCGAGGGGCGAAAAACGCTGATTGGCGTAATCGCGACCGTAACTCATCCAGTTAGCCCGATCATCCGTTGCTGCCCGCAAGCGAACATCATCCACTGGCGCGGCCTGCACGATTGAAACCCCGAGCACGGCGGCCGTGAGCCCAACGGCCCATCCGATAATACGATTCATAGCCTAATTCAAATGAGTAGTGATCAACAACGCTTTAACGACAGCGGTAGGGTGATACGTTCGTTAGTAAACTAAGTTAAGCGACCTAATGCTTCAAGTCAATACTTACTTCCTCCACCCCACAGCAAGTCCCGTATCGGCGAGCACAGTCTAGAATGCTGACCCCAACCCAGCTTCGACTCTCTCCCCTCGATGCCTCTACGAATCGCCATCAACGGCTATGGCCGTATCGGCCGCTGTTTTCTGCGTGCCCTTCAGGAATCCCAACTACGCGACAAGGTTTCCGTAGTGGCCATCAACGAGCCGGCAGACATCGAAAGCATGGCCTATCTGACACGCTTCGACTCGACGCATGGCCGCTTCCCCGGCAATGTCGAGCTGCACGGCGAACAACTCTGCATCGATGAACAGCTCATTCAGGTATCACATGCGCTAACACCGGAGGGAGTGGACTGGCGGGGACTCAATATCGACCTGATGATCGAAGCCTCCGGTCGCTATGCGCGCCGTCACGAACTGGAAAGCTTTCTCGCAGCAGGCTGCCCGCGTCTCCTGCTGTCCCATCCGGGGCATGCTGCGAGCGATGTCGACCGCACCATCGTTTTCGGCAGCAACCACGAATCGATCGCCGGGGACGAGCGCCTGATCTCCGCCGCCTCCTGCACCACCAATGCGATCGTGCCGGTCCTGTCGATTCTTGATGCGGCATTCGGCATCGATCACGCCATGATGACAACGCTGCATTCGGTGATGAACGATCAACCGCCGATTGACGGTTATCACCACACCGACCTGCGCCGCACCCGCTCGGCGATGCAATCGATCATCCCGGTTGCCACCGGTCTAGCCAGAGGCGTTGAGCGTCTGTTGCCACAATTGGCGGGCCGCGTCGAGGCGAAGTCGATCCGGGTGCCGGTAACCAATGTTTCGGCCATCGATCTCGTGACGACGCTGACGCGCGCAGCCTCCTTGGTAGAGATCAATGCCGCCATGCGGCATGCCACGAGCAATGATTTTGACGGCCAGCTGGCCTATACGGACGACCCCCATGCCTCGATCGATTTTAACCACAGCCCATACTCGGCGATCATCGACGCCAGTCAGACACGAATGAGTGGCCCGCAGCTGGCCAATCTGCTGATCTGGTTCGACAACGAATGGGGCTTCGCCAATCGCATGCTCGATCTGGCGGTGTTCTGGGGAAGCCGACTGGCTCGCAAGGCGAACTGAGGTCGGCACTCGCAATTTATTCCGTCACTTGCGCAATGGCTTGCCGCGTTGCGTGCAGCCATCGAGCGAGGCATCACGCAACATCGGAGCGGACAACAATGCCGCGCAATAAACGCGCAGGGCAACCTGCGCGTCATTGGCGGCATACAGAATCTGGCGTTCCGTCAGCCGGGAATTGGCCCAGTTGGAGGTGCTCGTCCTCTTGGATTTTTGCAGGCGCCTGCCAAAATATTTGGCCACGGCACTTTTGGCGCCAAGACTTTGGTGTCCGGTCTCACTGCGAAGCGCCCGGGATAGATCCAGAATGTTCTGAGCATTTATCCCCAGGCGCGAGTTCAGTTGTGCAAGATCGCTGTCGAGGCCAAAACCTACCTTGAGGATTTGTTTTGACTCGAGGACAGCCTTCAGGCCAGGCAAATCCGGCAGGCGATCGACCGGAAACAGGTAAACCCGGGTCGCGGTGGCCAACTGGACGAGATGCGGTCCCCCGGATACTTCGCCCTTGCTGAAAGTCGGCTTCGACTCCGTATCAAAGCCTATGACTTCTTGCGCCAACAGGTCCTGCCAGGCGTCGCACGCCGCTTCAGGTGAAGTGACAAGCACGATGTCGGTGATGGCGATGCCCTCATAGAACGGAAGGTCCGAATCAATCGTAATGCCGGGGGTCGTGTTCAATGTGTGGTCTGCCATCTGGAAATTCGGTGGATTCGGTTATCCAAACCCGGCGCCGGAATCTTGGTCAACAGAAATCTGGTCAAGAGGAACTTGTAATCTGCTCGAAGTGATAAGGTCATTATCGGTTTACAATTGCTACTTTACTGCTTGAGTCCGTTCGCATGGCTGAAACCGCATTCTGTTACCACTGTCGTCAGCATCACCCGAAATCGGAGATGCGCCAGATCGAAACCAAAGCCGGCAAGCGCTGGCGCTGTATCCGCAGCATCGAGGCCACCCGTCAGGGGCAGGCTGCACGTGAAGCTTACGGCCGCCAGGTATCCGAGATGAACAAATCCGAGGCGCAAAGTCGGGCGCGACTTACCAAGCCGATTGTCGCTGTCTGACAGAAACTCCTCGTGCTTCGCAGGCTTGCCGTCCTTCTGCTGGCAGCACTCGCGGCATGCGCACCCTTGCCCACGGATCGTGGAAATGCCGTGCTCTGGCGGCCTTCGCCGAACTTCGATCAACGCCGCCCAAATTTCGTCATCCTGCACCAGACCACCAACGACAACGCGGCAACAGCGCTTGCGACACTGACTGATCCGCAACGAAAAGTCAGCGCACACTACCTCATCGGGCGTAATGGGGCAGTCATACAACTGGTGGACGAGGCCGCGCGCGCCTGGCACGCCGGCGAATCCTGGTGGGGCGGAAACACTGATCTCAACTCGGCATCCATCGGCATCGAACTCGACAACACCGGCGATGAAGCCTTTGTCGAACAGCAAATTGTCGCCCTGCTGGAATTGCTTGGGAAACTGCAGGCGCGTTATCGCATTCCTACTGCCAACTTCCTGGCACATGGCGATATCGCCCCAGCGCGCAAGGTCGATCCGAGCCGCCTGTTTCCCTGGCAAAGACTGGCCGAGCACGGTTTCGGTCTGTGGTGCGAGACGCCACCGCCCGCGGCTCCGGTCGGCTTTGATGCACAGCTGGGTCTGCAGGCGCTGGGCTATGACGTTTCCGTGCCGGCCCCCGCGCGCCAAGCCTTCCGCCGTCACTTCACCGACACTGAGGCCGATGCCGAACTGGCGCCCGGCGAGCAGGCGCTGCTGCACTGCCTGCTGCAGAAGAAGGTATCACGAGAATGAGAACGCGCTACGCCGATGTTCTCCCCTACTTCACCAAGGATGGTTGCGAGATCCGCGAACTGATGCATCCGGCAGTGCGCGGCAACAGCATGCAAAGCCTGGCCGAGGCCACCATCGCGCCGGGAACCCGCACCCGACTGCATCGCCATGCGCTGATCGAAGCGCTGTATCACGTCAGTGCCGGCAGCGGCATCATGACGCTGGAGGATAGCCGTTTAAAAGTCGGCGCTGGCGAAACGGTGCTTATCGCCCCCGGCACACCGCATAGCATTGAAGCCACTGGCCCGGAACCCCTGCGCATCCTCTGTTGTTGCAGCCCGCCCTACTCGCACGACGACACCGAACTGCTGGTGGATGCCTGATGTCAGGCAATCTCCTTGCGGACCTGCCCAACCTACCCATGGCGCCGGAAGCGGCAGAGCGTCTGGAAACCCTGCTGGCCGGACCGGGGCTGCGCATCGAACGTATTGTCTCCAGCGGCCAGGCGAGCCCGCCGGGGTTCTGGTACGAGCAGGCAGATGCCGAATGGGTTGTGGTGATAAGCGGTGAGGCGCTGCTGCGCTTTGAGGATGAAACGGAAGCGCGGCGCCTGCACGCCGGCGACTGGCTGCACATCGAGCCTCAACGACGTCACCGGGTGGAATGGACCGCGGCGGAAACGCCGACCATCTGGCTGGCGGTGCATTTCCCGGGAGAAATCACGGGTATCCGGCTTTCGTGATTGACAATCTGCTGCGCAGCGCACAATGCCATCGGTTTGTGGTCTCGGGCGAAACGGAAGGTCTCCATTCACAACATTCCGGTCATGGAGACCATGCTCGAGCGAGCCAATTGGAAGGCAAGGTTCGGCCATGACCCGTCACTGACGATGCCGTAAGCAAGTGATTTGAGCGGTCGGTGTCAGTTCATAACCAGACCCCATGGTTGCTTTTCGTTTTGGTTCTGCGCAGAGAAATTCTTAAAAGCCGGTTGAACATCAGCCCGCCCTTCAGAAAAATGGATTTCTAAACTAAAGCTGGCGTACTATGCAAGATGGAAGCGTGCCCTCACAAGCCAAGGGATTCATATGGCCCCCGCAAAGCCCATCACAAAAGCCAGTCT
>Ga0194060_10000612_pt1 | contig 25997 bp, 21 predicted proteins | sample SepL225m_MetaG_FD_163427 | JGI IMG/M metagenome (GOLD analysis project Ga0194060, IMG submission 163427) | Anoxic zone freshwater microbial communities from boreal shield lake in IISD Experimental Lakes Area, Ontario, Canada - Sep2016-L222-5m | ecosystem: Environmental > Aquatic > Freshwater >... | reverse complement strand
GAGCCTGAAATCAAGCCAATTTTCGATCTTTTTCCGCTCCTCAAGTCTTAAAATTTGCATATTCACCGAACATAGTATCCGAAGACTATATTCTTCGGAGGTGGTGCACTCGGTATTGAATTCGCCCGAGCCCAACACCCCTTTACAAAAATGCCAATTTGCGCTAACTTCTTTTAGTCACTTACTCACAAAACGGAGGACAAATGGTGACTGTGAATCGGATTTTGGCTCTCATGAAGACGGTTGCTGGAACTTCGCGAGAAGCCCGCGAAATCATTCATTGGATTCGAACCCGGTTCGAAGAAATCGATCCGCGAACGCAGGACGGAGACTTCACCGAAGAGGCCAGAAAGACTCTCCGCGAAAGCTCACCCGGGCATCTGTTCCTTCAAAATGAAGCATCTGAGCAAACCGATCTGAACGGCATGGCTGGCTACAGAGCGTATTTCCTCGAAAACTCTGGACGAGAAGGCCATCCGCGCTGTGTCAAAGATGCGCGAATTGCCGTCTTCCTGAAAGATCGCTGCTCCGATGAAATCCTCGGCCTCGAAGCCTTGCGCGTCGTGGCTTTTCACCGAAAGAACATCGAGATGACTGAGGCTGGACGACCGGAACATAGGTGCGTCGCCTGCCACCCGGAGTTTTGCCTGGTGAGCCAGGACACGACCATGCTCGTGAGCCCTCTCATCATGCGATTCGTTGAAGATGCGGCACGCGATGTTATCGGCCGATTCCGCGCAGTAAGAGCTTTGACGACGCATACGACGCAGCAATACGCCTACGAGCTGTTCGCCGAACTCTCAAAAAAACTCGGTGAGCCGCAAAGCCAGGGCGAAGCAGACAGTCGCTACAAACTTCTCCTGGGCCTGATTTCCACTCACGGAGTCACCGAACCGGTACGTGCCGAAATCAGAAGGCGGCTTGTCGAAAAGCAACGCCTGGAGATTGCCGAGTGCGACGCTCAAATCAGTGACGTTCTGCACCAAAAAGAATCAGCCATCGAGGATTTCGCCGACGAGCTTCTCAGACAGCAAGAAGACTTGATGGCGATAAAGAAAGCTCCGGTTCAATAGACGGAGTTCGCCCAACCGACACGCGCGTTCTGCGTGTCATTTTTTATTCCGGCTTTTTTACCTGAAAAATATAATTCAGTCCCCGCTTTTCTTTTAAGACCTGAAAACCATTTTCCACGAGCATTCGCCGAACTGTTCGGGCACAAAAAGCATGATAATAGCGGGCCACGCCCTTATCTTTCCAAGGTATGAGCACATCTCCAAAATCCATTTGATGTTGCCAAAATAGCTTAAAAAGCGTAGATTTAAGCAAATATCCAAGATATTTTGAGCGCCACAGGTTCCAAACAGAAATCACCATAATCCCGCCCGGTTTCAAAACACGAAAAGCTTCTTTCAAAGCCTGATTTCTGGCTTCCATGCCTGGGATTTGATGCAAAACAGCAATCGAAAGAATGTATTCAAAAGAAGCTTCAGAGAAAGGTAATTTAAGCGCGTCACCTACCACAAAACTCGCTTCCGGAAACCTGGCCTGCGCGCGCTTCACGAGTTCCGGACTCAAGTCCAAACCGACATAGCGTTTCGTTTTCAAAGTCTGAACCATGCGACCATTGCCGCAGCCGATATCGAGCACGCGATCATTCGCCGTTATTTCCGGCATCATATCGCTGAGTTCTTCCCAAATATAACGCCGCGTCACATCCATGGCGTCCGCAAGCGCGTCATAATCTTCACGAGTTTTATCAGCTAATTTTTTTGCTAATTCCGGTCTCACAATGAAAAATGTTTTACTCGCAATAGTTAAGACTCTTTACGAATCGCATCCCAAAACTCAGGATGAACTTTTGCATTTGAAAAAAGATATCGCCGGTACGTATAAGATTTCACCACCGTCATCTGCGACGCTTCTAAAAGCTTATCAGAAATTAGTACAACTTGGCGAGCTTCAAAATGATGATTTCTTCATGAGCCTGCTTCGCCGTAAATCCGTAAGATCAAATTCCGGCATCGCACCGATCACTGTGCTCACGAAACCATATCCGTGCCCAGGAAAGTGCACCTACTGCCCGACCGAAGTGACCATGCCGAAGTCGTATTTAAGCAATGAACCAGCGGCTCAGCGCGCGCTCATGAATCGTTTTGATCCGTACAAGCAAATGGTTGAACGTATCAAAGCTTTGAGCTCCATCGGCCACGACGCGCATAAAATTGAACTCATTGTGAAGGGCGGAACTTGGTCGGCATATCCTGCGAGTTATCAGCGCTGGTTTATTAAGCGCTGTTTTGACGGTGCAAATCATGCCTCCGGAGCGCGCAAACGTAGCTCAACTTTACTTGAAGCCCAGAATACAAACGAGAATGCTGATCATCGCATCATCGGCATCACACTTGAAACCAGACCGGATTTTATCAAGCCAAAAGAAGTCGCTCGTTTGCGTTCGCTTGGCTGTACACGAGTTGAAATCGGGCTTCAGCACACTTCAAATATTGTTTTGGCGAAAGTTAAGCGCGGGCACACGGCCGAAGACTGTATGCAGGCACTCGCGCTACTTCGTGATGCCGGATTCAAAACCGATCTTCACATGATGCCGCAGCTCCCCGGTTCCGATGCTAAACAAGACGTCGCCGCGATCGCCGAACTTTTCGAAAATCCGAGCTATCGCCCGGACATGATTAAGATTTATCCCTGCGTCGTAACTCCGAACAGCGAGCTTTACGAGGATTGGAAAAACGGAAAATTCGTCACTTACTCCGAGCCGGAATTATTCGAAGCCCTGCTCGCGATGAAGCAGCTTATCCCACGATACTGTCGCATCTCGCGTCTCGTGCGCGATATTCCGAAGTCGAGCATTCTTGCCGGCAACAATTCCACCAACATGCGTGACATTCTTCAGCGCGAGATGAAAAAGCGCGGCACGAAATGCGCCTGTTTGCGTTGCCGTGAAATCTCTCATCAAAAAGAATTCGCTTCTCAAGCGCCGGTATTTTTTGATGATAAATACGAAGCCTCGAATGGCATCGAACATTTCTTGAGCATGGAAACCGAAGGACGCGAAGCGGTTTTTGCTTTTTGTAGGTTACGACTAGGCCGTAGGCCACAGGCCGTAGGGCGTAGTAAAACCACCGAACTCGAAAAGCTTATCCCCGAAATACGTGGCGCCGCTTTTATACGCGAACTTCACACCTATGGTGTTCAGCTTGGTCTTGGCGAACGCGATGCCGGCGCCTCTCAACACAAAGGTTTGGGTAAAAAACTGATGGAAAAATCAGAAGAAATCGCACGTACTGCCGGCTATAAAAAACTCGCTGTAATCAGCGGAATCGGGGTCCGCGCCTACTATCGAAAACTTGGATATAGACGCGTTGGCTCATATATGGTCAAATATCTATAGGAAAGGAGGTGGGCCATGAAGTTCCAACACTGGGTCCCGCCAAGAGTAGCGGTAGTTCTTTTGCACAACGGGGTGTTGCGGCTCGCAAGAGACGTTACCAGAGGCTCCTATTTCTTCCCCGAGGGAGAACCGGAGTCAAAAGACGGTGACGTTTTCAAGGCTGCGAAACGCATCATGCGAGAGCAATTCAAGGTCGAGATTGCGACGGACGGACTTGTGAGCGCGAATATCGCGGGCGCTTACGATGACCGCGGGCAAGTCGTGATCTATGTTCTCGCGCATGTCACAACAGACGGCACCGATCCACTGCCCGGTCTTTCACTGCGCGAAGTCAAGCGGTTCCGTCTCCGGGAACTCGCAAACGAGGGCCAACTTGCACCAGACATCCAACCGATCTACGAGGCAGCCCAGGCCATGCACAACTAGTGCCCTGCAAGCCAAGCTCGGAAATACGCTCATGACGGAGGGTCAATTCGGAAGTCCTGTCGGACTGACCACCGACAGGCACTTTTTTTTGAAACTCGCACAACATATCTTTAATCAGCGCTATCATCTCGACTTCCCTGTGTCATCCCGAAGCCGAGGGATCTTGACCAGAACTAAAATGCAATTCAAACATTTAAAAAAATCAGATTTAGCCGTAGAAAAATTAATTCAAGCCGAAACACGACGTCAGGACGAAGGACTCGAAATGATCGCTTCGGAGAATTTTGTTTCGCCGGCCGTGCTTGAGGCGCTCGGAAGCCCGCTCACAAATAAATATTCCGAAGGCTATCCCGGGAAACGTTATTACGCCGGAAACGAAATCATCGATCAAATCGAAACTCTGGCCATCGAACGCGCCAAAAAGTTATTCGGCGCCGAACATGCCAACGTTCAGCCGCACGCAGGTTCGCAAGCCAACATGGCCGCCTACGCCGCTTTTCTGAAACCAGGCGACACAATTCTCGCGCTTGATTTGGCGCACGGCGGGCATCTGACCCACGGAGCAAGTGTGAATTTTTCAGGAAAGCTCTATCGCTTTGTGCACTACGGCGTTGATAAAATCACCCACCGCATCGACATGAAAGTAGTTCGTGAGATTGCGTTGCGCGAGAAACCAAAAATGATTGTCGCCGGAGCTACGGCTTATCCGCGCGCGATTGATTTTAAAGAATTCCGCAAGATTGCCGATGAGGTTGGCGCCAAACTGATGGTCGATATGGCACATATTGCGGGTCTCGTCGCCGCCGGACTTCATGAGTCGCCTATTTCCATCGCCGACGTCGTAACCACAACCACACATAAAACTCTTCGCGGACCGCGTGGAGCCGTGATTTTTTGCAAAGCCGACTACGCAAAACTTATCGATAGCGCCGTATTCCCTGGGCTTCAGGGCGGGCCACTCGAACACGCAATCGCAGCTAAAGCCGTGGCTTTTAAAGAAGCTGCGACTCCCGGTTTCAAAAAATACGCCGGCCAAGTTGTAAAAAATGCAAAAGCTTTGGCTGATGAGCTGATGCATCAGGGCGTCAGTGTGATTTCCGACGGCACCGATAATCACTTAATCTTGATTAATGTCTTGCCGCTTGGAATCACCGGCAAAGAAGCCGAGACTCTACTCTCGAACATCGGAATCTCGACCAATAAAAACATGATTCCGTTTGATACGCGTTCGCCTTTCGATCCATCAGGTTTGCGCATAGGCACCGCGGCGCTCTCAACCCGCGGCATGAAAGAAAAGGAAATGCGTTTAATCGCGGCCATCATTGCGGAAACTCTGCGTACCAAATCGACTAAACTCGCAAAATCAGTTCGAGTGATAAGCAAAAAATTCCCTCTTGGATACTAATATGATTATTGACGGAAAAAAAATCGCCGCTGATTTACGCGTGGAACTCAAAGAAAAAATTGCCAAATCCGGAATCAAACCGGGACTTGGTATCGTTTTTGTTGGCGATGATGAGGGCTCAGAAATATACACGCGACAAAAAATGCGCGCGAGTGAAGAAGCCGGAATTCATGCCGAGCTATTTCGCCTGCCAGCCTCCGCTAAAAAATCAGATATTCTAAAAACCGTGAATCTTCTGAATATGCGCGCCGATATTCACGGAATCATTGTTCAGCTCCCACTTCCCCGCCCCGAAGAAGCTGATGAAGTTATCGCTGCGATTGACCCGAAGAAAGACGCGGATGGTTATCATTCGGCGACGCTTCAGGCTTTGCGCGACGGAAAACGCGGCATCATTCCGGTCATGAGCCGTGTGATTCTTAGGGCGGTTGAAGAGTGCAAACTTGATTTGCACGGAAAAAGTGTCGTTCTGGTTGCCAGAAACCCATCATTCATCGAGGGGCAAAAAATACTTCTTGAAGAACGCGGAGCAAGATTAGTGTCGGTAAGCCCGGATAACAAAAAAATGCCTGAACTCGCCGGCGCCGCCGATTTGCTGATTGCGGCTGGGAGAACCGAAAAACTTATCACTACGAACATGGTAAAGAATGGTGCCGTTGTGATCGATATCGGAATCATCAAGAATTTTGCAGGAAATACGGTCGGATGTGTCGATTTCGCGAACGTGGAACCAAAATGCCTGGGCATTACACCGGTTCCAGGAGGCGTGGGACCAATGACGGTCGCCTACCTTCTCTGGAATACATTCGACCTGGCAACAATACAAGATCCCTCGGCTTCGGGATGACAACAGAGAGGTTCAGACTGACAACCATAAACAGCGTAACAACAAAACAAATTGCTACAAACAAAAAAACACCCGCGGAAAGCGGGTGTTTTTATCTGACGATTTATAATTTCTTGATAATCAAAGTTTGAGAATTTGCGTGCGTATGAGTGCCATCAGCTGGCGTAATCGTAAGCGCTGCGCCATTTCCAGGAGGATTAACGAGCTTCACTACTGCATTTGAAACCGTCGTAGTGATAATACAACTTCCGTTAATCGGATGGCCCCCAGCAGTCGGATCCATATTTTCCCCGGTACATTCAGGTTTCAAAACATAGGAACCGTCACCGACATCATCAAGAGCTATTTCAAGCTGACCCGGTTCAGTCGTGTTAACTTTGAAAGACACCTCGTAGTTCCCGGCGACAGGAATTGTGAATGTATCATTCGTGGTTGAAACTATGCCACCCGAAGCAGCGCCGTCCTGCGGGAATGGGACACCGGCGCAAGCCGCTACTGTCGGCGCACAAACCGCAACCGTTGCGGCGTAATCCGTCCCAACCATGCCAGTTCCGGCAGTTAGACCGAAGAACATCGCATAAACTGGAGCCGCGCTACCAACTGCTTGGGCAGTAGCACCATTTCCAACGTATAGCTGATCGTCGTTAGTATCCCAGCAGATTTGACCCTCGGCAGTACCAGAGGCGCAAGATGTCGTCTGAGGAAGTTTCAAACCTTCGGTTGTGCTAGAAACGTTAATCGAAGAGAGATCTATTAAGTCGCCATCAGCAAATGTGAGAGTCGCGCTCAGGTCGGTAGCGGTAATCGTATCATCGATGATTTCCGAAGAAGAGATCGATGAACCGAGTAACGATACGTTAGCTGAGAGAGCTGCGTCAGCAATCGAAGTAGCCGGCAAAGTTAGCGTGCCGGTCGTAAGTGTAAAACCATTCGAAGCAGTGAGGAGTCCGGCGGAAGTGACGGCGCCGGCGCCAGTCGTAGTGACCGAGCCGGTTGTCGAAATTGCGATATTGGTAGCTAAATCACCACCAGCGATCGTACTGTCCGTGATTTCCGAGGAATCGATCGAAGCACCAAATGGGTTTCCCGCCGGAATCGCAGCCGCACCAGTACCCACATAAAGAAGGTCGGTAGCTGTATCCCAGCAGATTTGACCTTCAGCTGTGCTGGCAGAACAAGCTGTCGCGTTCTGCGGCAGAATCAAACCCTCGCCTACTCCAGATCCGTTTACCAGAGCGAGGTTAATAAGATCGCCGTCAGCAAATGTGAGAGTCGCGCTCAGGTCGGTAGCGGTAATCGTATCATCGGTGATTTCCGAAGAAGAGATCGATGAACCGAGTAACGATACGTTAGCTGAGAGAGCTGCGTCAGCAATCGAAGTGGCCGGCAAAGCTAGCGTGCCGGTCGTAAGCGTGAAGCCGTTCGAGGCGGTGAGGAGTCCGGCGGAAGTGATGGCGCCGGCACCAGTCGTAGTGACCGAACCGGTTGTCGAAATTGCGATATTTGATGCCAGGTCGCCGCCCGCGACTGTACCGTTCAAAATCATAGTACTCGTAACCGAACTAGTATCAGTTGTGTAAACACCAGCCGTTACAGTATCAGCATTTCCAGTCACATTGCCGGTCAAAGGACCGGTGAACGACACAGCCGTGACAGCGCCACCATTTGTAACTTTGAACTTGCTCGTTCCAGCCACTTGCAAATCCATAAAATTGCCAGTAAAAGCCGCTGGATTGATACCGATATAGGTGCCACTCGCCGAGCCTCCTGCAATCGCAGGACCGAGTTGCATGAGCGAGCTTGTCGCAGAAGCCGCCGGAGCACCAGACAAATACAGAGCAATGCCCCCAGTCACCTGCCCGGTCAGAAGACCATTAGAGGTAATAGTCCCGCCGGAGGAAGTAGAAATGTTCGTGCCAATAGACGAATCAGCGAGAGCGTCTCCAGCCGAAACTAGAAACATCGCGACGCTGATGCCTACGGCACCAGTCACGCGTAAGACTTTGTGAAAATTTCCTTTCATATACGAACAAATTGATGAATAGCAACCAAGTATCAATGAATCATACCACTATTTAAAAATGCCCGCGGAGAGCGGGCATTTTTAATTAGGGCTTAGTATTTATTCAAAGCCTCACGCGTGCCAGGACCAACAATTCCAAGCTGTTCCAAGCCACTAGCGGCCTGGAAAGCTTTAACTGCTGAAAGAGTCACGTTTCCAAAGTAACCATTAGCGAGAGTCTCTGCTGATAGATGACCCAAGCACTTAAGAAGATTCTGCATCGGCTTAACTTGTGCATCAGAGCTGCCCAACACCATGTAAGAAGTGAATGTTGTTTCTTTCACACAAGCTGACGCAACTTCTTGAACCGGAGCCGGTTCCGCCACAGGAACGGAAACCGCGGAAACCGTGACGAGCGGGCTTACCACATTCGAGAAGTAAACCATGTCACCGATTTGATAGTTCACGAACAATGAATCTGAAACGTCATCAATCATCTTGTTCCAATCGTATCCGTAGAGAGCTCTAGCCGTAGCCTCATCAGCAATCGGACGAAGTATTCCTCCCTTTGCGACGACGTATACACGTGGATCGGAAGTGATTTTAATCATGCGCTTGCCTGGTCGATATGTGACGTTTCCGCCAATCATCATCTTAGCCAAGTTGCTATCGCTCATGACGGTGATATTTCCGAAACCGGTAAACCAGGTGTTATAAACGAACTGATTTGGGAAAACATAACGTTTGCCATTGTATCCACAGAAATAAACCGCCGGTCCGGAAGCCTTGATGAGCGATCCCGGAGTGCAAAGCGCAGCTGAATTATCCACAGGCGCTGTGAGCGATTTATCGCCGTTAATGTCAGATGCAGTTCCGGCTGCCCCATCTGGATCATATGAACCGGCAACATATGGAGCTACTACCGGAATCGGAGCTACAACCGGAGTTACTGGTGTCGGAGACGGCGAGAATCCACCACCTCCTCCTCCACCACCTGAAGAAACCGGGGCTGCAGCAACTATCGTAAACGGTGCATTGCTCACATCAACCGCTAAAACTTCTCCGAGCGCACCAAGAGCCTCTGCCTTCATGAAGGCGTTAGTGGTTGCAGCGGTATTAGATGGAACAGCCCATGAATAGTTATTGAATCCTAGAGAGCTGGCCGCAACCATGGTTGTATAAGTTGCACCGCCATCGTACGACAGGGTAAGTCTAATTCCCTGAGTGTCAGAACCTGTCGAGAGATACGAAACATTGTAGTTTGTACCAGCCAAAATTCGTTCGCCACCATTCGGCGCCGTAAGCGAAACCGTTGCGGCTTCTCGAGTTGGATTAGAAACCCCACCGCTCGCTACGCAAATTGGACTTGCTGCAGGCGTAAAGACCACGGTACGAGCTCCACTGAAGGTAAGGTCATTGTTCGCGCCAACGCGGGTACAGCTGGCGAGTCCACCACCATTCACAAGAGCTCCCGGATTTGGCCCGGCCCAACGAAGCTTAAAAGTATCGCTCGCGCCAAGCACGACCGTAAATGTCGTTGAAGTTACCGCGACAGAAGTAGCCGTAGAGGTGGCGAGTACCGTGATATCAGCACCGATGCCATCCATATGGATAACAGAATCCTGCGGATAGCTGACCGCGAAAGCAACTGCTGAAGCGTAATTTGGAACCACGAGTAATCCAAGAGTCACAACACTCCCGACACCTACCGCGCGGAGCCAACGTTTGATTTTATCAATCGTCATAGGTCCATAGCCCGGCCGATTTAAGTCAACCGGGCTGCATTTAGGTTATCGGATTAGTTTACTGAGCGAGCAACTTCGTACCAATTCGTACCATCAGAAACCAATGTCAAAGTGTCATCAGGCGTATAAGCAAGAGTGCTCGCAAGCTTGAGATTGCCACCGTCAACAACACCCGCAACTCCAAAGGTTCCACTAAAGATAAGCGTGACCGTCTTTCCAGCCTCAGGTGCTGAAGTGGTGATGGAAGTAATGTCGGCAGTACCCGAAATCACGAATACATTTCCCGAACCAAGTGTCATGCTAGCGGTCGAAGCAACCGGCGTACCGTTTTGCTGAACCAGCGAACCAGTTAACGATATATTGCTGGCACCAGCATTCAATAGAAGCGTAGCCGCAGTGCTTCCAATCGTTATCGTGCGGGCAGCAGCAGTACCAATATTGATATTCTGAGCAACAGCATCGTTACCAATGCTAATCGCGCCACCCGAAGAGTTCAACTCAAGAACCCCCGCCGCATCCAAAGTCAAAGTTCCGAGTGAGTTCAAAGCCATGTTACCCGAACCAGCCTGAAGCGTAAGAGCCGAAGCACTGGCCGTTGAACCAAGAGTAATAAGCTTTGAAGTCGCACCGGCATCACCGATATGAATCGTCTTATTGTGATCGCTCACACCAAGATTCACCGTTCCGGTTCCAGTCGAATCAAGAGTCAAAGTGCTAGAAGTATTTGAGTAAACCGCACCGGCACCTTCAAAAGTGAACGCCGTCGAAGTCGTTCCAACAGTATTAAGGGAAGTAATATCGGCATTTGCGCCAGAAGCAGCAAAACTACCAGCAAGGGCTAGAGTTCCATCAGCATTTGGAAGCGCCCATGACCGACCAGCCGTCAAATCAGCCATCGAAAGAGTTCCTGTGAAAGCACCGGCTCCACCGGTCGCAACCGACAATTGCAAGTGATCATCATTCACAGCCTGAGTCGTGCTATCAACGAGCGGGTTCATGAGAGTTGGGGTGTTTGCAAAAACTGCTCCACCGCCCGAACCGGTTTCGTCAGAAAGAGCTGACTTCAAATTCGCGCTCGAAGCAGTTCCAAGGAAAGTAGCAACACCTGATCCAAGGGAAGTAATCCCTGTACCACCCTGAGCCGCCGAAAGAGCTGTCGTAAGCCCAGTGAGCGAAGTAATATCAGAGTTAGCACCCGAAGCGGCTAGACCAGCAATGCTCGGAATATCAGACGTAAGAGCTACGGTTCCGGAAGCATTTTGGAAGTTAATCGTTCGGTCCGCGGTCAAGTCAGGAGAAGAAAACGTGGCCGTATAAGCCGCTCCCCCGCCCGTCGCCACGCTAAACACAAAGTGATCGTCATTAACAGCAGCTGTGGTGCTACCGATCGTTAAATTCATCAGGTTCGGCGCGTTATTGTATACGAGTACGCCAGAACCGGTTTCGTTGGAAACGACTCCTGCCAATTCAGCAGACGTCGTTGACGATAAGGCTGAAACCTTGCTGCTGGTATAAACGCCATTCGTGACCGTGCCAGCATTTCCGCTGACATTGCCAGTAACATCACCAGTCAAAGGACCGGAAAATCCAAGGGCCGTTGCCACACCAGCATTCGAAACCTTGAATTTGCTCGTCCCCGCAACCTGCAAATCCATGAAATTTCCCGTAAAAGCCGCCGGATTGATACCAATATAAGTTCCGTTAACTGATCCACCAGCAATCACCGGACCTAGTTCCATGAGCGAGCTAGTTGCTGAAGCTGCCGGAGCACCAGACAAATACAAAGCGATACCACCGGTCACCTGTCCGGTCAGAAGACCATTAGATGTGATGGTTCCGCTAGACGAAGTCGAAATGTTCGTACCCACCGATGAATCAGCGAGTGCCGCGCCGGCACCGCTTAAAAACATCGCGAGGCCCACACTCACTGCGCCTGTAGTGCGCAGAACTTTGTGAAAGTTTCCTTTCATACAAAACGTACTTATTTAATAAAATAAAACTGCGGTGATTATACCACAGTTTTACTCAATTTAAGCCATCCCTTGTGCTTAAGTTTATACCCTCAAGTATTTTCCTATCGCAAGCGAGCTTGAAACAACGCAAAGCGTCGCGAGCGCCACAACTTGAATGCCCATTATCTTCAAACCGTTTTGCATAAAGTAAGCCAATAAGTCGACATTTGCCCCCTGGAAGAATACTGAGATGCTCGGAGCCAAAAGCAGAACAACCGAATACATAATTCCTGACGTAATCCCGACTGCAATCAATGAATACATTAAGCATTCAATCCAAAACGGCGCGCGAATGAAAGTATTCGAAGCCCCGACGAGCTTCATAATGCCGATTTCTTCGCGATAAGTATAAATCGCGACCCTAACCGCGTTAAACACGATCAAAATACCAATCAGGCCGAATAAAACCACAAGCCCGAAGCCAAAAGCCCGTACCCGGTTCAAAATCGAATTCAATTTTTCCGAGGCTTCCTTGTGATCCTCAAAATTCGCCTTGGAAATATATTTATTAAACTGCGGATTTTCGAGCGATCTGATGATAAAAGGATAATCTGCGGTATTCTTGGCCCGCACGATTAGTTCAGCGCCGAGCGGATTTGAATCTAACTCCGAAAGTGACTCGACGAGCTTCGGGTCAGCAGCATGAACGCGCTTAAATTCCTCTATCGCCTGCTCTTTGGTTTTAAATTCAACAGCTCTTACCTGAGAAAGATTAGTTAAATAATCTTTAGTTGAAGCTATGGCATCGTCCGGAGCATCCGGCACAAAAAATACACTCACGTCGATCTTATCTTCAATCGCCTGCGAAGCCGCATCAGCGACCACATTCACAACCAGCAAGACATTGACCGAGAAAAGCGCCAATACCAAAATACTAATCGTAATGAGCGAAAGCCAGATGTTTCGCCAAAAGTTTTTGAAGGCAAAAAGTACGGCTCGAAAGAATGATGTCATAGCGTATATTTAGCCCCTTCCTTATCTGAAATGATTCGCCCACCATCAATTGTGATAACGCGATGCTTGAGCTGATTCACGACGTCGCGATTATGGGTGACGAGCATCACCGTGGTCCCGAATTCATTTATTTTTTTGAGCAAACTGATAATTTCATGCGTATTTATCGAATCCAAGTTCCCAGTCGGCTCATCAGCAAGCAGGATTTTTGGACGGTGAACCAAGGCGCGCGCGATTGCGACTCGCTGCTGCTGACCGCCGGAAAGCTGATACGGAAACCGATCCGTCTTTTCATCCAGACCGACAAGCGTTAATAATTGCGGAACGACGCTTCTGATTCGTTTGCTTGGCACGCCGCTAACTTCAAGCGCAAAGGCCACGTTTTCGTAGACAGTCTTTTTCGGAATCAATCTAAAATCCTGAAACACGACACCAATTTGACGGCGCAGTAAAGGAATCTCACCTTGTCTTATACGCGTGATATCCCAGCCGCCAATCACAACATGACCGTTCGTCGGCCTTTCTTCCGCAATCAATAATTTTACCAGCGTTGTTTTGCCGGTACCGCTTTGACCGACAAGCGAAACAAACTCACCTGGCCTAATGTGCAGGTTTACAGTATCGAGTCCGACAGCATCGGACCCATATAGTTTAGAAACGCCACTGAGTTCAATCATGAGGGTATTATAGCAGAATTAAAATAGCGCAGTTTACAGTTGACACGTGGACAACTTTTGCTTGAAAAACACAATTAAACCAGGTATCATTGCCGAGCAGTTGAAAGAAATTCTATTTGCGGGTATAGTATATCGGCTATTATGTGGCCTTCCCAAGGCTAAGAGGCGAGTTCGATTCTCGCTACCCGCTATGCCGATTTAGCTCAGCTGGTAGAGCAATGCTTTCGTAAAGCAGAGGTCCCCGGTTCGATCCCGGGAATCGGCTAATGAAAAAACTTCGTCGCAAGACGGAGTTTTTTCGTTGAACTGATACAGCAATGCTTTCGTAAGCCCGGCCGAGCTACTGCTCGGCACCGGGCGGGCTTGCTGCAATATGTATCGCCCACCGGCGATGATATTTGATTCGTTCGGCTTTTGCCGAACTCTGTGCTGTAAGCCCGGCCGAGCTACTGCTCGGCACCGGGCGGGCTTGCTGCAATCAGTATCGCCCGCCGGCGATGATATTTGATTCGTTCGGCTTTTGCCGAACTCTGTGCAGTAAAGCAGAGGTCCCCGGTTCCCCGCCGTCCAGCGCATCGCGCAGGACTGGCGGGCCCGCCGGTCGTGCACAGCAGTGCTCGACGGCGGGGATCCCGGGAATCGGAATCAGAAAAATCCTCGTCTTCATGACGGGGATTTTTCGTTATTAAGAAAGCTATTCTTTCAAAAGCACCGAAGCCTTAATGTTCTTTTCAGCTTCCGTAATTGAGGGCTCGATATCCGCCTCATGACCCTGAACGCTGATGATAATGTGGCTTACCTTATACTCCTTCGCTTCACCCTCTCCGCGCTCGTCAACAAGCTTTGCCACATGCCAACCGAATCGCGAAGCAAATGGTCCGGCAACTTCACCCTTCTTCAAAGCAAAGACGACATTCTCAAACTCGGGAACCATTTGACCAGCTTTAAACCAGCCCAAATCTCCGCCGGTATCCTTCGAAGCATCCTCCCCTTTTTCCTTGGCAATTTTCGCGAAGTCAGCGCCAGGAGCCTTTACCAACGTCGCAAGTTCCTCAGCTTTTGGCTTCAAAACATCCAAGCCATATGCCATGTCGCGAGCATAAGGATAAAGAACGCGCTTGTTAAAGTAATCAATCGTCCAATTGAAATTATCTTTCACTGACTTTTCCTTGTCAGCGTCGCTCGCTTTATCTCCAAAAGTCAGAGAAGTAGCCATTTTCACCGTTTCGTCGATGTTAATCTTTTTTTCCAAGACCAAAGAATCGACAGCCGCGGCGCGCTTAACGCGGTCCATAAACATCTTCGCGAGTTCTGCGTGAGACGCAGTCTTTTCATTCTGTTTCAAGATTCTATCCAAATTAGATAATTCCTGATCGTATTCTGAAACAGAATAGCGATCACCCCCAACGATAACAGCCGGATATGGCAAAGCGAATGCAATTTTACGCAAAGTCGGATTTTGCCAATTAAAGACGTATAAATCTAAAGCTGTGGCAACAAACGGCATGAGCACAAGAGCTACAACTAAAATCGCAACATTTCGAATCATTGAACGCGAAACGGAAATCGTCGACTTGTCACTATTAGGTGCCTTATTTTCTGCCGCCTTAGGCTCCGTTCCAACCACGCCGCCCTGCTTTTCAACTTCATTCATAGTATTTACTTACTAAAAAATCGTTTAAACCATTCTTTTACGGTATTTCCGCCGTTTTCTTTCGGTTCTTCTTTTTTAGCCGAAGTTTCGACGACGATTGGCTCCGTAGTGACTTCCGGAATGATAATAGCTGTCTCTCCGGGTTTTTTCAACCCCATCTTCAAACGAGCCTCGCCTTCCAAAAAATCCTGGCTCCCGAGCGTGTCCTTCAACTCGCTTATAGAAAACCTTTCCGTCTCCAGAGCCTTCGCCTTATCACGAAGTTTTTCAATCTCACGATCGACCTGATAATTATTATAAAGTTCGCGTGAAAACCCGGCGGCCACGATAAGTGCCGCGACCGATCCGACGATGACCAATGTTTTCACTCGTGAGGACATAAATTGCTTATTCTTCGGAATTCTCATCGGTAAAAAATTCTTTCGCAGCCCGTTCACGTTTCTTTTCGGAGGCGATCTTAATAACTTCTTGAACCTCGTCTTCGTCCATCCCCTGAAGCATTCCGCTCAACTTATTTTTGGCATTAACTTCCGGACTCGCGATTTTTAAAGCGCGTCTCGCGTCATTAATCACGCCAAGCACAACTTCCGGCTCATCAACGTCTTCGACTTCAATCATCGTATTCGAACCGGGAGTCTGAATCTTTATCAAACCGACATTAAAAATCATGCTGATGACGCCCTTCTTGTGAAAAGAAACATCTTGGATAATCTCAAAACCAGCATCCGTCACCTGCCGATCAAAAAAACCGGCATGATAAACGTCGACTACGCGAAAAGATGTAATCACGAACATCGTGTAATACCATTGAGTAAAGGTTCTGATAGCTAAGAATATTCCGAGCAAGAGAATCGCCATGAGCAAATACCCGCCATATGGCCGATAAGCAAGCAGCGGAAACGCGAAAAAGAACGGCGCGACCATGAGGGCTGCAATCACAACGATTTGCGGAAGCATCGAAACCCAAGAACGCCGCACGATTTGCAGAACCTCTTCACCGTCGCGAACGTTTATCATTTTATTAACAGACATATGATGAAGGCCGTAGGGGTTAGGTCTTAGGGCGTAGGATTTCTTTTAAGACTTCGCGTTCATCCCATGGCAACTTTTTTCCACCGGCGACACAAATCGCCTGCTCCGACCCTTTGCCGGTCGCAAGAATCAAATCTCCTTTTCGTGCGAGCGATACCGCTTTTGCGAGCGCCGCCCGACGATCGGTGAATAAAAATAGATTCTGCCCTTCTATTTTACCAGCTTTCCGAGCTCCCTCGGCGACCTGCTTGATAATTGCCATCGGATCCTCGTCGTACGGGTCTTCGTTCGCTACAATCACCGTGTCGGCCCATTTACCAGCCATCTCACCCAAGATAGGACGACGGGAAGTATCACGTCCGCCGCCAGCCGAACCCAAAACGTGAATCTTATGCGCAAATTTTGTTAAGTTAAGAGCCTCGTACAGTTTTGCGAGCCCAACCGGTTCCGGAGAATAATCAACCAAAACTTTAAAATCCTGGCCGCATTCAACCCAATCCCAACGACCGGGTACGTTTTTAATTTTAGCAATCGCGCGTGCCATCACATCAAACGGAAGCCCCAGAGAAAATCCGACCGTGATAGCGGCGAGCGCATTCGAGACATTATATTTCGCAGGCATTGCAAGTTCGAACTTTTGATCACGCACTTTAAAGCTGGAACCTAACTCCTGAAGAATCACATCATCAGCCACGCATGGAATAAGCGGCGGCGAGAATTTTTCGTCTTTCGCATCTCCGCGAATCGTAAAAATATATTTTTTATCCGCCGGAAGCGCGAGAAAATCAGCCGCGTGTTCATCATCGGCATTCGCAACAATCACTTTCGGCACTTCAACGCCGCGCACCGTCTTGTGTCTGCGCGCCGTCAGATGTTTAAACAATTCAAGCTTAGCTTTTTTATAATTTTCAAATCCGCCGTGAGCTTCGATATGCTCAGGAGTAAGATTTGTAAACACGACGGTATCGTAATTCACCGCTGCGTGACGATATTGCAAAACTCCCTGCGAAGAAGTTTCGACGACGGCATAAGTACAGCCAGCATCAACCATTTCACGCAATAATCTTTGCAAACGGAAACGCCCGACCATGGTCATCTTGGTATCATTCAGCCACTCACGCTCGGCAACCTTAAAAATCGCGGTTGATGTCGCTCCGACGCGCGCGCCTGATTCCTCCAAAATCTTCGCGATAAAACTCGTCGTCGTAGACTTGCCGTTCGTACCGGTAACTCCAATCACGATCATCTTTTCGGAAGGAAACCCGTATCGAAACGCCGCGATATAGGCAAGCGCGAAATGATAGGCGCGAAGAAGAGGCTCGGGAGCAAGTTGTTTTAGGCGATGCAACATATTATTTTAATTTTTTCACGAGTTTCCTGAATTGCTCCCCGCGGTCAAATTCGTTCGCGAAAATCCCAAAACTTGCGGCACCCGGCGAAAGCAGGATTATATCACCCCGCTTGGCCTGTCCTAGCGCCAAATCGAAAGCCTCCTTCATCGAAGTCGCGATAGCCGGCTTTAGCGCATCATGAGGCCAGGCGGCGAGAAGTTTGTCTGTCGCAGTTCCTTTAAAAAGTATTGCCGACTTGGTACGTTTCACGATTTCCGGCGCCAGCGAATCAAGCGGGAGCGCTTTGTCGGTTCCGCCGCCAATCAAAACCACCGGTTTCGATGCGAACCTCGCGAGCGCCGCCCGCAAACCTTCTGGCGAAGTCGCCGTAGTATCATTCACAAAAGTAATTCCCTTCCAAACGCGCAAAACTTCCTGACGATCAGGCACGCCTTTAAATCCGCGCACTGCTTTTTTGATAAGTTGAGCCGGCACGCCGTATGCCAAGGAAATCGCAACCGCCATAGCGACGTTAGCCAAGTTATGTTGACCCTCAAGCTTCACGTCTTTTACAGTCAGAACCGTTTTTTCTTTCCCATTGAAGCGAGCGATCAAGTCTGACTTTCGCCAAAAAACTCCGTTGCCATTAAAGCTCGGCGACATGGAGGTTAAAACCACGTGCGACTTCATCCGCTTTGAAATCTTGCGACCCCACTCATCATCGTTATTGAAAATCGCGATATCATCCGGGGTCTGACTCGCAAAAAGCGACTCCTTAGCGGCTGCATACTTCTCCATTGTGCCGTAGCGGTTCAAGTGATCCTCGGAAAGATTAGTGAGCGCCGCGATGTGGGGCGACTGTTTCGAACGAGCTAAGCCCTCGGCCTGCCAAGAAGAAATTTCAAGCACAATCGGCATGGCGTTCTTTGACTTCAAGATCTTTTCAATCACTTCGAGCGGCGAAACGCGAATATTTCCACCAAGAACCGCGCGTTTATCATGAAGCTTCATGATTTCGCCGACCAGCATGGTCGTGGTGGTTTTTCCGCGTGTACCGGTAATGCCGATTGTCGAATACGGGCACAGGTCAAAAAACAGCGACAAGTCAGTTTCGATCTTCTTCCCCAAATGCTCCGCATACAAAAGATACTTCGAATCAAAAGGAATGGCCGGACCCTGCACAATCAAATCAGCCCAAACCATATCTTCTTCGCGATGCCCACCCATCACCCACTTCGGCGTATAAACTTTAAGACCCTTACTTTTATAATCAGCCAAAGCTTTTTCCACGATACCAACCGTGAGCGGAGTTTCCGACTTTTTTGAAGTATCGGTAATCAAAAGCTTAGCGCCGTGACGCAGACAAAATTTGGCCGCCGCAACGCCACTGCCCTGTTTGAACTTTCCAAGCGCTAAAATCACGACTTTTTTTCCGCGCAATTCTTCAAGTTTCATAAAAAATTCACGCTAATCAATTAAGGTAATCTTACTTCAATTCTGAAAACAAAAAAAGACCCGCAAACGAGTTGAGGGTCATACGGGCAGAACACGAAGCTTCGAAAGCTCGGAACCGATCAGTTCGGCTTATTGCACGGGGGATTCAAGTCCCCAAGCATCGGGCAGCTCTCAATGGGATAGAGAGCCGAATTCGCGAGGGTACGAGCGAGGGTCGCATTGACATAGACGAACCCCTCCTCGATCTTGTTGAGTTCCGTCGCTCGGAAAAACCTCTTTAGCGCCGATCTCGACGCAATTTCCTGCTCGCGAGACATCTCCTCGATACCGATCTCACGCATCTGGCCGCGCAGAAGTTCAAGCGCCGCCTCGGATTGACCTCTGACATAGGCCGTGACCGCGGCAATCGCCGGCTTCTTGAAGCGCTGTCCGTAGTCGCTCATCTCGCCGGACTCGGTCAGCTGAAAGTAGAAGGCCTCCGCAAGCAGGACCGCATTCGCAGTCATCCGCTCGTCCGTCAGCATATCGACTTCATTCACTCCCACCAGGGAATACCAGGCCTCAATGATGACTGCGAGATTCTCGATGAACATCGCAATCAGACCATCCTCGTTGTGCTCCCCGATAGACTCCCAGACTTCGTCTGCAGTCACATCATCGATTCCGTGGACCTGAATCGCATACGTTGCAAGCGACGTCAGCGCCTCCTTGATTTTCTCCTCGGAAAAGGCGGAGATGTTGCTCGCAAGTCCGCGTCGCGCAAGTCCCTTCTCGAGCTCCTCAAGCATGGTGAGTCCAAGCCCGAGATTTGCCTTCTCTTGGCCCGCATCCGCATCGGATTCTTCACGAACTGCCCCCGATTCTTCTTTCTTCCTCTCTTCTCCCCCGAGCGGCTTTTCGTCGATCGCATCCTTGAATGCAATTTCTTGCTGACCGGTTTTCATGGCGCACAACCTTTCTACCGCAGATATGAAAAAGCGCGGTTTCTTTGGGGTGCATAGGCATCTTAGGCTAAATTGAGCGCAAATGTCAAGAGCGCGTCAAAAAACGCGCTCTTTTGCTCAACAAAGCTATTTTATGCCCACTTTAGAAGCGCCAGATATACGAGTCCGGCCACCGCGCCCATGCCAACGCCTATCGCTACGATCTGTTCTTTTGAAAGTGTGACCTGAACTGAGCTGCTACCAGAAGATGCTTTCTTCTCGAAATCCGGGTCGTATGGAAGGTTTTCTGACATATTTAGATCTTATTCCTGCGAATTAATAATGAGTTCATAACCACTGAAACGCTCGAAAAAGCCATGAGCGCCGCAGCGATCATCGGGGAAAGTTTACCAGAAGCGGCCACCGGTAGCGCAACCAAGTTATACACAAATGCCCAGAACAAGTTTTGTTTGATGGTGCGGAAAGTCTTTTTCGCCAAGATGAGAGCCTCAACAGCTTTTGATGGCTCGCCTTTCAAAAGCACGATATCGCCAGTTTCGATTGCCACATCCGAGCCGGTTCCAATCGCGATTCCAAGCTCAGCGGCTGCGAGCGATGGCGCGTCATTCACTCCGTCACCCACAAAAGCCACATGTCGACCTTCGCGTTCAAGATTCTGAACAGCCTCCAACTTTCCTTCCGGCTTCATTTCTGAAAGCACGTTTTCTATCCCCAAGTTTCTTGCGATTGATTCGGCAACAATTTTTCGGTCACCTGTCAGCATGACTACTCTCACACCCAGACGCTTGAGTTTTAACACGGATTCGGCGGCGCTTTCCTTTGGAGTGTCGGCGATCGAAATCAGAAGCGCCGGCTTCTCATCGATCAAAACGGCGATAACCGCATGCCCGCCAGATTCTTCTTTCGAAATCCAGTTCTTAGCCGCCGCATCAACTTCTTGATTGTGACCAGCAACAATCGCAACGGTTTTTCCGGAAACTTTTCCAACAACACCCTTACCGGTCAGGGCCCTAACATCACTCGCCGAATACGAAGTTTTAATTTGTTTAAAAGCCCAAGCGATTGGATGCTCTGATAATGATTCCACGGTGGCAGCCATTTGCAAGACAGCCTCGGCATCATTTCCGAAGACAGCGTACTTCGCAATAATTTTAGGCTTCCCTTCGGTGAGCGTGCCGGTTTTATCAAAAACCATGGTGTCGATTTTGTGCGCTTTTTCAAGCACGGCACCGTTTCTAATCAAGATTCCATGTTCAGCCGCGAGCCCTGTGCCAACCATGACCGCGGTCGGGGTTGCGAGTCCCAAAGCACACGGACAAGCTACGACCAAAACTGAAACCGCGACAAGCAACGATTCTGTGAAGCTGTGACCCGTAAAAACCCAGCCAAAGAAAACCAGGACCGCGAAAGATAAAACCGCCGGTACAAAAATTCGCGAAACCCGATCGGCCAACTTTTCAACCGGAGACTTGGTCATCTGTGCCTCCGAAACCATCTTCACGATTCTCGCAAGCGTCGCTTCATCACCGGTTTTTGTAACCAAAATCGTAATCACGCCTTCGCCGTTCACGGTGCCGCCGACAACCAAATCATCTACAGCACGCGCGACCGGCATGCTTTCGCCGGTAATCATCGACTCATCGATTTCCGTGGAACCACTTAAAATTTTTCCGTCCTGCGGAATTTTTTCACCCGGCTTCACCAAGACATTGTCGCCCACGCGTAATTCCGAAATTTCGACTTCTTCCTCGCCATGCGCAGTGATGCGGCGCGCTTTTTTGGCACCAAGCTCAAGCAGACGCTGAATGCCGGATGCAGCGCTCTTGCGGCTCTTATCTTCAAAGTAATCGCCGAGCAAAATAAACGCCGTGATTACGGATGCGGTTTCAAAATAGGTCGCGCCTCCGGTCAGAAGTCCGTAGATGCTTACCGCGAAAGCTGAGAGTGTACCGATTGACACAAGCGAATCCATGCCAGGAGAAAGGCGCTTGATTTCCGCGATCATATTACGGTGAAAACCAAGACCGACACTAAAAATTACAATCGCCGTGAGCACCGCGTTCACCGCGACGCTACCCGAAAAATTCAAAAGATTCATCCCGATAAGCATCGACGGGACCGCAAGCGCGAGCGCAAACTGAGCTTTTCTGAGCGCCGCCCGCGTCTCATCACCACTCACAATGTCGGAATGATGATGCGCATCATGATCAGCGTGATTCATTTCCGGCATCTCAACTTTGTAACCCTGCTCGCGAATGACGTCGTGGATTTTTTCCATCGAAGTTTGATTCTCATCAAATTCAACCGAAGCCGATTGCAGAGCAAAGTTAACCATCGCCGTTTTCACACCCGCCAAAGCTTTAAGAGCATCTTCATTCCGCACCGCGCAACTCGCACAGTGCATTCCGGAAATCTTAAAATTAGCTTTCATATGTGGCAGGGATTAGAGGTTAGAGATTAGAGCTTAGGGATACCTTTTCGAACTAACCTTTCACCACCCTCAAAGTCCCCGGGAACATGCCCATAGAACAGCTGAAAACCGCCGAACCTTCGACTGTCGGAGTAAAGCGAATTGTATTGTGCTGCGAATTTAAAGCGGTCCGGACGTTAAACTTCGGAATCTGGAAAATACTTCGACAGCCGGTGCCGACGCCTTCGATTTCCATGCGCACCGGAATACCGGCCTTAACCGTGTAATGATCGCTCGGCGTATAGGCCGGCTCAATACCAAGTTTGAGGCGAATTACCTGCTCGCCGTTTTCCATCACAACATTTGGATCAGTCGCGCCTTCTACAAGATTATCGGCCTGTTGCTGAAACTCGATATGTGGCAGTGAGAAACCAGCCGCAATTAAACTATTCTGCACCGTCCAGATACCGAGTAAAAACACCGCGGCTCCGGCGAAACGGTAGAAAAATCCTGCCGTTCTTCCTTTAACTGATGAGGCCACGGTGCCTAAAATCACAAGCGCCGGAGCGGTGCCGAGGGCGAATCCGAACAACAACATGCCGCTTCGGAACGCCGAACCGGTCGTAAGCGCGTAAAGCTGAAGTGCCTGCGTAAACCCGCACGGGAGGAAAAAAGTCGCAGCGCCGAGAAGCAATGGCGCAGCAAAAGATTGGCTCGATTCCGCGGCCAAAACTTGGTGACCGAGAAACTTCGGCATACGCGGAAGTAATTTCTTCAAAAATCCGGGCGCGATACCGAGCATATCGAGGCCAAACACAATCATGTAAAGAGCAGCCAGCATCGCAATCGCTCCCATCGCCCAGGGTGGCAATTGAAGAGCTGAACCGACGGCGCCAATCGCGGCACCCAAAATCGCGTATGAAATCAAGCGACCGGCGATGAAAAACGAAACCGGCACCAGTTTTTTTGCGCGACCGGCATGCGGATGAGCCGCCGACCAAGCCGTGATCGTCGAAAGCATGACACCTCCCGAAACCGCGATACACGACGAGCTAGCGGCTACGAGACCGACCATGAAAGCTGAGAAGAACGTAGTCTGATCGCCAAAAGTTAGGCTCGTCTCGAACAAACCAAGACTTGATAAAATTTTTCCAAAGACAAAAGCGAGCACCAAAAAACCAAGCACTACATACCAGGACGATTTTTCCGGCTTCACAAAAGCCTCCGAATATTCGCCATGTAATTTATAACCATCTTCAGCAAGTAGCTTCGAAATCTTGTCCGCCGCCGGAATCTCGCCCTCATATTCAAGTTTAGCCGTGCCGTTCGTAGAATTCACGCTCACCTTCTGAATCCCGGGCAAACATTTTAATTTTTTCTCGATGCGAATTTCGCAGCTCTGACACTTCATGCCGTCGATTGCGAGGTCCATCACGCGAGCCGGCGCCTTTTCAATCACAAAAACAGAACCAATAAGAGCCTTTTCAATATCAGCAAGCGTGATATTTTCCCGCGCCACAACCCGGGCCAAACCTTTTTCGCCGTTAGTTTCGACGCTCGCAATACCGTGCGTAACCTTCAAGATCCTTTCAAGCTCAAATTCGCTTTCGACCGTAAGACCTTTTACGCGAAACTTAAAAATTGGCATAAGACAAGCATTTAATCCACAAAGTTTAGCCTAGTACACATACGTTATACGCAAAACATAGCAAATCTTTGACAATCTGGGAAATTTTGGCTATATTACGCAACTAAGTCGTCATGTTGAGCACAGCGAAACATCAAGGCATCCTTGATCCTTCGCTTTGCTCAGGATGACGACCAAACTCGTATGAATTTCGCCCACCTGGAAGAGTTTCTAAAATCTATCGGCGAGAAACCGTTTCGCCTGAAGCAAGTACGCCATGCCGTTTTTACGGAACTGGTTTCGAATTGGAATGGTGCTACAACTCTCTCCAAGCCTTTGCGTGATCAACTCACCGCAACGATTCCGTTTACTTCGCTCGAATTGGTTCGTGAATCAAAATCTTCGCGCGGAGATACCATCAAAGCCATGTTCAAGCTCGCGGACGGCAATATGATCGAAACGGTTTTGATGCGCCACGATCGTGATCGCAATACAGTTTGCGTTTCATCTCAAGCCGGCTGCGCCATGAAGTGCGCTTTTTGCGCAACCGGAAAGCTCGGCTTCAAACGAAACCTGACCACGGAAGAAATCGTTGACCAGGTCATGCATTTCGCGCGCTATCTTGGAAAAGAACAAAAACGCGTTTCGAATATCGTTGTCATGGGCATGGGTGAACCAATGGCGAACTATGAAAACATGATTGGAGCTTTGCGATTTTTGAATGCCGAAGAAACTCTGAATATCAGCGCGCGAAAGATGACTGTTTCGACCTGTGGCATCGTGCCGGGAATTTTGCGACTCGCGGACGAACCGATGCAACTCAATCTCGCGATTTCTTTACACGCCCCGACCGAAGAAATCCGCTCGCAAATCATGCCGGTAAACAAAGCTTATCCTTTGGAAAAATTGATGGCGGCAGTTCACGAATATGTCGCGAAAACCAATCGCAAGGTTTTGTTTGAATATGTGATGCTTGAAGGCGTGAACGATACTCCGGCCTGCGCCGTAGCTTTGGCTAAACTTATGAATCACCCGCTCTTCCAGGTGAACCTGATTAAGTATCACTCGACCGGGGTTTTTACTCCGACCGAGGAGCAGCATCGCCTGCAATTTAAGGCAAAACTTGAAGATTTGGGCTGCGTCGTGACCCACCGCGTGACCTTCGGCGAAGATATCGACGCGGCCTGCGGACAACTTGCGAATAAGAATATGCCGCACCCTGTTTCGCCGTCGTCTTCCTAGCGCCTCGTCGTCATCCTGAGCAAAGCGAAGGATCATGACGTCATCGTCGTCAACCCAAGCTTCTCCTGTTGTCATCCTGGGCCTTCCTTGTTGTCATCCCGAAGCCGAGGGATCTTTAATCCCCCGGTATGTTGCCCGAAATTAATTCTTTTGATAGTATACCGGCACTTCGAAGAGACAGTATGGGGTGGTATTTCATACTGCCCCATCGCCGCTCGCAAGAAAAAATCAACCCAAGGGCAATTGTTTCGCCCCAGGCCAGCCCGAAAGCCTTGCTTTCGTCCTGACCCGGGTCTAAACAATAATCGCTTCGCGATTTGATTTTTTCACCCTCACTTACTCCGGGGTGGTAGCTCAGTCGGTAGAGCAATAGCCTTTTAAGCTAATGGTCGCGGGTTCGATTCCCGCCCACCCCAAAAAATAAAACGCCAGCCCTGAGCTGGTGTTTTATTTTTTGTCCGGGTTAGGCGGGAATCGAACGGGCAGCAGTCGACGCTAGGTTGCCATAGCAACCGACGCGGAGCGCCGACAAAGCAATGTTATTGCTTTGTCGCTGCCCAGGACAACGAAGCCGCACGCTGATCGTGCGGCTAGGCGGAATTCCCGCCCACCCCAGAGTAAAAACCTATGGCTCAAGCCATGGGTTTTTTGTAGCTCAGTCGGTAGCGCGGTCCGTCGTGCTCGCCGGACACCAGGCGCGCTTCGGCAAGAAGAATCGCCCACCGGCGATATTATTTGAAACTCGTGCCGTAGAGCAATAGCCTTTTAAGCTAATGGTCGCGGGTTCGATTCCCGCCCACCCCAAAAAATAAAACACCAGCCCTGAGC
>Ga0194060_10000611_pt1 | contig 26016 bp, 17 predicted proteins | sample SepL225m_MetaG_FD_163427 | JGI IMG/M metagenome (GOLD analysis project Ga0194060, IMG submission 163427) | Anoxic zone freshwater microbial communities from boreal shield lake in IISD Experimental Lakes Area, Ontario, Canada - Sep2016-L222-5m | ecosystem: Environmental > Aquatic > Freshwater >... | reverse complement strand
CCCCAGTACACAGTGACAGCTCATTTGTACTGTTTACAACTGGCGTAGGACTGCTATATGCGCGATCTCTCCGACTGCCCGGACGGTTCGGCATCCACATGTCGGGGTGAGGGCGGCCCAACTAAAAGTAGGCTGCGCATTGCCCCTCTACCTGTAGCATTTGCCCCCTCGATATACGGACAATCTACAGGTAGATACCTACCCGTAGATTGCGTTGCGATCCACGGGTAGATTATAGCATTGCTCGTTCTACGTGGCAAGGTTCACTCTGCGTCGACCATTCGGTCACGTAGACCTAGCGCCAGAACTTGATCGTAACGCATCTCCCATACCTGCCGCGTCCGATTCCAGGTGCCGCCTGCTCCACGTATCTTCCGTTGTATGTCGTACTCGTGGAGAGCCACGCGTACTGCTACACATGTGTCAGGCGCAAGTGGTGGTATCCAGTCTACGGTCTCGATGATGAGTTCTACTGTTTTGTGGCGCTTCTTCTGGAGTGAGTCGTAGCGGTAGCGAACACATATGAGACGGTCGCCGTATTGGGTGACGAGATCTTTGGTTCCGGGTTGTCCAGGCTGTCGCACGAGACGAGTACGCATGGCGTTGCCTTTACAATGTGAGGGTGTGCTAGAAATGTACCGTCTGCACGGTCATGGGTGTTACGGTCAACGGGATTTGATCGGAAGTACGATGAAGATACGACGGATTGAACACCGCCTATCTACTCTCGGGTCGGGTTTCGGGCGATGTGTATCCTTCCATGCTGCTTACACGGTGTCATAGACGGAAGGTTATCCGTCTATCATTTCTGTGAAGGAGATTTGGCATATGGCTGCGAATACCCCCCGACTCCTCGATCAGGCCCGTGAGGCTCTTCGTCGTAAGCATTATTCGTTGCGTACTGAGGAGTCTTATGTGGGTTGGATGAAGCGCTATATTCGGTTCCACAATAAGCGCCATCCTGCGGAGATGGGTACCCCTGAGGTTGAGGCGTTTCTTACGGATTTGGCGGTGGGGCAGTCTGTCGCGGCGTCAACGCAGAACCAGGCGCTTAGTGCGCTGCTGTTTTTGTATGCGGAGGTGCTGCAGCAGCCGCTGGAGGAGCCGATTCACGCGGCGCGGGCGAAGCAGCCACAACGCCTTCCGACGGTGATGACCCGTCGGGAGGCGCGCAGTGTCCTTGATGCGATGACGGGGGTGCATCAGCTTATGGCGAAGTTACTCTATGGTAGTGGGATTCGCCTGATGGAGTGTGTGCGCCTGCGGGTGAAGGATGTGGATTTTGCTCTGCATCAGGTGGTGGTGCGGAGCGGGAAGGGTGATAAGGATCGGGTGACGCCGCTCCCTGATAGTCTGATTGCGCCGCTACAGGAGCATTTGCGACGGGTGAAGTTGACCCACGACCAGGATCTCCGCGCTGGTTATGGTCAGGTGTATCTGCCGTATGCGCTTGAGCGGAAGTATCCAAATGCGAGCCAGGAGTGGATCTGGCAGTATTTGTTTCCCTCGGAGGGTCTCTCGGTTGATCCACGCTCCGGTCATCAGCGCCGGCATCATGTGGACGAGAGTGGGCTGCAAAAGGCGGTGAAGCGGGCTGTACAGCTTGCACAGATCGCGAAGCGGGTTACGTGCCATACGTTCCGCCATAGCTTTGCGACGCATTTGCTTGAGGATGGTTATGATATTCGTACGGTGCAGGAGTTGCTTGGTCATAGCGATGTGCGTACGACGATGATTTATACGCATGTGCTGAATCGTGGTGGTAGGGGTGTGCGTAGTCCGCTTGATAATGAGCGTTGAAAACGGTGATGCAAACGCATAGGCATTCGCATCACCGCTGGGATTGGGTACGTGTTAGAGCCGCTCGAAGATTCCGGCAGCGCCCATGCCACCGCCGATGCACATGGTTACCATGCCGTAGCGCCCGCCCCGTCGCTCTAGTTCGTCGAGGATTTGTACGGTGAGTTTGGCTCCTGAGCAGCCAAGTGGGTGGCCGAGGGCGATTGCGCCGCCGTTGACGTTTACTTTTTCGATGTCGATTCCTAGCTCGCGGACGACGGCTAGGGCTTGGGCGGCGAATGCTTCGTTTAGCTCGATCAGGTCGATGTCGCTGAGATTGAGGCCGGCGAGCTTGAGCGCTTTGGGGATGGCGATGACTGGGCCGATGCCCATGACGTCGGGTTCGACACCGCCTACGGCGAAGCTGATGAAGCGGGCTCGTGGCTTGAGCCCGAGGGCGTCGGCTTTGGCTCGGCTCATTAGGACGACTGCCGCCGCGCCGTCGCTGGTCTGTGAGCTGTTGCCCGCTGTGACGCTGCCGGTGGTTGAGAAGGCGGGCTTGAGTTTGGACAGGGCTGCGAGGGAGGTGTCGGCGCGTGGCCCTTCGTCCTTGTTGAAGGTGAAGCTGCGCCGCTGCGGTTTGCCGTCGCTGTTCATCTCTATGAGTTCGATCTCAAGCGGTACGATGCTGGTTGCAAAGTAGCCCTCGTGCTGGGCGCGTAGGGCGTTCTGGTGGGAGCGTAGGGCGAAGATGTCTTGATCCTCGCGGCTGACATTGTGGCGCTTGGCTACGTTTTCGGCGGTTAGGCCCATGCCGAGGTAGACGGCGGGGTCGTGCTGGGCGAGGTGCGGGTTGGGCGAGAATTTGTTGCCGGTCATCGGCACCATGCTCATGCTTTCGGCTCCACCGGCGATGACGACCTCGCTCTGGCCGGTCAGGATTTGCTGAGCGGCGATGGCGATGGTCTGGAGGCCGGAGGCGCAGAAGCGGTTGACGGTGACGCCACAAACGCTGTCGGGCAAACCGGCGCGCTGGGCGGCGATGCGGGCGAGGTTGAGTCCTTGCTCGGCCTCGGGCATGGCGCAGCCCATCACGATGTCTTCTATGTCGCGTGGGTCAAGGCCGGGGGCGCGGGCGATGGCCTCGCGTACGACGGCGGCGGCTAGTTCGTCGGGGCGGACGGTGCGCAGACTCCCCTTAGGTGCCTTGCCGACGGCGGTGCGGACGCCAGAGACAATAACTGCCTCAGACATATTTAATACTCCTCAAGCTATGTTGTTGGTGACAAGGTGACAAGGTGACAAGGTGACAAGGTGACAAGGTGACAAGGTGCGATCCTCTCTAATAGCGAAGCTGTCACCTTGCCACCTTGTCACGCGAGCGTTAGCGAGCGACTGTCACCCTGTCATCTTATCAATTCCGCAACGGTTTGCCGGTCTTTAGCAGGTGCATGGCGCGCTCTTGGGTCTTCGGTTGCTTGGCCAGTTCGATGACGGCGGCACGCTCTAGATCCAGAAGGTATTGCTCGTCGACAAACTGCGGGCTGCTGAGGTCGCCACCGCAGAGAACGTAGGCTAGCTTGTCGGCGATGAAGCCCTCGTATGCGGTGGCGAAGCCGGACTCGACCATCTGGTAGATCGCGACCCGTGCGGCGGCAAGGCCGTCACGACCGAGGGCGTAGCAGCGCGGGGTGCGCGCCGGGACCTCGTAGCCGGGGACGAGCCGGAGGGCGGTGGCCTTGGCCTCGCCGATCAGGAAGTCGCCGTTGAAGATGATTGTGTCGGTTGGGCGTAGGAAGCTGGCTTCGCGAGCTTCGTGGGCGCTGGTGGCGACCTTGGCCATGGCGATGGTTTCGAAGACCTGCTGAAATGCCTTTAGTGTGTCGCCGCCGACCTGGGCGGTCGCGCCGATGACGCGGGCGTTCAGCTCCTTGCAGCCGCCCCAAGCCGGGATGATACCGACGCCGAACTCTACCAGGCCGATGTAGGTTTCTGCTGAAGCTACGGTAAGGTCGCTGTGCATAGCTAGTTCGGCTCCGCCGCCGAGGACTTGGCCAAAGGGTGCGCTCACGACCGGCTTGGCGGCATAACGCAGGCGCTGCATGATCTGCTGGCCAAGGTCGAGCAGTTCATCCAGCGACTCCCAGTCACCGGCCTGGGCCGCCGCGCCGATGCCAGTTACGTCGGCTCCGGCTGAGAAGCGTTTGCCCTGGTTGCCGACCACTAACGCCACCCACGGGTCTTTCTCCAACTCATCAAGAGCGGCCAGGGCCATCTCCATTACGGGGGCGCTGATGGTGTTGGCTTTGGAGTGGATCTCGAAGCAGAGTACGCCGTCGCCCAGGTCGATCAGGCTGGCATCGCTGTTGCCAAGTACCTCGGCACCGGCGGCCTTGAGTGCGGTCAGATCAATCGACAGGGGGCTGCGCGGTAGGATTTCGTGGCGCTCGGTGGCGGCGTTGAAGGCGGCCGGTTGTCCGTCTACTGTTGTGTAAAAACGGGCGTTATCACTGGTCGCCAGGGTATCGACCCAGGCGGGTAGGGCGAGGTTGCGAGCCTTCATCACGGCGATGGTTTCGGCGACACCAAGAACGTCCCAGATCTGGAATGGCCCTAGCTCGTGGGCAAAACCCCAGCGCATGGCGCTGTCTACGTCGGCCACGCTGTCGGCGATCTCGGGTAGACGCCGGGCGGCGTAGGCCATCATTGGCAGGAGGGTCTGGGCGATGAGGGCGGCGGCGTGGTTGGCCGGGTCTTCGGTGGCGGTTTTGAGCATGAAGCGCAGGCGCTCGGGTAGGCTGCGGATCTTGGTGGCCTGGGCGATGAACTCGTCTATGCCAGGGGTGCCCTGGAGCGGTACATAGTCGAGGGTGGTCAGATCCAGCGGCCAGAACTCGCGCTTACCGCCCTGTTTGGACTCTTTATAGAAGCCGCCGCCCGTCTTGCGTCCGAGTTTGCCTGCGGCGACCATGCGGTCGAGCAGGTCGGTCGAGTGCAAGGTTTCGCGGCTCTCGTCGTCGGGGACGGCGGGATAGAGGTTATTGGACACGTGGGCCATAATGTCGATGCCGACCACGTCGAGCAGGCGAAAAGTGGCGGTGTTGGGGCGACCGATCACCGGGCCGGTGAGGGCGTCAACCTCTTCGATTGTATAGTTATGATCAAGGAAGAAGCGCAGGTCGCTCATAACGGCGAAGGCGATCAGGCGGTTGCCAATGAAGTTGGGGCGATCCTTGCAGACCACGACGCCTTTGCCGAGGGTGTGTTCGGTGAAGGTACGCATGGCGGCAACGGCCTCGGGGTCGCTCTGGTCGCCAGGGATCAGTTCCATGAGCTTGAGGTAGCGCGGTGGGTTGAAGAAGTGGGTACCGAAGAAGTGGGCCTTAAACTCGGCGCTGCGACCAGCGGCGATCTGGCTGATGGGGATGCCCGATGTATTTGAGGTAATGATCGCGCCGGGCTTGCGCACGGCCTCCAGCCGCTCCATCAGCGCCTGCTTCGGCCCGAGCTGCTCGATGATCACCTCAACGATCCAGTCGCACTCGGCCAGCTTGGCGAAATCGTCCTCGGTGTTGCCGAGGCTGATCAGCCGGGTGGTGGCGGCGCTGTAGAGGTTTGCGGGGCGGGCCTTGCACATCCGGTCGTAGCCTTGGCTGACGATGCGGTTGCGCACGGCGGGGTGGCTCAGGCTCAGGCCCTTCGTCTGCTCCTCGGGGGTGAGCGTGCTTGGCGGTACGTCGAGCAACAGCACGGGCAGCCCCGCGCCGGCGACGAGTCCGGCGATAGCGGCACCCATGGTGCCGGCACCGATCACGGCCACGCGCTTGATCTGGTAGGGCATCGGGTCCTCCTTGACCGTTTACTGAACACGTTTTAGACGCAGTGCGTCATGGGTAAAGCTATGATACCACAAGCCCTCGCTTGTTGCATAGTGCATCAGACAAGGTTTCAGGTGCCAGGTTTCAGCGTGACAGTTCGTAGCGCGGGCTTCCCGCCTGCGGTGGTACTGCTGACCGCCTGGAAGGCGGTACTACGTTCAATACCTTTCACATAACGAATCTACCGCCGTACAGCCCTCACCCCCCAGCCCCCTCTCCCTGAGCGGGAGAGGGGGAGTCGGACGCATCCTGTTGCAGAATCTCCCCTCTCCCCGTGAGGGAGAGGGGTAGGGGGTGAGGGTCGTCCGGCAGCAAACTGTCAAGCTGTTTTGAACCTTGTCTAAGGCATGTTTCAAAATGGGCACATTCAGCTTTACAGTCTTGCGATGAGGCGATGAGGCGATGAGGTGATGAGGCGATACGGAGCGCCTCACCGCGTCATCGTTTCGTCGCTGAATTGTCACGCTGTTTTGAACCTTGTCTAAGCGTGATTGCCCAGGGCTGCAAAAAAAAGGGTATGGGGATGGCTCTGCAATTCCCCATACCCATGCCGGTAGACGTGTCGGTTAGGAGACGACTGGCCGGAACTTATACCCGTAGACGAGAACCCCGTCCTCGCCGGTGTCAACCAGTTTGCGAGTGACCATCTCGACGGGCAGGCCGATTGACAGGTCGCCTTCGGCGCAGTCGGTGAGTTGCGCGGTTACGAGCGGCCCTTCGACGAGGCGCACCATCGCTATCGGGTAGGGAGCCATGCCCTCGTAACCATCAGGAACCTGGCGCAGCACGCTGAAGCTGTAGATCTCGCCGCGCCCGCTGAGGGCGACGGGTTCCCATGCGTCGGCGGCTTCGCCAAGTGCGGTCGGCTGGGGCGGGAAGCGCACCGCGCCGGAACTGCGGCTACGCTGACCCTCAAGGCGGTAGCGGGCGGCGCGACCGCGCCAGTGTCGGGCGATTTCCATTGAGGTATGCTCCTTTATCTCCGCGCCGTGCCGCCCGTGAGAAGGCTTACTATCGGCTGGAGGAATTCATAAGGGCGATAAATGCAGCACCAAAGACGACACCAACGCAGACGGCGATCACCAGGACGATCACCACCTCGATCAGGATGACGTAGATCGCCTTCTGGCTGGGCAGGTTCATCCCCGACTGGATCGCCAGATAGGCTAGGTAGAAGTTGTAGATCGCTAGGGCGATCATGGCGATGGGGCCGAGAAATGGGATCAGGCCAAGAATACTGCTGGCAACTGTCAGCGGTGCGCTAAATAGGGAGAAGTCCCATGCCAACTCGCCGAAGCTTCCGGTGCCGCCAAAGGCCCGGCCTAGTCCAAACGTAATGCCCCACGAGATCAGTAGGCCGATGATCGTGCCGAAGATCGCACCGCTGATGGTGGAGCCAACCCCCGCGCCCGTACCGCTGATCTGCGCTCCAATCGCCCCCAGGATTGCGTTAATCACGCCCGCGATCACCGAGTAGATCAGCGCCCAGCCTAGGTTGTCCTTCTCGTGTTCCTCGAACGTAGCAACCGATGGTCTGGTCAGTACTGCGATACTGCCGTTGATCATTTCCTGAAACATGCTTGCTCCTTCACTAGTCATAGTGCGGATATGCAGCATCATTGTACCGGGTAAATCGCACGTCGTAAAGACCCTTTAGCACTGCGTAACACAGAGCAAACATTGCTAAAGAACGCTTTACGTTCGTATTCACCCGTGCGCAGGATTACATCCGCATGTTTCAGGAAGCACGTCCTATCTACAATGATTCAGCTACCAGCACGCTGGTGGCGGCGGTGACGCCGACTCCGCCGAGGCATTGGGCCAAGGCCACGCGGGCACCGGGAACCTGTGTTGGCCCGGCGACGCCCTTGAGTTGGCGAACGAGTTCGACCACCTGATAGACCCCGCTGGCCCCGGCGATATCGCCACGGGCCTTGTAGCCTCCGGCGGTGGCCAGGGGCGTGCGGCCAGCGGGCGCGATAGCCCCATCTGCGGCATGACGCGGCGCCGCGCCGCGCTCGTAGAATCCAATTGACTCAAGGGCCAGAACCGCCGTGATGCCGTGGGGATCGCTTAGTTCAAGCACCTGCACATCGCCAAGGCCCAGGTGAGCACGGGCAAGGGCGACGTGCGCGCTGGCTCGTGAGGCCGCGAGATCAAGCGGGTCGGGTCGGGCACCGAGGGCCGGGATGTCGCTGCCAATCGCCGTACCGGCGAGGCGCACTAGCGGGCCGGACAGTTCACGGGCGAGGCGCTCCGAGGCAATAATCAGCGCGGCAGCGCCGTCGGCAACGCTAGAGCAGTCGAGCATATTCAGGGGCGAGGCGATCTGACCGGCCTTGCGGTACTTGTCTGCGCTGATGCCGAAGCGGTAGAGAGCCTGCGGGTTTTTCGCCGCGTTGGCGTGGGCGTTCACCGGAAAAGGCGCAAACACCTCAGCGGCATAGCCGTGTTCGTACATGTAGCGCCGCATCAGCAGCGCCCACTGAGCGGTGAGGGTGATGCCGTGGATGCCCTCCGCCTCGGCGTCGGTGGCCAGGGCCAGGGCCGCCTCCAGTGCGCCATCGAGGCGGTCAGTCACTTTCTCGGCACCAAGCACCACGGCCACGTCGCACGATCCGCTGGCTACGGCCTGAGCGGCCTGATGCAAAGCGGCTCCGCCACTGGCCCCGGCCGCCTCAATCCGCAGCGCAGGTATGCCCGCCAGACCAACCGCCGCCGCCAGATAGGAGCCAAGCTGGCTCTGCGAGGCCATCGACTCGCCGAGGGCGTTCGCCACATACACCGCACCAACACGTCCGGCGTCTAAGTCGGGAACCTGGGCGAAGGCCGCCCGCACCGCCTCGCTGGCCAGGTCGGCCAGACTCCGTCCGTAATGCTCGGCCACCGGCGTGGCCCCCGCACCGATTATGTACACACTTGTCACAATATTATCCCTCATTGTAAGGGCGCTGCTGCGCACTACGACGCCCTTCCTACCCCATCACCAGCTTGCCGCGCCACTTCACGTAGATCGCATAGTCTACAAACTCCGCACGGGCCAGATACGCCGCCGTGAGCGGGGCGCGGGCGCGGCGCTCCAGGATCGCGTCCGTCACCGTCAGGGCGTAGGCGTCGGAGCCAGCGCCGCTGCCGTAGGAGGTGACGAAGATCGTGTCGCCGGGCGAGGCTACGTCCAAGGTCGCACAAAGACCGGCCAGGGCTGCGCCTGAGTAGGTATTGCCGATCTGGGGCGAGAGTAGGCCGGGGGCGATCTGCGCATCGCTGAAACCGAGACGTTTGGCGACGACCTGAGGGAACTTGGCGTTGGGCTGATGGAACACGGCATAGGTGAAGTCGCCGGGCGTGCGATCAAGGTCGCCAAGCAGCCGACGGGCCGCGCTCTCGATGGTGTGGAAGTAGGCTGGCTCGCCGGTGAAGCGATTGCCGTGCATCGGGTAGGGCCGGTCGGCGCGGCGGTAGAAGTCGGGCGTATCGGTGACATACGACACCGTCGCCTCGATGGTCGCCAGAGCCTGCTCAGCCGGGCCGATCAGTAGGGCCGCCGCGCCCGCCGAGGCGGTATATTCCAGGGCGTCACCAGGGCGACCCTGGGCCGTATCAGCACCGACGGCCAGCACATAGTCGGCCATGCCGCTCCCGACCATCGCCATGCCCGCTGTCAGAGCCTCACTCCCAGCCTTGCACGCGAACTCCCAATCAGCCGCGCTCACCCAGGGAGATGCCCCGAGGGCCTCTGCCACAACCGTACCCGAGGGTTTGACGCTGTAGGGATGGCTCTCCGAGCCAATCCAGACTGCGCCCAAGCGCTCGGCGGGCACCTGGGCGCGGGCCAGGGCGCTGCGGGCGGCCTCAATCGACATCGTAATCGTATCCTCGTCCGGCCCCGGCACGCTCTTCGAGTCCACCGGTACCCCACCCTGCCCATCCGTCCAGACCCGCGCAATCTCCTTGGCGGCGATTCGATAGCGCGGTACGTACACCCCGTAGCCAACAAGGCCCACAGGGCGGTTCGGCTTCATCATGTTAAAAACTCCTTCATAACGCTGACAAGGTGACGAGGTGATGAGGGTGACAGAGTGACAGCTTCGCTGGCTCTCACGTTACTCCCTATAGCAATCCTACACAGGTTGTTTCGCGCCCGCCCACGTGGACGAAGGCCGTCTGCGCGGCCTGGATGAGCCTGCGAAGGCAGGCTTCGCAACCAAGAGCCGGGGGCTTTAGCCCCCATACTTTTCGAATAAGCCGATTTTGTGCCGACCGTGCCCCCTCACCCCCTGCCCCTCTCCCTAGGGAGAGGGGGCTGGGGGGTGAGGGCTGAGCGGCGGCAGATTCCTTATTCGAAAAGTATTGGCTTTAGCCTCCCGGATTCAACAACCTGCGTAGGATTGCTATATCACCTCGTCACCTCGTCACCTCGTCACCTCGTCACCTCGTCACCTCGTCACCTCGTCACCTTGTCGCACTATCTAGCGATGCAACTCTGCCACGAGTTCCTCGGCGCGGGCGGGCTTAATGTTCCGCTCCTCAACCATCCGACGGGCGATCTCGTCTACGAGAATACCGTGGGCACCGGCGGCCATCGCGATCTGACGGGCGTGCAGACCCATGTGGCCCTGCTGGATGCCCTCGGTGGCCAGGGCGCGCATCGCGGCCAGGTTCGAGGCCAGACCAGCGCAGGCGCAGATGCCGGCGAGTTCGTCGGCCGACTTCACGTGGAGCAGCTTGAGCGCCACCTGAGCAGCCGGGTGTACCTTGGTGGCCCCACCCACAATGCCTACGGCCATAGGCATCTCCAGCGTGCCAACCAGATTGCCCTCGTCGTCGCGCTCCCAGGTACTCAGCGACGTATACTGGCCGCTACGCGAGGCGTAGGCATGCGCGCCGGCCTCAATCGCCCGCCAGTCGTTGCCCGTCGCCACGATCACCGGGTCTACGCCATTGAGGATGCCCTTGTTGTGCGTGGTGGCCCGGTACGGATCCACTGCGGCAAAGGCATAGGCCCACATAATCCCCTCGGCCACGTCCTCGCCGGAGATGCCATCGCGCTCAAGGGCCGAAATCGGCACCACGCAGCGGGCGCGAGCCAGGCGGCGGTCGCTCAGGTTCGAGAGGATGCGCAGGTACGCCTTCCCGCCGGTGAGCCCCTCCAGCAGTGGAGCAACGGCCTCACACATGCTATTGATCGCGTTGGCACCCATCGCGTCGCGGCAGTCCACGATCAGGTGAACAACCATCATCGCGCCCATCGGGCTGGAGGTGAAGTAATGCACCTCCACGTCACGGGCGCCGCCGCCGAGGGTGACGAGCGAGCGGCTCTGGGCGTTAGCCAGGCGCAGGATCTCGCTCTTGTGAGCCAGGATATCGACTCGGGCGCTGTTTGGCGCGGCTACGTGTACCAGTTGGATCTGGCCGATCATCAGCGGCTCGCTGGTACTGGCCTCAAACCCGCCGCCGGCGCGCACCATACGTGCGGCATAGCTGGCACCCGCCACAATTGAGGGCTCCTCGACCACCATCGGGATCAGGTAGTCGCGCCCGTTAATCTGAAAATTCGTCGCAATGCCCAGCGGCAGATTGTATGTGCCGATCACATTTTCAATCATCTTATCGGCCCGCTCGATGGTGAGCACGCCGTGTCCACCGTGAAGTACCTTCAGGTCGTCATCGACGAGGCCGTCGAATGACTTCACCATCTGGAGCCGCTCAAGCGGATTGAGCTGGTAGAACCCTTGCAGCCGGGAATTATTCGTGCCCATACGTCTATGTAACCTCCACGTGTGGATGTTCAATTGCATGCACCTACGGGCGATTGTAGCATGGCGCGGCCTTCCAGATGCTCTAAGAAAGCTCTCAAAACCTATCAGGCCGCTGTCTGAGGCTGTCAGATGGGTGGTAAAATGGGCAATATGCGACAACTGCTCATCCTACTGCTCTGCCTCACCGTGGTTAGCTGTGGGTCTGCCCAGCAGAATACCCCTGCGGCGACGCCGCTACCCCAGCCGACCATCCCCGCCGTAGCTGAGGCGCTGGAGAGTCAGCCCCAGGATCATGTTGAGGTGATCGGGTATCTCTATCCCGCCGCGAAGGGGACATCCCTTGTTGGCGGGCTGAGTCATAGTTTGGGCGAGATGCCCGCGCCCCTGGCGGAGGCCGGGGCGATCTGGCTGCCAGACCCGCCAGCCCTGCCCGCCAACGCCGCCATCGATGTGGCGGGAAGTGGTGGCTACCCTCTTGTGAGGGTAAGTGGTCAGCTCAGCCCCACGGGTCGTTACGGGCCAGACAACCGCTACCCTCGTCAGATCACGGAGGCTTCCTTAGAACTGCTGAGCGTGCGCGACCTGAGCATCGCGCTGCTGCTGGATAACAGCGGGATCTATGATAACCAGCCCGTCCATCTCTCCGGCCAGATCCTCCTCGGCGCATCAACCGCGCTCCTCGTCGATCAGCTCGGCAGCGGCGGCGTTCCCGCCGCACGCGCCCGGCAGATCAAGCTCGTCGGCGTGATCGAGGGCGATTCCCTGCGCAAACGACTCACCGCGACCTCAAGCGGTGCGGCCTACTTCGGCCCTGTGCAGATCGTCGGTATCTGGCGCCGCAGTAGCCTCTACCCTCTGACGATTATCCCCGGATGAATGACTGACACCAGCTTTAGACAAGGTTTCAGGTGCCAGGTTTCAGGTTTACAGTTCGTAGTGCAGGCTTCCCGCCTGCGGTGGTACTCCTGACCGCCTGGAAGGCGGCGCTACGTTCACGACAAACTGTAAAGCTGTTCTGAACCTTGTCTAAGGCATGTTTCAAAATGGGTACATTCAGCTTGACAGTTCAGCGATGAGGCGAGGAGGCGATGAGGCGATACGGAACGCCTCACCGCGTCATCGTTTCATCGCTGAACTGTCACGCTAGATTGAAACATGTCTAAGTACACTGATCAATCAGCGATATAGGGTGGTACGTCTCGTTGGTCAAGGTGGCAAGAAATTATCAAATTTTCATATTTTTTTCATATTGCACGACATATAATACAAGTGCGTTCTATTCGTTTTCGTACAGGAGCCAATACTACTATGTATAACATTCGTAACGGACTATCAGTTATCATGATAGTTTTTGTTCTTGTTGCCTGTGTTGCAGGAACATCAACATCAGCCCAGAGCGTTATCGCTTACAACTACACCTTTAGTGTCAGCCGTAGCACGCTTCCCGCGCTGTTCTACAAAGATATGACCTACGTTGTTCACCTGGGGACGATCCAAAATCCTCTGGCGACGATCAACGGTTCTCCGATTGCAGCGAGTACGTATAACCCGACAACCGGCAATTTGGTTTTCTCTAGTAGTCAGACTGGACAGGTTGTGATCTCGTTTACGTCTGATCAGTCGCCTGCGAGCATAACGGCGGGGAAGGCATCGCTCAAAGACAATCGGGCGTGGGCGTGGTCTCACGGGATGGACGATAACGTCAACCTCCAGAATCAGATCGATCTGATTACGGCCAAAGGCTGGCGTGCGACCTTGTTTATGATCGGGAAGGATGTCTCGCCGACACGACAGGAGCCGGGGTGGATTATCGATCAGCCCGGGCTCGTAACGCTGATCAACCAGGGCTGGAACATCGGTGATCATACGTGGTCGCATGCGTGCTACAGCGGACAAACGGCGGCTGAGGTTACCGATGGGCTCGCGGTGGTGCAGCAGGCGGTGAACGCAAGCACACATCCTGACCATGTGGTAATCTCGTTTGCCGCACCTTGTTTTGATGCTACCTACGATGGGATTTTTCGCTCGTTGCGCAATGGCCCAACGACCCTTCTGGTGGATGAACTGGGTTCGGGGTCGCCCTCGCTTATGAACATTGATGGAGCAGACTACATAGCTGGCGGGACAACGGCCACGGGCTTTACCTCGGCGGATTTCACGCTCGGGCGCGACACAACGATCGAGGCAGACACCACAGCAACGCAGGTGTTTGATTGGATGTCAGCCAATGCGGGGACTGGGCAGCATTTCTGGTTCAATACACTCACTCACGGTTCGCACGAGTCGACTCTGGGGCCGGTGCTGGACTACGCCTACACGCATTATGGCCCCGGTGGGACAAATGAGATCTGGATGGCACCGGAAGACGAGATCTACAGCTATCTGCTGGTTCGTGATAGTACGACGATTTCGGCTGGCGTGCTGACGATCACGGGTAGTGGTACGGTTGTCCCGACAACAATTGTTTCGGCGACGGCGACGAGTGTTCCGCCCACCGCGACCCGCACACCCACGCGGGTTCCGCCTACCGTCACCCGCACACCCACGCGGGTTCCGCCTACCGTCACCCGCACGCCCACGCGGGTTCCGCCTACCGCGACCCGCACACCCACGCGGGTTCCGCCCACCGTCACCCGCACACCCACGCGGGTTCCGCCTACCGTCACCCGCACACCCACGCGGGTTCCGCCTACCGTCACCCGCACACCCACGCGGGTTCCGCCTACCGCGACCCGCACGCCCACGCGAACAGCGTTGCCTACGCGAACGACCATTCCGGCGGCCACGGCCACGGCTACGGCTACTGCCGTATCAAACGCCACTACCACAACGATGGTGTCATCAACCTTCATCCCGATGATTACAACACTGCCCCTCAATGGCGGCGCTAATACAAAGTCGCCTCCGGCGGGGGTTTAGGGGCAATGTCAAATAAGGGGTCTGCCGCCGCTCAGCCCTCGCCCCCCAGCCCCCTCTCCCTGAACGGGAGAGGGGGGGTCGGAGATGTCCTGCTGCAGATCCTCATTCCTACCCATGTACCTCAAGAGACTCGACATCCAGGGCTTCAAGACCTTCGCTTCTCGCACGGTGATTGAGTTCCGCCCCGGCATCACGGCTGTGGTGGGGCCGAATGGTAGCGGAAAATCGAACATCGCAGACGCTGTGCGCTGGGTACTCGGCGAACAGAGCCATGCCGCCCTGCGCTGCAAACGCTCTGAGGAGTTGATTTTCGCTGGGGGCGGGCGGCGGGCACCCGCCGGTCTCGCCGAGGTCTCTCTCACCATCGATAATAGCGACCGCATGCTGCCTCTGGACTTTGACGAGGTGACGATAGCGCGTCGCTCGACCCGCGCCGGTGACAGCGAGTATTTTATCAATCGCGCCCGCGTGCGCCTGCGCGATGTCCAGGAGGCCACCGAGCCCCTGGGTGGCTCCTACACGATCATCAACCAGGGTCTGGTGGACGCTGCTCTGACTCTGCGACCCGAGGAGCGGCGGCGGCTCTTTGAGGATGCGGCGGAGATCGGCGGCTTTGAGATGCGTAAGTCCGAGGCTCTGCGGCGGCTACGCGAGACGGATAGCAATCTGCAGCGGGTCGGCGACCTGCTGGGTGAACTGGAGCCGCGCCTGCGCTCGCTGAAACGTCAAGCGGGCCAGGCCCGTCAGTTTCGTGAACTGAACACCGAGTTGCGCCGATTTCAGGTGCGGCACTACGCCGATCTCTGGCGTGCGGCCCTGTCTCTCACCGCCCACGCCCGTGCCGAGGTGTCCGGGCTGGAGTCTACCCTCGCAGATGCTCGGGCCGCGCAACTGGCGGTCGCTCACGATCTGCGTGTACTACGTGAAACTCTGCGGACCCGGCGCGATGACCTGGGAGTCCTGCACCAGCGCAGCAGTGAGTTGCATCGCCGTGCCGAGGCGGCCCAGCGTTCGCTGGCCGTAGATGGCGAGCGGCTGACCGCCTTGGCTCGCCGCAGCGAAGATTTGGAGCGCCGTCGCAATGAACTAGCTCTACGCCAAGGCGAAGACGAGTCCCGCCGCCAGGCCGTCGTCGAGGAGGTGTCTCAGGCCGTCGTGGCACTTGACGTGCAACGGGCCGCTCTGCGCGTCGCCGATGCCGAACTGGCAGGGGCCGAGGTAGCTCGTCTGGCCCTTGCCCACGAACTGCGCGCCGCCCAGGATTCCGCTGTACGCGCCGCCACCGCCGTAGCCGAGGGAGTCAGCCGGATCGAGCATCTGCACGCCCAGGTCGCTCGCTTTGATCGTGACCGCGTTGAGCGAGAGGCGACGGTCGCTCAGGCCGCCGAACACCTGGCCGTCGCCGCCGCCCAGGTCGGGGTTTCTCGCGCCGAGCATGTTCGCGCTGAGGCTGAGCGGACAGCCGCCGCTGATGCCGAGCATGCCGCCCGCGCCGCGATTGAGGCTCTCCGCGCTGCTCGCGCCGCCGCTGATGATGATCGTGCGGTTGCCCGCCGCACTCTGGCCGATGTGGAGGCCCGACTCGACTCGCTTAGCCGCCTGGCCCGCTCATATGCCGGAGCCTTCGCTGGTGTGCGGGCGGCGATGCAGTGGGCGGAGAAGACAGGCCGCGCCGGATTTGCCCTCGTCCAGTCGATCATTCGCACGCCCGCCGAACTAGAAACGGCGATTGAGGTTGCCCTCGGCTCACGCCTACAGAATATTGTGGTCGAGCGCTGGGAGGATGCCGAAGACGCTATCGCTGACCTGAAGCGCAGCGGCTCCGGTCGCGCAACATTTATGCCGCTGGACTCGCTGCGTTCGCAGCGAATTGATCATGAGAGAATGAGCGCGGAGAATGTTCAGTTCTCTGCGCTCAATGCTCAAGAACCTGTCCTCGGCGTCGCCGCTGATCTGGTGGACTACGACCAGCGTTACGCGGCGGTGGTCCAGCAACTCCTCGGTCGGGTGAAGATTGTGCGTGACATGGCCATAGCGCGGGCTGAGTTGCGACGGCTGTCTGGCGGCTGGTCGATTGTCACCCTCTACGGCGAGCAGGTGAGCAGCGGTGGCTCGGTGACGGGCGGTGCCCAGACGAAGGAGAGCGGGGCGCTGCGCCGTGAGCGTGAGCTGCGTGAGCTACCGGGTCGGGTCGAGGCTGCACGAGCTACAGTGGAACGGGCCGAATCCCACAGGGCCGAGCTGGAGTCGCAATCTCAGGGGTTGGCCCAGCATCTGCGCGAGCGCGAGGCGCTCACGCGCAACGCCGCCCGCCAGGTCGAATCGCGGCGGGCTGAGCTTGATACCGCGATCCGCCGGGTTGCCCAGGTCGAGCAGGATCGTGCGTGGGCTGTGGAGCACCAGGAGCGCCTGTCCCGCGATCTGGCGGCTCTGCGTGGTCAGGAGGCAGATCTGCTGCGGAGGCGCGCTGCGGCTGAGGAGGCTGCTGCAAAGGCCGAGGCTCAGTTGGCTGAACTGCGCGCCCGCCAGGACGCTGAGACTCAGGCCGACCGCGCCGCTCAGGGACGGGTAGCAGGGCTGCGGGCCGCCGTCGGCTCCGCCGAGGGCCACCTGCGCGCCCAGCGCACGCTGCTGTCCGCTCACGAGCGCAGCATTGCCGAGGGTGAGCGACAAGTAGCTGATGTCGGCACCAGCATCACCGATCTGGAGTCTGAACGCGAGCGGATTGGTGCCGCCCATGCGTGGGTAGAGGCTGAACACCACGCGCTTATGGCGGAGATCGACGCTCTGCGTGCGCAGATCACTCCCGCTGAGGAAGCTCTGCGCACTGAAGAGGCTCTACAGGCTGATCTGGAACGTGGCGGGCAGGCCGCCACGACCGCGCTGCTGGAGCAGGAGGCCGCTCACGGTCGCGCCGTCATGGAGGCCCAGCGCGCCAGCGACCGCCAGGACGCGCTCTATGAGCGGGCCGCCGCTGATGACATTGATGTGGAGGCGGGCGGGCCACAGGCAAAGGACGATCTAGGCACGTACCCCGACAACCTTCAGGCAGAAATCGACGCCCTGAGAACAAGAATTCTGCGCCTGGGTGCGGTGAACCAGCTTGCCCTGGAGGAGTACGAGGAGGAATCCGCACGTCACCGCTTCCTGAGCGAGCAGGTGTCAGATCTGCGCGAGGCCGAAGGCTCACTGCATGAGCTGATCGCCGCCCTGGATGGTGCGATGAGCCAGCGATTCATTACCACCTTCAACGCGGTAGCCGCCGAGTTTGAGCAGAGCTTCGTGCGCCTCTTCGGCGGCGGCACGGCGAAACTTCAGCTTACTAGTGGGTCGGGAAGCACCCGCGATTCGGTTGACGCTGGCTCAGGCGAGCCAGCGTCAACCGGGCGCGACCAAGGCGTCGAGATTATTGTGCGACCGCCCGGCAAGAAGCAGCAGAGCATTTCGCTGCTCTCTGGCGGTGAGCGCACCCTGACCGCAGCGGCCCTGCTCTTCGCGATCCTGAAGGTAAACCCGAGTCCCTTCTGCATCCTCGACGAGACTGACGCCGCGCTCGACGAGTCAAACGTAGGGCGCTTCCGTGACGCCCTCCAGGCTCTGGCGGATCAAACGCAGTTTATTCTGATCACCCACAACCGTGGCACAATCGAGGCTGCCGATACCCTCTACGGTGTGACCATGGGCGATGATGGGGCGTCGAAGACGATCTCGTTACTGGTCGAAGAGTACGTTCAGGCGTAATCCGCATCAAGCGGCGCTTTGGCGCGGGAACGAGGGCTGTACCGGCACATTCGGGCCGCAGTAGGCGAGTCGACCGCTTTCCCAGCGTGCGAGACCCGTGGCACAGAGCCAGGCGGCCACAGTGGTAGCGCGGCGGGTGGCGGTACTCTGGGCGAGTGGCGCGAGATCTTGGAGGACGACGGCGATTTCGCTGCGCCGCAGACCCTCGCTGGTGCGTAGCGCCACGATGACGGAGCGGGTTGGCTCACGATGGAGCAGCATACGTCGCAGGGCGGTGCGCTGATCGGCCTGGTTATAGGTGGTGAAGGCTCTGCCGAAGGGGGTGAGCTCAACCGGCTCGCCGGGCTTACCCGGCTTCACAAAGCCCAGGATGCGGGCGGCCTGCGTGTAGTAGAGCCCTTGGCGGGCGGCCTTGGTGCCGATGTAGATGCCGATCTCGTCGGGTTGCTTCTTTCCTCGGGTGATCGCCTCGGGTACTAGTGCAACATCCCAAAGTACGTCCGCCTGGGGAATATCGACCGTCTCGTGGCTCATAGGGTTCCTCACTCGTGCTTTATGGTGCTGTCTCTGCCGCTATGCCTGCCTCCGAACATCTGTTTGATTTCTATGCTCTATAATACCGAAAACATTGATTTTGTCAAGTCCCACGTTTTCGTATTTTCAGGCTGCGCCGCAGTTCGCGTATAATGTGGCAATGCGCGTCGTAGACGCCGCCACATCCTCGCCATAATCGTCCCCACAAATACCCTATGCGACAACACGTTCACGCGGGTTACGCTGTGATCATCCTCGTGCTGATCACTCTGACTGGTGCAGTAACTCCATCACCCCTTCCGGCCCAGTCCCAGGATCTACCGTGGCGTGACAAGGGATCACCCTTCGGGGTGGTCGCCGCCCTCGGCAACCGGGTGCGCGCCGATGAGATCCCCGCTGCCGTCACGCTCATGCGTGAGGCCGGAGTCCAGTGGCAGCGCGAGGAGATCTTCTGGGATCGCGTGCAGCAGCAGCCCGGTGGCCCCTACCACTGGGACGGCAATGATGCCGGTCGCTACAACTATGATCTGGCGATTGGGGCACAGGCCGCCGCTGGCATCCAGATCTTGGGCCTGCTTGACTACAACCCGGCCTGGTTTAAGGGCAAGAATCCGCGTCCTGAGGAGTGGATCGCTGACTGGGGCGACTTTGTGTATAACACGGTTGCTCGCTACGGGCGAGATCGTGGCCAGATCACTTACTGGGAGCTGTGGAACGAACCTAACTTGGCTGTCTCAGGCTACGAGAGTGGACTGTACACTGTCGCTGACTTTGTGCGGCTCCTTGATGTTGGTCGGGCCGCCGCCCTCGCCGCCGACCCGCACGCGAAAATCGTGATGGGTGGCATGGCTCCGATCTGGAGCGAGATGCCCTCAGCCCATCACTACGACTACTTCGATTACCTCGATCAGGTCGGGCAGCAGGGCGGCTGGCGCTTTGTTGATGTGCTGGCTATCCACCCGTATCGCCCCAATACGCCCGAGGGCGATGCTTGGCGCCGCGATCAGTCCCTCACCTTCAGCCAGGAGCTGAGTCGGCTTGACGGGCTGCTGCGCACCTACGGCCCCCGACCGGTCTGGCTGACTGAGTTGGGCTGGTCGACAAGCCAGGGCCATCTGGGGGTTAGCGAAGACACCCAGGCATTTCTGCTCGTGCGTACCTATCTGCTCGCGATGACTCATCCGAGTGTCGAGAAGATCTTCTGGTACGATTTCCGCGACGACACGCAGCCGAGCGATCCCTACGAGCAACCGACCATCGCCCCCAATGAACTGGAGTCGCACTACGGGCTGCTGCACCGCACCTACCCGCTGGATCCGGCACGCGGCGATCTGCGCAAGCCGGCTTTTTTGGCCTTCCGGGCGATGACCGGGATGCTGGCGGGCCTGTATCTCAGCGACATTCCGTTCACCAACGCCGACGGGGTCTTCTGGCAGCGTTATGCGGGGGGAGGTCGTCGCGTCGATGTACTCTGGCGTACCGGCGAGGCGGCACCGACCATCGCCGTGGCCTGCGGCTGCCACGAGGCGCTGGTGCGCAACTGGAAGGGCGAGGTGCGCTATCTCCTGAGCAGCGCCGATGGGCAGATCCGCATTCGCCCAGATGAACTTGGTGCCCCGCTGTATATCGAGTACGACCCACCGGCGCGGCGGGGGCGGTTGTTCGCCGCCACCAAACACAGCATCAGCGGGGATTTCCGCACCTTCTGGGAGTCGCGTGGCGGGCTGGCCCGCTTTGGCTATCCGCTCAGCGAGGAGATCATCGAGCCTGAGGCGGGGAGCGGTCGGCCCCGCGTCGTTCAGTATTTCGAGCGGGCGCGGTTCGAACACTTCCCCGAACTGAGCGGCACGGACTACGTCGTCCAACTCACCCGGCTCGGTGAGACGGCCCTCCAGCGCCAGGGTATCGACTGGCGCAGCCTACCCGCACAGAGCGACGCCCCGCCCGAGTGTCGGCTCTTCCCTGAGATCAACCACCGCCTCTGCCCGCCCTTCCTGGCTGCGTGGGAGCAGGCTGGCGGGCTCGACCTGGTCGGACTGCCGCTCAGCGAGGCGTTCCCCGTGACTGATGCAACCACGGGCGCGAGCTACAGCGTGCAATACTTTGAGCGCACGCGGATCGAGCAGCACCCCGACCGGGCGGGCACACCCTACGAGATTCAGCTTGGCCTGCTGGTGCGCGAGCAGATCGCACGCTGGGGCGGGATGCCCTGAAATCCCGCACGACACACCTACCACTCTGGCTTAGGCCAGATCGGGGACGCCTGGGCGCGATCCGCTGGTGCAACGATCACGTAGTGACTGCCCTGCCACTGCAAGATCATAAAACTGCCCTCTGGGCGACCAGTCGCATCGAAGTGGAGTGGCCCAACGACGGTCTGGTAGGTGCCGGTGTGCAACTCCTTGATTAGCGCGCCATTATCGATTGACCGAATCTTCTCAACCGCTTGCTGGAGTACCTGGCCCACCGTAAATGCATTCGCCGAATCCTCGGCAATATCGTCAGCGGTACCACCAAAGAGCTTGGTGTATGCGGTGATAAATTCCTGGTTCTGCGCGGTATCTGCCTTAGCAAACCACGAGATCGACGAGAAGATTCCATCGGTCGCAGGCCCAAGCGCTGCACGGAAGGTATCAGGGAGCGAAGGGCCGCTGGTGAAGAATGCCCCCCGTGGCTGGTAATGGGCCGTGCGGTACGCCTGAATCTGGCCAACCGAGTCTTCTTGTAGCGTCCCCCCGACGATAAGATCCGGATTCACCCTCGCAACATCATCGGCGATGGTTGTAAAATCACTCGTCTGCGAAGCGTAGACCTCATCGAGTACGAGCTTCAGACCGTCAGCGATAAGCTGCTCCTTTAGCCGGGTGACAACGCTGAGGGTAAACGGATCGTCCTGGCTCACGACGCCGAATGTCTTGGGGCGCTGCGCCTCCGGCAAGCTGAGAATATAGGACACAAAGGCATCGGCCTGCTGAGTGCTGATCGCTGGCTGGGCAAAAAAGAGATTGTTCAGCCCTCGATTAAACACTTCCGGGGCACCGCCAGCCGGTTCGACAAAGGCATAGCCGTAGCGTGCAGCCACCTCCGATGTCGGAATCACCAGAAAGCTGGAGAACGACCCAACCACCAGATCGACCTTATCTACCGTTATGAGTCGCTCATAATCCGCCGCCGCCGTCTTCTGGTCGCTCGCATTATCCAAGATGCGCAACTGAACTTGTCGGCCACGTAGTCCACCGTTGGCATTCACCAGAGACACCCAGACCTCATAGCCACGCTTTGCCGCCGCTCCAGGATCACCGAACCGACCGGTGAGGGGAAGCGAGGCTCCGATGACGATCTGTGTCCCGTCGCCTGGGCCGCTCGTCGCTGCGACAGCGGACGCAGGAGCCGTGGGAGGAGCCGTCGTGGGCGCACTGTTCGTCGCACCAGAGCTACAGGCCGTGAGGAGCAGACCGAGCAGGAGCATGAGGGGACCAAGGCCAGACATGCGGTTCATCGTTGTCCTTTCACGTGCGGCGAGCGGCTGAGCTTAAGAGCGCCTCCTGGAGCGTCGGGTAGGTATGCAGTCCCGAGAGATCCGCGCCGAGCTGCACAAGTGACTGCGCAACCTCGGGGCAGATACCCACCAGAGCCGTTGTCGCGCCCAGGAGTCGTGCGCTATCAGCCGTCTGCACGAGCGCGGCGGCAACCTGCATATCGACAATTGGGACGCCGGTGATGTCGAGGGCGACAAAATGGGCGCGTTGATCCTCGATCCCGGCCAACACATTTTCGATAAGCTGGGCCATACGCTGACCGTCCAGGCTGCCAATCAGGGGAATGGCGATCACACCCTTCTGGATTGGCACAACGGGTATCGACATCTGGCGAATCTGCCCTAAGAGTTGCTCCTGTGCATTGACGAGTGTCGCTAGTTCCTGGGTGCGTGTGCCAATCCGTGCGTCCAGTTCGGCATTGAGCGTTTGGATGGCGGACATCTGCTCGTGGAGTTGGGCCTCACGGGTTTGCAGGGCCGTGATCATCTGGCTAAATGAGCGGGCGACCTGACCAATCTCATCGTGACGCTCCTGCCCGCGTGGAGTTGTCCAGGTACCGGCGACGATCTGTTCAGCCGCCGCGCTGAGTTGCCGTAAGGGCAAAATCACCAGTAGGCGCAGGAGCAACCCGACGGAGGCACTGAGCGCAAGCAGCACAAGGAGGGTCGTTATGATACCCTGGGAAACCGTCTGAACACGGTCGGCATCAAGCTCGGCTGTACCCATTCGTAGGGCGACCGTCCCAATTGGCTTGTAGGCATAGATAACGGGCGCGGTGATCTCAAGATAGCCATTAACCCAGCGATAGCTTTCGCCGACAGCGGGATCGATCTGAATATTGGGACTGCTGAATGGCAGACGCGCTTCCGTCGTAGCGCCATCAGATGCGGCAGCGGAGAGCAGATCACCTGTGGCGGAGAAGAAGGCAACATACTCGGCCTGATTATTCGTCGTGACTGTCCGTGCAAGGAGTGAGAGACCGCGCAGGTCGGTGTTAGCGACGAAGAGATTTGCAGCGTTGGCAAGGATTTGGGCCGTACCAGCGCCTCGCTTGAGTAGATCATCGCTCAGGCGCGCCTGGGAGTTGCGCTGATCAACCGCTGTCATGATGGCGAGAATAAAAATGTTGCTGCAAATCAGTGCAAACAGTATGCGTGGGTAGAGGCCATAGAGTAGCCTTCGAAACGAGCGCATGAAGGTACCTCAATAGAGCGGGGACTGGCAATGTACTAGAGATGTATGGAGACAAGGTCAGGCTTAGATCGGCACGATCCTAATGTATCCCAAAGTGTCTAGCTCACACCACACCCGGAGTATAGCAATTTGATCTGCGTTTGTCCATGCGATGACTCGCCCACCATAATTGTTGCGAAGTCACGTACCCAGGACATGTACAAAGTCGTGTGATCGCCGGGCAGCCCTCACCCCCCAGCCCCCTCTCCCTGAACGGGAGAGGGGGAGTCGGACGCATCTTGTTGCGGAGTCTCCCCTCTCCCCGTGAGCATATCTTTACCCACATCTTTCACGATGCCGTCCACGAAGAGGTCACGAATACGCGAATAAGGCTCTGCACGGCGCTATTCGTATATTCGCGTCCTATTCGTGGATGGTGCGGCATGGCCTTATGTGAAAGGTATTGTCACTAAGGCATGTTTCAATCCAGATTGACAATTCAGCGACGAAACGATGACGCGGTGAGGCGCTCCGTATCGCCTCATCACCTCATCGCCTCGTCGCAAGACTGTAAAGCTGAATGTGCCCATTTTGAAACATGCCTAAGGCATGTTTCACATCGGCTTGATAGTTTGGCGTGAACGTAGCGCCGCCTTCCAGGCGGTCAGGAGTACCATTGCAGGCTGGAAGCCCGCGCTACGAACTGTCACGCTGAAATGACCGATTCTGAAACATGCCTAACCCTGCGTAATCCTTCACCGAGCATGCGTAATCCTTCACCGAGCTCGCGTAATCTTTCACCGAGCTCGCGTAATCCTTCACCGAGCCTGCGTAATCTTTCACCGAGCTCGCGTAATCCTTCACCGAACCCGCGTAATCCTTCACCGAGCCTGCGTAATCCTTCACCGAGCTCGCGTAATCTTTCACCGAGCTCGCGTAATCCTTCACCGAGCTCGCGTAATCCTTCACCGAGCATGCGTAATCTTTCACCGAGCTCGCGTAATCTTTCACCGGGGGTGCGGGATCATTCACCGGGGATGCTCCTTACCTCCCAGCCTCCTCTCCCTCATACGACAACGAGTTTTTGCCACAGAAAGACACAGAAGCACACAGACATATGTCTGTGTGCTTCTGTGTCTTTCTGTGACCATAAATCAGGGTGACTTTTACTCTCCTACCATCCCCTACTCCTCTTCGTCGGCCTGGTCGTTCTCAGCCACAGGCGCAGCGGCATCTTGCGCCGCCGCCCGCTCCAGGTTCAGCGCCAGCAATCGGGCCAGGATCTCGTCGTCGCTCAGGGTGTCGGGCCAGCCGTAGGCCGCGAACACCGCCGCGTCGAGCGTGCGATGGGCCACACTCAGCCAGTCGGGCCGCTGGTTGTAGAGGTTGGTCAGGGTGCGCTTTTTGAGATCGGCCTCGCTCAGCCCTGGCTTGTTCAGCCATGCGTCACGCAACTCCACTAAGCGCTTCGCTGCGGTGGCGATGGCTTGCACGAGCGGGCTGTCGGCATCGGCTGGCTCGGTGCCTGGGGGCCAGGGGAAGGGGTAGGTCTCGAAGCAGGTGGTATTGTTGTAGGTTGAGCTGTTCCCATCACCGTGGCGTGCGCCCACGCGCAGCGCCCACAACTCGTGGGGCTTCGCGTGCAGCACGCCGAAGAAGTAGTCGTCATCACGAGCGAAGACGATGAGCCGGGCAGCAGGTGATGTCTTTGCTGGTAGCCATGCCAAGAGTCGGTATTTTGCCACAAGAACCGTCACGGCATAGCGCCGCTTCCCGGCAAGTGCCTTCCACAGCGCCGGACGTGGCTCTCCGTGCAGCCACCAGAGACGACGGTAGCTCAGTCGGTTATTCTGCGCACGCTCGGGTTTGACGTGTACGTTCACATAGGCAAACGGTGCCTCGTAGAGCGCGGCTTCGTGCTCGGGCATTGTTGGGCCAAAGTCAATGATCCACTCGTCTTTGGGCCTGCCGGTAATGTCATCTCCGCCAACTAAAGGTCGCACAACATCGCTATTCAACGGCCCACGTGCGTTGGGTTGTGCGATCATCGCGGCAGCCTGCGCCGCGCTGAGTTCAAATGGCCCAACCTTGATGTTTCCCATATAGCAGATGTCTGCGTTTTCAGCTAGACGACGGATGCCAACAAAGCTGTTGCCTGCCGATAGGTCGGCGTGAATGGCGCTGACGGGTTTGCCATCAATCGTTCGCTCCTGCTCTTCCCCATCGTCAAAACCCACGATTGACACGCGCACTGCCGCGCTATCGAGTACCCACGGGCGATCACTCCAGGCCATGAAGATGTCCCCGGTCTGCTTGATCCGCTCCAGGATGGCCCGATTGTTCTGCTGGCGAATAGAGTTTGTGGCAAGAAGGCCGACTCGTCGGACTTTCTTATTCAGAAGTTGCTCACGCGCCCGCTCAAACCAGTACATCACAAGATCCATACGTGCCGGGACGCGCTGCCCATAGTGTGATTGAAGGGTGTCAACGTAGGTATTTCCTAGCTCACCTCGCAGCTTCTTGCTACCGAGGAACGGCGGGTTGCCGATAATCACATCCACCGCTATCCACTCCGGCTCAACTGGATTCCCGTCGGTGTCGAAGGCAAGGATCGCGTCCTTGCACTCAATCGAGTGGAGCGTCTGCAAGATCGGCTCCATTGGCTGTCCCTCCAGCCAGCCGTTCAGGCGTAGC
>Ga0194060_10000610_pt1 | contig 26028 bp, 20 predicted proteins | sample SepL225m_MetaG_FD_163427 | JGI IMG/M metagenome (GOLD analysis project Ga0194060, IMG submission 163427) | Anoxic zone freshwater microbial communities from boreal shield lake in IISD Experimental Lakes Area, Ontario, Canada - Sep2016-L222-5m | ecosystem: Environmental > Aquatic > Freshwater >... | reverse complement strand
GGATATCGCTGTCCGCCACCGGCGAACGCATCATCGCCGTCATCATCCCACCACCGGACACTGAAGTCTTGGTAAGGGTCGTAGAGGCGGCGGCACTCCCTTTCACCGGATCCTGCGCCAGAAGTGCATCCCACAGCGAGGCCACCGAATCCTCCGCATACACCTCCACATAGGAGTCGGGAATCAGGTTGATCGTCATCTCCACATGGGAAGGATCCATGCATTCCAGCATAAATGTACGCTGGGAGGGCTCACAGTCCGCCGTGAAAATCTCCGGGTGTTTGCTTTTTGCCAGCCAAAGGGGATCATAATCAGGCTGTGGCTTGAACACATAAAAAACTTTCCCGTCGGCATCCAGAACCTCAATCTCCCTGGTTGCCCTGACCTCGCGCAGTCTCAGATGATAGACCGGGCTCCCATGATCAGGCTCATAAACCAGCCCCTTCAGGAACGAATCGGGAAATGCCTTGGGGTCGAAGGAATATAGCCCCGATGAAAAGCAGACAGGGTTGGGCATACCGGGAAGGAATAACGAAATCGAACTCTCCTGCATGTCGAACAGCCGTTCAACCAGAAAAGCGGGGCTGTCGGCAACATTGTCCCGGAGTTCGGCAACCAGTTCGGCCTGCCGCTCGGCGATGATCTTCTTACTCAACCCGGCGCCGGCCCAAACCACCAGTGCCGTGGCCAGCAGGCCCAGCATGGAAAATATTGAAATCGTGCGAATCCGGCCCCGGCCCGTTATCTGTGTTCCAAACATCGTTGTCCCTTTCATTTCCGGGCTCACACCCAAAAAAGAGGTGCGAACTCCTAATCCTAGTTCATGCCTCGTTTAAGGAACCAGCAAGCTCCTGTTAGGAAACATGAGATGAAAGAGGAGCCGCACCCACAGGGGTTCGCCTCAACACATCTCGCTTCCTAACTTCAAAAATTGCTGGTTTTTAAACGAAGCGTATCTGCGCTTTAACGCATTAAATTTTTCAAAAAAATCAGTTCAGTCTAAAATCTAAAACCTTTCCTATTGTTTCCGTTGGCTGGCATAATTACACTGCATGTTTTACCTGTCGAGTTATAAAAGATAGTTATCGCGAAATGATGTTATTTTTGAATAATCACACGGCGAATGACCACATCATGCACAGATACCATTGCGGCCTTGGCCACCGCACATGGGGAAGGGGCCATCGCCATTGTCCGTCTCACAGGGCCAGATAGCCTCCTGATTGCCGACCAGGTATTTCGAGGCAAGGGCGCCCCACCCTCCCGGCGGCCAGCCCAGACATTTGTCTATGGAACCATTACCGGGACTCATCAAGTGGCCGATGAAGTCATTCTTCTGATCTATCGCGCCCCGCACAGTTATACGCGGGAGGATACTGTTGAAATTCAAGGACACGGCGGCTCTGCGGCCGCAAAACGGATACTCCGCGTCGTTCTCGATGCCGGCGCCAGGGCTGCTGATCCCGGTGAGTTTACAAAACGCGCCTTTTTGAACGGGCGCATCGATCTGCTGCAGGCCGAAGCCGTCATTGATCTCATCCGCGCCCGCACCGACCGTGCCGCAGATGCCGCCCTCGAACAATTAAGCGGAACCCTGAGCCAAGCCTTCGATCATCTTTACGATGACACCCTGACGCTGGCCGGTAATCTTGAAGCCACCCTCGACTTCTCTGAAGATGAGCTACCGGAGTCCGTCATGCTTGACGTCACCGCCCGGCTCCAGATCGTCGAAGCGGCATTCAAGAACCTTCTAGCTTCATGGGGCGAGGGCCATTTGCTCCGCGAAGGGGCACTGGTGGTCATTGCTGGAAAGCCAAATGTCGGAAAATCAACCCTGCTAAATGCTCTCATCGGCAAAGAGAGAGCTATTGTAACACCAATCGCAGGAACTACTCGCGACACGATAGAAGAACAAATGGTCATTAATGGCTATCAAGTCCGAATAACGGATACGGCAGGTCTGAGAGAAACACCCTGCGAGATTGAAAGCGAAGGCGTCCGTCGAGCAAAACACGCAATATTTAAAGCAGACTGTACGATTTATGTTATTGATGGCGTCGTTGGAATGGATGCTGATGACGCCAGACATCTTGCATCTCTTCCGCAGGCAAGAACATTAATCGTTGTGAATAAATGCGATTTATCAAATAACGGATCAACTAAGGCTCACACGCCTGACCGGTCAGTCCTATATATTAGTGCTAAAAATGGCGCCGGAATTGAAGATCTCAAGAAAGATATCATCAAAACTTTGGGGATTCGTCAAAGCGAGGCCCATCACGCCGTAATATCAGAGCGGCACCGTCGATTATTGATATCTGCGCATAAAGACATTATCGAATCGGGACTCCTACTCACCCGCCCCACCCCGGAACCGGCACTGGCCGCATCACGACTCAGGGGGGCGCTCGAAACACTGGGTGAGGCGACAGGCAGAACCTATCATGATGAACTTCTCAACAACATCTTCTCCCGATTCTGCATTGGGAAGTGAACGTTAACATGAGCCCATTCGATGTCATAGTTGTAGGCGCCGGGCACGCAGGATGCGAGGCAGCGCTTGCAAGCGCACGAATGGGAGCCAGGACGGCTTTACTAACCATGGACAGAATGGCAATCGCCAGAATGTCCTGCAATCCATCCATAGGAGGGATCGCGAAGTCCCATATCGTCTGCGAACTTGACGCTCTTGGCGGCGAAATGGCCAAGAACAGCGATTATACGGGAATCCAGTTCAGAACCTTAAATACAAAAAAAGGCCCAGCTGTCCAAGCATTCCGGACACAATGCGATAAACACGCCTACGTAGAACGAATGGGCGTGGTTATTAGAACAACTGATCATCTCACCACTATCGAAGGAATGGCCGAAAGCCTTTTAATCGAAAACGGGCAACTTCACGGGGTAATTCTCTCCAATTGCAGTCAAATACGCGGAAAATCAGTCATTTTGACAACCGGAACCTTCCTTCGTGGAGTCATCCATATCGGCAATAAATCTTTCCCTGGCGGACGAAAAGGCGAAGCGTCTGCCACGCAACTCAGCGGCTCCCTTGAGAAAATCGGCTTTAAGTTAGGCAAACTAAAAACAGGAACACCTCCACGGCTGCACAAAGATAGCATCAATTGGAGCAAAACAGAAAAGCAGCCCGGCGATGTGCCGCCGCCTTTCTTTTCCTTTGCGGTTCGCGATGAGAGCCAGATGTTCCACGTGGAACATGAAGATGGCAGAAGACAGAAGACAGAAGATAGAAATAGGGAAATGTTCCACGTGGAACATCCTGCTCTGCGTCCATGGAATCCTGGCGATAATCAACTTCCATGTCATATAACTCATACAACTTCAGAAACTCACGAGATTATCCGGAATAATTTAGATAAAAGCTCCTTGTATAGCGGAATTATTACAGGAACTGGCGCCAGGTATTGTCCGTCGATTGAGGATAAGATTGTAAAGTTTTCGGATAAAGACAGTCATCATGTTTTTTTAGAGCCGGAAGGGCGGGCAACAGACGAGGTGTACCCGAATGGAACTTCGAATAGCCTGCCTGAAGAAGCACAGATTGCGATGATTCATTCGATTCCTGGATTGGAAAACGCCGTGTTCACAAATTTGGCTTATGCCATTGAGTATGACTATTCCGATCCAACGCAACTTACTCACACCTTGGAATCGAAACTTATTGAGAACCTTTATTTTGCGGGGCAGATCAACGGCACGACAGGTTATGAAGAGGCCGCTGGACAGGGCTTTGTGGCTGGCGTAAATGCCGTCAGAAAGTTGCGGGACGAAAAGGCGTTTATCCTTGGAAGAGGTGATGCCTATATCGGCGTCTTAATTGACGATTTGGTCACAAAGGGAACCAACGAGCCTTACCGTATGTTTACATCCCGTGCCGAACATCGTCTTATTCTGCGTCAGGATAATGCAATCTTCCGTATGTTGCCGTTTGCCAGGGAAATCGGGATCGTTTCGACGGCTAATATTCAGAGATTTTCTCGTTATCAGGGTGAAATAGAATCCGAACTTCAACGTCTTTCATCCACCTTTCATAGCGGCCAGTCATTGTTGCAACTCCTTCGTAGAACGGAGCTTACATATAGTGATCTGCCGTCAAAAATTAATGCGGACTGTTTGGTCATATCTCAAGTTGAAGTTTTGGCTAAGTATGCCGGATACATTGCCCGGGAACAATTACAGATTGAAAAGGCCCGCTCGCTGGAGAATCAACGTATTCCGGATTGGATTGATTATGACTCCCTGAATGTCCTTCGCTTCGAGTGCCGTGAAAAGCTAAAAAAAATTAGGCCGACTTCGCTTGGCCAGGCAGCCCGTATCTCCGGTGTTAATCCCGCCGACATCTCTATTCTAGCCGTGATCATCAAACGGGGGAAACGCTGAACCTTGGACGGGCGCATGTCACTGTAGGGGTTCTATTTGGTGCTCAAATGATGAGTTTGAACAGAAGCACACAAGGATCACGAAGAAGACCGCGCCTTCGTCCGTCTGGTGCACCGGCATCCACAAAGACATTGACCCTCCTTGCTCATGCTCTTACAGTTATAGTGTTTGCGATATCGCTTACTTAGCGAAAAGGAGACACACAGATATGAAAACCGAAAACGAAGCCAAAAAAGCCAGACTCGCCCAACTTCAGGAAGCCCTGAAGGATCTCAAGGAGACACTTCCCGAGCACTGCGCGGGAAGAACGGAATTCATCAGCGTGCATCATGCGTCTCTCGCGCATTGGCAAAAGATTGAGGATCTTGAGGAGGAAATCAAGGCCCTTAAAACGGAAGAGAGTGGGATAAAAGGGCTTGCTCATATCTGTTTATCAGCCAAGGATCTATCGGCCGTCGAAAAATTTTATTGTTCCTGCCTGGGGCTAAAAAAGGTTTTTGATTTCATCCGGAATAATCGCGTGATCGGGTTCTATCTGGAGGTGTCCCCGGGAAATTACGTCGAAGTGTTCCAGCAAAATGAAATTGATGTCCATGCGAAAGGCCCGATTCTGCACTTTTGCCTGGAAGTCGATGACATCGATCAGATCGGGATCAAACTCACGGCGGGCGGATATGAGGCCACACCCAAGACGCTTGGCGCCGATAACAGCTGGCAAATATGGACCACTGATCCGAGCGGGGTTAAGATTGAGTTTCACCAATACACCGCCCGGAGCTCCCAAATCACGCACGCAAATTGCATAATGGATTGATTATATCCACTTGATCACCCATGCACACCCTGCGAGCACAGATTGTCCGACTTCTGGTTGAGTATTTCGGAAATGATGACCGCCGAATCGAACACGCCTTGCGCGTTTTATTCCATGCGGAACAACTCATGAAGGATCGGCCCGCTTGTGACCAGGCCGTGGTTATTGCCGCCGCCTTGCTTCATGACATCGGAATCAAAATGTCCGAACAAGAACTGGGATACAATACCGGGAAAACCCAGGAAAAATATGGCCCGCCTGTCGCGGAAAGCCTGCTTAGCGCCATCGGTTTCCCGCCTGATAAAATTGAAAAGGTCAAGGACATCATCGGCAACCATCACTCCCCGTCACGGTATGATTACCCTGAGCTCAAGGTGTTGAAAGAAGCTGACCAGATTGTTAATCAAGGGGACGCTGACGCGCTTTAGGCTTTGCCCGGATCCATGTTGAGGCGGACGGATTGGATGACATCCCGGCCAAATACGGACTGCAGTTTCGCAAGCAACTCCTTTTTGGCACATCTCTGGAGTTCGCTTAACCATGGGGAACTGTCCACAAAGATAGTCAGTTCTTTGTTAATTAGACGGCCAGGGCGTGTGTGGGCAGCGATTCCCTTTCCCACCGCCGTCTCCCACTTTTCCTCAAGAATCCCCATCCGGCACTGCTCATCCAGTTTCACAGACCGGAGAAGAGGACCGATGAGTCTGGAAATGGGGATCCCGCCATCGGCTGTAATCGACGGTTCCCGTTTGGCCTGACGAGGATATTTATAGACCGCTGCCATAAGAAAAAACAGGGCAGGAATAACCCTGCCCTGCCACATTTGCTGTTCGCGCCTGGTTACTCACCCATCTGCCACCGCACGAAACGTCGTATCGTGAGTGTGTCGCCCACTTCCTTGCCTTTGGCTTCAAGAAGCTTGGTGACCGAGATATCGGGATCCTTGACGAAGCCCTGCTCAATCAGGCAGACCTGCGCGTAGAACTTACCCATCTTCCCGTCCACAATCTTGTCCACGATATTCGCCGGCTTGCCGATGACCTGTTTGGCATAGATTTCGCGCTCGGCGGCGATGAGATCCGCCGGTACTTCCTGGCGCACCAAATACTTCGGGCTGCACGCCGCCACATGAAGCGTGAGATCCTTGGCCAATTCCTGGGTCACTGGACTGGCCGCTGAGGCCTCCTTGCCGAACCCGAGTTCAAGCATCACGCCCAGTTTGCCATTCAGATGGATATAGGTAGCCACCATGCCCGGCCCCTGGAGGGTATAACTGATATTGCGCTTGGCAATCAGGTTCTCACCGATCTCGGCCACCTTGGCGGCCATTTCGGTCTTGGTCACCTCCGTGATCGTACCATCGGCCATCGAAAGCGCTTTCGAGGCCATCGACTTGACGAACTTCTGGAAGCTTTCATTCTTGGCCACAAAGTCGGTCTCGCAGTTGATCTCGATCAATGCGCCAGCCTTGCTGTCGCCGGCCGCCGCGATCAAGCCCTGATTTGCCGCGCGGGTTGACTTCTTGGCGGCAATCGCCATGCCACGCTCGCGCAGCAGGCGAATGGCCTGCTCCTTGTCGCCACCCGCCTCCACCAACGCGCGTTTACATTCCATCATGCCCACATTCGTGGCTTCACGTAATTCCTGAACCATTGCTGCTGTAATGTCAGCCATTGTCAATTTCTCCTGATTTGAGGGTGAATAAACCCCCCGCCCTATCATTGGACAGGGCAGGGGAGGGGGAATCAAGCCTCGGGCGCTGCAGGCGCCGGGGCGTCATTCCTGGGGGCGCCACCGCCACCGGTGCGACGACGCGGACTGCGACTCTCGCCGCGGGGCTTGCGCGGCCCGGAAGGCCGGTTGTCACCGCCAGTCTGGCTTTGTTGTTCGGCATCCCGCTTCTTGTTCTCCTCGATCGCAATCTTGGAGTATTCCTCAACGCCCTTGCTGATGCTCTTCGCGAGTTCACCGGCAATCAGTTTGATGCCGCGAATGGCGTCATCATTACCGGGAATCGGATAATCCACGGGGTCAGGATTGGTATTCGTATCCACAATGGCGATCACAGGGATATGCAGGCGATTCGCCTCGGCAATCGCAATGGCCTCCCGATTAACATCGACCACAAACATCGCACCGGGCTTGTCGTCCATTTTGGACAGACCGGAAAGGTTTTTGCGCAGCTTCTCAAGCTCATTGCGCAACACGGCCACTTCCTTCTTGGGCATCTTCTCGAAGTCGCCATCCTTCTCCATCTTCTCCACCTGATGCATATACTTGATCCGCTTGCGGATGGTAAGGCTGTTGGTCAACGTTCCACCAAGCCAGCGGGTGCTAACGTAGGGCTGACCACAAGAGATGGCGATTTCCTTCGTCACCTGCTGGGCCTGCTTCTTGGTGCCGACAAACAGGATCGGGCGGCCCCGGGCGGCCGTCTCGTAGACGAACTGCTTGGCTTTTTCAAGCTGCTCAAGGGTTTTGGTAAGATCGATGATATGAATCCCATTGCGCTTGTCGAAGACAAACGGCTTCATTTTGGGATTCCAACGCTTGGTCTGATGACCGAAATGCAGCCCCGCATCCAGCAGGTCCTTGACGGTAATATCCGCCGGTACTTGAACAGTATCCACTCTAGCCTCCTTATATATTGAGCCCATCTGAGACAGGCAATCCGCTTTGGCTGCGCCGGAGAGGCGCAACACTCGCTTCCGTCCGGGAACTTCCCGAACTACTAAGGGCGCAGATAATACGGATTCCGATAGAAGAGGCAAGATTTTTGTTATCCGGTATTGGGGCTTGGGGCCAGTATAACCAATAACGTATACCATGCTCGCTTGGAGCATTGAGCGATTAGACGATCCCTGCCCGCGTTTACGAAATCCGCATCGGCATCAGGACGTAGATGAAGGGGACGTCGCATTTAATGACGCCGGGGCTCAGTTCATCCGTCAGCTCCACGTAGATCTCGTCATTCGCGATGTTGCGAAGGGGCTCCATGATGTAATCAGGATTAAAGGCCACCTGGATTTCCTTGGCATTGTACTTGATGGCCACGGATTCATGGGCCTCGCCAACATCCGGTGACGACGCGCTGATTTTCAGTTTGTTTTTCCCGAAAGTCAGTTTGATCGAGCTCGATTTTTCGCTGGTTAGCAGGGCGACGCGCTTGAGCGCAGTCAATAGAACTTCCCGGTCCACCGCAATTCGCTGTTCGCACTGCCCCGGTATTACCTGCCTGAAATTCGGATAGGTTCCCTCAATGAGCTTGGTGGTCAACATGACTTCATCAAATTCAAAGCTAGCCTGATTTTTCCCGATATGAACCTTAATCGAGCCCTCATCTTTTAAGATGCGGATCAGTTCGTTAATGGCCTTGGTGGGTACAATAGCTTCGCATTCCGCTTCCTTCGGGAACTCAATTTCGTTTTCAGTCAACGCGAGCCGCCGTCCATCTGTGGCCACCAGAGTCAATTTATTGCCCTTGAAGCTCATTAACGTACCGTTCAGGATGAAGCGCGTTTCATCCGTCGATGCGGCATAAAACGTTTTTTGAAGCATTTGCTTCAGAACTTTCTGTTCAACCGTAAAAGTATGTCCATCTTCGCTTTTTGGAATGGCTGGAAATTCATCATCCGGCAAACCGTTGATTTTAAAAAATGCGGATCCACACGTGATGGATGCGGCATTTTTCTCATCCACTTCGATTTCAATATTATCAGCGGGAAGTTCCCGGATAATGCTGAATAGGCGACGCGCGGGTATGGTTGTGGAACCTGCCTTCCCGGTCTTGGCTTCCACCGCACACCGCATGGTCACTTCCATGTCGGTTGTCGTCAACCACAACTTGTCATTCTTGGCTTCCATCAACACGTTGGAAAGCACAGGAAGGGTGGGGCGAACATTGACCACGCCATGAACCAATTGAAGTCCTGACATGACGGCATCTTTAGCAATAACAAGTTTCATTTATCCTCCTGAACCCGACTATCAACAATTGAATATTATTATTCTTTATAGATTAAAGAAATATCAGCCGTATTATACCCTGTTAACAAAATCAACAACTCCAAAAACGCCCCCAAAGTGCTGAAAAACAGGCGAAGGAACTCCCTTGCCGCCTGTTAATGACACCCCTCGGATGTGTGTGAGAAAAGGTTGATAACATTCTTCGCGACACTTACCAACACTATTTGTCCCTGTTATGAACATACTTGTCAACTCTTCTTCTCCAACAAACGGCTAAGGTGGGAAACACTCTGTCTAAGGTCGGGATCGGTTTCCATTTTCTTCGCAACGCCCCGGCAGGCATGCAGGATGGTGGCGTGTGTTTTACCAAACGCCCCGGCGATTTCCGGCAGCGAGGAAGGGGTGAGTGACCGGCATAGATACATGGCCACCTGACGGGGCATTGTGATGGCCGCCGGGCGACGCTTGCTGGTCATATCCACCAGGCGGATGTCATAATGCTCCGCTACCGTCTTCATGATTATTTCAAAGGAAAGATCTTCCTGTTTTTCCTGGTCAATCGTATCACGAAGCAGCGTCTCGAGATCATGAATCGTGAGAGCCCTGTTCATCAACGAGGCATAGGAAGTGGCCCGGATCAGCGCTCCTTCAAGCCGACGGATATTGGATCGTATGGTTTTGGCAATGAATAGAATGATCTCGTCAGAGTGTTTGTATCCACCCTGGGCCTGCTTGTTCCGGAGAATGGCAATGCGTGTTTCGAGATCCGGCGGCTGAAGCTCTGTCACCAACCCCCATTCGAACCGCGTCACCAGCCGTTGCTCAAGCCCCTGAATTTCGCTGGCAGGGCGATCACTGGTAAGCACAATCTGCTTGTGCGCGTCAAAGAGGGCATTGAAGGTGTGAAAAAACTCCTCCTGCATACGCTCTTTTCCAGCCAGAAAATGAATGTCGTCAATCAGCAGGAGATCCATGCCGCGATATTTTTTCCGAAATTGAACCAAGGACTTATTCTGAAGTCCCTCAATATACTCGTTGGTAAAGCTCTCGGACGACAGATAGGCAATTTTCGCATTGGAGTTTTTCAGGACATGATGACCGACGGCCTGCATGAGATGTGTTTTCCCAAGCCCGGACCCGCCATAAATAAACAGCGGGTTATACGCGCGCGCCGGCGACTGGGCGACGGCCAGTGCGGCCGCATGGCCGAAATTGTTCGAGGGACCCACCACGAAATCATCAAAGGTGAAACGGGGATTAAACACCGGACCGCCAAGCTGACGAACGGGCGACGGGCGGCGTCCCGGTACCGGCTTGGGCTCAACAGGCTGAGTGTCCGCCTTGACTGGTCCTGGTGTTCTCTTGGAAATCTCGAAGGCGATGTCATAGGATTCGCCCGACACGGAGGCCACAGCCGACCGGATCAATGACAAATAGTTTTCCTCAAGCCAAGTCTGATAAAAATTGTTACTCACCAACAAAGTCAGTGTTTGACCCTCAAGGGTTCCCGCCTCAATAACTTCTATCCATCGCGAATAGACATCGGGATGCAGAAGCTTGCCCAAATGGTCGCAAGCCGCCCGCCACACTACAGACGCATTGTTTTCTGACACGTTGATTCTCCCGTCGACAATCCCTCTGTATACGAAAGATGCCGACTTCTCGCAATTCACATATAAAAATAACCAAAAACTATTTGAAAACCAATAACGGAGGCTGTTTTACGACTTATTAACAGGTTATTAACAGCCCTCTTATTGTCTTCTCTTGTACCCGCTGACGCAGGACAATAGGGGAGAAAATATAAGCAGGCAAGGGTATTTCTCGATTATTTGTGAAATATTTTTTACCTACGACAGGTTGATGTTATTTAAGTGAACGCCACAAGATATGGGGCAATTGTGCCGTTTCTAAATAGCGTCAGTTCTTTAAATGTGGACGAATCCGATCTGAAAAAAAAGCAAGTTTTCAGGGTCGCCATGTGTAACATCCTTGTTTTGAATGGCATGTGGATGAAAAGAAATGAACAACCCCTTGAGAGGGGCAGAAAAAGCCTGATATTCTGACAATTTCGCGATAAAAATCATGTAAAGCAGGCTGGCCGATGATATCATAAAAAATAAAACTGCAATAAACCAAGTCTGTAACCCGTTTGATATATGATGTCTAATTAATTTTGAGACAGGTCGCAACTGTTCTAAAGAAAATACAGAAAGGAAACGAAGATGAATAAACTGATATTAATGATGGGATGTGTGGTGGGAATGGCGACCATAGCCTTGTCGCAAGCGCCTGCTGGAGGACCGCCTCCGATGAAACCGCAAGGCAGATGGGGAATGGGGGCCATGGAAGGTGAGGATATGCCTATCATGCGCCTGATCAAGCAACTTGACCTTTCTAAAGATCAGAAGGAACAGATGCGAGTCATTGTTTCCGGGTCTACAAACACCATGCGGGATCTGCATGCCAAAATGCAGGCATTGGCCCAAACTCAGGCGGAATTGTTCAGCCAGGATACACCGGATGAGGCGGCGGTTCTAAAAGCCGCCGATGAAATTTCCCAGGTTCGATCGGCAATCGGCAAAATGCAGATTAAGCAGATGCTGGCCATCCAGAAGATTTTGACTCCCGAGCAGCGCGTGAAAGTGCGTGAAACAATGAAGAATCACCTGGAAAAGCGAGAGAATATGGTGCGGGATCACAAACGGATGAGGGGCGAAGACAATAAAGGTGACAGGAAGCCAGAAAAAGCTCCTGACGCCGATGCCAAGGCTGTCCCGTCGGCGTGTGATGCCGCTCCCCCGCCAGCCAAAGCCAAATAAATAAACACCGTGATACGGCGGAAAAAAGAACGCCCCGGATTTATATCCGGGGCGTTCTTTTTTTATTCTCTGTCAGGCGGGCGCGATCAACCCTTGAGCGCCGCATGTGCGGCGGACAAGCGGGCGATCGGCACGCGGTACGGACTACAGCTGACGTAGTTTAATCCGGTCTTGAAACAGAACTTCACCGACTCCGGGTCACCCCCCTGTTCACCGCAGATACCGACCTTTAGGGCCTTCTTGGTCTGGCGCCCCTTCTCCACGGCGATTTTGATCAACTGGCCCACGCCATCTTGATCAATCGTCTGGAAGGGATCGGCGGCGATGATCTTCTGCTCGAGGTAGTCGTTCATGAAACCGCCGATATCATCACGGCTGAATCCGAACGTCATTTGGCTCAGATCATTAGTCCCGAAGGAGAAGAAGTCGGCTTCCTGCGCCATACGGTCGGCGAGGAGTGCGGCCCGGGGAATCTCGATCATCGTACCGAATGAATACGGAATATCATCGAGTTTCTTGCGGGCTTTCACATCCTCCCAGACGCGCGTGACGATGGCCTTCTGGTGCTTCAGTTCATTGATGTCGCAGGTAACCGGGATCATAATCTCGGGATGGCACTTCTTACCGCTCTTGATCAGTTCCGCCGCCGCCTCAAAGATGGCGCGGATCTGCATCTCGGTGATTTCCGGATAGGTGATGCCCAGACGCACACCGCGGTGTCCCATCATCGGGTTGGATTCATGCAGTGAATCGCCGCGGGCCTTGACTTCCTTGGGCGAAATGCCGAGGCTGACCGCCAATTCCTTCTGCTTGGCCGGGCTCTGCGGAACGAATTCATGCAGGGGCGGATCGAGCAGACGAACCGTGACGGGCATACCGTCCATGGCTGCCAGCGTGGCCTTGATGTCGCTCTTCACAAAGCGGAAGAGTTTCTTCAACACCGAAACACGCTCATCGGCTGACTTGCTCAGGATCATTTTCCGTAGCAGGAAGAGAGGCTCATCGCTGCCTTTGCCGTAAAACATGTGCTCGGTGCGGAACAGGCCAATCCCCTCGGCGCCGAAAGCGCGGGCTTTGCGGGCATCCTCGGCGGTGTCGGCGTTGGCGCGAACCCCCATTGTGCGGAATTTATCCACCAACTGCATGAACTGTTGGAACCGGGGATTTTCGGAATTATCCACCAGAGGAACTTTACCGGTATAGACGTGCCCGCGGCTTCCATTCAGGGTGACCACGGCGCCTTCCTTGAGAACCAGAGTGCCAATGGTGAGTTTCTTCTCGTGCGCATCGGCATGCATGCCGCCGGCTCCGACGATGCAGCACTTGCCCCATCCGCGGGCCACCAGGGCTGCATGGCTGGTCATTCCACCACGGGCGGTCAGGATGCCTGCGGCTGCCCGCATGCCTTCGACGTCCTCGGGATTGGTTTCCTCGCGAACCAGAATGACGGTCTTGCCGGCCTTGGACCATTTCACGGCATCTGCCGCCGTAAACACAATCTGGCCGCAGGCGCCGCCGGGCCCGGCGGGCAATCCCTTGCAGAGCAATTTCGCCATAATCTCAGCCTTGGGGTCCACGACCGGGTGCAACAGCTCGTCCAGTTGTTGTGGCTCCAGGCGGAGCACGGCCGTTTTCTCAGTGATCAAGCCTTCCGAGAGCATGTCCATGGCCATGTTCAAGGCCGCCGTGCCAGTGCGCTTGCCGCTTCGGCATTGGAGCATGAACAACTGGCCTTCCTGAATGGTAAACTCGATATCCTGCATATCCTTATAATGACTCTCAAGCGTCTTCCGAATATTCAGGAGTTGCTTGTAAATCGGAGGCATCTGTTCCTGGAGCGATTTCAGATGCTTGTTTTGGTCATTCTTGGTGTCGTTGTTCAGCGGGCTCGGCGTACGGATGCCGGCCACAACATCCTCGCCCTGGGCGTTAATCAGCCATTCGCCGTAAAATTTGTTCTCGCCGGTGGCCGGGTTTCGGGTAAAGGCAACCCCGGTAGCGGAGGAATCGCCCATATTGCCAAAAACCATGGCCTGGACATTGACGGCGGTACCCCACTCGTCCGGAATCCCTTCGATACGGCGATAGGAGATCGCGCGTTTGCCGTTCCAACTCTTAAACACGGCGCCGACACCGCCCCACATCTGCTCCATCGGATCATCCGGGAATGCCTTGCCGAGCACCTTGAGGATGCGCTCTTTGAACTTCTCGCACAGCCCCTTCAGGTCGTCCGCAGTCATGTCGGTGTCGGACTTATAGCTCTTCTTGGCCTTGAGCTCATGCATGATGCCTTCCAATTGCATCCGGATGCCCTTGCCTTCGGCAGGCTCCACGCCTTCGGCCTTCTCCATCACCACGTCGGAGTACATCATGATCAGGCGGCGGTACGAATCGTACACGAAACGCTCGTTACCGGTTTTGGCAATCAGGCCGGGGATGGTTTTGGTGCACAACCCCACGTTCAGGACGGTTTCCATCATGCCCGGCATGGACTTACGGGCGCCGGAACGGCAGGAAAGAAGCAGGGGATCATTCACGTCGCCAAACTTCATACCCATATCGGTTTCCGTCAAACGAAGCGCGGCTTCAACCTCGGCGATCAAGGTTTTGGGGAAGCGTGACTTGTTCGCAAAAAAGTCACAGCAGCATTCCGTTGAGACCGTGAAGCCTGCCGGAACCGGAAGGCCGAGAATACACATCTCCGCGAGGTTGGCGCCTTTGCCACCCAGCAGGTTTTTATCGCTGGCTCCACCCTCGGTCTTACTACGTCCAAAACTATACACATACTTCTTCACACTATTCGATGCCATTACCATTTACTCCTGTTTATTTCGACTTGCGCCGCAACATGCGACGCGAAACTTATGCGACCACCCCATGTGTCTAGTCCTAGAAATCCAACATCCGGCATAGTTCGGCCACGAAAAAGGATCGTGACAGGTGTTCGCCGGAGGTCTGCGGAATTGCGGACTGGACAACCGAACATGAATCGCTACGATTAACGCCCTCACTATAGAGAAGGAGAAGAACCCACGCAAGGGGTTTCTTATGGGTTTTTATCAAATAGCATAGCGGGAAAAAGGAGACGACCAGTGGATAAGACAGTGAATTTGGTGGCTAATACAATTCGCGGACTCGCGATGGATGGTGTGCAAAAAGCGAATTCCGGGCATCCGGGAATGCCCATGGGAATGGCGGATGTGGCGGCGGTGCTTTTTCTGAATCATGTGAATCATTGTCCCGCGCGCCCCGATTGGGAAAACCGTGACCGGTTCGTGTTGTCCGGCGGCCATGGCTCGATGTTGCTGTACAGCGTGTTGCACCTGACCGGGTATGATCTTCCCCTGGATGAACTCAAGCAGTTCCGCCAGTGGGGCAGCAAGACGCCGGGTCACCCCGAACACGGCCATACCGTTGGCGTTGAGGCCACAGCAGGCCCGTTGGGGCAGGGTTGCGGCATGGCGGTAGGCATGGCGCTTGCCGAGCGCATGATGGCCGCCCGGTTCAATGCCGGTACGTTTGTCCCGGTGGATCACCACACCTACGTATTCTGCGGTGATGGCGACCTGATGGAGGGGCTGTCGCACGAGGCGTTCTCACTGGCCGGCCACCTCGGACTTAATAAACTGGTGGTGTTCTATGATAGCAACCGGATCACCATCGAGGGCAGCACAGAGCTGAGCTATAGCGACGATGTTCGGAAGCGCTTTGTGGGGTATAAATGGAATGTGCTCGAAATTGACGGGCATAACATTGAGGAAATCGAGAAGGCGATTGTGACCGCCAAGACGGAGAAGGACCGTCCGACCTTAATCATCACCCACACCCATATCGCCCAGGGGTCACCCCATTTGCATGATTCCCACAAGGCCCATGGCGAACCGTTGGGCGTGGAGGAAGTCAAGGCGACCAAGAAAGCGCTGGGATTCCCGGAGGACAAGGATTTCTACGTTCCTGACGCGGTGCGCGAGGTCTTTGCCGTCCGGGCGCGTGAAATGGAGACCAAGGTCGTGGCTTGGGAATCGGACTATAAGAAATATGCCGCCGCCTATCCTGAACTTGCAAAAGCCTGGCAGACCTTCATGAATCAGGAGTTACCCGCCGACATCGAGGCGAAAATGCCGGTGTTTGACAAGCCGGAAGCCACCCGCATCTCCTCGGGAAAGGTGATGCAGGTTCTCGCCAAGGCACTTCCCTGGTTTGTGGGGGGCGCAGCGGATCTGGCGCCCAGTACCAAGACTTATCTGGAAGGGTTTGCCGACGTGTTGCCCGGCAAGTTTGAGGGGCGCAACCTCCATTTCGGCATCCGTGAACTGGGGATGTCGGCCATCCTGAATGGCATGCAACTGCATGGTGGATTCCGGGTGTTCGGATCCACGTTCTTCGTGTTTTCCGATTATTGCCGGCCCACGATTCGCGTTTCAGCACTGATGCAAACGCCTGTGATTTATGTCTTCACCCATGACAGCTTCTATGTTGGCGAGGATGGCCCGACGCATGAGCCGGTCGAGCAGCTTGCCAGTTATCGGTGTATGCCAAATGTGTCAATTATCCGGCCTGCCGACCCCACTGAGACGGCGGCAGCCTGGATTGCGGCGATAAAAAATAAAACCGGCCCGACGCTTCTGTTGCTGACCCGCCAGAATCTGCCGGTGCTGGATCGCAAAGTCTATCCAGGGGCTTCCAATCTAGAGAAAGGCGCGTATATCCTATGGCAAAGCGCCACAGGGACACCCGACCTGATTCTTATAGGTTCCGGATCCGAGGTCAGTATGGCGCTGGAAGCGGGTAAAGAACTGGCTAAGGAAGGCAAAATTGTGCGTGTGGTGAACATGCCCTCCTGGGATCTCTTCGAGAAACAAACCTCCGAGTACCGGGAACAGGTTCTGCCGCCTGAGTGCAAGAAGCGCCTGGCCGTTGAAGCGGGGAGTTCCATGGGATGGGCCAAGTATGTTGGCTGCAAGGGACGCGTATTGAGCATCGATCACTATGGCGCGTCAGCCCCCTTCAAGGTGTTGGCCGAGAAGTTCGGCTTTACTACAGCCAACGTGGTGAAACTGGCGAGGGAAGTTTTGGGGTAACCAGAATCCTGCTTGTCTCACAACTGTGTCTGTGTCACGCTTGACAACGTGAAGACGTGCTTGATCGCGACGGCTGTGTTCTTGGGAGTCTTGGGTAGCGCATGGCCTGCCCGTCCGGAACTCACTGTTTTTGAAGGATCAACCTGCGTCTTGCCGGGCAATCCTATTGATAGGATTTGTGCCGGAAAATTATCGGGCTTAGGCGTTAAACCGGTCATTTGCTCCGACGCCGTGTTTCTCAGGCGAGTATTTTTGGACGTCATTGGTACGCTGCCCACGGCGACAGAAACACGCGAATTTCTCCAGGATCAGGACCGGAATAAGCGCGGTGTCTTAATTGACCGCCTTCTGGAGAGGGATGAGTTTGCCTATTACTGGGCCATGAAGTGGAGCGATGTGCTCAGGGTCAAGGCGGAATTCCCTGTTAACTTGTGGCCGAACGCGGCGCAAGCGTATCACCACTGGATCATGACGTCCCTCCGTGAGAACAAGCCGTATGACCAATTTGTGCGCGAGATGCTGACTGCGAATGGCAGTAATTTCCGTGTGGGCCCGGTTAACTTTTATCGGGCCCTTCAAAATAAGACCCCCGAGGGAATTGCGGCCACGGTAGCCCTGACCTTCATGGGCGCCCGGGTTGAGTCCTGGTCCAGTAAAGACTACTTGCCCGGCATGGCGGTGTTCTTCTCGCAGATCAGTTACAAACCCACCCGTGAATGGAAAGAAGAGATTGTTTTCTGGGATCCTGAAAAAGCCTTGCCGCCGCGGGAGGCTCTCTTGCCGGATGGTAAAAAGATAAAAACGTTGCCCCCGGATCAGGATCCGCGCGCAATCTTTGCCGACTGGCTGATTACGCCGAAAAATCCCTGGTTTACGGCGAGCCTTGTGAACCGCGTCTGGGCCTGGCTCATGGGGCGCGGCATTGTTCACGAGCCGGACGACTTCCGCCCGGACAACCCGCCGGTCAATCCCGCCTTGCTCGAGTATCTGCAGAAGGAATTTATCGCAAGCCGGTATAACCTGAAATACCTGTACCGCCTGATCCTCACCTCAAGGACGTACCAAACGTCATCGATCATTCCGAAATCTGAGGTCCCCGATAAGGTAGAAGCCAATTTTGGATTTTATCCGCTTCGCCGACTGGATGCAGAGGTGCTGATCGATGCCATTAACCGGGTTACCGGGATGTCCGACCTGTACACAAGTGCGATTCCTGAACCGTTCACCTTTATTCCTGAAAACAAACCGGCGATTGCCTTGCCGGATGGCAGTATCACCAGTCCGTTTCTTGAGCTCTTTGGTCGGCCGGCACGCGCGACGGGGATGGATAATGAACGGATCAACCGCCTGATGCCAACTCAAAGCATGCACTTGCTAAACTCCAGCCACATCCAGCGAAAATTGGAAAAGAGTCCCACTCTCAAGATGATCCTGAAGTCCAAGCCCAAGCCGAACGATAAAACAGAGGAACTGTATCTGGCCATCCTCTCGCGTTTTCCAACGCCGGAAGAACTGAAGCAGGCTGAGGCGTATGCCAAGTCAGGGATCGTCAAAGGCAATGATGTGTGGATTGATCTGATGTGGGCCTTGATCAACAGTGATGAGTTCCTTTACCGTCATTGAAAAGGTGAAACCATGAAAACGGAACAGTTGAGTGCGCCCATGTCCAGGCGCGAGGCGATTCGACGCGGCCTCCTCGGGACGGCGGGTCTGTTGTTCTCCAGCACGTTGGGGCGCGAGGCGCTGGCACTGGCAGGGGAAGCCCCCCCGCTGCCCAAGCCGCCCCTCAAGGCAAAAGCCAAGGCTGTTATCCAGGTCTTTTTGTGGGGCGGTATGTCCCATACGGACACCTGGGATCCGAAACCGGATGCGGGCTACGACTATATCGGCCCGCTCAAAAACACGATTCAAACCAACGTGAAGGGAATCCTTCTGGGCGAATTGTTCCCGGAACTGGCGAAACAAGCCGATAAATTTTCGATCATTCGCAGCATGACTCACCGAAATAACGGCCATGAGACGGCCGCTTACCTGATGCAGACGGGCCACTTGCCTGGAGAGCGGCTGGCTTACCCGTGTATTGGTGCCGTGTTCGCGTTGCTCAAAGGGTACAACGCCGGCTACAAAGGATTGATTCCACCTTACGTCGTGCTCACGCAGCCGCAGGGCCGGTTTTCCGAGTCGGGATTTCTTGGCTCCAAGTGCAAACCGTTTGCGACGGGCGGTGATCCGAATGCGGCCCGATTCGAGGTGGAGGGTATTGTGGCACGCGGTATTACCGACGAGCGGCAGGCGGCCCGGCGCGACTTTCTTCACAAACTGAACACCCTGGGCAATGCCATGCCGGATAATCCGCAATTGATGATTTCAAAAGATTCTCAGGAACAGGCGTACAGCCTGATCCTGGGCAAAGGCAAAGAGGTATTCGATCTCTCAAAAGAAAAGCCGGAACTCAGGGATGCCTATGGCCGACACACCTTCGGGCAGGATTGTCTGGTGGCACGACGGCTGGTCGAGTCCGGCGTTCCTTATGTCACTATTAATTATCCGGGCGGCTGGGATACGCACTCCAATCACTTTGCGACCCTGCGGCGGCAATGCCCGCAATTGGATCAGGGATTGGCCGTCCTGCTTAAGGACTTATCCGATCGGGGTTTGCTGGAAAGTACCCTTGTCTGGTGTTGCGGCGAATTTGGAAGGAGCCCGAAGGTGGACTGGCAACCGCCATGGAATGGTGGACGCAATCACTATGGTAATGTCTTTTCTGTCCTGGTTGCAGGTGGGGGATTCAAGGGGGGCCACATCGTCGGTTCGTCGGACGAAAAAGGTGCAGAAGTCAAGGAACGGCCTGTCTATCCAATAGACCTGCTGGGCAGTATTTATGAATTGGCCGGCATCGATCCGGAGGCCATGCTGCCTCACCCCATGGGACTGGAAGCCCATATTCTGGCGCCCGGCGAGGCTGGAGCAAAATCGGCCGGTCGTTTGAGGGAAATCATGTGAACCGATATCCACGCCATGTTCCCGCGATCGTGGGCCTGTTTGCCGGGGTGGTGCTCGTCACGGTGTCGCAAGCGCAATATATAGGCTATGTCTATCCTGCCGGCGGACAGCAGGGGACAACCTTTCGGGTCACGGTGGGCGGACAGAAATTGGAGGGTGTTAACAGCGCTTTTGTGTCCGGTCATGGGGTTAAGGCCCGGCTGGTGGATTATAATAAAAAAATGAATGCACAGGAGGTGCAACTGCTGAATGAACAGGTGAAGGAGTTGAAGGAATTGTCCCCGGCTAAAAAGGACCAGACGGTAACCAATCTCATCGCGCGGATCGAGAAGCTTGTCCGCGAAAATGTCACCCAGCCAGCCTGCGCTTCAATTGCCAATCTGGCGATTGTCGAGGTGACCCTGGCGCCTGATGCGAAACCAGGGCGGCGGGAAATACGGCTTGGAACGCCGCTTGGCCTGTCGAATCCCCTGGTTTTCATGGTAGGTCAGGTTCCCGAAATTTCCGAGCCGCCGATGATCACCTGCCAACTGGTGACGCTGGGCAAGGAGGAGCAGAGCCTGCGCAAAAAGATCCGCGACGCCGGCAAGGGCGATACGGACATGATGATGACATCGGGGATGATGATGGGCAGTGCGGGCGCGCAAAGTGCTTTGGATGACGAGGAGGTCTATGTTCCCATCCCTTGCACTGTAAACGGCCAGATCGCCCAGGGCTCCGTGGATCGGTATCGCTTTGGTGGCCGCAAAGGACAGCGACTGGTCATGGCGGTTCAGGCGCGCGGGTTAATTCCTTACGTGGCCGATGCTGTTCCGGGCTGGTTCCAACCTGTGCTTGTGCTGTGCGATTCGAAAGGGAAGGAACTGGCGTATGAGGATGATTATCGTTTCAAACCCGACCCTGTGATCCTTTGCGAAATCCCTGCGGACGGCGACTACACACTGGCCATCTATGACGCCATCTATCGCGGCCGTGAAGATTTTGTCTATCGGATTACGATCGGTGAAATGCCTTTTGTCACCAGTATCTTCCCATTGGGCGCGCGCGTGGGGAGTGATACAACGATTGAACTGAAGGGCTGGAATCTTGCGGAAACACGACTGACGCCAGACCTTAAGGAGGCGGCGCCCGGACTCTATCCGATTACCGCGATGGGGACGAACGGCTTTCTGTCAAACCCTATCCCTTTTGCCCTGGGCAATCTTCCTGAATGTCTGGAAAAGGAACCGAACAGCATGGCCAAGACCGCGCAGAAGGTGACGCTTCCCATCATGGTGAACGGGCGCATTGATAAACCTGGAAAACGGGATGTGTTCCGGTTTGACGGGCGCAGGGGTGAGGAGGTCGTTGCCGAGGTCATGGCGCGCAGGTTGGATTCCCCCTTGGATTCCGATCTCAAGCTGACGGATGCCGCCGGCAACGTGCTGGCTTTCAATGACGATAGCGAAGATGCTGCTGCGGGGATCAACACGCACCCTGCGGATTCATACATTCGCGCCATCCTGCCTACAAACGGAACTTATTATGTTTACCTGAACGATACCCAGCACAGAGGGGGCGAGGAATATGGTTACCGCCTGCGCATCAGTGCCCCGCAACCCGATTTTGCGTTGCGGGTGGCGCCATCCAGCGTGAACATTCGCAGTAATTCCACGGCGTCACTCAGCGTTTATGCAATCAGGCAGGATGGATTTACCAACGCCATCCAGTTGGCGGTGAAGGGCTCAACGAATATATTCAGTGTGACCGGCTCCCTGGCGGGTACCCAGACCCTGGCCAAGATCACGATTAAGACCCGGCTGGGCGAGACGAAAGAACCGGTAAACCTGATCATTGAGGGCTCTGCAACAAACGGGACACAGAAAATAGTTCACGAAGCCGTTCCGGTTGAAGACCGGATGCAGGCGTTCCTTTGGCGGCATCTCGTTCCGGCGGAAGAACTGAAGGTCACCGTCTTCAATCCGCCCAAACCCTGATCATGGCGAGGCGTCCCTGCCGAGCCGTCTTGGAAAGAACGTCCACTATAGCCATTCGGGACACACAATCTGTTGATCGGAACCCCTCGCGCTCGCCTCAGATTGCTGGTTCACGATCCGGCTTGTAAGGCTATGCATAACCCGTTTAGCATTGGTAAATTTGAACTTGATAGCCCTTAGGGACACACAATCTGTTGATCGGAACCCCTCGCGCTCGCCTCAGAGTGCCGAGTCACGGTCCGGCTTGTAAGGCTATGCATAACCCGTTTAGCATTGGTTAATTTGAACTTGATGGGCGGGCTCGTCAGGTGTCTTTCGGGCACTATTAGTATGTCCCTGGATTTTCCTTTGACTCAGTTGCCGGTTCCTCAGGGATCGGCTCGGTAGCATCCGCAGGGTTCGGCTGCTGGGGCATTGACTCAGGTTGGATGACAACCTCGGGAGGCGGGATGCCCTGGTGATCACGGCGTGACTTCGCATTCCTTCACCTTGCGGTCGTAGAAATCCTGGAGGATCAAGCCCCTGTCCCGAAGTTCCTTGAGTTCTTTCAGACGACGCGTGACCTGGTCCTTGGTGAATTTGGGTTGGGTCGGCGAGGTAACAACCTTCACCGTCTGGGTTGAAGTCAAGGTTGGAGGATTGGTTGCCTGGAGGTGCCCTTGCGGAACGTCGGCGGCAAGAACCTTTAATCCTGCAGCAAGCATAAGAAACAATAATATAGCCATCCGGATCATGTTTAGTCCCCCCTTATCCGTCCCAGCATCGCCGGAACAACCTGTTCGGTACGAAGAATGCGTTGGCCAAGGGTAATGCATTCAAATCCACGTTCTTTCAAGAGCCCCAATTCAGTGATGGTGAATCCGCCTTCAGGCCCGATGACAAGGGTCACCGCTTCATGCATATTGGCCGGACAAGCCGACCCATTCCCGGGATGCGCCACCAAACGCCGGGTTCCGGCAGCCAATGTCGGTACCTCATCTTCCACAAACGGTTTGAAAAGCGGATGAAGGGTCACCAGTGGTAAAACCGTATCTCGGGCCTGCTCCAACCCAAGCACCAATTGGCGGCGTATTTCTTTTTCCTCCATCCAGGGACTCTTCCAATAACTTTTCTCTACCCGGTAGGCGCCAAACAAAGCCATGCGTTTAACTCCCATCGTGGTGGCACATTGAAGAATTCGACGGAAACATTTGGGACGCGGCATCGCCAAAAGCAGGGTTATCGGAAGCGGAGCGGGCGGAGCCTCCGTCAGCGTCACGGTCAAATGACCCGCAGCCTCAGTCATCGCCGTAACGGTTCCCGTCCCGAGAAGTCCGTTTAACAGCCCCATCCGCACCGAATCTCCGGTCTTGGCCCGGAGCACATCGCGGACATGCGCTAGTCTCGCGCCCTGTAAAACAATCCGATGCTCATCAAGAAAGTCCGTCGGGAAAAGGAGTATCAGATTCATACGGAAGGATAACAAAAGTGGAATGAAGTTCAACAGGCACAATCGTACTTGCGTTTGCGTCTTGGCTACTGTTCTATTCCCGTATGGCGCGCTTCATTATTCATGGCGGGAAACGGCTCTCCGGTACCTATGTTCCAGGCGGCAATAAAAATGCCGTTCTGCCGATGTTGGCTGCCTGTGTTCTGACCGATGAGTCCGTAACCCTTCAGAATGTTCCCCTGATTGAGGATGTTCGCACCATGCTCGATCTTCTCTCCGGACTTGGAGTGGAGATTGACCTTCGGGACCACACGGTCACGCTGTGTGCCAAGGGATTGCGCCGTAGTAAGTTGGATCCGGAATTGTGCCGGAAAGTTAGATCCTCCATTTTGCTGGCGGGACCGCTGGCGGCCCGGTTGGGACGGGTAACCCTGTCGCCGCCGGGTGGGGACGTCATTGGCCGCCGCCGGTTGGACACCCATTTCCAAGGGTTACAGGCGCTGGGGATTGATGTGGAAGGTGGCCGGAACTTCGTCTTTCGCAGGAAACGTCTGGAAGGCACCGCCATGGTGCTGGACGAAGCCAGCGTGACCGCTACGGAAAATGTCCTGATGGCCGCCACCCTGGCCCGTGGCGAGACGATCATTTTTAACGCCGCCTGCGAACCCCATGTAACCGACTTGGCCCTGCTCCTGAACAAAATGGGCGCTCAGATTTCCGGACTGGGAACCAATCGGCTGGTGATTCAAGGGGTTGCGGCGCTCCATGGCGCCAGTCACGTTGTTCAGCCGGATTATATCGAGGTTGGAAGTTTTGTGGCCGCAGCGGCGGCGACAGGGGGCGAACTGAAAGTCACCGGTGTTGAATCCGAGCCAATGTTGATCATCAGCAAAACCTTCCAGAAACTGGGCATCAAACTCCAGTTGGATGGCGCCGCGCTGACGCTTCCGCTCCGACAGAAGCGAAGGATTCTAAAAGACTTCGGCTCAGCGATCCCCAAAATCGAAGATGGCCCCTGGCCGATGTTTCCCTCCGATCTGATGAGTGTGTTGCTTGTCGCGGCGACCCAGGCCAAGGGCACGGTGTTATTTTTCGAAAAAATGTTTGAAAGCCGGATGTATTTCGTGGATTACCTGATAGGCATGGGGGCGGGTGTGGTGGTGTGTGACCCGCACCGGGTTCTTGTGACGGGCCCCTCACGCCTGAATGGGCTCAATATGGCCAGTCCCGATATCCGCGCCGGTATGGCCCTCCTGATCGCCGCCCTCTGCGCCAAAGGGGAGAGCGTTATCAATAACGCCCAGACCATTGACCGTGGCTATGAGCGCATTGAAGAGCGCCTCCGCGCCCTCGGCGCCGACATTGTCCGTGAAGGCTGACCATGGTCGATTGGGAACCTCATCAGGAACTGGATCGGCGTATCCTGCATGGCCTGATCTGCGAGTGGAAAAATGCCGTGGGCTTTCTGTCGCCAACCCTCAGGAACCGGTTGGCTCTACCCGGCTTTGAGCTGCGTGACTTCGAGAAACGATGGGCCGAATGGAATCGCGAACGGCGGATCATGGTCTTCAGCCGCAAGTTGGTTATGAACCACCGTTGGATGAGTGTCCGTGAGGTTCTGCTCCACGAACTGGCCCACCAGGTGACGGACGAAGTTATCGGCGGAACCGACCAGCCGCACGGCGCCCGGTTCCAGGAAGCATGTCGTTTAGTGAATGCCGATCCCCGCGCGGCCGGCGACTTTCCCTCACTTTACGAAACGCTCAACACCGGCGAACTTGACGACAACGACCGCATTCTGCTTCGCGTAAAGAAACTGCTGGCCCTGTCCCAAAGCGCGAACAAGCATGAGGCCGAAGTGGCCATGACGAAAGTCCACGAGACGATTGCCCGCTATAACATTGACCTGCTCTCCAGTCCGGCTGGCAACCGACAGTACTGCAGTTTGTGCCTGGGGGAACCCCAGTTGCGACAGGCGGCCGACGAGTACGCCCTAAGCCGGTTGCTGCAGGATTTCTATTTTGTGGAAGCCGTGTGGATCTGCGCCTATGTGTTTGACCGGGCGCGGATGGGCCGGATCCTCGAAATCAGCGGCACCGCGGAAAATGTGAAGATGGCCGGTTATGTCTATGATTTTCTCAAAAGGACCATCACTCACCAATGGCAGGTCTTCCGAAAGGGACGCGCCGTCACGTCCGGCGGCAAGGTGGATTTTGCGCTGGGCCTGTTGAGCGGCTTCTCAGAGAAACTGAAGACGCAAGACCGCGCGATGGAGAAGGACAGTCCAGCGACCTACGCGCTGATGAAGCGGGATGATGCGGGGCTCACGACTTACCTGCGGGCCCGCCATCCCCGGCTACGAAAGACGTCCGGCTCCGGCCGCAACATCGACGAACAGACCCACCGTGCAGGCCAGACCGTGGGCCGCAACACCATCCTCTCCAAGCCCATCGAACACGGAACCACCCGCCGCCGTTTCCTGCTGGGTTGATACAAACACCTCACCACTGCTGCTGTGCCCGGAACAGAGTGATAT
>Ga0194060_10000609_pt1 | contig 26030 bp, 19 predicted proteins | sample SepL225m_MetaG_FD_163427 | JGI IMG/M metagenome (GOLD analysis project Ga0194060, IMG submission 163427) | Anoxic zone freshwater microbial communities from boreal shield lake in IISD Experimental Lakes Area, Ontario, Canada - Sep2016-L222-5m | ecosystem: Environmental > Aquatic > Freshwater >... | reverse complement strand
TCACCTCTGCCGAGCGCGCTATTTCCTGCACGCCGCCAAACGCCTTGCTCAGGCTGCGTAGCGCCAGCATAAGATCGGTTTCGTCGCCATCGACCAGTACGGAGTTCAGATACTCAGCCGCCAGCCCTCTTGCGCTCTGCAATTTCGCTGCGTACTTTGGCGCCACCAACAGCTTCAACCGCAGCCCGGCGATTTCCGTTAGTCGATTGGGCTAATGCGCAATACCTTTCGCTCAAATAGGTCGACCTCAATGCTCGCGCAGCCATCTTTTCCAACTGATATTTCCTGTCCGACAGTTCCCTCCAATCGATAACGATGAAGTGGGGTTAATCGAGACAACCAAAGCGTAAACCTGCCGTGAGTCGCCCCAGGCAGCAGCACTAGGTCTAGTGCGCGGCCATCGCTGACAGCTTTTGCCACAAGCACTTCTGGATATGGAACACTCTCCAGAATCGGTCCCTTGCGCCAAGCTTCAGGGAGGTCTTCATTGATCATCTCTCGCATCGCATTCTGTCGACCGAAACGAGCCAACACATGTTGGGCATTGCCATAAACGGAAAGTTTTGGGTATCTACGCCTGCCATCAGCTATTTCAACGGCAGCACGTTCATCAAGCTGCTGCTGCAACGCCTGATAAACCTCTTCATCACCCATTTCACGAGCGGCATACTGAATTAGCCCGCGAGCGAAGATGCCGTCGCTAAGTGCGTAATTGCCGGCATCGACCGTAGCTGATTTCGGAAGCACCAGATCCAACTGGCCGTCATGCATTTGCAGATTGGTCCTGCGCATAGTCCACCACAGGCGCTGAGTTATATCGGGCATAAAAGAGTTGCACCAATACACTATTGTCGCGTCGGACACTTGGTGTCCGGGCAGGTTGAACCCCCAACGCCCATTCTTGATAAAAATAGTCTTGCCATCGGCCGTCATGAATTCTTCTTCAAACTTGCGACGAAACTGCGGCAGGGCGTCCCGACAATAACCTGTGTTATGCATCCGATCATGAAGAACCAAAGTGTTCATCGCGTAACTGTTGCAGAACGGATAAATCCAACTTGGCTCGCATGAAAACAGACACATTGGATCGTTCATCAGCTGGTGATTCATCACTCCGGCCAATCTGCCGAAATCATACGGGTGGACTTCGTTCGCGCCGTTACGGAACGTCAGCGAGCCCGGAGCGGCGTAGCGAAAATCTTGGTTAACCGATTGATACAGGCCAACCATCACAGCCCAATAGCCTGACAGCATGACGTTGTCGCGGATCACCGGGTCAGGATCCCAACTCAAATTTCCCCACAGGTTTTCCCACCGCCAGTAGGTCCATGTGACGGGATCGAGCATTTTCTCAATTAGATTGCGTTGTGCTTCAGCAAGATAGCCCCGAAAGGCGGGAGTCCGCGTGTATTGCGACATCACACAAGCGTATTGGCTAAATTGGAGTTGGTATCGTAGGGCAGCTTCGCGGAACTGAGCTTTGAGGTAGAACCCATCCCATCTATCAATCGGCTGGAGTGCCAAATCCAGGCAGTAGCGCAGTGCCTGCAGGTCTTCAGCCGAGGACTCTGTTACCTCTGGCTGACTAGGACGCGAGGGTACGGGGAAGGTAACCGAGCGAAGTTGCTCATTTAACTTCGCGCCAGCGGCCTGTTCTTTGATAAAGCGAATTTTTGCCCGATACCAACCTTGCGCAATATAGAGCGCTAAGGATGCTGGAATGGCTAACTGACTCCAAGCCCAGACTTCATTCTGGGTCATAACTGCTGCGAGAGCGGCACCACCGATCAAGACCAGGGGAGGTAAGAGAACGGGCCCGAGCCACCACAGTACAAACAACGAAACCCAGAATAGTGCGAAGCAAACAACCGCCAGAAGGGGATGCGCTGCATAAAGGAAGCCTGCACCAGGCACAATCAACCCAAGTCCAAATGCTTTCCATTGCGTGGAGACGTCAGCAAACTGAAGGATGCCTCCGACAATCCACGCGACGGCAAACAAGCTTAGCGTTCGCCTCCATCGCGCTCGCGTTACCGGGCCATCAGATTGACTGCGCTCGGGAATGGAAGCAGTAATCACATCAGGCGGCGTATCACCGTTTGCGGCAGGCAGCACGGCTGCTGAATTGGCAAGTGGCATGGCAGGCATCCTAGATAGTCAATCGGAAGCTAATGTCGCGCTCGCGACTAATCCAACCCTGAGAGCTAAATCGCGCAACGACAATCCCCGATGCAATCACGCTGGCCCACAGGACGTGCAGTGTCAAGTAATGACTTGATCCCATGGCGGTAAATAGATAGCTGTGAAAAATGTGGTGGTCGGCAAAGCTCATCAGCAAACACACTGTCCCGGTGGCAATGACTAACACGCCCGACGGCGACCGCAAAATGGTGTTTGTCGAGGTAGCAGGCTTGCTCATCTCTACAAACAATGAAGCGGTAATACTTAAAGCAAGCAGGATCGAGAAATGCAGCATCGCTGCCATAGCTGGATCGTTCGCCACGAACTCAGCAACCCCGCTGCCGACATCTCCGCACCAAACAGTCCATGCCAAGGCCCATGGAACGGGCGACCAGATAAACATTACGCTTGTTGTTAGTAGGGTATAAGTCGCACCTACTGCTACGCAGTTGCCAATAACTCGCAGCCAATTCATCCGGCTTTGTGCAACACGCCCAAGGTTTTCTTCTGGAGGCACGCCAGAAAGATCGTGCGTAACTGACGCAATGCCGCGCACTGAAGTTCGATATGCCAGTGGTGGCATGCTGGGAATTTCTAGCGACTTTTTGCCAGCAATTCCAAATAAGCCGCGGCGCAGCATTGCCAGCACAAAGATTATCGCGGCGCAACAAAGCATAGTGGTGACTCCTTCCCAATTTGATCTGGTCGCTCACCGAATCCGACGAGCCTATCTAGGCCGGAGAAACTACCACTACTTTCGTTTCTCCGTACGCCCAGCCCTCAATCAGTCCGATTCGTTGAGTCAGAGCGGCGCACCCACCAAATCGGTACAAGGCTGCTTCATATTTAAGTCTCGCCTCATCTTTCAGGTGATGTGTGTGCAACGAATTTAGACCTAATAGTCCCGACTGACTTGTGTAAATTGGCTATTCGGATTCAGGGGGACTGCCTTGTTGTGATTCAGAAATGCCATCCGCTGGGAAGACACCTTGCTATGCAGTTCCGTGCTTGCCCAAGTATGCTTGCCATTGGGATCTACGAAAGACGTCTAATCATTGCGCATTGCACCAACCAAGCATTTGCTTTGTTCCTTTAAATATGCCAGACTAAAAAAAAGACATACGAAATGTCATCCAGGGGCCGGCTTGATAGCACATGCACCAACCGCACGTTGCTAACGATCGTCGCTTGCGTACAAAAGCATAGAGGAGACAAAGATCATGGCCGCCACAAGAAAGCCTACCCCGCAGTCGTATTCCGCTTCAGCATCCAATGTACAAAGTCCCGTCATGCTGATAAATCATGAACGGATTGCCTATGTCGGCCTGCTCGGATCGCCGGCACAACGAAACCTTGGATCGCTGACGATCTACATTTCCCTTGGGCGCCCGTTCCGATTTTGCATGGATGGTGACACGTGGCAGGAGGCGAACCTGACGGTCATTGCGCCGTATGCCGTACATCAGATTGCGACCGATGACCGTCGGATCGGAATCCTTCTGGTCGAACCCGACAACGTCGATTTGTCGAGTCTCCCGGAATTTCTTCGTACGACCGGCATTCCTGTTTCTTCAGAAGATTTGCTGGCTCGGGTACGTCGCGCATTGGGTCACCTCCAGGGCCAAACAGCCCCACCAACGGTCGCTGAATTCGACACCCTGTTTTTCGCACGTCCGCTTGCACACCGGTCGATCGACCATCGCATCGCGGCCGTAGCACGACGTATCAACACGCAGCCATACGAACTGCACGATGCCGAAGACAATGCCCGCCAGGCCTGCTTGTCCTTTTCCCGCTTTCTGCATCTGTTTGCCGACAACATGGGCGTCAGCTTCCGGAAATACCGTGCATGGAAGCGGGCACGCAATCTATTGACCTGCGTGCGACGCAAGACAAACCTGACCGACGTTGCTCTTGATCTTGGCTACCCAGATTCGACGCACTTTAGCCATTCAATCCGTAGCGTCTACGGCCTCAAGCCGAAGGATATCTTTGCAGGTTCGAGACGCCTGTCGTTGATCGCGCCACAGACACAGGCAGGATCACAGGTTTCGCGCCACTAGCGCACCGCCACTCCTCATCAGCTAATTGACGCAAGCTTGCGCGAACTCCCAGCGCTACCCTCCGACTGGATGCTAAATAGCTAGCGGCAGCGCACAACTGGCCGCCCCATGCACGGCGCTGTCGCGTCAGTTCAATACAAGAGGTGGCAATGACCAATCTTTCAGGCAAGACGCTTTTCATCACTGGAGCCAGTCGCGGAATAGGCCGTGCTATAGCTTTACGGGCTGCCCGAGATGGTGCGAACATCGTCGTCGCCGCAAAGACCACGGAGCTAGATTCGCGCCTGCCCGGAACCATCTACACCGCCGCCGCCGAAATCGAAGCCGCAGGAGGTAAGGCGCTGCCCGTCGTCGTAGACGTTCGCTCTGAGGAGCAGGTCTGCGCCGCAGTCGATATGGCTGTCGCTACGTTTGGGCATATCGACATTCTGGTCAATAATGCCAGTGCAATCAGCCTCACGGATACGCTAGCAACACCCCTCAAGCGCTACGATTTAATGATGGACATCAATGTACGGGGTACGTTCGTCTGTACCCAGGCTTGCATTCCCCATCTCAAGCAAGTTCCCAACCCCCACATTCTGACGCTTTCCCCGCCCCTGGATATCCAGCCGAAGTGGTTTGGGCCGCATGTCGCATATACGACGTCGAAATTCGGCATGAGTATGCTTGTCCTTGGATTGGCCGAGGAATTGCGTGCCGATGGCATCGCCGTAAACGCACTCTGGCCACGTACGCTTATTGCCACCTCAGCTCTCAATATCGCGGCCCCTGTCGATGGGGCTAAACGCGGACGAAAGCCAGAAATAATGGCCGACGCAGCATATCTGATTCTGACTCGGGACGCCCGGGCGCAACATGAGAGCGGCCATTTCTATCTCGATGAGGAAGTGTTGCGCAGCCATGGGGTTACGGATTTTGAGCAATACGCGGTAACCTCAGGTGTCGAACCGGACATCGACATGTTCGTCGAACACTAATCCGGATGGCACAAAGCAGGGTATCGGTGTCCCTAACGCCGGCACTGCTCGCACGGTCTGCACCAACGATGCACATTTGAGCCTATCGCTACTGATAGGGGTAACAGCCGGCAACTTTGCCTCGCACGCGAACCGATTGGTTTGCGTGCCACAAACACATTCACGACAAGTGCCCAGCCAGCTCCTCGGGCACGTTGATCGGAAGATCGAGCAGCATTTGCGCCATACCCTTCCCCAGGGGGTCCATACGCATTGATGCCTGTCCTCCACCATCAAGCGCGTCGAAAAGAAGGAAGTTGAACGCCTGGATGCCCGGTACCAGGTAACGCTCTACCTCGCCATGGACCAGGTGAGCGAAATACGCCTTCACCACCTGTGGCGTCAACTGATGTAGAAGTATTGGCAGATATTCCGGCCGGCGTGCGATAACGCCGATATTCGAGATATTTCCCTTATCGCCGCTACGCGCGTACGCCAACTTAACGAGGGGCACCTGCACCGTCTTTCCGATGGCAGCGGCAGGCGACGCCTCTAAACAAGGCATCGCAGCTTTAGGCCGATAGCCGCCTTCGAGGGGAACGGCCACGGGGGTCGAATTTCCGCCGATGCTCACCGACACGGACACCATGCGCTTAGGCAGCATAAATGAAAACTGTTTGATTAGCGGCGATGCTGACGGCCGGCCTCCGGCAGGTGCAGTCGTGCCGGGTGCCCACGAAGTTCCGGACGGCATGATCTCGCGCGCAAATATCTCCAGCGCCTCCTTCTGTCGGTGATTGACGACGACCCGCATCATCACTTCGCGCGCATGGACAGCACGGGAATGCGGCCCATACAAGGTTTCGCCGCCGATGACTTCAACATATGTTTCCGTATAGTCGGCAAGTCCCCGCTGCCGGAAGATGGCGCGCGTGCGCTCGATAATAGCCGCGCCGGTGCGCTTCGCCTTTGCGACTGCGTCGATGCCAATGATGACCATCGTCCCGGCACAACGGTAGCCATCTACGTACGTCGCCGAAACCTTGTAGCAGTCCGTCGGGGGCAGTCCTCTCGCCCCCTTTACGACGACTGTGTCTACGGTTTCCTGCTCGATGCTGACATGGCTGAAGTCGCAGACGACATCAGGGAGCATGTAGGCGGTCGGATCGCCGATCTCATACAACATCTGCTCGGCTACCGCAGCCACAGAAATCAACCCACCAGTACCTTGAGGCTTGGTCACCACGAAGTGTCCATTGCGTTGGCACTCGATCACCGGATAACCGATTTCCGCCCAGCGTTCTACCAGCTCCCAATCAGTATGGAGTCCCCCGGTTCCCTGACAACCGCATTCAATGATGTGCCCGGCCAGGCTGCCGCCGGCCAATTGGTCGTAATTATCGGCCGACCAGCCAAACTCATGGATTAGTGGTCCGAGCGTAGTCGCGCTGTCGACGCAACGTCCGGTCACTACGATATCGGCGCCTTCAGCCAAGGCCTGCGCAATAGGTAGCGCACCAAGATAGACGTTTGCGCTGAGGATACGTTCAGGCAGCGCCTCGCCAGTAAACATGTCCTTCTGCTCGGCGGATCGCAATGCAGGAATCTGCACCGACACATCATCGCCTTCGACGACTGCAATCTTGACTATAACCCCCAAATCGTCGGCAAGTTTGGCGAGCGCGGTAGCACATCCATGCGGATTGATGCCACCCGCATTGGCGACAACTTTAATCCCGCGTTTCATGACTTCCGGCAAGACGCTACGCATCGCGATGTCGACGAAGTCGGTTGCATAGCCAAGTTCCGGCTTCTTGTTCCTGGCCGACGCCAGGATCGCCATAGTGGTTTCAGCTAGATAATCGAAGACGAGGTAGTCGATCTCGGCGCCATGCACCAGTTGTGGCGCCGCCACTGTGCTGTCTCCCCAAAATCCGGAGGCGCCGCCGATACGGACCACCTTTTCCTTTGTGCTCATTTCACTTTTTCCTCAGCCAGGGTTTGAATGAACCGCATGCGTCGGCGAAGGTAGCGTTGATTGAACACTGGTGCTCGTTCTGTAAATCCAGAATCCGCTTCATTTCAGAAAGCTGAACCTCCATCGTCGAGCACCCTGATTTGTTGGTTCAGCGCTGGCGACTTACGCTGGCATCCGAATGATTGGCTTGATCGTGGAACCGCTTTCCGAGTCTGCAGCGGCCTGATTGATTTGGTCGAACTCGTAATACTTCGACATGCGATCAAACGGAAATCTTCCGCTGCGATACAAATCAACCAGTTTGGGAATGAAAACCTCCGGCACGCTGTCGCCTTCGATGGAGCAACGAATCGTGCGGCCACCAAGGAGTGTTCCCGCGTTGAAGCAAACCTTCGCATCATGCGGCGCAACGCCGAGCAAAACGGCCGTTCCCGTTCCCGAAAGCGATTCCACCGCCTGCGTCATCACGGACGGAACACCGCTCGCCTCGATTGAATAGTCCACCCCGCCAGCCTTGATTTGGCCAATCGCCTCGACGGCGTTAGCGTCGCTGCCGTTGATGACATGCGTAGCGCCGAGTTCGCTGGCAAGAGCAAGGCGTTCTGGCTTTACGTCAACCGCAATGATTATCTTGCAGCCTGCCACTTTTGCCGCCATAACAGCCGACAAGCCCACGGCCCCGATGCCGAAGATTGCGATGCTGCTGCCGGGATTCGCATTGACGCAATTGAACACGGCGCCAGCTCCCGTTTGGACGCCACAACCGAGTGGTGCCAAGATTTCCAGCGGCAAGTCCGCAGGGACCTTGACGACATTGCGCTTGTGCGCAATCGCATGCGTAGCGAAAGACGATTGATAGAAAAAGCTGGCGCCGACCGGATTCCCATGCTGGTGGTGGGTACACGAGCCATCGGGCCTCCGGGTACTTACGTTGTAACCCATGAATTCGATACAGTACGCAGGCTTCCCATTCAGACAGCTCTCGCATTTACCACACGAACCAAATGTCAGAACAACATGGTCGCCGACGGCCACATTCGACACATTTGTTCCGACTTCAACCACTACACCGGCGCCTTCGTGGCCCAACACAATGGGCAAAGGAAGCGGAATGTGTTGATCCCGGACCGCCAAATCGGTATGACACATGCCAGTAGCAACGATTTTCACCAGCACTTCGTCTGGCTGGGGAGTCGATAGATCCATGACTTCGACCGAGAACGCACCCTTTTCCTTAACGACTGCCGCTTGGATTTCCATGCCTTGCCTCCGAATTGTCGCAAATTTGTATTGAACTTCTCACCCTGCGGCACCGATGCGCACCGGTGTGCCGCCGCGAAGAGCCACATTGACGGAAGCCATATTCGGTCACAGGTTTCGCCGTATATTGCATTTTCAGCAGACAGGCTAAGCTGCACATCTATGAATTTCTTGTGCCAACTGGCTGCCTTCCGCTAAAGCCCAAGATCAGGGTAATTTTGTCAGCACCCCATGCGCTGGAGCGCACCTGGCTAAAACTCCGTCATTAGCCCTTTAACACCGAATTTCCACGGTTCCTGGAACTTGCTGACAAGCCAGGTCAGAACATGAGCATCGTTTGACAGGTCGGGGCAAACGGTAACGACCTAATGCGTTGTTCCGCCCTCTCGGCGCAAGGCATCCGGCTGGAATTCCAACAGACGACCCTTGACGTTGTACGTGCCAACCGATTTCAGTTCGTTGTCCAGACCGCTGATATAGTAGGCACCGCTATCCAGATCGTGCACGATCCCAAAACGGTAGCCTGAAACAGGAACATCGTAATACTGGGCCTGCCCATGCAAGGCGACGCGCCAAATGTCGCCCCGCGCGCCATAGGTTTCTTCGATCATCACGGCCCAACTGTCTTCGTCCAGATAGAAGGTACGCCGCGCATAAGTATGCGACATCGCAGACTTTATCGTTGCCTCGACCACCCAGACGCGATGCAGTTCATAGCGGACGTAATCGGGGTTAACGGTACCCTTGAGCATCATGTCCGCATACTTGAGCTTCTTGTCGCCCATCTTGTAGCAGTTGTAGGGGATATACATTTCGCGCTTGCCAACAAGTTTCCAGTCATAGCGATCCGGCGCGCCGTTGTAACCGTCAAACTGATCTGAGGTGATCATCCCTTCCGATCCGTCGTTGTAGCCATCGTAGCCAAGGTCCGGCGCGCGACGCACGCGGCGCGCGCCCGCGTTGTAGATCCAGGCGGAACGTGATTCCGCTACCTGGTCGATGGGTTCGTGCACTAGGAATATTGTGCCCCGCAGTTCCACCGGCTCGGTAAAGGAAGCTTTGGCGACAAAGAGGCGGTTAGGCGTGCGCTGGTCCATGTTTCGGTCGTAGATGCGGGCACCGTGCATCCTGATCTTGTAATAGGTGCCGTTCGACCTTACGGGAAAGGAATTCACATCGCCCTCGATACTGCCACCTGTGAAACGCATCAGGTGATTCCATATGGCCTCCAGGCCATTCTTCGGAATTGGAAAGGGGATGGTGGAATCGCCCAGGTTCTGGACCCCAAAACCCTTGCTCTCAACCTGTGTCGCCTGGGCCTTGGAGGCGTCGGTGACGTCCTTGGGAAACGCCGCGGTGCGATGCGCCGGATAAACCAGCATGCGGAAGTTCGGTTGCTTCCTTAGCAACGACAGCACTCCAGGCGCAAGTTGGTTCTTGTACTGTTCCGCGTTCTGCGCAGTGATGGCGAACAGGGGCTTTTCGTCGGCGAAGGGATCGGCATAGCCGTTTTCGCGATTCCAGCCGGGCGGTGCCTTGGTCAGGCCCCCGGTCCAGGCGGGAATTGTTCCTTCCTTGTTCCCGGCCTGTTCCGCGCCAACCGATGTCAGGTCCTTTCCGAGACGGTCGGCCTCTGCTGTGGTCAGTTTTGCGCTGGCCTGACCGGTGGCGACCAGGAGCAGTACCGCAGAAACGATCCCGGCAGCGCGATTAATGAATATGGCCATTTGATGTAGTAAGGCAGTCACAGATTTCGAGAAGATGCACTTGCAGCAGGCGTTTCCGGGCAGCAACTCCAGTTCCGGCAGCATCACAATCAATAAACACTTGAACCTGTTCGCGCTTTCTACCGGACAGCAACGAGCGAGCCGATCCGTCGCTTCAATGCGGCTTGACGTGATCCTCCCGATAGCGGTCGCCGACGATATAGGCGGCGAGCGCAGGCAGGAGAAGGATGGCGCCGAAAACATTGATCAGGAACATGAAGCCGAGAAGAATGCCCATGTCCGCTTGGAACTTAAGCGTGGAGAAGGCCCAGGTCAGCACCGACACCGTCATGGTCACCGCGGTGAACAGCGAGGCCGTCCCGCGTTGCTTCAGGGCCTCGACAAAAGCATCCTGGAGGCAGTGATTGCGCTCCTTCATTTCGTGCATCATGCGTTCGAACAGGTAGATGCCGTAGTCGACCCCGACCCCGACGCTGATGGCGATCACCGGCAGGGTATTGACCTTCACGCCGATGCCCAACTGCGCCATGATTGCGTTGCACAGCAGCGTCACCAGACCCAGAGGCACGACGATGCACAGCGTGACGCGAAGGGAACGAAAGGTCACGTAGCACAGCAGAGTAACCGCAGCGAACAAGGTGAAATTCACCCACTTGTCGGATTGCGCCACCACTTCGTTGGTCGCCGCCATCACGCCGACGTTGCCGGAGGCGAGCCGGAAAGTGATCTTGTCGCTGTCGTTTGCCGCCTTGAATTCCTTGATACGTGCCACGATGTGGCTAATGGTCGTCGCCTGGTGATCGGTGGTATAGATCGAAATCGGGATCGCGGTGCATTTTGAATTGCGGTACTCGTTGCCCAACCGAGTCGCAAATCCGACTCCCTGGGCGATCTGCTCGACGGTTTCCGGCAACATGCGCCACTTGACCCACCCTTCGGCAAAATCCTGGGTCACAGCCTCGATGAAACTCGCCAGACTGCGAACCCCGGCGACGCCCTCGGTCTGTCGCATGACAAAGTCGAACTTTTCGACCTTCTCCTCGATATCGCGTTGCACACAAGGTGAATCGTCGCCCTTGGCTTCCGCAACCACCTGAAGCATATCTACGCCGATCGCAAAGTTGCTGGTCACGAGATCCACGTCACGGTTATAACGTGACTCGGCCCGCAACTCGGGCACACCACGACCCATGTCACCAATCTTCAAATCCCGCGCCTGCCAGAGGCCGACAGCGGTCAGGGCCAACCCGATTGCGATTGGCACAACTGCACCTTTTTTGGTTGCCAGCGGCCCCATCTTGACCCAGATCCAGTCGCCCGCCGTTTCCTTGCCGCGCAGCTTGTGCGCGGCAGAGGACGAGAAGCGCATATACGACAGAAGAATCGGCAGCAAGACTTTGTTGGTCATGATCATGACCGTCACGCCGATCGTCGCCGTCAGCGCCAGTTCGCGCACGATTTCGATGTCCACCACGGCGATCACCATGAAGCCGAGGGCATTCGCCAGCAGTGCCGTAGCCCCGGGAATGAACAGCTTGAAAAAACAGTTGCGCGATGCTGTCACGCCATCCGCACCGCGCAGCGTCTCAAGTTTCCAGGCGTTGGTCATCTGCACGGCATGCGATACGCCAATCGCAAAAATCAAGAATGGCACCAGAATCGACATGGGATCAAGCCCGAGTCCCAACAGCGGCAGCAATCCGAGTAGCCAGATCACCGGGCCGGTCGCGGCGATCAGCGCGCAGGCTGTCAGCATTACCGAACCCGAATACCAGTAGAGCAATCCCGCAGTAACGAGAAACGCGGCAATAAAATAGACCAGAACGCTCGAGGCCCCTTCCGCGATATCGGCGATGGACTTTGCAAAGCCAATGATGTTGATCGATACCTTGTCGTTTTCGTATTTGCCGCGAATCTGTTCAAGCTGGGCGCCGATAGCCCGCAGATCAAGGCGCTGACCGGTATCGGCATCATGATCCTGCAGCGTTGCAACCACCATGGTCGCCGTCATGTCGGCCGAAACTATACGGCCTAGCCAATCCGACTTGAGGATGTTTCTCTTGACCAGTGCCATCTCTTCCGGCTTGCCGGAAAAATCGGCAGGGACCAGGTTGCCGCTCTTGAACCCTTCTTCAACCACCTCGTTGTAGCGAACATTCGGGGTAAATAGCGACGTAAGGGAACTCCGTTCTACACCCTTGACGTAGAAGGTCTCTTCAGTGACACGTTTGACCGTTTCCATCACCTCCTTCTGGAACAGGTCACCATTCTTGACCTTGATGGCGATCAGCACCTTGTCTGCGCCACCGAAATCGTCCTGATAGTCTAGAAAGGTGCGCATGTACTCGTGGTGAAGCGGGATCATCTTGGTGAATCCCGCCGTCACCTGGAGACGGGTTGCAAAGAAACCCAGCACCACAGTAACGATGATCCCGGCGATCAGCAACGGCTTGCGCCAATGAAAAATTGCGTATCCGACGCGCCCAATCAGACTCCTGGAAAACTCCTCGGAGGTGAACTCTCCATGGATAACAATTCCTTCGGCACCCGCGGTCTCGCCGGCAGGCTGCTGTTCAGAGGCAGGGGTGCTATTCCGTTTCAAGGTCGCGATCCTTTGTTGGATTAGATGCAGGAGTCAAACCTGCGGTCATTTTTCAACCGGCTTTATCCAACCGGTGGACATGTAGCCAACATAGAAGAGCGTGCCGTCATTCAGGAATTTTGCGCTCGCCAAAGGTAGCCCTTCGGGTGCATGGCCAATTGCAAAAGTGAGGCCGTTGTCGCTACTCGTCACGAGCAGGCCGTTGTTGCCTACCAGGGCCACCCGACCATTTGCATCGATCGATCCGCTGTTCAGTGTGCTGGTCGCGGCGATCGGGATATGTGTCCAACTGGTTCCGCCATCGGCCGAACGGTAGATATTTCCGCGCATGCCGAAAATCAGCATGGCACCATCAGGTAGAGCAAGGGCGCCAAAATACGAGCCCTGATAGGCAGACTTGAGGTCGCTCCAAGTCGCACCCTTGTCCGGCGAAAGGGCCAGCGTGCCGGACTCGCCCACCAGTAGAAGCTTGTCACCGACCTCGATCACCTGAGAGATGTGCCGATCGAAATCTCCCTTGACGACAGTGCGTCGCTGCCACGTCTTCCCGGCATCGGCAGACTCAATATAAATCCCGAAAGAACCATAAGCGATGACGCGACCATCCCGGGTCGCCAATAAGCCGAGAATCGAGTCCTTTCCGATCTCCGGAACGACGATCGCCTGCCAACTAGTGCCGGCATCTTCGCTACGTAACAGGGTTGCGCCATGCCCAGCCGCGACGAGAGTCTTGTCATCGACGAACACTACCGAGGTCAAGGTACGCGTTGTCGGCGTGGGAAAGGTCGTCCAGGCCTTGCCGCCATCCGTCGACTTGACTACAACCCCTCGTTCACCGACGGCTACCAGCCCATTGCCTCTCCGAGCAAGGTCAAATAGCGCAGTCTTCGCTACCTTCACTTGAATCAGAGGTTCGTGGTTTCCGGCTGCATGCACCGTCGTCAGAAAACCGATCAACAAAGCGGGGATCAAAACTATGCACAGCGCATTCTTCAACGAGTTTCCTCCAGATCAAGGAGAACAGAGGAGCAAACCAGAAGTCTGCAAACGAAGCTTCGACAAGGTCGTAACCGAACCCATCAACCCCGGCTTGACACACACCTGATAAGAGGAACTGCCCCCGATCATGCTCGACCGGGGGCATCCTGCGCCAATCCTGCAGCCTAGCGAGTGCCTCGACGCCGCATGGCGTCAATCTGAAAATCAGCAGCTTTGCCTTTTTGATTCCAAGTGTATGCCGGCTGCTTGCGCTCGTTGACCAATCCGGTGAGCATGTAACTACCGTTAGATAGATCCGAAACGATTTGGGGCGATTGGATCATCACGCCACCGTCGTAGGCCTGGACCAGCGGATAGGAATAAACTCGCCATAGATTCCCGCGCCCGTCATATCCATCTGCCAGCACAATTGCGTGACTGTCCTCGTCAAGATAGAACGTTCTCTTGGCCACGACGTGGGACATGCCCGGCTTCAGGGTTGCTTCGACGACCCAGACTCGATGCAGTTCGTAGCGTTGCAGGTCCGACTTCAAGCTCCCCTTATCGACCATATCCTGGTATTTGAGCTGCGGATCCATCGCTTTATAGGCGTTGTAGGGGACATACAACTCCTTCTTGCCGACCAGTTTCCAGTCGTACCGATCCATCGCCCCCTGGTAGCCCATGTAGTCATCCGTGGTGCGCATTCCTTCGGTACCGTCATCGATATTGTCGTAGGCAATGTCTGGTGCCCGGCGAACGCGACGTTGTCCGGCATTGTAGATCCATGCCTGCCGTGCTCCCTTGGTGTACTCAATCGGTTCAAGAATCAGGTAGTTGGTGCCGACGAGTGTGGCGGGCGCGTCATAGGTACCGAACCATGAGAAGCGGCGGTTATCTTGCCGAACATCCATGTTTTGGTCTTCTATCATGGTCTCGCAAAACCCGACCCGATAGTAATCGCCGTTCCCACGCACCGGGAGCCAATCGCGACAATCGCTGTAGCCCCCATAGTGCCTCTGAATGTGGTTATACATTGCTTCCACTCCATTCTTTGGCACCGGGAACGGCACGCCGGGAACACTGTAGTTTTCGAGTCCCAATCCATTCAACTTAACCTTTCCAGCCTGCGCCTTCGTCGCGGCATAGACTTCCTGCGGGTTAGCGAAAGTGCGGTGCGTCGGATAGACATTCATGACGAAAGAGGGGTATTTCTTCATCATCGCTATCATGCCTGCGGACAACTTGTCCTTGTACTTCTCGGCGTTCTGTGCGGTGATGGTGAAGAGCGGCTTTTCGTCCTTGAACGGATCGATATAGCCCATCTCCGGCTTCCAACCAGCCGGTGGTTTGCTCATCCCCCCCCCCCAAGCCGGAATGGTGCCTTCCTTGTTTCCGGCACGCTCGGCACCGCTCGGAGTCAAATCCTTGCCCAGTCGCTCGATATCGGCAGCCGACATTTCGGCAGCCGCCGGGGGGATCGCCCCCGCGACCAGCACAGTCGCGGACAGGACCGTGATCCACTTGAGTGTTTTCGACATTTCTTGAGCCTCCAATATGTTCTAGGTATTTAGAATGCGACCGAAAGGGTGGCGGAATAGAAGTCGCGATCCCGCAACGGGTCGTACTTCGCACTGTGATTGAACGTCGTCGCCCCCAACTCCAGCGCATATTTTTTGTTGTAGCTGAACTTCACGCCCAACGCTAACGTCTGCCGATCCTGGTTGAACTGGGAGTCGGCCGACACGCCCTTGACATCCTGCGACCAGAACACGCTCGGCGTCACCGCGACGCCCGAGAACACGTCGTTATATGTCACATCGAGCTTCAACCGATAACCCCAAGCGAACTTGCTGACATACCCATCATTGGCGCAATTCTCCGGCGTGGTATTCAAACCCAAGGTGCAGGTATTGCCTCCATATAGCGGCGAAGAACCCGTGCCGAAGATGAAGGCGCGGTTGTAGCGCACCGGATTCCCGCTCCTGTAATCCGGTAGGTTGTTCCATTGGAAGCCAGCTTCCGCCACGAACAGGTAGAAATCGCCACCGAGCAACTTGTTACCAGCCTTGATCGTGTTCACCTGCAGTTGGGTAAGATTGGCGCGCGTGTATCCTGGTAGATAGCCGCTGCCACCATTGCTTCCCGAAGCTGCAAAGGCGGCGCTACCGTACGGGCCAAAAGGAATGGAGACACCCGGTACGATCGCCCCTGCGGCACCGAGAGACGCATACAGCGTGTCGTTGCCATCCACTTGGATGGGCACATTGCGCCGTTGGCTTAATTCGCCCGCCAGCGACCAGCCAGCAACATTCGTGGACGCGCTGATCCCGTATGCTTTGATGTCTTCCGGGTATTCCCATGTGACGTCCACTAAACCAGGAATCTGTGCTTGGGGTTTGCCCAAATTTACGACCGACAGAACGGGTGTGCGCGAGTGATATTGCATCCCATACATCCCGAATTCCGTGTCGAGCGGCTCTACGTTAAAGCGGTAGGCAATGCCGAATTCACCTGAATTCCGCGGCTTGGCCGAATCTCTTGTTCCGACGTAGGCACCGGCCATGGTCGACAAGGGCTGACTGCCGCCGGGTATCAGCGATATGGTGTTGGTACAGGTGCCAACCGAAGTACCGATATTCGAGTTAACGACCGTCCAGTAGTTGCCGCAGCTCATATCAATGGGCGTAGGTTTCCATTGCATCTGGTAAAACATTTCCAAACTGCCGAAAGTGCCTAGGTTCTGGTTAGCATAAATAATGGGAACAGGAAGGAACACTTCCTTCAGTTGCGCACCCGGCTTGTGGAAGGACGGAACATCAATGGGGTTGATCTGATTCAATCCCTGGATGAACAGGCTCTCGCCCCAGTTCACAACTTGATTGCCGACACGCAGTTGCAGCGGCTTGCCGCTCACGTCGAAGGTCTTGTAAGCGTAGGCATCGAGCAGAGAAATGCCGTCGAACCTATTCAGCGCACCGAACCCGCTGTCGCTCAGCGGGCGACTCTGGGTCAGGGATGCGCCATTGAACCCGTTGTAACCGTTGTTCTGGTTGCCGTAGCGAACGTTTTCCCGGCTCAGCGTGTAGTCAGACCAGGCTTTCGCACGCACAAGGGCGCCCATGTCGCCTTTCTGCACCTGCAATTCGGTGATCCACTTCAGTTGCGTAGTGAAGCGATCGCCCTTGTTGTAGTTCAGGTTGCCTTCGTCAGTTCCGTTGGGTGCTTGGCCGCCGGTTTTGCCGACTAGCGTGCCATCGGCATTTGAATATAGTTTAGGATCTGCGCTCTTGGCACGCCAAGCCGAGCCGATGGAAACGGAGTTCTGCCAACTTCCAGTCCATCCATCCCCGAAATCGAAATCTGCGGCTGACGCTTGGCTATTCAGCGTGCCAGCAACAACCAGAGCGATCGTACTTGGTATCCACATATTATTTTTTTTCACTAGTCCGCCTCCTTGTAGTCATTCGCCTATTTATCCACGGCCACCGGAATTCCATTCCGATCATTTGCCCGCAGCCAACCATCAGCGTACGGATGGTCTCTTAGAATTTCTTGCGTCTATTGGCTAGTCCTCCACTAAATAAATTCGTCGAACCGGGAGCCTTAATTCAACACCCGGTCCAAACAGGCTTTCTTTTCTCGTTGAATGACGCAAGGCCCTCCTTCGCATCTGCAGTCAGCGAAAGCAAAGGGATCTGTGCTTCCGCATACGCAACCGATTCTTCAAACGACATCGATGCCATGGCGCGCATCGCATACTTTCCGCGCCGAATTGCAGTCGGAGATTTATCAACGAGCCGCCGAACCAGCCACTCAACCTTCTCGTCAAGTTCAGCAGCGGATACGACGTAATTGACGAGCCCCGCCTCACGTGCGATCAGCGCGTCAAAGAACTCTCCGCTGAAGCACCATTCCCGCAGCCATCGCCGAGGTACCATGTCCTGAAGGAGGCTCAGCACCTGCATGGGGAAGACGCCTACCTTGACCTCTGGAAGGCCGAATTGCACGTGATCGGCAGCTATGGCCATGTCTACCATCGCAAGGAGCCCCATCCCACCCGCCATGCAGGTTCCGTTAACCCGGGCAATCGAAGGGAGGGTCGACGCAGTGGCAAGCCGCAACAGATCTGCATACTTGGAACTAGGCTTTGCCATGTCGAAGGAAAAGCCCTTGCCGGGCTGGAGATCGCCGCCAGCACAAAATGCTTTGTCACCAGCACCAGTGAGGACGATTACCCGGATCTCGGGATCAGCGTGCGCACGGCGATAGCCCTCACCAATGCCGTCGATCACGTCCTGGTTGATTGCGTTTCGCTTCTCCGGTCGATTCAACGTGATCCAGAAAACATTGCCCCGTTTTTCCAGCATGACCGCTGCCTGTTCGTTCATCTCCATCCTTCCTTCGCCTACTCAGCCGTTAGGCAGGGCTATGACTAAGCAGCGTCCCTTTCGATCTCCGCGACCACCCGATACGCGGCGACCTGGTCACCGAGGCTAACGTGAATCGCCGCGACACGGCCGGCCACCGGCGCGACGTGGACGTGCTCCATCTTCATGGCTTCAAGCGTTAGCACTGGTTGTCCAGGCATAACGGAATTGCCAACCGCCACATGGACTGCAACAATTCGGCCATTCATCGCCGAGCGGATGCGACCATCACCTCCGGCGACTTCCTTGCGCACAGGTGCATCGTGCGTCTGATCCACGACCCGGTACGAGGCGCCACGGTACTCAAGTAGCAACTCAAGCCCTTCGCGCACAAACGACGCACATTCAACCAGTCCGTCACAACAGAAGCGAACATCGTTTTGATCTAGACGGAGAATTTCCAGTTCAAGACTCGATCCGTCGATCTCGATAACATAGCGGTGGTTGCCGTCATCGACCAGGCTCGCAACACGCTGATCGGTACCCGATGCGAAACGAAACCCGACCGGCAGCCGATGCATAATGGCGACACCAATCTCGTCGGGTTCGTTAGCTGTCGCGTACAACAGCAACGTCGCCAAGGCATGCGCTCGCACATCGTTACCCGCATCGGCTTGGAGAATCTCGTCACCGTAGGCGGCGACAAACCCGGTCGTCGCATTACCCGCCACGAATTCCGGATGCCGGAGGCACTTCGCCAGGAAGTGCTGGTTCGTTAACACCCCCAGCGCGACCGTGTCGTCCAGAGCAGCGGCCAGCTTTCGGCAAGCATCGCTCCTGGCGCGACCGTGGCTGATCAGCTTGGCAATCATCGAATCGTAATAGGGTGGAATCTCATCCCCGGACTCGAGCGCGTGCTCGACGCGCACGGTTTTCGGCATGCGCCACAGGCGCATCGAGCCACTCTGCGGCATAAATCCCTGCTCCGGCGCCTCGGCGCACAGGCGGACTTCGATGGCATGACCTGAAAAACTGACATTGTCCTGAGTGACCGGCAACATCTCGCCTGAAGCTACACGAAGCTGTAATTCGACCAAATCCAGTCCGGTAATCAGTTCGGTGACGGGATGTTCCACCTGCAGACGTGTGTTCATCTCCATGAAGTAAAAATTGCTTTCACCATCAAGCAGAAATTCCAGAGTGCCAGCCCCCTCGTACCCGATGGCGCGCGCAGCAGCGATTGCGGTTTCGCCCATGCGCGCCCGCAAAACAGGCGTCACTGCAGGCGAGGGGGCTTCTTCGATGATTTTTTGATGGCGGCGCTGAACCGAACAATCGCGCTCCCCGAGGTGAATGACATTGCCGTGCCTATCTGCAAATATCTGAATCTCGATATGCCGCGGTTCTATGATGGCGCGCTCGAGGATGACATCCGCACTGCCGAAGGCGCTTTGCGCTTCCGAGCGCGCACTCCGCAGTGCATCTGCGAACTGCTCTGCGGAACCCACCAAACGCATGCCCCTTCCGCCGCCGCCAGCAGTCGCCTTGATCATCAGCGGGAAGCCGACTTTCTGTGCCTCTGCGGCGAGCGTTACGTCACTTTGGTCTTCGCCTTGATATCCCGGAATACACGGTACGCCGGCATCCATCATCAGACGTTTCGCACCAGCCTTGTTGCCCATGGCAACGATAGACTCGGGCGACGGCCCGATAAAGACCAGCCCCGCGTCCCGGCACGCCTGTGCAAAATCATCGTTTTCGGCCAGAAACCCGTAGCCAGGATGCACGGCATCGGCCCCGCTTCGCCGCGCCGCGTCGATAATTGCGGAAATGTTCAGGTATGACTCAGAGGGCAGCGGCTCACCGATGTAAACCGCCTGATCGGCTTCTCGCACATGACGTGAATTGCGATCCGCACTCGAGAAGACTGCAACTGTCCGAAAGCCTAGCGTGCGCGCAGTGCGCATCACTCGCAGTGCAATTTCACCTCGATTGGCAATCAGAATTTTGCTGAACGGTGTCATTTTATTCATGGTTTGCCCGTGTGCGTCTCACTGCTCCGCGTTCTGTTGGCTAAGGGAATTTGCTGTCAGCAGGTTTATGGCCGCGCAACTGAAAACTGAATGGCCTGCGGTCTCCGCAGCTCGGCTTCGCGGCAAGTTGCCAGCACAAACGACAGCACGGCGCGGGTGTCGCGCGGGTCGATCACCCCATCGTCAAGCATCCGGGCGCTGGTGGCAAACACGCTCATCTGCGAATCGAAGGTTTCGGTGATCTTTTGCCGCATCGTGGCGAGCTTTCCCCGATCCACTTCCTGCCCCTTCCGTTTCATGGCCGCCTCCGTGACAATGGCCATCGTCTCTGCCGCTTGCTCACCACCCATGACGGCAGTTTTTGCATTCGGCCAAGAGAAGCAAAAGCGCGGATGGAATCCCTGCCCGCACATCGCGTAGTTGCCGGCACCGAATGAGGCGCCGCAGTAGAGAGTGATCTGAGGAACCGTCGCACTGGTAACAGCTTGGATCATCTTGGATCCGTGCTTGATGATGCCGGCTTCCTCAGCGCTTCGGCCGACCATGAATCCTGTCGTGTTGTGCATGTACAGGAGCGGAACCTTCGCCTGACAACAGGCCTGGATGAAATGCGTGGCCTTGGTGGCGCCGGCCGGATCGATGGGACCGTTATTGGTGATGATCCCGATGGGGTGGCCGTCAATCATCGCGTGGCCGCAGACGGTCGCCGATCCATAGCCTGATTTGAACTCAAGGAAATCGGAGTCATCGACAAAGCGAATAATGAGTTCTCTCATATCGACTGGGCGCTTCGGGTCGAAAGGCATGATGCCCAATATTTCCTCGGCGTCGAAACGCGGGGGCTTACCGCTGACGTCCGGGAGCACCGGCAAGTCCCGATTCCAGTCCAACCGGGCCATCACGTCACGCACCAGGCGAATCGCATCGCGATCGTCTTCAGCCAAGTAGTCGCCTAGACCGGATATTGTCGTGTGCATCTCGCCGCCACCGAGCTCTTCTTCCGTCGCAATCTCACCGGTAGCAGCCTTCAGGAGCGGCGGACCAGCCAAGAAGGCCCGCGCATTATTCCGAACCATAATGATGTAATCGGACAGCCCCGTAAAATAGGCGCCCCCCGCTGTCGACGAACCGTGCACGACCGCAAGCACGGGCAACCCGGCCGCCGACATGCGCGCCTGATTCCGGAAAATGTTGCCGCCCTGAATAAAATTCTCGACACGGTACTGGAGCAAATTGGCCCCAGCACTCTCGATGAGTTGCACGTAGGGCAACTTGTTCTCAAGAGCCAACTCCTGTGCCCTCAAGACTTTTGGCTGCCCCATCGGCTGCACTGCACCGGCATCGATGCCGGAATCCGAGACATTGATAACGCAGCGCACCCCCGAGACATATCCAATGCCGCAGATCACACCACAGCCGGGCACGCTCTTTTCGGGATTCGGGGTATCCAGGCAGTAGCCTGCAAGCGTTGAAAGTTCAAAAAACGGTTTGCCGGAATCCAGCAGCAGCGCGAGCCGCTCCCGTGGTAGCAGTTGACCGCGTTTTTCGAAGCGCGGCTTTGACGCAGCGGAAGCCTTGCGAGTACGCGCCTCAATTTCGCGAACGCGCAGAACCAAAGCCAGCATGGCCTCGCGATTTGCCTTGAAGGCGTCGCTGCTCGCTATTACTTCAGATTCAATTCGTGGCATATCCGCTCGACCTTGGGTGGATTGTGGCTAGTCTCTCGTGTCCGGAATTCAACTCAGTCGTTTTGACCGCGAGATTCCATATCCTTGACCGAAGACTATTTGCGTACCCGAGGGGCGTCTTGCGTCAATTGGCTGTTGCGCTAGACGGATGCACGGTTATAAGGGCTGCAATGTGACGCGATACTTGGCAAGGAGTTTCGCCGGATCGTAGGACAGCTTGGATTGCCTGAAATTGTCTAACCCGAGGTCCTGCTCGAAGTTAAGCCAACTGGCCGACGTCTTGTTCGCAAGCTCATGGAACATCAACGGGTAAATGCCGGGATAGGCAGCGATTCCCTTTGCAAACCGCACGACCAGAACATCAGGCGTAAGAAGCTGCGTCATAACGAAGCCTGCGGGAGTACCGTCCGCATACCAGATCCACCCCTCGTGTTCCGCAAGCCACCGAGAATCGAGGGCGGCCAGACATGCATCATGGTCGGCCTGCCCCGAAATCTTGCCCTTGTCCCGCATCCAATCGCCGAGCACCCAGCGGGCGTCATCCACGGTATTCCCGTCAAGGATCTGCCGCTCAATTCGATGCGCGGCGATCAACTGATTGATTTGCGGACGCTTCTTGCGGAGCCGGCTACCGCGCAGGTTTCTAAAATCCTCACTTCTGTAGAGATAGTCCGCATCATCGCGCTTGGCTTCCCACCTGAACTGCTGCGGATCAAGTAGAGCGATGGCCGGTGCCGGGATCGGAAATAGACAACCGTAGCGCCCTATCAGATCGACAAGCACCTCGGTGGGGACGCAACGTATATCGAACAAAGGCAAGGCGTGGCGCATGCCGTCGTAGGTGACGCCAGTTACGCACGGATAAGGCTCCAATTCCAATCGATAGCAGTGTGCCGCGCGAAATAGATATAGATTGGAAAAGCTGAAATCCGATAGGCAGTCCTGCCCATAAACGGCGCAAAGTGCCGAAAGACGAGCATGTATCTCACCAGTCGGTGACGCAAGCGGTAACTCGTCCGGTGCGCAGAGATGGTCGCGCATTCCGCGTGTGCGGCGGAGATGGCCGCCGGGGTGCAGTTGCCGGACATTCATCCACGCTGACCGGAAGCCGGCCCATTCGCAGGCGGCCCCGCAAAGCACTGGGCAATCGACAGCCAAGCGTGGGTGCTGCTTCCACCATACTCGAGGTCCGTGTCATCGAGGTGGCGCCGCTGCGTGACCAGCAGACAAAAATCCTCGGCGCTGCCACGCACATATTCGGTATCTGAAGGCTCATTCCAGGCCCAGGTACTGCCGTTCGGCGCCGCGAGGACAACATGCGGCGCCAACTCCGGAATAGCAAGCTTCCTGTTCGAAAATGTCCAGCCGAACGTGGTCACGCCGAGATGGGCGATGTGCTTGAGGCGACCCGTCCCCACACGCTTGAGTCCCAACAGGTCATAGATATCCTGCCCATGAGCCCAAGTTTCCATTAGGCGCGCGGTAGCGAAGGAGCGGACGCTCATGCTCGGCCCATACCAGGGCAACCGCGCCTTGGAATCGAGGACGGTGAGCTTCTCGACCAGACAGGCGAACTGCTTGCGCCAATGAGCCACGAGTTCGGGTCCGCTCAAATACCCCAACCGCCGGCGCGCAAGATCGCTGATCTGGACTCCCTTGGCCAACTCAACCAAGATGTTCTTCGTGTCCTGCTCGAACGCCGCAGAATCGTTCGCCGCAAGCAGCCCTGCCTGCTCGAAAAAACACAGGTGGGCTATTTCATCGAATGGCGTCCAGCTGTAGAACGCCGTCCTTGCCACCCACTGATCCGGCGTCAGATTCTCAACCAATGCCGCCAGCGCTGTGTACTCAGCAAGCAAGTCTGCGCACAATGCCTTCACGATGATTGTCCTTGAAGTCCGTCTTGCCGTTCGTTCCCGCCCCGCCTGCCAAAGTGCAATAACACGTCGCGCGTCTCCCGAGTCTTAATCTGTTCGACAAGACATTTCATTTCATCGACCATCACCTGCTGTAACAGGTCGGCGCTGCCACTTTGTCCATGTTATGGCTCATGCAACCTGACGCCCGTTGTCGGGCCAGTATCTCTGACGAAGAATCCGTTTCAGAAGCTTGCCAGTCGGGTTGCGCGGCAATTCGTTGACGAAATCGATGGATTTCGGACATTTGTAATGCGCCAGCCGAGCGCGGGTGAATTCGATGATTTCCTGCTCGCTGGTACAGGCTTCCGGCTTGAGCACCACACACGCCTTGACTGCCTCGCCCCACAATGCATCCGGCACACCAATCACCGCGACATCAGATACGGCAGGATGCATCGAGACAACATTCTCAACTTCGGCCGGATAGATGTTCTCCCCACCAGAAATCACCATATCCTTGACTCGATCATTAATATAAAGGTAGCTGTCGCGTAGATAGCCTGCGTCGCCGGTGCGATACCATCCGCCTAGGCCGTCCGCGTCTCGTCCCTCAGGGAAAGCGTCTCGGGTGGCACTCTCGTTGCGGAAGTAGCCATTCATCAGGGTACGCGTACGTGCCCATATTTCGCCAACCTCGCCGTCCCCAACATCGGTCAGTGTTCCTGGATTGACGATACGCAACTGGACGTCGCCGACCGCCTTTCCAGCTGATCGAAGGAGCTCCGGGTACGTCGTTGCAGCTCGGTGATCGGCGGCAGTAAGTGCAGTAAGCATGCCACTAACTTCGGTGGCTCCGTAAACCTGCACAAGGTCACACCCAAACACTCGCAACACGTCGGATAGCAACTGCTCGCCGATCGGAGAGCCTCCGTAGCCGATTGTTTTAAGCGATGACAGGTCAGCCGCTTCGATGCCTGGCGTTCGCAGCAGAAACTGCAACATTGCTGGCACAAGGACAACCAGATTCACGCGATATTTCGATATCGCCGTCAGTACATTTTCGGGAACAAACTCAGGATAGGCAACCGTAACGGCGCCTGCGAAGATATTCCATATCGGGAATACCGTGCCCATCACATGAAAGCTCGGCAATACATTAAATTGCACGGTCGATGGTCCAGGCCCAAAAAACTCCTCGACTCTTTTGCACATGGTCAGCAGTCCAAGATGGCTCAAGTCCACTGCTTTAGGCAAACCGGTCGTTCCCGAGGAGAACAGTTCAAGCACCGTGTCGGTCTCCTGCCCAACATGACTGAGATCCTGAGCTGGAAACCCCGAGCGCCAGACCGATAAAGCATCGGCACCATTGGTGGCATCAATGACCAGCGTGCGCATGACGTTGGGCATGCGCACCTGAGTCAATGTCGGTAACAAGAACTGGTCAGCCAGCAGGATGCGAGCTTCACTGAGATTGATCACGTACTCAAGCTCTGGCACCGCGAAACGCCAACTATATGGAGCACACACTGCCCCGAGCTTCGCACAGGCCAGCAACAGCACGATGTATTCCACTGTATCCTTGGTCAGGCACCCAACCCGGTCACCCGGTCCGATGCCGAGCGAGGCCAAGCCTTGCGCAAGCCGACTGGATTCAAGATCGACATCCGAGTAGGACCAGTTTCGCGCAGACGTAATATAGGCTGGTTGGTCCTTCAGCTGGCGAGACTGCAAACGAATAAGCTCACAGAGTGTCGATGCGCGCATTCCTGTCCTCGTCAAATTGCCGGCAGCAAACCGGCCAACACAATTCATGATAGTTGGCGAACGCTCATGCTACAAAATGGCATGAGCGGCTAGCTTTGCATTCCACGCGCGTTAGCGTCTTGCGCAAAGTGGCTATCCAGCTGACTCTACTTCACTTCGATAGGCCACCATAAATGGCATTGAATCCTGCGGAACTTGAACGAGAAACCAACTACCACTTATCCATCGATTATCGCAACCACTTGCCGCAAGACTATTGCGTAAGACGAGGCTAGGATTGTGCTGTGCTCCTTGGGCATACGATTTGTAGCAGAAAGAGGCGATGACCAAGCGCGGTCCGAATCAGATAGTCAGACAAGCATTCGACCGCGCTGCGGCGACGCACGACGGGGCATTGCAATTCAAAAGCGCGATTTTCCATTGGCTTGCCCATGCCGCGGCACTGACGACACTGACCGCCGCCGTTTGCCAGGTGCTGGGCGAACGGGCGCAGCGAATCCAGGATGGACGCGGGACTTGATGCGCTGCTGAAGCGCCGCCTCGCGCTGCTGGGCGAGGCCAGGCGCCT
>Ga0194060_10000606_pt1 | contig 26076 bp, 20 predicted proteins | sample SepL225m_MetaG_FD_163427 | JGI IMG/M metagenome (GOLD analysis project Ga0194060, IMG submission 163427) | Anoxic zone freshwater microbial communities from boreal shield lake in IISD Experimental Lakes Area, Ontario, Canada - Sep2016-L222-5m | ecosystem: Environmental > Aquatic > Freshwater >... | reverse complement strand
CGGCATTGTTATTCAGTCCGATTTTTTCGGCAGCTCTCGGCTCATCATGGTTTTCAAGAAATCGGCACAGATGTTTCTGGTAATCCCAATTCCCAAGCAGGTGACCTGTCAGTTTTTCAACATTGACAGACCCATTGCTGAGATAGTCATAAAATGGTTTGTCGTAGGTAAAGTCAAACCCCTGTTGCTGGAGTTCCCACTCCTTGTTCCAGTAAGATTCTGCCAGGAAGAGAAAGTTGGGGTGGCGAGACTTGACTGCGGCGATGGCATTTCCCCAAAACTCCTCTTCCATCAAGCCGCCAAGGTTGCTCCAGGTGGTATTGAAAACACTTTTCAGAACGAGCATGGCAACATCGCACCTGACCGCATCACAAAGTGAACTTATCTTGAAAAGATTTTCAATCATCATCTTGTGTGTCTCTTTTCGGGCGTAGTTGAGCTGCAGTGTGTCCGTCCAGGGAGCAAAATAGGGGTCTTTTCCGTAGGCCAAATATTTCCCTTTCTCATACTCGTAGCTGGCTCCTGGTTCCTGGCATTGCTCCTCACTGCAAAACGGAATAAAGTATTCCGGGTGCTCAGGAAGGAATGCATTATCGAGAGCAAGGTGGTTTGGTACAAAGTCAAGCATGAGTTTAATGCCGCTCGACTGAAGTTTTTCGCGGAATGTGAGCAGCTCGGTCTCACCTCCCAGCACTTCATTGACAGTATATGAGGGAATTGAATAGGGAGAAGATGCTATGTCCTCTGGGGTTACCGTTTGAATATGTTGCAAGAAAGATGCCCGAAGACCCTGATGTGCAGTAGCAATTGCCTTGCTGTACAGGCTTGGTTTCCATACACCCATCAGCCAAACAATATCAAATCCACAATTTGAGAAGAAGGCGAACTCCTCATCAGGGATATTGCCGAGGGTTACGGAGCGATTATGCTCTATACTCAGTTTCTGTAGCCAGATTCTGGTGTTGATTTCGTAGACAAGTGGGAACATGGAATCGGGGGTCTTCAGTTTCAAGACAAAAATTTGAGGCTCAATATACAAACTCTGAAAGCCAAACGGGAGCGCTGGAGAGACGAAAAAGAGAATGTTTTACCTGACAGGGATTTGTTCGGGAGTTATTTGTAAAAAGGGTAAAGTTATACGAAATTCAGGGAAAGATTTTTGCGCTATCTGGTCGAGTCGGAAGAGCAGAGGAGCGTTCAAACTGTAAACGGGTAGAGAGAAGTATTGACGGATTTTTTGAACGACCTTAATGACGTGCAGCGAAGTGCTGTGGTTGCCACTTCAGGTCCAGTTATGGTGCTTGCTGGTGCAGGCTCTGGGAAGACAAGGGTGATTACCTATCGTATAGCGTATCTTATTAATCATGAAGGTGTTGCTGCAAACAACATTCTTGCTCTCACTTTTACCAACAAGGCGGCTGGCGAGATGCGTCACCGGGTTGATACACTGCTGCACCGTGGCAGTTCGCGTGGTTTGTGGATAGGGACTTTCCACTCAATTTTTGCCCGTCTTCTCCGTAACTATATTAATCTCATCGGTTACGATCGGAACTTTTCAATTTTTGATACTGACGACAGTAAAAGTCTGATCCGGCAATCCATGACTGAACTGAACATCTCCGTTGAGTCGGTGCCGGTCAATACGGTGCAGGGGCTCATAAGCCGAGCCAAGAACAGCTTTATTCTGCCAGCCGAATTTCATCGTAATGCCAGTGACTATAACCAGCAGAAGGCTTCACAAATCTATGAATTATATGCCAGGAAGCTGAAGGAGAATAACGCCCTTGATTTTGATGATCTGTTGATCAAGCCACTTGAGCTTTTCAATGCGCATCCGGATGTGTTGCATGAGTTGCAGGACTCTTTCCGCTATATCATGATTGATGAGTATCAGGATACCAACCGGGCGCAGTACCTTGTAGCCAAAATGCTTGCTGTAAGGCATCGCAACATTTTTGTCGTGGGTGACGATGCCCAGTCGATCTACTCCTGGCGTGGCGCTGATATCTCCAACATTCTCAACTTCCAGGATGACTATAATGAGGCGTTGACCTTCAAACTGGTTGAAAATTATCGGAGTACGGGAAATATTCTCAAGGCAGCAAACAGTGTGATTGGTCGCAATCTCCGGCAGATCAAAAAAGAGCTGATTTCACATCGTGACGATGGTGAGCCGCTGACGTTGATTGAAGCATATAATGAGCGCAATGAGGCAGAAAGGGTTGGCGAGCAGATACGCACCCTGCGCCAGAAGCAGGGTTACGAGTTCAGAAGCTTTGCAATTTTTTATCGCACCAATGCACAGTCGAGGGTGGTTGAGGATGTGATGCGCCAGAACAAGATTCCTTATCGACTGTTTGGAAGTGTCTCGTTCTACAAACGCAAGGAGATCAAGGATGCTGTTGCCTATCTTCGGTTTATTCTTAATGAGCGTGACAGCGAATCACTGCTGAGAATTATCAACTTTCCTCCCCGCAAAATTGGTGATGTCAGTATCAGCAAGCTTAAGGAGTTTGCCGAAGAGCGGGGGATCACGTTTTATGATGCTATCAGGCGCTCTGAAGAGGGTGGCTTTCAGGCGCGACTGGTTAATGCCCTCAGCTCTTTCAGCGCAGTCATTGAAGCGCTTAAGCTTCTCGCTGTGAACGGGACGGTCTTCGAAGTGTTGACAGAGTTATTTACCCTGACCTCGATTCCATTACTGCTTCAGGCGGAGAATACACCAGAATCGCTGGCGCGTCATGAAAATCTTCAGGAGCTGCTCTCCATGGCGAGGGATTTTTCTGACCATAACCCTGACGCCGGTTCACTTGGCGATTTTCTGGAGAATATCTCCCTTGCCTCAGACTATGAAGAGACGCAGGATTCAGATAATTATGTCTCATTGATGACCGTGCATGCGGCTAAGGGGCTTGAGTTTCCTGTGGTCTTTATCACTGGTCTTGAGGAGAGGTTATTTCCCCTGCACTGCTATGAGCCAGAGGAGCTTGAGGAGGAACGCAGGCTTTTTTATGTGGCGATGACGAGGGCGCAGGAGAAGATTTTTCTCTCCTGGGCGCAGAGCCGATATCAGTATGGCCAGTTACATTACTCGTTGCCATCAATGTTTATCGGTGAAATTGACTCTTCAATAGTCCAGACAGAGGGTGGTCATCAATTGTCAGAGCGTCTCTTGAAGGATAAACTCTCCACCGGAATATCCCCTGGGTCGAGAGGGTATCAGCAAAAACCGGCAACACCATCAGCAGGAGGTGCCACGTTGACTCCACAATCTCCCCGCCCAGCCCTTCGTGAAGGTGTGATGGTGCATCACGCTCTTTTTGGTCCTGGAGTAGTCCTTGATGTTCAGGGAAGCGGGGCAAAGCAGAAAGTCCGGATCACATTTCGCCGTTCAGGGGAGAAGACTCTGATGGTACAGTATGCTAATCTGAAAATTCAGCAGTAATGAAAATCCTTTTTGGTGTTCAGGGAACGGGGAATGGCCATATCAGCCGCAGCCGTGAGCTTGTCAGAAAGCTTAAGTCGGACGGTCATGATGTTGAGGTTATTATCAGCGGCAGAAAAGAGGATGAGCTGAAAGAGGTAGAGATATTCGCCCCTTATCGGGTGATGAAAGGCTTGACGTTGATAACCCATAAGGGAAAGCTGGATTATCTCAATACGATGGTCCATCTTGATCTGGTAAGTCTCATGGCGGATATTGTACTGCTTGATACGGCAGGCACTGACTTGATTATTACCGATTTTGAGCCGATTACCTCCATGACTGCGAAATTAAAGAATATTCCTTCCATGGGGTTTGGTCATCAGTATGCTTTTCAATACGATATTCCTGTATCCGAGGGAACAGTTTTTGAAAAATATGCTCTTTTGAATTTTGCGCCGGCCCAGTACAATGCGGGGCTTCACTGGAACCATTTTAATCAACCGATTTTTCCGCCAGTTATTCCTGAGAGTCTCTATACCCGGAAAGCGTTGAAGGCTATCACCGGGAAGGTGCTGGTCTATCTTCCGTTTGAGGAGTTGGAGGATATTGCCCTCTTTCTCTCCCCGTTTGCCGGATATGAATTTTTTATCTATGGAAAGGTGATGGAAAGTCGTGATGAGGGGCATCTGCATTACAGGAGCTACTCGCGTGAGGGTTTTCTTGGTGATCTGATGGATTGCAGTGGCGTGGTGTGTAACGCTGGATTTGAACTACCGGGTGAGGCGCTTCATCTTGGAAAAAAGCTGCTGCTCAGGCCTCTTGATGGTCAGATTGAGCAGCAATCCAATGCGCTTGGTATGGTGGAACTTGGGTATGGCATGGCGATGGATAGCCTTGATGGCGCTCTGCTTGCCGACTGGTTGCAAATGCCTGGGCGGGAGCCGTTGCGTTATGCCCGATCTGTAGACTATATTGCGGAATGGATAGGTTGTGGCCATTGGGAGGAGCTTCCGAAATATACTGCCGCCGCCTGGGCAGAGCAGTCTTGACCTTGGTTGCCATGCGTTTCAGAGAGCTTGTAACACAATGCCGGAGTTACCGGAGATTTAATGGTACCCATCCGGTGACGGATGGGGTTGTTCGTGAGCTTGTTGAGCTTGCCTGCTATGTGCCTTCAGCCAGAAATCTTCAGCCATTAAGGTATATCGCTGCTTGTGAGACATCTCAAGTTGCAGCACTTTATACATGCCTCTCGTGGGGGGGCTATCTTGCAGACTGGCCAGGCCCGGAAGAGGGAGAGCGTCCCCAGGCCTATATCGTCATGCTGGGGGATCGGGGGATCAGCGACAATTTTGCTTGTGATAGCGGTATAGCCGCACAGACTATTCTTCTCGGTGCGACAGCTTTCGGTCTTGGTGGGTGCATTCTTGGGGCTATTAATCGGAAAAAAATAAGGGAGTTGCTCAGGGTTCCCGAGACTTATTCCATTCTTATGGTCATTGCACTTGGAAAACCAGTCGAAACTGTTGTCATTGATCAGATGGATGATCAAGATTCGGTTCGTTACTTCAGGGATGTCAACGGTATTCACCATGTTCCAAAAAGAGTGGTTGACGATGTTCTTCTGAAGTTTTATTAATTGTCGTTCTTCAAGGCAGGGGAAAAATGGTACCTTACGGGACGGTTGTTTTTTCTCCTGAGGAGGGAATGCCTTTTGGGATTATTGAGCTTTAACAAGGGGAATTTTTATGTTGTCAAGAGAGTTGACGGAAAACCAGTCGCAGACAAGAGTTATCATCTATTCAGGAAAAGGTGGGACTGGAAAGACCACCATTTCATCCTCAACGGCGGTTGCTCTCGCAAGGCAGGGCAAAAGGGTCTTGATTATGTCGTCCGATCCAGCCCATTCACTTTCGGATGTCTTTGATGTTCGTATCAGCCGCAACGACCCGCAGAAGATTGAAGAGAATCTGTACGGGTTGGAGGTCGATACAGTTTATGAATTGAAGAAAAATATGTCAGGTTTCCAGAAGTTTGTCTCTACCTCCTATAAAAATAAGGGTATTGACAGTGGTATGGCTTCTGAGTTGACCACTCAGCCAGGGCTTGACGAGATTTTTGCCCTGAGCCGTCTGCTTGATGAGTCGCAGTCTGGAAAATGGGATGCCGTAGTGCTTGATACCTCTCCTACTGGCAATACGCTGCGTCTGCTCGCCTATCCCGAAATCATTATTGGCGGTAATATGGGGAAGCAGTTTTTCAAACTCTATAAAAATATGTCGTCGCTTGCTCGTCCGCTTAGTGGCAAATCGATTCCTGACGATGACTTTTTTAACGAGGTTAATGTGCTCCTCAAGCAGATGGAGGATATAAACAAGTTTATTCTCAGCCCCGAGGTGACATTCCGGCTGGTACTGAATCCTGAAAAACTCTCTATTCTTGAGACCAAGCGGGCCTATACCTTTGTTCATCTCTACGGTATCAATATTGATGGAATTGTGATCAACAAGATTCTTCCGACCTCAAAAACGGTTGGTGAGTATTTTGAATTCTGGGCCGACCTGCACAGCAAGTATCTTCTGGAGATCGACCAGTCCTTTTATCCCACACCCGTTTTCAGATGTCAGTTGCAGAGGACTGAACCGATAGGTACTGATGCGCTTCATGAAATCAGCAAACTGGTTTTCGGAGATCAGATTCCTGACAGGACCTTCTATACGGGTAAAAATTTCTGGATTGAGAGCAAGAAAAATGAAGCTACTGATGACCACCGTGAGGTGCTCTGTATTAAAATACCGTTTCTCAAGGACGCTGAAGAGGTAACTGTTGAGCGGATGGGTACCGACATTGTGGTGAGTGTTGATCGCGCCCAGCGTATTATCACTCTGCCAAGAGCGTTGTACAGTCTTGAAATGGAAAAATTTATCCGTGAGGATAATCTTCTTCGGGTAGTGTTCAAGGAGATTATTGTCGAAAAGGAGGAGGTTGAGTTGAGTGTCAATAAAAATATGCTTGACAAGCTGCGCTCCATGAGACGAATAAAGGTGTAATCTATGTATATATTGTCAGGAGGCACAAAAAATCAAGGGAAACAGTTTAGGTTTTCAAGGGAATCTTGTATCTTCAGTGTTTAAAATGTCGAGTTAAAGGGAATCTATCCCAGTCTTTGTAAAAGAATCAGCTTATATCATGTCCGAGAAAGCGCACTATGGTTTGTTGAAAGGGAAGAAAGGAATTGTTTTCGGCCCGCTTGATGAGAGCAGTATCGGCTGGCAGATTGCGCTTCATGCCTACAGGGAAGGCGCAGAGATTGCAATCTCAAATGTTGCGGCAGCTTTGCGTTTTGGCAATATCGGAGAGCTCTCGACACAGTGCGGAAATGCTCCGATGATTGTTTGTGACGCTTCAAAAAATGAGGATGTCGATAACTGTTTCAAAGAGTTAAAGGAAAAAATCGGACCGGTCGATTTTATAGTGCATTCTATCGGAATGTCGCAGAATATTCGCAAGCAGATGCCTTATGAGGATCTCAATTATGAGTGGTTTATGAGAACCCTCGATGTTTCGGCATTGTCGCTGCATCGCCTGGTCTCTTATGCCCTGAAAAATGAGGTGATCAATCATGGGGGCAGCATTCTCTCCCTCTCCTATATAGCTTCGCAGAGAAATTATTGGACTTACTCCGATATGGGAGATGCAAAGTCCCTGCTCGAGTCTATTGTTCGCAGTTATGGTCCAAGGCTTGCAAGGAGTGGAATACGAATTAACACCATATCACAAAGCCCGACCTATACCAAAGCTGGTAGCGGGATTCCCGGGTTTGAAAAGATGTACGAGTACAGTGATCTCATGTCTCCTCTGGGAAATGCCTCTGCTGAGGAGTGTGCCGAGTACTCCATGACCATTCTCAGTGATCTCTCTCGCAAGGTAACCATGCAGAACCTTTTCCATGATGGTGGTTACAGTTCAATGGGGGCTACCATTCCCATGATCAAGCTTGCCCATGAGGTACTCAATGACAAGGAGCTTGCAGAACGTGTCGGTCTTGATGAATTTTCGCCATCCAGAGAAACTCCCGGGCAGTAACGCCACGCTCTGTTCTCTGGTTCCGAAAGTAACGGTATTTGATCTCAAATGATACGGTTACTTCGCTGAGGTATAGAAAGCTTTTCATTTTAGAATATCCCTTTTCGGCCTGATTGTGACTGCATGATCAGGTGTGGTTCCTGTTGTCTCTCTTTCAGGAGTATTTTTACTTTGTTTTATTTTTTTTATTAATTAATACTTAAACCGACACTTGGTTATGGCAAAAAACGCGACAATCGTTTATACCAAAATTGATGAGGCACCGGCTCTGGCGACCTACTCTCTGCTCCCGATTCTCAAGGCTTACACCAAGGGAACTGGCGTTGATGTTGTTGCCAAAGACATCTCCCTTGCCGGAAGAATTATTGCGAACTTTCCAGAGAATTTGACCGAGAGCCAGAGAATTTCGGATTATCTGTCTGAATTGGGTGAGCTGGCGCTGACACCGGAGGCAAATATCATCAAGTTGCCCAATATCAGTGCATCAGTTCCTCAGTTGAGAGCAGCGATCAAAGAGTTGCAGGAGCATGGCTACAATATTCCTGACTACCCTGAAGCACCTGCAAATGATGCTGAAAAAGCGCTTCAAACACGCTTTGCCAAGGTTCTTGGTAGCGCGGTCAACCCTGTGTTGCGTGAAGGAAATTCCGATCGTCGTGCGCCACTTTCAGTCAAGGCGTTTGCTAAAAAGAATCCACACAGAATGGGTGCGTGGAGCAGCGATTCAACATCGCACGTTGCTTGCATGAGCAGTGGTGATTTTTATGGTAGCGAAAAATCAGCGACGGTTGCTGAGGCAACCATTGTTGCCATTGAGTTTGTTGATGCGGCTGGCAAGGCAACCGTGCTGAAAGATAAAACTCCGCTTCTTGCTGGTGAGATTATCGACACTTCTGTGATGAATGTTCGTTCGCTCCGCAAGTTTTTTGCTGATCAGATTGATGATGCAAAAGCAACAAGTGTCCTTCTTTCGCTTCACCTCAAAGCAACCATGATGAAGGTCTCCGATCCCATCATGTTCGGTCATGCTGTTACTGTTTTCTACAAGGACGTGTTCGAGAAACATGCCGCTACCATCAAGGAGCTGGGCGTGAATGTGAACAACGGACTTGGCGATCTCTACGCAAAAATCAAGAATCTGCCTGATGCCAAGAGAGCTGAAATTGAGGCTGACATTCAGGCGGTCTATGCCACTCGCCCAGCATTGGCGATGGTTGATTCCGATAAGGGAATCACCAATCTTCACGTTCCAAACGATATTATTGTTGATGCTTCCATGCCGGTTGTTGTTCGCGATTCGGGTAAAATGTGGGGACCAGATGGCAAATTGCACGATACGAAGGCGATGATTCCTGACCGTTGTTACGCAACCATGTATCAGGCGATCATGGAAGATTGTAAAAAGAACGGCGCGTTCAATCCTGCCACCATCGGCAGTGTGCCGAACGTCGGTTTGATGGCGCAACAGGCAGAGGAGTACGGTTCGCACAACAAAACCTTCACCGCGCCAGCCAACGGCACTATCCGTGTTGTTGATACAGCAGGCAAGACGTTGCTCGAACAGCAGGTTGAAAGCGGTGATATTTTCAGAATGTGCCAGGCAAAGGATGCGCCGGTTCGTGACTGGGTGAAGCTTGCTGTTAACCGTGCACGCATCACCGGTGCCCCAGCTATTTTCTGGCTCGACAGCAAACGTGCCCACGATGCGGAGATCATCAAAAAAGTTACCGTGTATCTCAAAGAGCACGACACCACCGGTCTTGACATCCAGATTCTCACGCCGGTTGAGGCGATGCGCTTCTCTCTGGAGAGAATCAGAGCCGGAAAAGATACCATCTCTGTTACCGGCAACGTGCTTCGCGACTATCTCACCGATCTTTTTCCGATCATCGAACTTGGCACCAGCGCCAAGATGCTTTCGGTGGTTCCGCTTATGAATGGTGGCGGTCTCTTTGAAACCGGCGCTGGCGGTTCAGCTCCGAAGCATGTACAGCAGTTCCAGAAAGAGGGCTACCTGCGCTGGGATTCTCTCGGAGAGTTTTCTGCGCTCGCGGCTTCGCTGGACCATCTTTCACGCGCCTTCAAGAACGACAAGGCTGCCGTGCTTGCCGAAACGCTTGATCAGGCGATTGGCAAATTTCTTGATAATGACAAGTCGCCAGCCCGTAAAGTTGGTCAGATTGACAACCGTGGCAGCCACTTCTACCTTGCGCTCTACTGGGCAGAGGCACTTGCCGCCCAGAGCAAAGAGAAGGAGTTGCAGGCACGGTTTACCACTCTTGCCAAGGCGCTTGCTGACAACGAAGCTACCATCAACGCCGAGCTGATTGCCGCACAGGGCAAACCAGTCGATATGGGTGGTTATTATCATGCTGATGATGCGTTGACCGAAAAGGCGATGCGCCCGAGCGCAACACTGAATGCCATTATTGACGCATTCTGACGAACACATTTTGGTCGCTTCATCAGAAGAGTGAAACTCAAAAGCCCGGCATGGTTCCGGGCTTTTGCTGTTTTGGTCATCCTCTGCTTTTGTCTCCTTATCCAATCGCGTATGTTCCCAAGGTTTCCATGATTTCGCCAGCCCAGAACCCCTTGAAGATGTGCGTATTTGCGTCGTGCATGAATGCGCCTGCCATTTCGCCTTTTGTGGCTTGATGGCTTATCAGCATCGTGTACAGTCGAGGAATGACGCGACCAACAACCTGAGGATTTGCGCCACACCGTTTGCACAACACAGCACCCTTGAGCGCAAGAGCAATCATATGGGGATCTTTGTCACCATTCGTGGCTGATGGCGCTGTTGGGGGCTGCTTTTCCTTGAACGAAGTTGGCACGTAGGCATCTTTTGGGTGCGCGGTGAGCCATGCGTCAAGCCAGCCGAGAAAGGTGGTGCACACTTTTGATGCGTCTGCAACGGCTGCATTGCTGGTTTTCGAGTACACGCAGTGATACCAGAAATCAGCAGTGGCAGCAAATGGCCTATACTGGAATCCTCCCCAGAAGGTGTTCGGATCCGGACCTTCCCACGTAAAGCTGTTTTTCACCGCTTTGCCTATAAACGAATCGTCATAGTGATAGACTGGCGCAAATGGGCCGGTAATGCCGGTGCTTTTTGCATAAGCCGCTTGGGCATCAATCAGAAATTGCAGGGTATTTGCCGCTGCGGTGTAATCTTGCAGATAATGCCATGGCAACGGATCCTGATAGCCAGCATAGTATGGGCCGCGAAAGATTGGCGAAGAGTTTACCGCAAGATTTGCACCTTTATTGGTGTATTCAAAGGGCATGGCACCTTTGTAGGGAATGCTTTTTTTTGGATCAGTGATCAGCCTGAACTCTCTGAACATCGCATTTCGGGCGTTGAGCCACTTTGCTCTCATCTCGCCAGCTTCAAGCAGGGCGAAAAGATCAAAGGTGGTAATAAACCAGTGGAGCGAATCGCCAGCCGTTGCAAACTCATTGGGACGCAACTTCCTCCACGAAGGCCAGCACTCATACGCCTCGCCATAGGCGATCTGCTCCGATTCGCGCCCTTTCTCCTTCGAGTTGAACGCAGCACCAGCGTTGACAATCCAGTGCGATCGCCATGGAGCCGTTGAGGGGATAACGCCAAAAAAGAAATATTTGATGAGTGAATCCGCAAAACTCCGCGCCGCTGTCAAGTATCGACTCTCTTTGGTGGCTTGATATGCCCGGAGGTAGCCGCGAACCATCATGACCTGACTTTCTGAGGTGCATGCTCGCTCCTGATAATATCCGCCACGTCCCTGCTCATCATCCATGTTATTGCGGACAAGAGCTTCAGGTGTTATCAGATAGGTGCCACTGTACTTGCCACTCTTTGCTTTCCAGTGCTGGATGAAGGTGTCGAGACTTGCGATAGCTGCTGCTGTGGCCATGGTTTTCTCCGATTGATTGATGTTTTTCACAAATAATGCTGTGACAGAATGTAACAATTCTTCACTCATTGCATGAGAGGGGTCTCTGCATCATCTGCTATGATGTGGTTCAAATTAGATTGCTCATTGTGGGGAGCAATGTGTAACTTCCCTTACAGTCAGTTTTAAATAACAGAACAGGTTAAGAAAAAAGTATGGCACAGAAAACCCTGAACCTCATGTTCATTGGTGATGTTGTCGGCACTCCGGGTCTCCAGATGGTAGGTCGGATGCTTAAAAGTTTTATCAGCAAGTATCATGTTGATTTTGTAGTCTGTAATGGCGAAAATGCCCATAATGGCAAAGGGCTGAGTCTTGATGCCCTGACACAGCTTCTTGAGGCTGGCGTTAATGTGGTGACTGGTGGAAACCATACCTGGAGTAACTTCAATTTTTTTGATACACTGAAAACGCACCCCCAAGTGCTTCGCCCGCTGAACTATCCCAAGGGGACGTATGGCAAAGGCTACGGTATCTACAAGTTGCCGAACGGATTTGGTGAGATTGCTGTGGTCAATCTGCAGGGCAGAACCTTTATGTATTCCATCGACTGTCCCTTTCGGACGGCAGACTGGGTGATCAAACAGATCAGGGAGCAGTCGAAAGAGAGTGTCAAGTGTATTTTTGTGGATATTCATGCCGAGGCCACCGCAGAGAAGATTGCGCTTGGCTGGTACCTTGACGGCAAGGTTTCCGCAGTGATTGGTACTCACACCCATGTGCCGACCGCCGATGAGCGTATTCTGCCGAAAGGGACGGGATACTGCACGGATGCTGGTATGACCGGACCTCATCAGTCAGTCATCGGGATGCAGATTAAGTCGGCAACTGACAGGATGCTTTACCAGACACCGCACAAGTATGAGTGTGCCGAGGATGATGTCCATTTTTCCGGGGTGCTGCTCTCACTGGATGCTGCCACCGGTAAAACCGTTGGCATCCAAAGGCTTTTTTATCCGGAGTTTGAACGTGGTGTGGTGCAGGCATAACGGAGGTTTGTCACACGCCTGACCGTTGTAAGGGATTGCCATGGCAAGCCCTTACCGGCCTCCAAAAAACCGTATTTTACCTCTTTCCCTGCTCAAACTCCTCGGCAACGATCACGTCATCGACGCTGCCGATGTAGAGGGGGGTGCGCTGGTGCAGTTCGGTTGGCTGAATGTCGAGGATGCGATCCCTTCCGTTGGTGGCGCGGCCTCCAGCCTGTTCGCAGATAAAGGCAAGCGGGTTGGCTTCATACATGAGGCGAAGCTTTCCGTTGAGATGCTTCGTTGTTGGTGGATAGACGAAGATACCGCCGGTCAAAAGGTTGCGGTGGAAGTCGGCAACCAGTGAGCCGATGTAACGGGTGCTGTAGGGGCGATTAGTGGCTTTGTCCTCCTCCTTGATATAGTCGAGATATCTCTTGGTTCCCTCGTTAAACTGCGCATAAGAGCCCTCGTTGATGGAGTAATATTTGCCACTTTTCGGGGTGACGATATTCTCGTGCGAAAGAAGGAACTCGCCGATGGTTGGGTCGTAGGTGAAGCCGTGTACTCCGTGTCCGGTGGTATAGACCATCACCACTGATGAGCCGTAGATGACATAACCGGCTGCCACCTGCTCGTAACCAGGCTGCAGGCAGTCGCTGATGCTTGCCTTGCCTGGATCGTCGCCCTTGAGTTTGAAGATCGAGAAAATGGTGCCAACGCTCACATTGACATCAATGTTTGAGGAGCCATCAAGTGGATCAAAGAGAAGTGCATAGCTGCCGTTCTCATTTTTCGGAGGAATAATGATCCCCTCGTTCTCCTCGGAGCCCATGATGGCAAACCGGCCATGCTGACCGATAGCTGAGATGATTTTTTCATTGGCAAAGAGATCAAGTTTTTTGACCTCTTCACCCTGAACATTGGTGCTGCCTGCAAAGCCAAGAATATCGACCAGCCCTGCACGGACAACCTCCCTCCTTACCAGTTTGGCGGCAAAGGCAACATCGTTGAGAAGGTCGGTAAGTTCGCCGTGTGCTTCCGGAAAAAGTCGCTGTTGTTCAAGGATGTGGCGTTCAATGGTAATTAAATTGCTCATGCTCTGTTTCCCCGATGGTTAGTGTTGATATGGGATACTGATGAATCAATCAGAAATGTAAGAAATATTCCCCCCCTTCTTCCATACTAAAGAGAGTCAGCGGTGGATGCCGGCATGTTTTTTTTCAAAAATGCCCACAGGTTCCCTACATTGCCCAAAAGTTTTCATTACCCTGCAATTTCCCATGAAACGATACCGCTGGAATTTACTCTCTCCTGATGAACAGGCTGTTTTTGCTCTTTCAGAGGCGATCAATGTCACTTTGCCCATCGCAAAAGCCTTGTGCAATAGGCAGATTACTACCTTTGCCGAAGCGAAAGATTTTTTTCGCCCATCCATTATTGAACTTCATTCTCCCTTTCTTTTCCAGGATATGGCGAAAGCTGTTGAACGGGTTTCGCGTGCCATCAGAGAGCATGAAAAGATAATGCTTTATGGTGACTATGATGTTGATGGCACAACTGGCACGGCGATGCTTCTGCTCTTTTTGAAAGAGAGGGGTGGGGAACTCTCCTGGCACATTAATGATCGTTTTGTTGAAGGCTATGGTCTGTCGATGGAGGGGATTAACTCGGCTGTTGAACAGAAGATTGGCCTTCTTGTTACCATAGATTGCGGTATCAGGGATAATGCCGCGATATGTCGCTGCCAAGAACTCGGTATTGATGTGATTGTGTGTGATCATCATGAAGCTGCTGATCTGCCTCCGGCTTATGCCATTTTGAATCCAAAGGTTCCTGGTTCGACCTATCCGTTTCGTGAGTTGTGTGGGTGTGGGGTTGCATTCAAGTTTATTCAGGCCATAGCGGAGCAGAGCAACGCTGAACCGGAGAGCTGGCAACAATATCTCGATTTTGTCGCCATTGCCACAGCCGCCGACATGGTTGTTCTTGAGGGCGAAAATCGCACTCTGGTTCGTGAGGGAGTTCAGCGAATGCGCACAAAGCCGAGAGTCAACATCAAGGCGATGTTCTCTCTCATGAACGTTGTTGCGTCAGAATTCGGGATGTTTCATATCGCCTTCGGCATTGCGCCGCGTATCAATGCGGCAGGAAGAATGCACTCTGCCCGCCTTGCCGTTGACTGGCTGCTTTCGGATTTGTCAACTGATGCGCGACATCATGCGGAGGAGCTTGATCGTATCAATCTGGAGAGAAGAGCGTTGGATGCCGATATTATGGCGAAGGCTGAAAAGATGCTCAATAACCATTTTGCCTCATGGTGCTCCTCTATTGTGCTTTATGATGAGTCGTGGCATCTTGGAGTGCTGGGTATTGTGGCTTCCAGAATGATTGAAAAACACTATCTGCCCACGGTCATCCTCGGCGGTATGAACGGGCTCATCAGGGGCTCTGTACGAAGCGTTGAGGGGCTTGATATTCATGCCGTTCTGCAGCAATGCAGTGAGTATCTCGAACAGTTTGGAGGGCATCATCAAGCGGCGGGCCTTACCCTGAAGCCTGAGAACCTGGCGGGATTTCGTAAAATGTTTGATGAGATATGCAGTAATCAGCTCTCCATCACACAACTCCAGAAAGAGCTGGTTGTCGATGCAACACTGGGGCTGGAGCAGATTACCGATAAATTCATCAATGTGCTGGAGCAATTTGCCCCTTTTGGTCATGGCAATCGGGAACCGCTGTTTATGACCGGGGAGCTTGCACTGTATGGTCAGCCCAAACTTCTCAAGGAGAGGCATGTGAAGTTCTCAGTCAGGGACAAGCAGGGACGACTCTTTGATGTTATCGGTTTTGACCGTCCTGACATCTATACCGAGCTTACTGCTGCTGCTTCTCCATTGTTTGCCATGGTCTATTCGATTGAGAAAAGGGTTTGGAATAACAAGGTACAGATGCAGATAAAACTGAAAGATCTTCAGCTCCGTAAAGGTGCTTAAGGGGCGGAAACACTTGTTTCATGACGAATTCGTGTCAATACCCCCGCAAGTGATGAAACAGCGGAAAGAGCGAAAAAGATGATCGATAATGCTACCCCGGGGTTGGTATCGAGGTGGACAAAATTGAGCAGATAATAGAATGTTATTTCACGGGCTCCAGCCCCCCCTATGGTAATCGGCAGGATGGTTGCTATTGTTGAGATCAGGAAGATGGCCAGATAGTCGACCTGGTTGGCGTGTAGTGAGATGGCATGGAGGATGAAAAACGCAGATATGGTCTGCGTCACCTGTACTATCATTGACTCAACTGCAGTGACGGTGAACACTCCGATAAACTGTTTATAGAAAATTTTGTTGATAAGCAGCAACAGGGGGTAGACTACTGCCAGAGATGCCCAGGCATAAGGCACCAGTTGAGGGAATTCGAGGGCAAATGCGCTGGGAAGCAGCAGTGCTATGGAGAGAAAGAGAAGGGCAAACATCCCGCCAATTCTGTCCCACAATACGGCATGGAAAATATTAACCATCTTTAACCCATGGTTTTTCTGCAAAACATAGATTTTGTAGCCATCGCCACCAACTCCTCCAGGAAGAAACAGATTATAGAACATTCCGAGATAATAGAGCTTCAAATTGTACAGCATAGAAAGCTTAATGCCGATAGCTTTGAGGAACCTGTTCAGCCGCAGTGCATTGAACAGCTTTGAGATATTGAAAAAAAGAAGAGCGAGGAGAAGGTACCATGGGTTTGCATTTTTGATGGTGCTGACTAGTTGGGTCACATCGGTTTTCCTGAGCACCAGATAGAGAGCCAGCGCGGTTCCAAGAATCTGGAGCAGTGGTTTCAGTATCTTTTTAAGGTTATAGTGCTTTGCCATGGTAAAGGCTCTCAAATTTCGGTTTGAAAAAACAGGTATAGAGAAGAGCTGTTGTGGCAATGCCCAGAAAAGAGCCCGCAATAACATCACTGATATAGTGTTGTACAAGAAAAATACGGCTTAATGCCACCAAAAACCCGATACAGATGGAGACAACCCTCCACCGGGGGTAGAGCATGGCAAGAAGCATGGCAACACTCAGTGCTGTCGCTGAATGGCCTGAGGGAAAGGATGTCCATACTTTTGCAGTCTGGAAAAAGGCAAATCCGTAAAGGTTTTCATTAAAATAGAGCACTGGTCTTGCTCTGCCAGCGATAAATTTAACAAGATCAGCAACTAATCCCGATGTTGCGACTGTAGAGAAGAGAAAAAGGCCATCAGTTGCCCGATAGACATTCTTGTGGCGAAAATGCAGAAAAAGCACCATTCCGCCAATGAGGTAGGCGAGGGAGTCGCCCAAGAGAGTGATGAGGCTGAATAGCTCATACAGGTGGGTGTACTCGAACTGATGGAACCAACGCGCAGCCGGTATATCAGCATAGGCGTAACTTGCCATGCAGAGAAGAATAACTGCTGTTGATGCCATACTCCATTGAAGAACTTTGTTCATAAGGGTGTAGCGGGCGTTAGAGTAATTGGCAGATAGTCTGCCATTTGATGCGGAAAATACATTAAATTAGAGTGACGGCTGAATCTCAGGCAGGGAAGATAGTCATGAGATGAACAAGTGCAATACTGTTCGGGCAGTTGAGTGGTGCGCAAACATTCTGGATGAGGTCAGAGGTGGTTGAGCAGTCATGCGGCGAGCGATATAAATTCAAATGAAATTATGGGCCATACAACAGCAGGAGCGTGCGATCATTCGCATGATGTCAGCCACACTCACCACCACCACGATCATCATCACCACGTATCCGGTAATATCAAGATTGCGTTTTTTCTCAATCTTGGATTTACACTTGTTGAAATTGTCGGTGGCCTACTGACCAACAGCACGGCTATTCTTGCTGATGCCGTCCACGATCTTGGTGACTCCATTGCGCTTGCCCAGGCGTGGTACTTTGAACACAAAGCTGGAGACAAAAGCAGCGCACGATACTCCTACGGCTATAAACGCTTTTCTCTTCTGGGTGCATTGATCAGCACGGTGGTGCTTCTGACCAGCTCACTCTTCGTGCTCGCCAACGCCATCCCCCGTATTTTTGAGCCGCGTCACCCCGATGCCGGAGGTATGATTCTGCTGGCGGCGGTCGGTGTTCTGGTCAACGGTATTGCCATGGCACGATTGTCGAAGGAGAGCGGGATGAATGCCAAGGTTGTGGCTCTGCACTTGCTTGAAGATGTGCTCGGCTGGGTTGCTGTGCTTGTTGTTGCCGTCGTCCTCTACTTCTGGGATATTCCGGTGCTCGATCCTCTTCTGGCAGTCATCATTACCCTTTACATTCTTTCCGGTGTGGTCAAAAACTTGAAAGCCATGCTGCCAGTTTTTCTGCAAGCGGTGCCTTCAGATCTTGACCTCGGTGTGATCACCAGAGAGATCGAAGCCCTGGAGCATATCCATGCAGTTCATCATGCCCATATATGGTCTCTTGACGGAGTGTATAGCGTTTTTTCCGCTCACCTTGAAGTGGACACCCAGCTTGATGCCAGAGCCTATATGCAGCTCAAGGAGCTGATCAGAACACTGGTTGAGCGGCATGGCATATACCACTCAACCGTCGAGATCGAATACCCCGGCGAGGCGTGCCGGAACGATCAGGGTTTGATATAGGCGTTCAGGCCAATCGTCACGGGTTTGCCGTTAATCTCAACGTTGGTGACCGTGTTGCCATGCGTGCTTGCCACGACGAGCGTTTTGCCGGATGATGAAGGTGTTGGCTTTTCAAGGTCTATTTCAATACAGAGCTTGTTGTTTTTAATTTCGACGGTCATGGCCATGGGTAAGACTCCAGTTTTGTTTTGGTGAGTGTAAAAGCACAATATACGAAATTATTGCTTTCGAGTGGGTATTTTATCGCTTCGACTTTATTGCTGAAAAAAGTTACCTTGAAAAACATCTTTTCGTGATGTTTATTGCGTTATATGGGTTATGAGTGTACTGAAGTCGTCGTCAAATGAAAATTCTTGAATATACAGGTCTTGATACCTCAAGCGTCAAAGCAGGCTATCGCAAGGTGAAGGATGCGCTTGCCCGTGACGATTTTCGTGCAGCTCAGGTCAAAAAACTGGTTAACCTGACGCATGGAAAGTTTTACAGGGCGAAACTTGACGTAGCCAATCGGTTGCTTTTTACCCTGGTGCGTCATGGCGATGAGGTCTGTGCCCTGATGCTGGAGGTTATTGCCAACCACAATTATGGTAAATCCCGTTTTTTGCGAGGCGCAGAGATTGATGAATCAAAAATTCCAGATATTGATGCCTGTGATGCGATAAAGGAGGCAGAACCTTTACGTTATCTCCATCCCGAGCACACGGCCATTCATCTTCTCGACAAGCCCATCTCCTTTGATGATGCCCAGGAATCAGTTTACCGCCAAAAGCATCCATTGATTATTGTTGGCAGCGCTGGCAGTGGAAAAACCGCTCTGATGCTTGAGAAGCTCAAACAAGCTGAAGGCGAGGTACTCTATGTTACCCATTCGGTTTATCTTGCCCAGAATGCTCGAAACATCTACTATGCCAATGGTTTTGAGCACTCGGGCCAGGAGGCGCAGTTTCTTTCATACCTTGAATTTGTAGAGTCTATTCGTGTCCCTTCCGGTCGGGAAGCGACGTGGCGCGATTTTTCAGTCTGGTTTTTAAGGATGCAGAACTCCTTTAAAGGTATTGATGCTCATCAGGCCTTTGAGGAGATTCGCGGTGTCATTACTGCCGGGGAAGGAGCTGTTCTGAACCGCGATGACTATCGGATCCTCGGGATTCGCCAATCTATTTTTCCTGAACATCAGCGTGACACACTGTACGATCTCTTCGAAAAATATCGGCAGTGGCTTGCTGATGAGGAGCTGTTCGACCTGAATCTGGTGGCCCATGAATGGGTTGCTACTCCCCGATACGATTTTGTTGTGATTGATGAGGTGCAGGATTTGACGATAGCGCAGCTCTCATTGGTGCTGAAGATGCTTAAAAAACGGGGCCACTTCATTCTCTGTGGCGATTCCAACCAGATTGTCCATCCCAACTTTTTCGCTTGGAGTCAGGTCAAAACGCTCTTCTGGAATGATCCGAAACTGGCTGGTCAGCAGCAGTTGAGTGTGCTCACGGCCAATTTTCGTAATGGAACGGAAGCGACCAGGATTTCCAATCAACTGCTTAAAATCAAGCATCAGCGTTTTGGTTCTATTGATCGGGAGAGCAACTTTCTGGTTCAGGCTGTGGGAGGGGAGCCGGGGCAGGTGGTACTGATGGCCGACAAGGATGCGGCCAAGCGAGATCTCGACAAAAAAACGAAACAATCAACCCGTTTTGCGGTGCTGGTGATGCGTGATGAGGATAAACTGGAGGCACGAAAACATTTTGCAACACCTCTTCTGTTCTCAATTCATGAAGCCAAAGGGCTGGAGTATGAGAATATCGTCCTCTTCAGGTTTGTTTCAGGCAATCGAGCGGAGTTTAATGAAATTGTGGACGGAGTCTCCCGAGAGGAGCTCTCTGTTGAAACGCTTGAGTATCGAAGGGCAAAAGACAAAGGCGACAAATCGCTTGAAGTTTATAAATTTTTTATCAATGCAATTTATGTGGCCTTGACAAGGGCGATCAAGAACATCTATATCATTGAATCTGATATTGGTCACAGGCTTTTTACCCTGCTTGATTTGGCGAGTGCTGGAACGGTGAGCGTGGATGCAGCAGAATCATCACTTGAAGAGTGGCAGAAGGAGGCCAGAAAGCTTGAGCTTCAGGGCAAACAGGAGCAGGCCGAGGCGATACGTCGTACTATTCTCAAAGAGGTTCCACCGCCATGGCCGATATTTGACGAATCTCGTCTGCGAGAGCTTCTTGTCAAGGTTTTCCGGGACAAGGTGCCCGGGAACAAGGCCAAGCAGCAACTTTATGAGTATGCGACCTGCCATGACGAGCCTGTCTTGGCGGAAAGGCTTTCAGCGGATGCTCAATTTGATGCCCGTGGTACTTTTGAAGATCATTTGGATACCGTTGGGCGGAAAAGTTATGTTCCCTATTTCAGTTTGCAGACAAAAAGCATTCTGAAGCAATGTGAGCAATACGGTATTGATCATCGGTTGCCGATGAATCAGACCCCCCTTATGGCTGCTGCTGCTGCCGGGAATGTGCCGTTGACGGAGGCGTTGCTTGAACGGGGCGCAGACCGGGAGAAAACCGATCAGTATGGGTACAATGCCCTGCACTGGGCAATGCGCAAAGCTTTTCGCCATTCGGACTATGCCCGCAGAAACTTTGGTACGCTCTATGAACTGCTGGCCCCTGCCTGTGTTGATGTCAGTACCGGGGAGCGGATGGTGCGGCTTGATCGCCATCTCTCTGAATACCTCCTTTTCCAGACGCTTTGGGTGATTTTCAAATCACGTTTTTTAAGAGAGTCACGTCCTCATTATGGAGCTGTTGACACTCGGGCCATTCTGTATGTCTGGGCCAATTTGCCCGCCAATGTTGTTACCCCGGAGCGCAACAGGCGTCAGTATCTCTCTTCGGTTCTTGCAAGGAATGAAGTGTCGCGCGATTATGCCTATAACCGGGGATTATTTCAGCGACTTACCCAAGGGTGGTATCAGTTCAATCCAGCGCTTCTGGTGCGCTCTTCCGATCCAGATAACAAGCCTGGGTGGATTTCCCTGTTTCGGGCGTTGAATCTTCCAGTGATTCACGAGTTTGCTTATGAGGCTTCGTTACCACGGCTCGGGCAATGCTTTTTGACAGCGGGAATGAGGTCGCCAGCCCCCTCTGTCAGTGGTGAACAGGCAGTTATCCGCCAGGAAGAGCTTGAGAAGATGCGTGAACGGTCACGAGAGTTTTATCGTCTACAGCGAGAACAGGAAGAGCAGAGAAAAAGTGATGCTATTGAGGCTTATCGTAAGGCTTTGGAACAAAAAAAGCAGCTTGCCATAGAAAAGCAGGCAAGAAGAGCCACGAAGCAAATTACAAAGCTTGAAAAACAGGAGCAACTGATTAGCCAGCAGTACAACATAGAGTTTTAGCCCCTTCTTCCCTTGTGGAGGATTGGGGATGGCGCGATGTCGTTACCACAAACAACAGAAGTTCAAAACATACCATTCATCATGAAGCATATTGAACTGCATGACATGGAAGTCATGACCACTTATGCCTTGCTCGACGATCTGTTGTTGGGGTATAAACAGCTCTTGGGGCTCGATTATGATTCATACAGAAATCACTGTATGCGTGTGTTCAACTTTTGCCGTGCTTTTGCCGGAGATAGTGCTGATGCTGCGGATAAAATTGCTCTTGCCGCTCTCTTCCATGATATCGGGATCTGGAGCGACAATACTTTTGATTACATTGTGCCCTCTCAATTAATCGCCAGACGTTGCCTCGAAAAATGTGGCAGGGTTGACTGGATTGATGAAATAGAGGCCATGATCGGTGAGCATCACAAGCTTACCCGGTACAGGGTAAATCCGTTGTGGCTGGTGGAGTCATTCAGAAAAGCGGACTGGATTGATATTTCTGGAGGAATGCTTCGCTTCCGTTTGCCGGATGATTATGTTACCGATGTGCTTGAGGCATTTCCAAATGAAGGATTCCATAAAAAACTTGCACAGCTTTCTGTTGATCGCCTGAAAACTCATCCCTTCAATCCATTACCCATGGTTAAATTCTAAAACATGAGTTTTCGCCGCTGTTAGGTAATCTTTTTCAGGAGTAGTGTGTCAATGTTGTTGGTGATTGTTATATATTTTGTTTTGCGTAGACTCCAAATGCCCGAGATTGCGCCCTTGTCAGAGGGTGTGCATTTGTTTGATTAACCCCTCAAGGAAATTATTCAGGGGTCTTGATGTGGCTGAAAGACAAACTTTTTCTGTTTAACATTCAAAACGGAGGTAGTAATGCAAAGTAACCAGACCTTTGCTGATCTCTTCAGGGCCAGGGGGGTAAGCCGTCGTGACTTTCTCAAGTTTTGCTCCCTCACCTCAGTTTATCTTGGTCTCTCACCTTCCATAGCTCCGGCTCTTGTTGAGGCGATGGAGAACAAACCACGCACTCCTGTTTTATGGATTCATGGCCTTGAGTGTACCTGCTGCTCTGAATCATTTATTCGATCTTCCCACCCAACAATTGAGAATCTTCTTTTCAACATGATTTCGCTGGACTATGATGATGTGCTCAGCGCTGCTGCGGGCCATCAGTTGGAGGCTGTGCGGAAAAAGATCATGAAGGAGTACAAAGGCAAATACATTCTTGCGGTAGAAGGTAATGTTTCGACCAAAGATGATGGCGTTTATTGTATGGTTGGTGGTGATTCATTCCTCAATATTCTGAAGGAGACTGCGGCGGATGCTGCGGCTATTATTGCATGGGGCTCCTGCGCCTCGTTTGGGTGTGTACAGAATGCAGCCCCAAACCCTTCGGGCGCAGCACCGGTTTCTGATATTATCAAGGATAAACCAATTGTCAAAGTGCCGGGGTGCCCACCAATCTCCGAGGTGATGACTGGCGTTATTGCACATTTCCACACTTTTGGCACTCTTCCTGAACTTGATCATCTCGGTCGTCCCAAAGCCTTCTATAACACCCGTATTCACGATAAATGCTATCGTCGCGCCTTCTTTGATGCGGGGATGTTTGTCACAAGTTTTGATGATGAAGCAACCCGGAAGGGGTGGTGTCTTTACAAAATGGGATGCAAGGGGCCAACCACCTACAACTCATGTTCCAAGATTCAGTGGAATGGAGGAACCAGTTTCCCGATAGGTTCCGGTCACCCCTGCATTGGCTGTTCAGAGCCAAATTTCTGGGACAAGGGGCCTTTTTATGAAAGACTTGCCGCAGTTCCTTTCCTCGGCAGTGACAGTAATGCTGACAAGATCGGTATTGTTGCTGTTGGCGCTGCCGTCGCAGGCGCTGCCGCTCATGCAGCCGTTACTGCTGTAAAGAAGGTGAAATCAGACAAGCTTGGTAATGATAAAGCATAATCAGGGAGTAAACTTATGGCTAAAAAAATAGTTGTTGACCCGATTCCCCGTATTGAGGGGCATCTGAGAATAGAGGCGACGCTGAACGAAAGCAATGTTATTGAGGAGGCCTACTCTACTGGCACGATGTGGCGCGGTATTGAGGTTATTCTCAAGGGTCGTGATCCAAGAGATGCCTGGGCCTTTACGGAACGCATCTGTGGTGTCTGTACAACGGTTCATGCACTTGCATCAGTAAGGTGCGTTGAGGATGCCCTTGGAATCGCCATTCCCACCAATGCCCGTATTATTAGAAACCTGATGAATGCCACCCAGGTTACCCAGGATCATCTGGTTCATTTTTACCATCTTCATGCGCTTGACTGGGTTGATGTTGTCAGCGCTCTCAAGGCAGATCCAAAACAGGCATCTGCCATTGCCCAGAGCATCTCCCCATGGTCGAAGTCATCGGTTGGCTACTTCAAGGATCTCCAGCAGCGTCTGGTCGGATTTGTTGAAAGTGGACAGCTTGGTATTTTCTCGAATGGTTACTGGGGCCATCCTGCCTACAAGCTTCCAGCGGAAGTGAATCTGATCGCGGTGGCACACTATCTGGAGGCGCTTGATTTCCAGAAGGAGATCATCAAGATCCACACGATTTTCGGTGGCAAAAATCCCCATCCAAATTATCTGGTGGGTGGTATGGCTTGTGCCATTGATCCCAACAGCGATACGGCGATCAATATTGAGCGCTTGATGATGATCAAGAAAATTATTGACGACACCAACACCTTTATTGACCAGGTCTACATTCCTGATCTTATTGCTATCGCCGGATATTACAAGGGGTGGCTCTATGGTGGCGGACTGGGTAACTATCTCAGTTATGGTGATTTTCCTGAAACGACTCTTGCTGATTTCAAGACGCTGCTCTGGCCGAGAGGCGCTATTCTCAACAAGGATCTTGCCAATGTTATTGATGTTGATCCAAGGGATTCTGCTCAGGTTACCGAGGAGGTGAGCCACAGTTGGTACACCTATTCTGGAGGTGACGGCAAGGGGCTTCATCCATGGAAGGGCGAGACAACGCCGAGCTATACTGGCCCAAAGCCCCCATTTGAACATCTTGATACCACTAAAAAGTACAGTTGGCTGAAGACCCCCCGCTGGAAGAACCACCCGATGGAGGTTGGTCCGCTTGCCAGGGTACTGGTTGCTTATGCCAAAGGAGATCCGATGATCAAGGAGACCGTTGGGATGGTGCTCTCAAAGCTTGAGGTTGGGCCGGAGGCGCTCTTCTCGACACTTGGCCGTACCGCTGCGCGTGGCATTGAGTGCAAGCAGACAGCCGGTTTCATGACTCATTATTACGATCAACTGATTGCCAACATTAAAACGGGTGATTACCGCACCTTTAACAGTGAGCGGTGGGATCCCTCCGCCTGGCCTGAAGAATGCAAGGGCTTTGGCTATACTGAAGCGCCGCGTGGTTCACTTGGTCACTGGATTCAGATCAAGGACAAAAAGATCAAGGAGTACCAGATTGTGGTGCCATCTACCTGGAATGCCTCGCCACGTGATGTCAATGGTAATCCCGGAGCTTACGAGTCTGCGCTGAAGGGGACACCGATGATCAATCCTGAACAGCCTCTTGAGATTCTCAGAACGGTACACTCATTCGATCCCTGTCTTGCCTGTGCCTCTCATCTTTTTGATATGAATGGCAAGGAGATTACCTCGGTAACAATCGTCTAAACGGAGCGGTATCATGGGTAGAATAATTGAAGAGATCTATGTCTGGAGGCTGCCGGTCAGGTTTTACCATTGGATCAATGCCCTGTGTATGGTGGCTCTTTTTGCAACTGGTCTGTATATTGCAGCTCCGGTATTGAATCCAACTCTTGGTGAGGCCGTATGGCAGAAGGGCATGGCATGGTGGCGCTATCTCCATTTTGTTTTCGCTTTTATCTTTATTGCCAATTTTTTGTTTCGCTTGTATTGGGCACTCTTCGGCGGCGACAAATATGCACGATTTGGTGGATTCAGGCCGTGGTCACCGGCCTGGTGGGGAAAACCTTTCAGGGAACAGGTTGAGTCCTATCTTTTTTTGCGCTCGGATGAGCCAAACTATGTCGGCCATAATCCTGTTGCCGCTTTAGCTCATTTTATTTTCATTTTCTGTGGCTCGACCTTCATGATTTTTTCAGGTCTGGCGATGTACGGCGAGAATAATCCGGGCGGCTTCAACGGAGTATGGTTTGGCTGGCTTATACCGTTGTTTGGTGGCAGTTACAGCCTGCATTTTGCGCATCATCTTTTTGCCTGGATTTTTCCGGTCTACGTGATCATGCATCTTTACGCGGTTGTTCGTCATGATATTGTCGACCGTACCAGTGTAACCTCTTCCATTATTACCGGCTACAAACATAAGGTCGAGGAAGAGCCGGTATGAAGTATAACGCTGTCAATGTTATCGGTCTTGGCAATATTCTTTATGGCGACGAGGGTTTTGGTGTGGCGGCTCTCAACAGTTTCAGGGATTCATCAAGTTTCCCTGAAACTGTTCGATTTATTGACGGTGGCACCCAGGGGATTGCTCTGCTTGATTATATTGAATCATGCGATGCCGTAATCGTTTTTGATGCCTTGATTCCTCTCAATTATGACCGGC